>JADMIO011222158.1_pt1 | contig 44868 bp, 36 predicted proteins | sample 8958161 | NCBI WGS metagenome assembly JADMIO01 (sample SAMN16585339, study PRJNA669376) | soil metagenome | isolation source: Crop rotation soil | place: USA: Cullars Rotation, Alabama | collected 2011
ACGAAAGGCCCAGTCTTTCGACTGAGCCTTTCGTTTTATTTGACCATGTTGGTATGATTTAAATTAATACGACTCACTATAGGGTCAGTGCGGCCGCGACTTCAAGTCACGTGAATTCCAAGCTTCGGATCCCACTGTGCTGGAAAGGCCGGCGGCCTCACGGCGGCACGTGGATCGACCATCTGACGGAACCGCTTGCGAATCAGGGCGAGGTCCGAGTCGCGCAGCGCGGCGCGCACGAGCCGCATGGCCCGGTTTCGCGCGGCCATGGCCTTGATGGCGCGCGCGTCCTGCACGGTCCGCAGCACCAGCTCGGGGAGGTCGAGACGCCCGAGCGAACGGTCGTTCAACTCGACCAGATCCGCCGCGAGGGTCATCAGCTCGTCCTCGGCGCGCTTCCGCTCCGTACGCGCATCGGAGCGCGATCGGAGATATTCCTCCGTTTCCTCGACGGGTTCGGTGGAGCGACTGGGCGGGACCGCCATGGCCCGGAACCTACCGCCGTCCGCGGCCCATGCACCACACCGAATACGGCGAAGCTCCCGGCGAGACGCTTCGAGTGTCCAGTACGTCGAAGCCTTCGCGCCGGTAAAACACGACGTTCCGCTCCTTGTGGGTGGTCAGCACCGTGGGCAGCTCCATGGTGTCTGCGGTCTCCGCGAGGACCTCCCGCAAGAGCGTTCGCCCGAGTCCGCGTCCCTGTCGGTCCGGCTCGACGGCCATCATGTGCACGTGCCAGTGCGGTCCCGGGGCCATGTCGCGCTCGATCGCGTCGTACAGATCCACGATCCCGAGCAAGCGGCGCGTCGCAGCAACGCCGTTGCGAGTCGTGAAGGGGAGCAAACCGTGCCGCACCATCGTGAGGAGCGACACCGGAACGCCTCCGGGAGGTCGCACCGTGACCGTGGCCATCACGACGCCGTCCTCGACGAGAACGCGCGTGCACCGGTACGGCAGATGAACCTGCAGGTTCCGCTCGAACAGGAAGGCGAGCGCGGGCGTTCGCTTGCCGGGATCCGCGAGCACGTGGCCATACGCAGGATCGTCTCCGAGAGCACGCGCGAGGAGCGACGCCACGCGCGGAATGTCGTGTGCTTCGAGCAGGCGAGTACGAAGAGCGGCCGGGGACACGGCCGGAACTTTACGCCGCGTCGCGGTGTGTTCGACTGTGATTTATTGCAGCGGGCGTTGCGGAGCCGCACAGGGCTTTCGTCTCGCGGCGCCCGCGTTCGCGCGCTTCGCGGCTTCGTCCGACGGCGCGGGAGATGCATCGACGGATCGGTTCGGAAAGGAGCTCGATGAACGCCCTCGATCGACTCGTGCCGTCGCCGTGTTACACCGAATCGGATCACGTAGATCTCGCGGTAGGCCCCGACGTTGCGTGGGAGCGGATCCAGAACGGACACCTGCTCCCGCAAGGGATGCACGGGGTCGCACCGACCCTGTCTTCGCTGTGGGCGCGTGCGCGCCGCGTTGCCGCGGAAAAGGCGAGGCAGGCCGCCGTCGAAGTGCCCGAACCGACGCGACCCGGGTTCGCGGTCCTGGTGGACGACCCACCGAGAGAGGTCGTGGTGGGTGCGGTCGTGAGGGCCCTACGACCCGACGTGCCCGCGCGCGACGTCGGGGACGAGGCGGCCTTCTCGGAGTTCTCGGAGCCGGGATACGTCAAGGTGGTGTGGTCCCTCGCCATCGCGGCACGGGGCACGCTGGCGTCGCGGGTCACATGGGAGGTGCGTGCGCACGCCACGAGCGAACGCACGGCGCGCGCGTGGTGGCTCCGCTCGAGGATCCTCGGCCGAGTGGCGCGCCGTGTCCGGCGCGGCATCCTCGCCGGCCTCGTGCGCGAGCTGGGCACCCCGCGGGCCCTCGAGCCCCTCTGCTCGATGCCGGGCGACGACCTCGTGCAGGATGCGTCGATCCGCCTCACCGAAGGCAAGACCATCCGCGCCACCCCCGAAGCGATCTGGCCCTGGCTCGTCCAGATGGGATGCCGGCGAGCCGGCTTCTACTCCCTCGACGCCCTCGGCAACGCCGGCGCGCGCAGCGCCCGTGAGGTGCACGAGGAGCTCCTCGATCTCATGATCGGCGACCGCGTGCCGGCGCGCCCGGACGGCCGGCACTGCCTCGAGGTGCTCCACCTGGAACCGCGCAAGTCGCTATTGCTCGGAGCTCACTACGACGCGACGCACGATCGCTGCCTGGCGTTCCACGCGCCGAGCCCGGAGCGGTACGCGCGCGCGACGTGGGCATTCGTCCTCGAGCCGCTCGACGAGCACACCACACGACTCCGCGTCCGCATGCGGGTCGCCTTCTCGGAGCACGAGCGCCGCCGGGTGGCCGCGATAAGGCCGCTGCACGCCGTCCTGCAGACCGCGCAGCTTCGCAACGTGGCGCAGCGAGCCGAGCGGCGCCTGCCGCAAAACGACGTGCACGACGTGGTGGACGGAGCGCGCGGCGCCACGCTGATCGCGCTCTCCGCCATGTCGCCGTTCATGCGCGGCTGGCGCTCGCACTGGGGCGTCTCGTGGGAAACCGCCGCCCGCATCCACCCGGGCGACGAGCTGGTGCCCTCGCCCAGCTGGTCCTTCACGCACGGCATCGACATCGACGCCCCGCGGAGCGAGGTCTGGTCGTGGATGACGCAGATGGGCGCAGATCGCGGCGGATTTTACAGCTACCAGTGGCTCGCGAACGCCGTCGGCGCCAACGTGCGGAACGCGGAGACCATTCATCCCGAGTGGGCCGCGTCCCGCGGGCAGCGTCTGACGATCCATCCGGATCTGCCCGGCCTCGACATCATCGCCGTTGCCCCGCGCAAGTATCTGCTCGCGCGCTACGAGCCGGACGAGGCCACGCGCGACGCGGGCGAACCCTGGGTGGCGGCGAGCTGGCTCTTGCTGGTCGAGCCGCTCGGCCAGCGGCGCTGTCGCGTGGTGAGCCGCCTGCGCGTCGCGAGCTCGCACGACCTGCCCACGCGGCTCGTCTTCGGTCGTCTCTGGGGCGAACCCGTCAGCTTCGCGATGGACCGCCGGATGCTGCTCGGGATCAAGGAGCGCGCAGAGCGACGCTTCCGCGCGCAGTCGCTCAATCGCCGACGCGAATGCGGCGGGTCTGCCGCTGCATCACCTTGAGCGCGATCGACTCGGGCACGAGGCGCGTGAGCGACGCTATGGCCTGATTCACGGGTCCCGGCACGTGCACGGGCTTGCCCGCCATCACCGCGGCATAGCCCTGGCGCGCCACCGTGGCCGCGTCCATCCACATGGCAGACGGGAGCTTGCTCACGAGCGAGCGATTGCCGAGCACGTCGTGAAACTCGCTGTAGGTGAACCCCGGGCAGAGCGCGGTGACGTGCACGCCGTCACCCGCGTGCTCGAGCGACAGCGACTCGGAAAACTTGATGAGGAACGACTTGGACGCGCCGTACAGCGTGTGCCCCGCGCCTCCCGGCACCAGCCCCGCGAGCGACGCCACGTTGATGATGCGACCGTAGCGACGCTCCGTCATGCCCGGCTCGAACCGATGCGTGAGGTGGCAGACGGCCGTCACCATCACCTGCAGGAACGCCGCGTGCGTCTCCCACGGGCTCTTCCGATACTTGCCCGCCACGCCGTATCCCGCGTTGTTCACCAGCGCGTCGACCGCGATGTTCCGGCGCGACGTCTCGTCGAACAGGTGGTCCGCGGCGCGCGGATCGGCAAGATCCGCCGCGATCACCGTCGCGCCCACGCCGTGCTTCTTCTCGATCGCCGCCGCGACGTCCTTCAGCCGATCCTCGCGGCGCGCCGTCAGCACCACGGAGAACCCGTTCTCCGCGAACACCTCCGCGAGCGCCGTCCCGATCCCCGCCGAAGCCCCCGTCACGAGCGCCGTACGCCCCACACCTTCTTTGGTCGCCATGCGGGCGGGTTTCACACGGATCGTCTGCGACGGGAAGGCAGCTGCCCCAATGGCCACAAAACCGAGCGGCCACGGAACTCGGGGTCCGTGGCCGCGTTTTCGGGGGCCGTTCGGAAGCTCAGGGCTCGCAGCAACCGCTCGACGCGGGCTGCGCCACGCAGTTCTCTTTCATCTTTGCCCAGACCGCCTTCGCCATCAGGGCAGAACCAGCGCCGTTCGGATGAATATCACCCGGCGCAAACACGTTCGACTGACCCTGGAACACCGGGATCATGTCGACGAAGTGGCACCTCGTCTTGCCGCCCGTCACCGACTCGGCAGTGGCGCACAGGTCTCGAGCTTTGGGCATCGAGTAGTCGAGGATGGCGTTGGGATGTGCTCCGCCGATGGCCGTTCCCTCGGGAACGTGCGGATAGAAGAAGTACACGACGTCGCGAATTCCCTTGTCGGAGATTGCCTGGACCATCTTCGTCGAAGCATCCAGCGCGGCCTGCACGATGGCCTTGCAGTCGGCAACGTTCGCCGAATCCGCGCTGTTCTTGCACTGCGCTCCCTGCGCGTAGGTTGCCGCGGGAATGAGTACGTCGTTTCCACCGCCGTCGAAGACGACCGCGACGATGTCCGGGTCGGCCTTGTAGGCGTAGGGGAACTGATCCGGAATGAACGCAACGCCCGGAGGGGGACCAAGAGGTATCCCGCCCGTCGCCATCGACATGCCGCCGATCGCGTACGTTGGCCTGAAGGTCTGAGCCGCCTCCTTGTTCAGGTCCGCCGGGAACGTATGGCTTGCCCAGTTGATATACGAGTCACCGATCGTGATCACCTGGCTGCCCTTGGTAAGGCACTTCGGCTTGAGTCCCGGGCCCGCACCGCCCGCTCCCGTGGTCCCCCCGGTGGTGAGCGCTCCACCCGCGCCAATCACACCTCCGGTGCTCCCCACGAAGCCACCCGTGCTGCCAACGAGTCCGCCGCTCCCCTGCACGAAGCCACCGCTGCCCTGCACGAAGCCACCGCTGCCCTGCACGAAGCCGCCGCTGCCCTGCACGAAGCCACCGCTCCCCGGAGGGAAACCGCCGCCTCCGCCGGCACCGGTGTACACAGGGAATCCGCCGGCGCCGTCATTCGGCCCCGTGTCCGCTTCGGCACCACAACCCGACAGCACCCCGAGTGCTGCCGCAATCAAGCCTAAGTGCGACTTCTTGAACTTAACCATGTGTGCGTCTCCAAGCCGCGAGCAGGTCCGGGCGCCGCCGCCCGTCCTAGTCGGGTTGTCTCGCACACTAGGTTACACAGTGACCAGCCAGCCGACCATCGCCCCAGCGCTCAGAGAAAGACACTTTCTGTCGGGCAATCGCAACCTCTCGTGCTGGCACGCGAGAAAATTTTCTGGACACTGCTCTCGATTCGCCACAGCAGGAATTGCACAGCGACTGCGGAACTCACACGCACCCTCGAGGCACGGCCCACGATGCTCCCGATCCTTTCGTCGGGCCCCACGCGCCGAGTCCGCTCAACGACAGCGCGAGCAAGCTCGGCACCTGCCCAGCTTCAATCCGAAGGCCCCAGACAGTCTCCGTAGTCACGCCGACCGCTTGTCCGACACGAGGGGTCGTCAGCGAAGCTCGAGGCTTTGCTGAATCAACGCGAGATAGAAGGTCCGCCGCGCGCCATGCGGTGCTGCTACTCGCGATGCAGATCGCCCCATCGAGAGCAATCGAGCCGCGACAGGAACGTCGCGTCAAGCCACCTACTTCCCCGCACCCCGTAGTCCCGCCAGCGCCAGACTTAGGCCGACCCCTACGGCCAGCCATGCTGTCATGCCCGCGTGGCTCGGGAGCGCCCAAAAAAGTAATCCTGCAAAGACGCATCCCATCACGATCAATCCGCCAAGCTGAAAGTAGTCGGACGTCTTCGAGCGCAAGCCAACCCACCACTCAACCGCGATAACACCGGCAGTCAGCAAGTACTGTTTCAGGGTGAGCTCTAGAGCGCTCGCAATCAGAGCAGTGCCGGCGAACATCGCCACGAACGAGACGAACCGGCGTCCGCTTACCACGTAAACGCTCCAGCAAGACCCGTCCCGAAGCTCGTCGCGATTCTAGCCAGCGGCTGCTCACCAAACCCCGCAGCGGCAGCCGCCGCGATGGCTGCCCCTCCCGCTTCCGCTGCCCCCATGGCGGCGCTGACCCCGCTACCGGCAAAGCACCCAGTTAGGGCACCAGCGCCCGCTGATATCACGACCGGTGCCCACCTGATCTTGCAACCACCGGTGGCGGCCTGGCCAGCCGCGGCACCCGCTAGCGCGCTTGCTCCACCCATGAAGCCTCCCGCGAGCCCACCTGCGATGCAGCCCGGCAAGAAGAACAACCCGCTGGGGTCGTTGGAGTTGATGGGATCGGAATCCACGTACACGTAAAGACTGCCAGATCCCCCTTCGAATCCAATTGGATCTCGAGCAGTCCAGCGACCCACTTCGGGGTCGTAGTCGCGGGCACCGAACCGAATCAACTTCGTGTCCGGATCAGAGAGCCCACCCGCGAATCCAACACTGACGAACCCCGAGTTCGTGCTGGATGAGTCGAGCACGCCGAATGCATCGTATGACATTGCGGCCGTCGGCGTGCCAGTTCCCGTGACATCCAGCACGTAGCGCACCGACCCCAGCGAATCGCTAACGATCTTGTAGGTCTTGAAAGTGGTACCGGATTCTCGATGGATCACGAAGTCCGGCGTGTATCTCTCCGTCGCGTAGACGTACCGATTCTGCAGCTGTCCTAGGTCGTCCAGCTCGGCGACAATCCTCAGAGCGTCCTTGTATAGCCAATACTCGCGCAGGTCTGCTGATAGCCGGGCGCCACGGATCGAACGCTGAGGCCCGCCGGGAAGGGAACGGCCGGCAACGAGTTGCCCATCTCGCCCGGTTCGTCGCCACGACCTCCCGGGCCGCCGACGCCGAGCTGAAAGGCGTCGTTTACGCCCCAGCACTTGAGCTTGCCGTTGCCCAGAATCATGCACGTGTGCAGCGCGCCTGCGACCAGACGGGACTCGGGCGAGGTGACGATGTTCTGGCTCGATTGAACGCCGATGGCGGCGCGTTGCTCGCCGGTTTCGTTGTCTGGATCGTCTTGGGATCCGGCGAAGTAGACGCAGCCGGACACGACGGCGACTACGAACGCCAACAAAAGCACGGACCCCAGCACACGATTACGACGCATGGCTACCTCAACTGCGTAACGAACGAAGTGCGCTCGAGCGCACCCAACCCAGAAACTCCACTACCACTCGCTGTGAGCGTTTTCAGAAAATCTTGCGCGCTCGAATCACTTTTGAACTCGCCACTCGGATGCGCGCGGATACGCCGTGACGTTCGTCTCATCCGGATCACTCATCGGCTGCGTGGCGCCGCAGTTGCGCCTCAATCGCGCCACGCGTTGCGGAGTATCGGAAGTGACGCGCGAAGTACTCATGACGCGGGCAAGGTTTGTTCGGTGGCCTTCGCTGTCGCAAACGTCACTACCTCTGCGCGACAGGACGCCGGGCGAGCACTCGTGAATCGCCGTCGAACGCCGTGAACGTCAGCGCGACGCCGGTCTCAGTCGCCGTCGCCGGTCGTGAACGTCAGCGTGACGCCGAGCGCGCTCGCGAGGTCCGTCTTGAGGGCGAGCTCGAGCGCCTTGAGGGCGGTGCCTGCGCTGTCGACGGCTGCGCGTCGCGACGTGATCGCCTCTTCGAGGGGCGCTCCGACGGCAGCGAGTCCGTCACGCACGGCCGCGAACGCCGAACGCACGCGCAGATCGATCGCCGGGGCCGCGGCGGTGACGAGGTCCCCGAGGCCGCCGTCGGGGGTGCCCAGGTAGAGCAGCTCGGTGCCGGACACGAGGGAACGCGCGAGCTCCGTCGAGATGCCGCTGGGCCATCCTTCGACCTCCGACGGCGACAGGTGGGCGCTGGCTGCTAGCTCGGATACCTGCGTGACTCGCTTCACGACGGACTCGACGGTGCTCGCCATCTGATTCACGAGCCCGTTCACCGTCTCCTGTCCACCGAGCGAAACCTGCGTCGCGGTCGCGGAGCCATCGCCGAGCGCGTTCGTGGCCTGGTCGGCCCAGCGTCGGATGCTGTGCGCGAGCGCCGCGATGGCGCGGCGGCGGCGTTCCGCCTCCGGAGCGAGCAGTGCGGCGACGCTGCCCGCGTCGGGCTTGCTCGCGCCGAAGAGGAGGTACTCGACCGCGTAGAGGCCCTTGGCGTCGACCCCGAGATCGTCGATGCGCGCGTCGGTCAGGGGTTCGGCGTCGCTCACCAGGGCGTCGATGGCTTTCGGCCGCGGCGGCCAGAACGCGCAGCGGAAGAGCGCGGCGGATTCGACGAGCGGCCCGTGCCGGAAGCAGAGGCCGCGCTTCCACCGCACGGCGCAGGCGCGCCACGCCGTCCGGGCGTCCTCCACGCCCTTCGGAGACGGCGCTGCCGCGAGGCGCGCCGTGCTCTCGGCGAGTGCCGCGCTGGTCACCGCGATCGCGCGGGTGTCTTCGAGCACCGGCCCGCGCACGAGCGCGACGAGCACCTCGTCACGAGTGCGCGTGCGACGACATCCGGTGAGCCAACCGAGCCCCACCGTGCCCATGCCAGCAAGGAGCGTGCGACGGTTCATGTTCGCAGCAACCAAACGAAATCCGTGACCCCCCGACAACACCCGGTACGCGGCCCCGGCAGGGCCCGAGACACGGTTTTTCGCGGCCGTCACCCTCGAGGCAACGGTCCGAAACCCTGGCGTCACTCGCTCGTCACCCCTGTTTTTACGGCCCGAGCGCGCGCGCGTTCCTCCCGCACCGGTGTCGATCTACGTGGCGGGGATGCTCCGCCTCTACACGTTCGTCATTTCTCACTTCTCCGAGAAGGCACGCTGGGCGCTCGACTTCGAGGGCCTCGATTACGACGAGCGGCGGCTGCTCCCCGGCGTGCACATGCTCATCGTGCCGCGCATGGCGCCCAAGACCACCGTGCCGGTGCTCGACCACGACGGCCACGTCGTGCAGGGCTCGAGCAAGATCCTCGACTATCTGTCAGGGCAGCTCGGCGGTCGACGGCTCCACGTTGCCGCGGACGCGGCGCGAGCGCGCGAGCTCGAGGAGCTCGCCGATCACGCGTTCGGCCTCGGCACCCAGCGCATCTTCTACGACGCGCTGCTCTCGGATCGCGCGGCCGTCACCGATCTCTGGTCGCAGGGCGGGCCCGCCTGGGGACGCACGTTCTACAAGTTTGCCTACCGGGGCGTCGCGACGGCCGTGAAGCGCATGTACAAGATCGCGCCCGACGCCGTCTCGCGTGCCCGCGAGCGGTTTCAGGAGGGCATGCGGACGATGGATCGCGCGCTCACCGAGCGTCCGTATCTCGACGGCGACGCGCCAGGCCGCACCGACCTGACCGTGGCGTCGCTACTGGCGCCCATGTGTCGACCGCCGGAGCACCTGGTGAAATGGCCCGCGCCGCCACCGGTGCTCGAAGCCTTCGCGAAGCCGTTCGAAGGCGGCCCCACGTGGAACCACGTGCTCCGGATGTACCGCGAGCACCGGCGCCCGTCCTGACCGCGTTCACGAAGACGCGCGAGCCAGGACGGCTCCGGGCGGCCCGCCCGCTCACTGATACTTGAACGGGTCGAACCCCTCGGGGATCTCGTCCACGCACGCGGTGCCGGCGCACGCGCAGTTCCAGACGTCGCCGTCGGTGGGGTAGTACATGCCGAAGACGTTGCACATCTCGGTCTTGGTGGTCTCGCCTAGCTTGACCGTCTCGTCCGAGGTGTTCTTGAACTCACACTCGAAGCTCACGGCCTCGCCCGCCTTCACGAGCTGGTAGCCGCTCGCGCCGCCGAACACCTTGGCCTCGGGATCGGGCGCGGGGTTCTGCAGGCTGTCGCGATAGAAGAGCTCGCCGGGCTCGGACCAGTTGTACGTCTCGTACACGAGCGACGACTCGCCGTCGGCCTTCTCGTGCCACACCGACTCGCGCACCATGCGAGCGTGCGCGTGACCGGTGACGAGGCCCAGGTAGCGGTCGGTCTTGGCGACGCAGCGGGCACGCTTGGTCGTGAATTCGCCCTTCGGCGGCACCACGATTTGCCCCTGGAAGAACGTGATCATGTCCACGATCGTCTTCGCGTTCTCCTGCTCGGTGGTCGACAGACTGACCCACGCCTCACGCAGAAGCGGGTCCTCGGTGGAGTTCACGTAGTGCAGGTCGACGCGCAGCGGGGTACGCGCGGGGACGATCTGCGCGAGGCCGTAGTCGGGCAGCGTCTTGTCTTCGACCGCGCCGGCGGCGGCGCCTTTCGCGGCGCCGGACACGGCCACGTCGATGCTGGGTTCCTGCGAGCCGACGAGCCAGCGGCCGCCGACCACGTCGAGCAGATCGCATTTGGCGGGAACGTTGCTCTCCGTGAACCCCTCTTCGGGGAGCATGGTGATGATCAGGTGATGCGAGTGGGGTCGCATGCGCCCGCTGTACGACGAGATGTAGACCTGCTCTTCGTTCGGCGTGCGGACGTAGGTGCAGTTCTCGTCCTCGTCACCCGCCCCGAGCGTGAACAGATTGATCTGCTCGGGGTCGTCGTAGTCGTCGGGGCCGTAGTGAATGAGCATGCCCTTGTCGGGCTCGGGCTCGCACACCGCGAAGCCATCGCCGCCGAACGCGGTCTTGGTGGGGCACATGGCGAGCCCCGCCTGGTCGCGGCAGGGGCCCGTGCGTTCGTCCGGGTTCGCCGAGCACTCGGCAAGCTCGTTCGTCTTGGTGTCGGGGGTGGTCCCGGTGTTCGACGACGAACACCCGACGAGTCCGAGCACCATCACCCACGGAGCGGAGCCCACGATGAGATCGCGTTTCACATGCATTGTCAGAACCTCGCTTGCGCGCAGCGCGGCCGACTTCGCTGGCGGAACGAATGGTACTCGAAACTGGCCGTCCGTCCACAATCTTACCGCCGCGTTAAACGGCAAGAGCTCAAATTGAGCCGAGAAATGCGACTAACGCAGCGCGTTCAGCACGAGTGAGGTGGACGAACGCTTCGCGCGCCGCGTGGGCCTCCCCGTCGTGCCAGAGGATCGCCTCGGCGAAGCCGCGGGCGCGCCCGTCGTGCAGGAAGAGCGAGTGCGCGTTCACCGTGGACACGAGCCCTCCGCCCCAGAGCGGTGGGGTGCGCCACTCGCGACCGCTCGCCTCGAACGCTGGGCGATCGTCGGCGAGACCTGGTCCCATGTCGTGAAGGAGCAGGTCCGTGTACGCGTGAACGATCTGCGTATCGAGCTCGGGAACGTGTTCCATGGGCCCGGTCTGCAGCGTGGCCACGTGGCAGGCGGTACAGCGCGAGGACTCGAACAGCGCTTCACCGCGACGCACGTCCGCACGCTCCACGTCACGACGTGCGGGCACGGCCAGCGTGCGCGCGTACAGCACGACGCTCTCGAGAACCTGCGACGTGGCCTCGGGATATCCGCCACTAGGGTGAGAGGCCGCGGCTCGCTGCGCGGGCATGTGATTTTCGTCCTCGAAGACCGCGGTGGTGATGCCCATGTCGCCGCGGAACGCTCCGGCGGTCTGCTGAAGCACCGTGGGCTGCTCTGCCTTCCATCCGAAGCGGCCGAGGGCGGGCTTCGCGTGCAACGCGTCCCAGACGACGTTCGGCCTGCCGGAGACGCCGTCGCGATCGCGGTCTCCGGGATCCGCGATCGCGAGCAAGGTTGCCTCGGGGACGGCCTCGAGGAGGCCGAGGCCGATCATGGCGGGCGCGACGCGCGGCGATAGCGACAGGTGCGCAGCGACGGGGCCGTAGCCGAGCTTCTCGAGGCGAATGCGCGGACGGCGGAGCGTGTACCGCTCGCCGTCCGCGAACGTGCCCTCGACGGCGTCGTAGTCCGCGATGACGTCGGCCTCGGGCGCGACGCCCGGGAGCGCACTCCCCTGGATCTGATCGCCGTAGGTGGGATCGGGCACGGGTTCGCCATGCGGTCCACGCCCGGGAACGCTCACGCGCAAGAGCGCCGTGGAGAACGGCTCGCCCGGCTCCGGGGGACGACTGCGGCCGTCCTTGAAGTGGCAACCCGAGCACGAGCGCGCGTTGAAGAGCGGACCGAGCCCGTCGCGCGTCTCGACCGACGAGGGAGCGCTCACCCAGTTCTGGTTGAAGAACGAGTTTCCCACGAAGAACGCCGTCCGGTGCTCCTCCGTGAGGTTCGGCGAGGGCAGACTGAAGGCGTCGCGCGTGGAGTCGACGACGGTGGCGGCGCCGGCGGCGAGCGACGCGCCGTGCGTCCCCCCCGTACCCCCGCACGCCGTGGTGACCGCGGCGGCGACCGCGGCGAGGCAGCGCAGACCCGGCTCGACGAACGGATACGAGCGACCGCCGGACGTCATGGCCTGGCCGTCGGGGGGAGCGTGGCACCGAGCGCCCCGGCGACGCGCCCGAGGGTGCGTGCCTGCGCGGAGAGCGCGACGATGACCTGCTTCACCGCGACGCGCCCCGGCGCGGAGTCGGGCCCCAGGATGGCGTGATCGAAGGGCGGCGGGATCGCGCGTGCCGCCGCGACGCTCGCTTCCGTTTCGCGCGTGAGCTGGGCCGCGAGCGCTGGATCCGTCTGCGCGACGAGCGCGCAGAGGCCCGGACCGGACACCCTGGACCCGTCCGGTCGCACGTACGTGCCGGTGCAGAGGTTTCTCACGCCGGTCGCGTCGAGCGCGACGTCTTCGTGCGTGTTGTCGCTGAAGCACGAATGCTCGTTTTCCTGATCCTTGGTCTCGTAGGGGACGGTGAGGCGCTCGCCGGACAGCTCGGGCCCGGTGAGCGTGCCCATTCCCTTCACGACCAGCGACAGCGCCTCGCGCGCGGGCCTCGCCAGGAATCGACCACGATAGTTGTCGGATTTGCCGCCCTCCCAGTCGGCCCGCACCCGCTCCAGGTGCTTCACGAGAAGGCGAGTGGCGAGCACGAGGTACTCGCCTCGACGGCGCGCCGGAGCGCTTCCGTCCGAGAAGTCCGTGGCCGGGCGAGTGCCGGGCCCCGCGTCGTTGCGATCGGCGCCCCACAGGAGAAACTCGATGGCGTGGAAGCCCGTGGTGACGCTGGTCTCGCCGTCCTTCATGTTGCGCGCGACCAGCGTGTCCTCGGTGAGCACCGGAAACGCCGCGGCGTCGTCGATGATGCCGCGGGCGTCGCCCGAGCCCTCGATGGCGTTCTCGTCTACGGGCCAGGTGTTCACCAGCGTCTCGACGGCGTCGATGGGCCCTCCGTAGAAGCGGAATGTCTCCGTCTGGAGGTACGGGACCCGGGCGCGCAGCCAGGCCGCGCGTGCTCCGGCGAGGTGGTCCGGAGTCGGCTGGTGCACGAATGTCTCGACCGCCGTGGCGAGCGTCCGCGCCCCATCGACCGCGTCGGAGTATTCGGCAAACGCGACGTCCGCGTAGTGGACGAGGAACGCGGGCGCGTCGCCGAGTCGGGGTTCCGGCGCCGGGTCCGGATCGCGCCGATGGCACGCGGCGACCAGAACCGACGCGCTCACCGCGAAGCCGAGCAGCCCGGTCCGGCGCGCCGGGCGCCGCGAGCCGCTGCCAGGAACCGCCACCATGGGGTCCGCTTGTTACGACAGCCGCTTCACGACCCAGTGACGCCGATGTGGCGGTCCCGCGACGCCGCGAATGAAGTTCGATGGACGAGCAGGCGGCACGGGACCCGCGGGGTCCTGCCTCGCGGGGGGCCGCCTCGACCATCCGTCGGAGACGTCGCTGAACGATCCAGAGGGGCTTACAGGAAGACGGAAGCAGAGGAAGGATCTTGGTTTTTGAAGGGCACCGACGCGGCAACCACTGGAGATCCTCAGTCCCGCCGCCCTTCACCCTTCCTGTTCGATCTCTCTGCCTCCGAGTGGAGCGACAGCCGACGTAGCCCTCGCCGGATAGCCTCGACGTGAAAGTTCACGAGTAGGCCGGCAGGTACTCTCGTCAGCCGCAGGTAGCTGATGAGCTGCGCCTCGTGAACCGGTAGCAGACGCTCGACGGCTTTCAGTTCGACCACCAGTTCTTGGCAGACCACGAAGTCCATTCGGTAGCCGCACTCGAGCTGGACGCCTTTGTAGATGACGGGCAGGGGTACCTGCCTTTCGAAGCTCAGCCTACGCAACGTCAACTCGTGTGCCAGACACGCTTCGTAGGCCGACTCGAGAAGGCCGGGACCGAGACAACGATGGACTTCGATGCAAGCACCGATCACGTCGCCCGAGCAGTCCCCGAACGTTCCAAACGCTCCGCCATCGTGTCCCACGCACCCGACTCGGTCATCCTGCTGGGGAGTTTCGAAATCTCTGGAAGCCGTGGGTGCTCAGAAATCTAAACAGAAGGACGGGAAGGTTTCATCTTCTCGCTCCCCTCTGGCTTCCTCTGCTTCCCTCTTCCTGTTCAAATCTCCGAAGCCGCTCTACCGCCGTGCGCCGGCGCTGACAGTGAAAGGCGACCCGTGGGGGGGCGGCTCGGGCTTGGCGCCGAACTCGAAGGGCAGGTGTGCGGCGGCGACGGGCTGGTCGTGCCCCCCTGCTCCGGGCGCATCGATGGGCTCGTAGCGGGTGCCGCGCCACTCGACCCAGGCGTACCGAGCCGAATCGAGTGGCTCTGCAAACGTGAAGACCGCGACCAGGGGGCGTCCGTCTTCGGTGACGCGGGTGACCTGGACGGTGAGCCCCTCGAGCTTCTGGGTGAACCCCGGCGCGATGGGCGAGCGCTCGTCTCGATAGAGGCGCGTGAGACGGCTGCCGAGCAGACCGCCCTCGTACTCGATCTCGAGCCGATACGGATCCAGGCGGCGCGTGCGCAGCGGAACGGCGCCGACGGACAGCTGACGGATCTTGCCGATCTCCGGCTGGTGGTCGAGCCGCTGCTGGATGCGGATCAGCATCACGTAGAAGTAGTCGGGGCTGCTGAGGATGATGAGGTCCTTCTTGCCCGGGGCGTGCGCGGCAGCGAGCGCGCTGGGCACCGCGTCGGTGACGATGCCGCGTGTGACCAGGATGTTGCACGCGGCCAGCGGGAGCAGGATGGGCGACAGGAGCGTGTGCGTCCCGAGCACCGCCGTGAAGAAGGCGCGCGCCGGTAGCCGCCACGAGAGAGCGCGCGGGATCCATGCGGCGTTTGCGGCCAGCTCGCCCATGAGGATGGCGAGCAGAGGCATGGCGCCGAGCGCACCGAAGTAGACGAGCCGGTTGTGCGGGATGGCCGTGCAGGCCGGAACGATGGACAGGGCCATGCCGAGCGCCCAGAAGCGTGCGACGCGGTTGACGCGCAGCAGGGGCGTGAGCGTCACGACGAGGGCCACGGTGAGCACCACCGCGCCCGCGAGCACGAGGGGTGACAGCTCGGGAATGACGAACAGGTGCGCCTCGGCGGGAGGCAGGCCGAACAGGCCGAGCACGAAGAGCGGAATGCGGACCGGGAGCTCCTTGATGAACGCGAGGGGCTCTGCGACGGGGTCCAGGTAGAGGCCGGAGCCGAACGCGCCGAACCCCATGAGGGTGTAGACGACGCGCCACGCGACCGTCACCGCCGCGTACGGAGCGAGGGCGCGGGCCCGCTGTCGCCAGGGAGCGCGATCGAGCACGAGCGCGTGAGCGGCGAGATACGCCCACGCGCCGAGGGCGAGCTCACCGCCGAGGAGACCCGCGACGAGGAGCAGCGGACCGAAGCGCACCCAGCCGCGCTCCCCTTCGCGACGGCGCTGGTACGCCACGAGGGTGAACGTGCCGAGGCAGGCGGCGATGAGCGCGTTCCGGTTCGCGATCCACCCGACGGGCAGGCCGTGCGTGTGATCGACCGCGAAGAGGAGCGCAGCGAACGCGGCGACGGCGGTGGGGCCGAGGATGCCGCGATAGAGGAGCGCGGCAGCGAACAACGCGGCGCCGAACCACACGAGGCTCTGCGCGTGCATCATGAACGGCGAATCGGGCCAGAGCAGGTAGTCGAGCCGATGCGTGAGCGTGGCGAGCGGCCGGCAGAAGACGAGCCGCAGCTTCTCGTTCATCCAGTAGGGCGCGTACCCGTCCTCGATGAGGGCGTGATTGCCGGCCGGATCGCCGGGAGCGATGGAGAAGAATGAGAGGTACGAGGGCGACAGGCGTTCGGACCCGGGGAGCCCGAGCGCGAAGTACCGGTGCACGTAGTCGTCGAGATGGAGGCCGATGAAGAGGGTGGGCGCGGTCAGAAGGACGCCGACCAGCGCGACGCGAAGGGCGAGCCGCCGCGATCGAGCGAGGCGCGCGAGCCACTGCTCGATGCGCTCGACGGCTTTGCCTCTACGCCTCTCCATCTGCGTTGGTTCATCTCTTAGCTCCGATTCTTTTCTGCACCGTGATCAAACGAAGAACGATTTTCGCTTTTCCTCGGCAAAAACAGTCCTATTTTTGCACATTGGACACGTCCTTGGACATGTCGACTCACGGGTTGAACGATCCATGCACAGTGTGGTGAGCGTCGCGGCGTGTACGATCGATGCGCATCACGACGACGGCGCGACGCCCGATCGCCTCGCGCGGCGTCGCAGCGCGGCGACGAGAGCGAGCACGACGAACGCGCCGCGCCGCGAGCTGCCGTGTGCCTCGCCGACGCGACACGAGCAACCTCCGGAGTCGCCCGATGACGCCGCGCCGTCACTCGCATCGCCGACCGTGCCGCCGTCGGGCGACACGTTCCCGGCGCCGCCTGCGCTCGGGTTACCCGCCGAGCCCGGCTTTCCGCCGGCGCCGGAAGCGGGCCGTCCGCCGGCACTGCTCGCGTTGCCCGCCGTGTTCGCGGAGCCGCCGGCGCTCGACGCGCCGCCGCCATTGGCGCCTCCGGACGCGCTCGCGCCTCCGGTGCCGCTCGCGCCGCCCCCGGTGCCCGCGCCGGCGTTCCCCACTCCACCGTCCGTGGGCTCCACGCCCGGCTCGTGCCATTCGTAGGCGCCGAGATCGACGGCGCTGCCCTGGGGGCGGGCGATGCCGTCGGCGTCGAGTGCGGGCGCCTGATCGCCGCTGCCCGCGTTGACCGCGGGTGCATCGGGCTTGAGATGCAGATCGAACTTGGCGGGATCGACGAAGTACGCGCCGAGAGCCGTGAGCGTCGTGTTGTGGTCGTCGACCACGTTGGTGCCGCTCACGTCGTAGTCCGTCGCCAGGTTGTTGCGAACGAGCACGTTCTCGCTCGGACGCTTGTCCTTGTGCGCGGTCACCATGATCCACGGCGGCCCCGGCTGCGAATCGTTCACGTCGATGACCGTGTTGTTGACGACGCGTGAGTCCTTCATCCCGTAGAAGCTGATGCCGTGCCAGTGGTCGGTGATGACCACGTTGTTCTCGACCACCCAGCCCGTGAAGAAGCCGTCGAAGCAGCCGATCCCCTGGAGGGAGTTGGACAGCGGCTGGTTCGGGTCCTCGCGGTTGATGATCAGGTTGCCGCGCAGGGTGACGTTCTTCACCTCGCCGGTACCGACGCCGCCGGTGCCCACCGACCAGCTCTGGAAGCCGTCGTCGTGGTTCCTGTCGTCGGCGTCGCCGACGTACACGTTCTTCACGACGTTGTACTGAAACGTCCCGCCGTCGCCGAGGCCGCGGAGGCCGTCGGCCGAGAATCCGTTGATCGTGTTGTACTCGACGAGGGCGTTGGGACCGTCCACGCTGATGCCGAAGCGCACGTTGCGCAGCGTGTTGTGATCGACCGTGACACGGTCACCCCGCACGAAGATGCCGCTGCTCGCCTTGGTGACCCAGTCGTCGGCCGTGAACGACGTGGCATCGGGAACGCTGAACAGCGTGCAGTGACGTATCACCACGTCCGAACTCGACGGGTCCACGAGCGCCATGTCTCCGACCTGAGGCGACGCCGCGAACGACGGGGACACCGTGAGCCCCTCGACCACCCAGCCGTGGGTGTTCCGCAGGGACACGCGCGAGACCTGTGGCGTTTGACCCGACGCGGCGGCGACGGTGATCGGCGTGGCGTAGGTGCCGCCGTTGATCGAAAGCGCGCCATGGTACCCGGACCGCAGCCACACCGTGTCGCCCGCCTTCACGTCGGTCCCGACGTGGCCGCCCTGAACGACGGCTTCCATCGTCTTCCACGGCTGCGCAGAGCTGCCGTCGTTCGTGTCGGCGCCGGCGGCGGGATCGACGAAGAACTCCGCGGCGAGGGCGGACGGCGCCAGCGACGCGCCGGCGGCGATCGCTCCGGCGACCAGGAGAGTGCGGCGAGCCGCGGTGCGGCATCGCGGGCGAACGGGCAGCGATCGGTGCGTCATGGTTCTGAACTCCTCCGAAGATCCCTCAGCGTACGAGACTCACCCGGAATGGGAACCCGGGTTCGCTGTGAGGAGAATCGTCCGCTCACGGCGCGCTCCGGCGACCAGCTGTGATAGATCTGGCGCAAAACGCGGGGTTGAAAGGGACTTTTCATGCTTCGAATCCGTCATCTATTGCCTGCCCTCGCCCTCTCGCTCGGTGCTTCCGCCGCGCAGGCGCACATCAGCCTCGAGCAGGCCGGAACGCACAAGTCGCGGAACGGCGACCAGTTCATCAAGGAAGGACCGTGTGGCAAGGCGGGCAGCGTCCGCGGCGAAAACGTCTACGAGTACTCGCCGGGCGAGACCATCTCCATCGAGGTGAAGGAGTTCATTCCGCACCCCGGTTACTTTCGCATCGCGTTCGACGACGACGGCGACGACGCCTTCGAGGATCCGCAGAGCATCAACCCGCCCTACCGGGACTGCCTCGACGACCCGAAGGACCACTGCGGCGCGGACGACTTCTACAACAACGAGTCCGTCCTCATGGACGAGCTCGACATGCACAACAACACCGAGTCCAAGGGCACGTACACCTGGGACGTCAAGCTCCCGAACGTGCAGTGCGAGAACTGCACGCTCCAGATCATCCAGGTGATGGAAGACGTCTTTCCGATCCACGCGCCGTTCACGCCGGGCGAGGAAGACATCTACTATCAGTGCATCGACCTCACGCTGAGCGGCCCGCTGGAACCGGGCGCGGACGCCGGAGCAGGCCCCGCCGAGCCAGGGCCCAAGGATTCGAAGGACTCGGGCTGTAGCGTGGGTCACGCGCGCTCGGGTTCCGGTGGCGTGGCCGCCGCGCTCGCCGCTCTCACCCTGCTCGTGACGTTCCGACGCCGAAAATGACGACCCGACGCGCCGCGCTCGCCGCTCCCTTCCTTCTTCCTCTGTTCCTTGCGTGCAGCGCGGCGCCGCCGGCCGCACCGGCGAAAAAGCCCGAAACCAGGCCGGCAGCGCCGATCGCCACGGCGACGGCAGCGCCGGAGCCCCCGCTCGCCACGTTGCGCACGGGCAAGCTCGCTCCCATCGCCGGAGAGGCGCTGGACGCACCCGTGGTCGCGCGATTCGCCACGGCGGACACGGAGTACTTCGAGCTCGAGCAGCCGGTGGTGATGGTCGGCAACCTGAGCATCTCCGTGTTCGGGCCCCGCGTCTTCATGACGCTCGATGGTCCCGGGCTCGTCGTGTCGGCCATGCAGCGAGCCGGCTCGTCGCACCTGTGGGTAAGGCGACCCAGGGCGGCGAGCCTTCCGGTGGTCTCGATCTACACGGACGCCCTGCCGTTCCGCGACTACGAGGTCGCGCCGGGAGCCGTCGTCCGGGTGAACGCCAAGGTGACGCCGCTCACGCGCACCGACGCGAAGCTTCCCACGGCCTACCTCGAGGCCGTCGCGGACTCGTTCTCCGATCGTCGCGGCGCTTTTTTCCGATTCGCCGCCGATCGTCTGAGGAGCCGCGCGGCGACGCCCCCCGCGAATCGTGACGGCTGGCAGCCACGGGCAGATCTGGCAAGGCTGATGGACACATTTTCCGGACGGCTCTCCGTCCAGGAGGCCCTGCAGGAGCACCGCGGGCTTTACGTCCAGAAGGCGCGCGAGAAGCAGAGCGTCCCCATCGCGCAGGTCCGGGTCCCGCGGCTCACCCAGCACCCCTGGGTCGCCATGAAGAAGCAGCTCCGACTAGCCGGAGCGAACGAGCCCCTCGCGAAGGTTACCCCCGCGGATTTCTACTTCGTTCGCGCCCGGTCCCTGAACGCTCTGCTCGACGTGGTCGACGCCGTGGACGACTGGGGGACCGCCGCGGCCGACCTGCTCGACGGCCGCGCCGAGGACCGCGGGACGTTCACGCGCTATCAAACCGAGCTGGGCATCGAGCGCACCGGGTTCGCGCGCGCCTTCGGACCGGAGCTGGTGGAAGAGCTCGCCATCGTCGGCAGCGACCCGTACCTCCACGAAGGGACGGACGTGACGCTGCTGATGCGCGCGAAGAGCGCCGCGCTCGGGACCGCGCTCGGAATCTTGCTGCAGAAGGTCGCGGCGTCGCACGGTGGCGTGACCGAGACGGAGTTCGAACACGCGGGGGTCGAGGTCACCGTGCGCCGCTCGACCGACGGCCGCGTGCGCCAGCACCGCGCCAGCCTCCCCGGCATCGAGATCGTCTCGAACAGTCCGGGAGCCATCAAGCGGGTGCTCTCCGCCGTGAAGGGCGATGCGCCGCAGCTCGCGGACGAACCCGACTTCGCGTACATGCTCGCTCGCGATGCCGGCGCGCCCGACGCCGTGCTCGGGTACATGGGCGACCGCTTCGTGGCGAACGTGGTCGGCCCCGTCCAGAAGATCGCCGAGGCGCGCCGCCAGATCGCGATCTCGGAGCTGTCCACGCCGGGCTTCGCGGCGCTCCTCTCCGGCTACGTCGACGGCAAGAGCCCCGCGAGCAAGGCCGAGCTCCTGCGCTCGAAATGGCTCACGGCGGAAGACCTGAAGCACGCCGACAAGTCGCCCATCGAATGGGAGCCGGGGACCGCGGCGCGCTCTCGATGGGGCACGCTCGACGCGCTCGAGCCGCTGATCGATGGGCCGCCGCTCACTCGCGTGACGCCTTCCGAAAAGGAAGGCTACGACGAGTTTGCCTCCGCGTACGAGCGCCTGTGGAGCGACAAGATCGATCCGATCGCCCTCCGTGTGGTTCCGGCGAGCGACGGCAAGAAGAGCACCCTGTCCCTCGACCTTCGCGTCCTGCCGCTCCTCCGCAGCGAGTTTCGCGAGATCACGGAGATGGCGGGCAAGGCCATGCTCGCCGTTCCCTCGATCCCGAGCGGTGCGCGCGTCGTGGTCGGCATCGGAAAGGACGCCCGGCTCCGGCACGAGCTGACGCGGTCGTCGCGGTCGTTCGGCTTCGGCGACAAGAGCCTCGGGTTCGACTGGCTCGGTGACTACGCGCTCGTCGGTGCCGCAAACCGGAACGAGGCGGCCAACGTGGTCCACCAGATCCTGGGCGAACAGCTCGAGCCTCCCGGCCCCGAACCCACCGAGCGGCGTCGCCGGAGCGAGGCCGAGTGGCTCGCGAATTTGCCCGTGTACGCCGCCATCGGGGTGAAGAGCCGCGTCGGAGCCGGTGTGGCCATTGCGGCGCTGCGCAAGCTCGTCGAAAGCTCGCTCCCGGGGACACGCTGGGAAGCCCCCGCGACCTACCGCGGACAGGAAGTGGTGCGCATCACCGTGCGCGAATCCAGGGCGGAAGTGTCGCTCTACTACGCGCTCCTCGACGAAGCCCTCGTGCTCTCGCTGAACGAGGGCGCGCTTCACGGCGCGATCGACCAGCTCCTCGACGCACCCCCGGTCCTCGTGGATCAGGGAAGGCCCACGGCGAGCGATCGCGGCGCGGCGCAGCTCGTGATGGACCTGGCCGCCAGCCGCGGCACGGCGCTCTACCAGGTCGCGCTGTGGCTAGCGACGGTCGGCGTGCTCGAACACACCCACGAGGGCGTGGACACCGCCGAAGCCGCTCTGCGCGGCGCCCCCGAGGCCGCGGGCGACCCTGCGCGCGCGCGTCAGATCATGAAGGCGTACTTCGGCACCGTGCCGCTCACGCCGGAGGGCCGCGAGTACGTGCTTTCCCCCGACGGCATCCGCGACCCCGTCCGCGGCACCCACCACGCCCCCGAGTGGCCCGCGCTTCCGGTGCCTGGATCGCCCCTGGATCGCGTGCTGTCGCACCTGTCTGGACTCCGCACGTCGCTCGCGTTCGACGACGAGCCGGGCGGCACGCCCGAAGCGCCGCTCCAGAGCCTCCACGCGACGGTGAAGTTCGAGACGCCCACCCAGGTCCCTTAGCCGTCGCCGCGCTCGGTAGCGAACGCGGCGTACATGGGATACCGATCTCGCGTGCGCGCGCTCTCGACGCTCGTGGTTCCGGCGATCGCGCTCGCCGGCGCGACCGTCACGTCCGGCGCGACCGCGGACCCGCTGCTCTCCGAGCCCCGATCGACGAGCTACTATGCGATTCACGGGGGCATCGCGGGCGTCACGCTGATCGGGGCCCCGATCCTCGACTCGTTGCTGATGCAACCCGACGCGCCACCTCGCATCGACGAGTGGTTCGGATTCGAGGCCAGCGTGAATCGAAACATGTCCGCGACCGCGGCCAGCCTCAGCGATCGGCTGGTGCTTGCCACCGTCGTGACTCCCGCTTTCGCCGAGATCGGCAGCGGCGTGGATCGGCAGCTCTCGAATCATGCCGTGGTCTATGGCGAGACCATGGGTATCCAGCTGCTGCTCAACGTGAGCGTCAAACAGATTGCCCGCCGCGCGAGGCCTTACACTCACAACCCCGATCCGCGCGTGGTCGAATTCCGGAAGGGACAGGGGGGGGACGCCAATCTCTCCTTCTATTCGGGGCACTCCAGCGCAGCGTTCGCCGCGGCCGTCGCCGGCTCGTTTCTCTTTGCCGCGAAAACGGACGACCCCTGGTCGAGGCGCATCGTCTGGTTTTCGGAGATGGGCATGGCGGCGGCCACCGCGCACCTCAGGGTGCGAGCGGGAATGCACTACTACTCGGACGTCATCGTCGGCACTCTGGTGGGTGCCGGCCTCGGCGTCGCCGTTCCCTACGCGCAGGGCCTCAGATATCGCCCACGAGCCGAAGAGTACGTCGCCGCGTCGTCGGGATTCGTGATCGGTGCGCTCCTTCCACTGTTCGTGAGCACCACGGACGTGCGCTTGCCGTGGGGCAACGGCGCCGGTGCCACGCTGCAATTCGCACCGTGGATCACCCCGGGCGCGGCCGGAGCGATCACGCGCGGAACGTTCTGAGCGGCTCGGCTCCGGATCAATCGGCGGCACCGTCACGAGTGGGGGCGGGCTCCGCCGGTGCGGACGCGTCGCCGTTCGGCGTTGCGTCGCCACCGCCGTCCGCACCCGCGGATGCATCACGGCCGCCCTCGATGGCGATCGCCCCGTCGCGCCCGCCGTCCCGGATCTCGTCCGGCGCTGGAGGCCGCGGAAAGGCAAAGGGAGAGCACGTCCGGTTGCACAGGTGAAGCTCGTCGCACGCCTTGGCCGTGACGCACGTGGCGCAGTCGCGCAGCGACCGCGCCGAAATGCGCGCTACCCCCGCGTCGCTCGTTGCACTCCCCGCGAGCTCGGCCACGCACTGGTCGCGATCCTGGTGAGCAGCACCGTCGACCGCGCATTCGACGGCTTTCTTGTCGCAGATCGCCTCGAATCCTTGCCCCATGCCGAAGAGGTCGGTGACCGGACGGTACGCGGCGCACACGACCCCGCACGAGGCAACGTAGTCCGCGCAATCGCGCGTCGGACCGAGGCCACCGCCGTCGGCGCAGCCGGCGTCGACGGGGCCCGTATCGCCGCCCGCGTCGACGGAGCGCGGCGCAACACACGCCACCTGCGCACGGATGCACGTGAGGCACGCGTCCAATCCCTGATCGAGCGACGGATTCTTGGTCAGTACCTTCACGAGCCCGGATTCGCAGCTCTCCATGCCGGTCTGGAAGCACGCCTTGCTCACGTCGCCGCACGCGCCGTGACGCTCTTCCTGGGTGGTGAACAGCTGAGTGACCTGCGTGATCCCCGAACAGGAGACGTCGCAGTTCCGGCGGTCGACGACGGCGCTACAGTCTCCGTCGTTGTGACCGAGGCAGCTGGCGCAAACGATGGCGTGCTGCTCCGTCGTGCGGCCGTCGCGGATGGCCTCGTTCAGCTCTCGTGTGCAAGTCTCCGGATCGACGAAATCGTTGCACGAGTGGACGTAGTCGCAGATCCGGACCGACTTGTCGGTGCACCCTCCGAAGGCCACGACCGCGATGGCTGCCAGGCACGCGCAGGCGCGCCAGGCCCGACGCCGCTCACCGGAAGCCATCGATGACGCCTCCTACCTTCAGGGTCCAGTAAGTGTCCTCCCACGCTGGCTCGGACCACGTGGACAACCGCCAGAGCTTTCGTGGCCAGGCCGCGCCGATCCAGACCTTGTTCAGGAAGACGAGGTCGAGGCCGATGCCGCCGAAGCCGGTCTCGAGGGTGTACTGGGCGATACCCGGGGCCACGCTGGCCGCGGTGGCGGCGACGCGGAGGGCGTGGACGCTGAGGTACGCGGTGATGTCTTCGTCGTCGATGATACCGGTGGGAATGCGAAAGCCGAAGTCCGTGGCCGCCCCGAAAGGGCGCTGACCGAGGTCATCCTCGAGCGGCACTCGGAGCTGGATGGTGAACGTGAAGAAGTCGAACGCGTTCAGCTCGTTCCGGGCCAGCGCGTTTCGAACCGAGAACAGGTCGGCGTCGAGCCAGAGGGCCTGACCCACGTTGAAATCGGTGGCGAGCCCCAGCGCGAGCGTGCGCCGCGGCGCGCCCTCCAGGTACGTCGACGAGCCGAGCACGCCGTACGGGCGGAGGCCGTTCTGTACCTGGGCCGGCGTGAGCACCGCCGAGTATCGAGGATCGACGTGCGCGAGATGCCGCTTCTTGTACTCGTTCCACGAGAGCTCGAGATCTTTGCAGCCCGTGGCCGAGCAGCCCTCGTTGTGGGCCAGGAGGAGGAGCAGCTCGGCGATCGCGTCGGCCGCGCGACGCCCACGCTCGCTGAGGCAGGCCGTGCTTGCGACCAGCACGTCGTCGTTGCAACCGTCGGCGAGGTACTCGGAGTCGCGCGGCTCGGAGAGCCCGCCGTGGTGCGTCTCGGAAAGGTGGTACTTCCATCCACCGGGGTTGAAGAGATCCGGAATCCACGTCCCGAGCCGCCAGGGCTTGAGATACATGATCTTCCATCCCGAATCGCGCTCGGCGTGGGAACCCGAGAACGAGTCTTCGATCATGTGAATGAGGACGTACACGTCCAGGTGGTGGTCTCTTGCCTGCCTGGGGTTCAGCAGGATCCCGCGAACCAGCGCATCGGCGAGCGCGACGCAGCGCTGATACGCGTTCTTCTCCATACCCACGGTGACGCCGAAGTCGGCCAGGGTTCCGCTGTCGCCGATCACGTCCCCACTCTCGGCCATGAAGTGGAAACACTGTCCGTAGTCCTGGAGCTGGCGATCGAACGAGTGATCCGGGAAATTGGACGCCAGGCGCAGGCCCTGCACGTTCTCCTTGCCCTCACTCATACCCGTGTCGGGACGGATCGGGACGGCCTCGGACAGCGCCGAGTCGGTCTCGGGGTAGTGACCTTCGAGAATGCCCGCCTTCACGAGCGCAGCCAGCTCCTTGGCGTGTCCTTGCTGGATCAGCGCCGCGTAGGCGGCGCCTTCGATGGCACGATGCCCTTGCTCCTTGAACGCCCGAGCCGGCGACACGAACGAGAGGATCGCGGCGACCACGAACGAAAGCCGCCAGGCGACCTTCACGGGCAGCCTCCACGCGTGCACGGCAAGAGCGCTAGTAGCCACGGCCCCACTTCACGACGATCCCGCCGAAGACCTGGGTTTCCGGCTCGACGCCCGACGGTTGGTACTCGACGCGGACGTACGGCTCGACCTCGTACAAGGTCAGCGAACCGTCGCAGGCACAGCTACGCCCCCCGGCGCGCTCGGGCGTGCAGCACGCGGCGGAATAACGAACGTCGCTGTGATGAACGGGCAGCGCCAGCATGAAGCGCCCCTGCACGCCGACCTGTTGCGTGTGAAAGTTGAACAGGGGCGCCGCGTCCAGCGACAGGAACGCGTAGCCAAATTCGAGGCCTGGGGCCGCACGAAACTGGCGGTACTGAAAATCGTAGCTCCCCTCGCCGAACACGCCGATCCACAGGAACGACTCGGAGACGAACGGGACCCAGCTGGCCTCGAGTCCGAGCAGGCCGCCTCCCGCGCCCGAGAAGTGCAGTGGGCGCCCGACGCGGGCGTAGGTGATGTCTATGCCGATCGAGAAGAAGTCTTTCTCGAAGACGTACAGTGGGTGCTGTGACAGATCGGCGTTGCAGCGCTCGCGGTCGAACTGGGGTTGGTACAGCGGCTGGTAGGTGCCCCAGGGGGGCACGGGCTCTGGATCGGTGATCCGTGGGGGAGCGGGAGGCGGAGGCGACACCGAGCTCGGCAGCACCGGACCGTCGCATTTCGGTCCCGTGGTGCCTCTGCAGCCGGGCGCGGCAAGCTTCACCTGAGGGTGCTCGGGCGGGAGCGCGCCGGGACTCGGCGGTTCGTAGCAGGCTCCATGCGCGGCGGCCGCGTACAGCGCACAACCCACGGTGAAGCGCGCCGTCAGTGCGCGCATGCGGACAAGACGTTCCACCAGAACCAGGGAGCCTTATCAGGATTCGAAGTCCATCCACAATGGTCATGGCTACGATTCGCGAAACACCCACCACCTGCAGCTTGCAACTTCACCACGGCGATCGCTTCCCCATCCGCCATGAAATTGGGTAAAGCAAATTGCATGAAGAGAAGGGAGGTTCTTCAGGCGGGACTCGTTGGGCTAGGTGCACTCGCAACGGGCTGTGGCGCGCCGGCAACCCACTATCGTTGGAACAATGCTCTGAAAACGGACGGCATAGACCCTCGCCGGCTCGAGGGTGCCGCGTGCCTCGAGCAGATCTGTAGCCTGGTGCAAGACGCCGAGAGAGCCGGAAGTACCATCCACATGACTGGCAGTGGCCATTCGTTCTCGGATGTGGCCATGGGCAAGGGCACGTTGTTGGTTCCGGGGCAGCTCAGGCGGTTCCTCGAGCTCGATCGCTCCCAGCTGCACCCCGGACCTGCCGGCGACGGCACGCTGGTTCGCGTCGAGTCTGGAGCCCGCATCCGCGAGATGAACGCGTGGCTCTGGGAGCGCGGCCTCTCGCTGGGGGTTCTGGGCGGCTGGGACGAGCAAACCATCGTGGGCGCCGCTTCGACCGGCACCCACGGCTCGAGCCTCTATTACGGGCCCATCGCCGACGCGATCGTCAGCTACCAGGTGGTGGGCACCGGGGGCGAGGTGCTTCAGATCGAGCCGGCGCACGGCATCACGGATCCAGCCAAGTTCTGCCAGTGCATCCGCACCCCCGGCGGCAGCTCGGTCCCGATGAAGCTGGTCCAGAACGACGACATGTTCCGCGCCATGCAGGTCAACCTGGGGTGCCTGGGCATCGTGTACGCGGTGGTCGTGAAGGCCGAGCCGCGCTTCTGGCTCAGAGAGCATCGTTCCCTGACCACGTGGGGCGCGCTGACCGGCCCGGGCGGCTTCCTGTCGCGCCTCGCCGCGAACCAACGCACCGAGAACGCCGGATGCCTGGAGCCCGCCTACTACGAAATATACGTGAGCCCCTATCCACCCAAGGGCTCATCGGAGAAGGCCGATCATCAGTGCATCCTCACCAAGCGCTACAAGCTGACGACCGAGCCCGCGAACCTGACGATGGATGAACGCAAGCGCGGTGTCCTCGGGGCCAATGCCGAGAAGTTCTTGACCGTCCTGTCCGGCAGGGGAAACGCGATACGGACCTGGATCGACCTGTTCCCGAAGTCGATCAGGAACCTGGTCACCTCCGAGCTGAGAACCTTTCCCGACGAGAACTACACCAGCCGGAGCTACAAGGTCTTCAACCTGGGTCCGGCGAACGAGGTTCGTGCGTTCGGAATCGAGCTGGCGTTCGACTTCAACCAGACCGTGGCGGTGGCCGAGAGGCTGTTCGACCTCGCGGCAGAGTTCGCGAAGGACGGCCTCTACAACGCGACCGCGCCGTCCCTCCGCTTCGTGCGGTCCACGACGGCGTTCCTCGCGATGCAGGAGGGGCGCACGTCCACCATGCTGGAGATGGGGCAGCTCGTGGGGCAGCACGGCGCCGAGGACCTGCTCAAGAGATACGAAGGCCGCTTCATGGATGAGATGGGGGCGCGCCCTCACTGGGGGCTCGACCTCAACATGATGCACAGCTTCGCCGAGGTGCGGCGCGTGTACCCAAAGGCAGAATCCTGGCACAAGGTTTACCGCCAGCTGAACGCACGGGGCACGTTCAACGGAAGGCTCACCGATCGCCTCGGCATCTCGATGCGCCCGACGTGAGAAACGAACAGGGCGCCATGAAGCATCGCAGCTCGGTTTGGTTCACGCTGGTCGTCCTGGCGATCGGCCTTTTCACGACCACGCCCGGAAGGGCCCAGCCCGCCACGGACGCGATCTACTCGGACATCAAGGACGTCATCACGGAGCTCATCGAACGAGAGGTCGCCGAGAACGTCGCGAACACGCTCGCGTGTTACTCCCCCGACGGCTTCCTCAAGTACTTTCCCAAGACCCTGGACGTCATCCACGACGGGAACACCGGCGCGCTACGAGAGACCGTGCGCGGCGAGCTGATGACCGCCCTCGGGAACTACGTGTTCCTGTCGTTCCGTCAGGGGAGGCCCCTTCCCCTCGACCAGTTCATTCCCATTCGCGGCCTCGAGAACAGCGAGGTGATGCGCTGCAAGGAACGCATCGAGAAAGCCGGAGGCCCCGAGGCGTATCGCGACGATCTCGCGGAGGCCGCGTTCAAGAACGGCGAGTACTACCTCCCCATGGGCGTGTGCACCGACGCCGCCAAGCACGATGAGCAAACGGCGTTTGCGTGTCTCGTCTCGCGGGGGGTGGGGGCCTCCGCCGCCGCACGGACCACGGACGCGCAGGACCTCCTCGCACGCGCCATCGTCGCCACGATCACCAGCGACCTGCCCGAAACGTCGCCCCTGATGCAGGCGATCGTGGAGGAAGCGTCCGCCCTCACGGAAAGCGGACGCTTCCGGCAAGACGGCGTCTTCTCCGGCTTCGAGCCCTCCTCGCTCGCGGCAAGCTACGAGGACGCGATCCGGCAGGGACAATCTCTGCGCCAGGTACTTTTGATGAATGAGCCGGTCCGTCGCCAGACGGGCGCGCTGTATCTGCTCGCGCATCCGCTCGAGCGGCTCGAGCTGACCATCGCGGACACCGCCGAGCTCAAGAGCGACGATCTGCTCACGTTGCTCGGCAGCTTCGATCGCAAGGCCCTGACGGAGCACTCGTCCGAGTCGCTCGGCGCGAGCCTCGCCCGCGCCATCCTCGCCGAAAAGAGCGTGCTCCCGGCGGGCAAGGTGGACGTGAAGCTTTCGGATCCCCTGGCCCCTGCAGGGCCCCTGCGCGTCACGATCTCGGTCACGCCGGGAGCCACCGCGTTCACGGGGCCAGGCTTGAGGGTCCTCGAGGCGCTGTTCGACATGGCGACGCTCGCCGCGCCCCTCAGGAAGCAGCTTTCCGTCGCGATCGTCCCCCAGGGGGCCGCCCCGAAGGTCCCGCTACTCGAACGGTTCATCGACGCCGTGGGCGCACTGTCGAAGCTCGCTCGCAATCTGCACGACCTCCGGCGTGGCGACAGCGGGGGAGTCGATCTCGTCACCGTTCTCGACGGCTTTCATGGCGGCAAGCTCTCCGCGCGTTGCCCGGAAGACGACCTCGCCAAGGACGATCCGGGCAAGGCGGCCGTGATGCACGTCACGCCGTGCAAGCTGCTTCAGCAGGTCGCGGGCCAGCTCGACCCGCAGGGTGATCTGCGGCGCATCCTCGTGGCGGCACGCGACCACAACTTCCGCGACATGGCCATCGCAATGACCACCGCGGCGTTCTCGCCGAGGGTCGCCGAGGCGGTGTGCTGCGGTCACGGAGACGCGTGCAAGTCCCAGATGGTGATCTTCGGGAGGCTGGCCAAGAGCCTGGTCTCGTACGTCTTGATGAAGGACGAACCTGCGGACGCCGCGCTCGCGACCCGCGCCGCGTTCAAGTCTGCCACGGTGGACGTGATCCGCTCGCTCGGAACGCGAAAGGGCATCGAGCGGCATTTCTGGGGGACGCTGTTCTTTCCCACCGCGACCTTGCGGGCATCGTGGAGCAACAGCTATCAGGTCACCGAGGGCGACTCGGTGCGCTACGTGGCCACCGTCGACTGGCTGACGTTCCGGTGGCCCAAGCCGAGCGATTCGAAGCCCGTGTACGCGGCCATCGAGCTGTCGCTGGTGAATGGGCTCGCGCCGTTCGCCGAGTTCGTGACGCGCAACCCCTCGTACCGGTACCAGAACGCCGAGCTGGTCTGGGCCACCCTGGTACAGCCGTCGCTCGGCGGCGTGGTCGCGCTGCCGGCGTTCTCGAACAACCTGGCGCTCACCGCGGGCGTGTCCCTGCGCGGCGCCGCGGCGTTCGAGCGGGTGATTGGACCGAACGAGAAGGAATACCCCTACCTCACGCTCTTCCACCGCTCACCCGACTACGCGCGCAGCGACGTACTCACTCGTCTCCTCGAAGTGAGCGTGGGTGTTCAGTACATCCCCTGAAGCGAGGAACCCATGGTTCGCCTCACCCGAGCAACGCAACCCCGCCGTGCCGCCCTCGCCGCGGCCGTCACCCTGGCCCTGGCGGTCACCGCGGGGGGTTGCGCCAAGCCCATCTACACCCTCGAAGCGGCGTGCACGGCAGAACGGCCCGTCCCCAAGACGCTCCCCAGCTTTCTGCTCGTCTCCGACACGCAGTACTCCGTCCCGTTCACCAGCTACGACATCCGCTACGGATTCGGAGACGCGATCGCCGAGCTCCGGCCCGCGCTCACCACGCGCTTCATCCAGTCTCTCTATCGCCACTCGGAGGCAACCGTCGCGCTGCCGGGCGCGCTCTCCGGCATCTTGGACGCCGAGGGACCGAAGGGGCGCAAATTCGGGCTGTTTGGCGGAGATCTGGCCGAGTTTGCGTGCAAGCACGAAGCCGAGGAGATGCTTCGGGTCTTCGGCGAACACCCGAACACCCCCTTCATCTTCACCATCGGAAATCACGACGCGCTATTTCACGGAAGCTACGACAGCGACGCGATAGGCGAAGACGGCAAGGGCCCCTGGGACACGTATTCGTTCCGTCTGTGGGGCGGCGTCTGCGCCGTGCACGGCGGACGCCTGACCAAGACCGAGTACATCCGTCTCCTTCTCCACTACTACGAGCGTGCCTTTGGATTCGATTTTCACGAGGCGCTGGGCGTCGATCGGAGCCAGGGCGAAAAGACGGCGAACCAGGACAAGTACCCGCTGGGCGTCGCTCTCCTGGGGCGAGCGCAGAGCAAGAAGATCGCCGGGCTCACGCTGGACTTTTCGTTTGCACTGGGCCCCGCCGACGATCCGCGCTCGCACCGCCTGACGCACCTCTACCAGCGCTGGTCGTACTCACCGCCCGCGGCGAAAGAGCCTCCGTGGTCGGCGTCCCCGTTCTCCGTGACCGTCCTCGACACGACCGACTACGCGCAGCAGCGCGGGCTGTGCGACGACCGCTCGTTCTTCGTCCAGATCGGAATGAGCGGCGCCGTGTCGCTCGCCCAGATCGAATGGCTCGAACGGTTGCCTCGCTCGACGGCTCCGCACCTGGTTCTGTCGCACTACCTGCCGTTCGAATCCGTCGGCGGGATGGATGCCTGCGACGTCACGCACGGCATGAAGTGCCAGGCGGACCGCTTCGCGCAAGCGGTCGGTCCGGCTACGTTCGTCTACGCACACGTTCACAAGGAGTTCGAGCTCGAGCGGCTCACGCGGGGCACCGCGCCGGCCGTCAGCACCTCCGACCTGGTTCGCCTCCCCTCGTTGATCGACAACAAGAGCTACGTGATCTTCGACGGCAACGGCTTCCGCTCGGAAAGGGCGCTGAAGGACAGGACGGGCGCGGCGCCCGAGATCGCGGCGTGCGGAACCAAGAACACGAAGGACGACGCGAGGAAGAACGAGACCGACCCCTTCGAGCTCGTTTCCGAGGTGCCCTTCACCTTCGCGAGCGACATTTGCTCACAGCGGTTCCGCGAGTACGTCGAGCTCACGCGCAACGTGGAGTGCTTTCTGGCGCGCGAACACCGTCCCTTCGCCGGACGCGAGGCGCGCTGCGTCTCGCTGAAGGAGGCCAACGAAAAGCGCAGCGGGGAGAAGGCAGCCCTGTGCGAGAGCCAGTCCAGCGCGTGGATAGCCCATCGGCCGGCGGAGTGGGCAACGCTGACGCTGCCCGGACACGAATGCGCGGGTATCGGCAAGACGCCCCCGTTCCCGTGCATCCTGCGTAGCCTCGCAAAGCGGGCGCTCGACGACACGAACCTGAGCTCGGTCGATCGCGCAAGGCTTTCGATCGAGCTTCTCGACGTGGTGAAGACGAAGCGCGCCGGAACGCCCACCCGGAGCCTCGTGGGAGACATCGGTTTCGGCGCGAGAAACTGAACCGCGCGCGGTGCGACGCTCTCAGAACATTGCGACCTGGCGACAATGAGCGGCCGGGGCCCAAGACAATCGGGTGGCGGACGCCGTTGCCAGGTACGCTCCGCGCGCCACCCAGCGAGAGGAAGCGCCGATGCAAGCACCCGAGAATGTCGCCGCGCTCCCGAACGAAGCGCCCGCCGCCACGGCAACGTCGACGCGCTACTTGCTGTTCGTGCTGCTGCTCGTCGGGACGGTGAACTGGGCGGATCGCCAGGTGGTCCCGATCCTCTTTCCGGGAATCCGGCGCGATCTCGGACTGTCGGACACCGAGCTCGGCGTCATCGGCGGGCTGTCGTTCTCGATCATCTACGCGCTCTCGAGCTTTGCGTTCGGGTACGCGGCGGATCGGCACGTGAGAAAGCACGTGATCGCGGGCGCGCTGGTCGTGTGGAGCCTCGCGACGATGGCGTCGGGCCTCGCCACGAGCTTCTGGACGCTGTTCGCCGCGCGATTCTTCACCGGCATCGGCGAGGCCAGCCTGTACCCTTGCGCGCTCTCGCTGATCGCCGAGCGGTTTCCCGAAGCGAAGCGGGGCCGCGCGCTCGGCATCTTCGGGGCGGCGGCAGCGCTGGGCAGCGGATTCGGAGTGGGCCTCGGCGGGCGCCTCGCGATGAGCCTCGGATGGCAGAAGGTGTTCTTCATCTACGGCGGCGTCGGGTTCCTGGTCCTGCCGCTGCTGCTCCTGGTGCAGGAGGGCCGGCGACCGGAGAGCGCCGCACGGAACGAGTCGACGTTCGTCGCCATCCGCGCCGCGCTGGGTGACTCGCGACTCCTGTGGCTCTGGGCCGCCGGAACGGTCGCCATCGCGTCGGGGCAGGGCTTCGCCGCGTGGGTTCCGTCGTACTTCGTTCGCAATCTGGGCATCAACGTGGCGCAGGCGGGCGCCGTGTTCGGTGGGGCCGCCCTGCTCGGCGGTATCCTGGGTGGCGTCCTCGGCGGCACGCTCGCGGATCGTCGTCGACGCGCGCGCCCCGGCGGCGAGTTCGACGTCTCTGCGATCGCGGCGTTCACCGCGGCGCTCCTCGTGCTGGTCACGCTGCAGTCGGGCGCGGGCGTGGGGGCGTCGCTGGGAGGTCTCTTCTCGACGCTGGCGATCTACGCGATCTTTCCGGGGCTGCTCTCCGCCATGCTGAGCTTCGTTCCCGCCCATCGCCGCGGGGCCACGACCGCGCTCAACACGCTGTTTTTGGGCGGCATCGGTGCCGCCACGGGACCGTTCGTGGTCGGCGCGGTGTCGGACAAGATCAAGGATCTGCACACCGCGTTGTTCGTCCCCGTGGTGGGCCTGTGTCTCGCCGCGGCGCTCGCGGCGATCGCTGGAAAAGTGACGCGCGACGCGGCCCGACGCGCCGTCTGAGGCCGTTTCGCACGGCCCTTTTTCGCTGCCATTTCTGACACTGACGTTTTCGCGAGCGCGGAGGCATCCTTGCTTTCGTGAACGCGCACCTTCTCATCGACGCCGTCGTGCAGCAGACGATGGTCTTCATTGCCGAGCTCGCGACGGCGGGCGGGGTGCGAGCGCCGCTCGCGCACGTGGCAAATCAGGTATTTTTGGACCTGACCACCGAGCTGCAAGAGCGTGGCGTGAAGAAGAAGGTCATCGCCGACATGTTCGGCATGGCACTTCGCACGTACCACCGCCGGGTCCACGAGCTCGGCGAGAGCCGCACCATGGCCGGCAAGTCGGTGTGGGAGGCCGTGCTCGGGTTCGTTCGCGAGCGCGAGCCGGTGAGCGGCCGCGAGGTGCTCCGCCGGTTCTCGGGTGACGACGCCGAGGTGGTCTCCGGGGTCCTGTCGGATCTCGTGCACTCGGGCCTGGTGTACCGGGCGGGGCGCGGTGACGGGGCGCGCTACCGCATCGCGGACGAGGCAGACTTTTCGCAGGAGGACGAGACGCGCCGCGAGGCCCACGAGCACCTGGTGTGGCTCGCGGTGTACAGAAACTCGCCCGCGGAGGCCGCAGACGTCCGGAGCTTCACACGCCTGGGCGAGCACGCCACGGCCGAGGCCCTCGCGGCGCTCGTGGCCGACGGCCGCGTCACCGAGTCGAAGCGCGGAGCTACCACGCTGTACGTGACCGATCGCTTCGAGGTGCCGCTCGGCGAACGGAACGGCTGGGAGGCGGCGGTGCTCGATCACTTTCAGGCGATGGTGACGGCCGTCATCGCGAAGCTCCAGCACGGGCCCTCGCAGCCCGGCGAACGCGCGCTCGTGGGCGGTTCGACGTGGTCCCTCGACGTCTGGGCGGGTCACCCGCTCGAAGACGAGGCGAAGGGCCTGCTCTCGAAGGTACGCAGCGACATCGAGGCGCTCCGAGCCCGGATCGACGCCGAGAACGCCCGCATCGCCCGACCCGAGGCCGTCGACCGGGTCGTCTTTTATGCGGGCCAGAACGTCCGCGACTTGCACTTTGCATCCAACGGAGACGAATCATGAAGGTCATTGGCTTGCGACACCGCAACACCGCGCTGCTCGTCGTTGCTCTCCTCGGCGGGTGCTCCTCGCCGGGACCCGAGACGTCGAGCTCGAGTCACTGGGTTTCGTGCACACAGGACGCGGACTGCGCGACGGTACCGGGCGCGAACAGCTGCGAGGACGGCTACTGCGTCGACAGTGGCGGAGCGCGGGTGGAAGTGACGGACGGCGGCTCCACGACCGGCGACGCCGGCGCCACCAGCTCGTGCGATCCGTTCGCGTCCCCCGAAGTCGCGATGACGCTAGCGACGTATCTCGGCGGTGGTGAGGACGCCGACGGGATCAGCTACGTGGCGGACCGGACCGGCAGCACCACGCGGCTCTTCGTGTCGGACGGCGACCAGCTGCATCGCGTGAAGGTCACGGGGACCGGAAGCGGCGACGAGGCCGGCAAGCAGTTCGAGCTCGTCACCTTCGAACGGGACGGCAACGTCATGAACCTGTACCTCACCACCGACGCCCAGGGGACTGCGGCGTCGCTGATCGCCGGCAACTGGAAGCCGGGTTCGCCGCCGAGCGGAACGGAGGAGACGCCGCTCACGTTCATCGACGAGGCCACGGCGCGAACCCTGGACCTCGCCGGATGGACCAACGAGACATGGACCGAATACTTCATGACCGTGAAGGACACGGGCGAGTTCGTCGTCGTCACCCGCCCGGAGGTGGACTGGACCTACGAGGACTTCCGGCTCTTCTTCGGTGAGCCCGGAAAGCTCGTGGAGCGCCCCGTATCGAACGTCACCCGCGCCCGTGACGGCGGCTCCACGACGATCGAGTTCGAGCTCGACGGAAAGCCGGCAACGGCTTCGTTTCCGTTCGGAGGCAGCGCGTCGATCACCGTCAGCGGTACGGAACTATCCCTGGTGGACCCCGCTTCCCTCCCGGCCGCTGCCATCGACGTCGAGAGCCTCCCTTACGAGTGCCTCGCCTCGAAGTAGGCCCCTCCCGGCCGCCCGGCGGACTCCTCCGCCGCGCGCGCGTGCTCGGACTGGCGCGACTCCCGAGTGGCGCCCACGATGTCCGTAACACCTGGCGGAAGGATCCCTACCTTGAGCAAGGCATTCACCAGAGAAGACGACAGCGTACCGCCAGTCGTCCGGCAGAGGCCGCCGCTCCCCGAGGGAACGCCGAACTACGTGACGCCGCGGGGATTGTCCTCGCTGCGGCGCGAGCTGTCGGCGCTCGCGGCCGAGCGCGCACGCCTCGACGAGAACACCGACGCGCCGCACGGACACTTCGAGCTGAGCGCGCGCCTGGCGGAGCTCGGCGATCGGATCGCGAGCGCCGTGGTCGTGGACCCCACGGCTCAACCTCACGACGAGGTGCATTTCGGTGCGACGGTCCGGCTGCGGGCGGAAGACGAGGTCGAACGAAGCTATCAGCTGGTCGGCATCGACGAGGCGGACGTGCAGCGCGGCCGGGTCGCGTTCGTCGCTCCGCTCGCACGGGCCCTCTTCGGTAAGCGCGTGGGCGAGGTCGCGGTCGTGCACACCCCGCGCGGCGACGAGGAGCTCGAGGTCGTGGCCATCCAGTACGACAGCTGAAACGCAGGTTGTCGGCGCGTCACCAAACTGACGGAAGCGGGATCATTTGCATCACCTCCGTGTCCCGAGCCGTCTCGCGCCGCGAGCGCCATGGACGATCGCGGTGAGGGCGCGTAAAGTGAACGGTTCTGGGGCGATCGCTCATGCAAGAGCGCGACAAATGGCTGGACGCTGCGCGAAAGCTCGACTGGGAGTTCTCGTACGTTCGAGAGGAAGAGGTCTTCCCGCGCGAGATCAGCGGCGAGCCGTGGCTTCCGGCTGATCGCTGGAGCGACTGGGACGAACCGTTTCGTACTTCGTTTGCCGAGTACGTGGCCACGCAGAGTCACAAGGACCGCGCGGTGGACGCCGTGCGAGACGCGCTGGGGAAGCTGGGCGACCTCGCCCAGCTGGACGCCACGTGGCTGAACGCGGTGAAGCTGCACTCGGCCACGCTGCCCCTGGCCGAGTTTGCGGCCACCATCGGAAACCTCCGTGCGGCGCGGTTCGGTCGCGACGGGGCGTGGCGCACCATGGCCACGCTGGGCGCCATGGACGAGCTCCGTCACACCCAGATCCCGCTCGTGTTGATGCACGAGCTGGTGAAACACGACGCGCAGTTCGACTGGACGCATCGCTTCTATCACTCGAACGACTGGGTCGCGATCGCCGCTCGCCACCTGGTGAGCGAGCTGCTGCTCACCTCGAACCCCATCGAGTTCGCGATCGCCACCAATTTCGTCTTCGAGACGGGCTTCACCAATCTCCAGTTCGTCGGCCTGTCCGCGCTCGCGAGCGCGGTGGGCGACCGCCTGTTCGAGCGCATGCTCAAGAGCATCCAGAGCGACGAGGCGCGGCACTCGCAGATCGGCTACCCCGTTCTGCGGAAGGTGATCGAGGCGGACCGTGCGTACGCGCAGCGCATGCTCGACAAGTGGTTCTGGCGAAGCTTCCACCTGTTCGCCATCGTGACCGGCTTCGCGATGGACTACCTGTCGCCGGTCAAGAGTCGCGGTCCGTCGTTCCGCGAGTTCATGCAAGAGTGGGTGCTCGACCAGTTCATCGTGTCACTCGACGAGGTCGGCCTCGAGAAGCCCTGGTACTGGCCGACGTTCCTCGAGGCGCTCGATAACTATCACCACATGGTTTACGCGAGCGCGTACACCTACCGGGCTTCGGTGTGGTTCGACTTCGCGCTCCCCGGCCCACGCGAGCGCGCCTGGTTGCGCGAGAAGTACCCGGACTCGTGGGATCAGTTCGAGCCGATCTGGGAAAGCGTGACGCGGCGCTGGGCCGAGACCACGCCCGGCAACGACTTCTCGGTTCACGGGACCGCCATCGTGGGTTTCTGCGAGCTCTGTCAGCTCGTACTGTGCGGCGGCACGCCGCGAAACAACTCCGCGGTCGTGGTCGACCGCGGCAACGAGCGCCTCGTCTTCTGCTCGGAGCCCTGCAAGGTGATCTTCGAGCAGGAGCCGGAGCGGTACGCGGCGCACCGCGGCGTGGTCAAACGCGTGCTCGCGGGGGAGGCGCCGGCGAACCTCATCGGCCTGGTGCGGAACTACTTCGGACTCGACCACTCCACGTGGGGCAAGGACGTGCGCGGCGGCGACTATCCCTTCGTCCGGCGGAAAGGGGGCGAGCCATGATCCCCGTCTACGGCTTCATGCAAGGCGACACGCTGGGAGTCCTCATCCTGGTCGAGGAGCGCGACACCGTCCTCACGCTGCTCGAGAAGATAAAGGCGTCGGCCGCGGTGCGAGTGGGGGAGTGGGCCGGGGGACGCCTCGTTCACCGCGGGCGCGAGCTCCAGGGCAACATGACCATTCGGCAGGCCGGCCTCGGCGCGCTGGATCGCGTCGACGTCGTGGGAGCCATCCGATGACCTTTCAGCGCGTGATGCGCGTCGATGACCTGTGGATCGGCGAAAAACGCGGGGAAACACTCTCGGGAAAGCCGGTGCTCCTCGTCAACGTCGAGGGGCAGATCTGCGCGTACGCGGATCGCTGTGCGCACCGCGGCGTTCGTCTGAGCGAGGGCCACCTCGACGGCCACGTGCTGGTCTGCGCGGCCCACGAATGGAGCTACGACGTCCGGACCGGATGCGGCATCAACCCCAGCGTGACCCAGCTTTACCGGTACCCGATCCGGGTCGAGAACGGCGACTTGCTCGTGGACGTGGACCCATGACGTTGCCCCCGGCACCGCCCGAAGACACCACCTTCCGCGTGGGCCCCGTCCTCGACAAGAGCGCGCTGGGCGAGGCCGTGCGCCAAGTGCTCGAGACCGAGAACCCCGACGTTCGCTTCGTCGATCGGGGTGGCTACGTCCGCGTGCTCGCGGCCGACCCCTGCCACCTCGATCCCGCGGCCGTCTCGGCGCTGATCGGCGCTCCCTTCGTCCTCCCCGGCGACCTGGAGCGGGTCATGCCCGCGTTCCGCGGCAGGCTGACGCTCGCCAGCGGCCGCGCAACCTGGACCCTGAAAGGTCGGGACCGGTGACTCATCCGGTGCGACCGAACCGCGGCGACCTCGAGCTGCGCACGTACTCGCACCTCGCCGAGCAGCGACGGATCCCCGACGAGTACGACCTCGGCACGACCGGCCTGCTCTTTTACCCCCGGTACGGCCTCGGACCGCGCGTGCCCGTCACCGCCTGGTACGAGCGATACCAGCAAGGGTCACCCCTGGTGTGCGATCGGTGGGACGCGTTCACTGACGCGCGGCGAACCACCTATGCACGCTACGTCTCGCTGTCGCACGAGCGCGAGACGCAGGCCGAAGGCCTCTTCCAGGCGATCGAAGCGACGCGCTACGACGAGCGACTGGACGCAGGCTGGGTGAAGGTCGTCGATCGGGTTCTCGGGCCGCTACGCTATCCCGTTCACGGGCTCCAGATGGTGGCGGCGTACGTGGGCTCGATGGCCCCCGAGGGGCGCATCGCGGTGGCGTATCTGTTCCAGTCTGCGGACGAGATGCGCCGAGTGCAGCAGCTGAGCCGGCGCATGATCCAGCTTCGTGACACGCATCCGGATTTCGGACACCGCGCCAAGCGCGACTGGCAGGAAGCCGCCGAGTGGCAGCCGCTTCGCGAGCTCGTGGAGCGCCTGCTCGTCACCTACGATTTCGGTGAAGCCATCGTGGCCCTGGGGTTGTGCGCGAAGCCCGCCCTCGACGCGCTCTTCGGCCCCGTCCTCGGCGCCGAAGCCTCGCGCCGGGGCGACCCGATGCTGGCTGCGCTCCTCAACGGCTTTGCCAGGGACGCCGCGTGGCACGAAGACGTCACGCGGCGGGTCGTCGGCATCGCTCTCGCAGCGCGCAAAGAAAATCGAGCCGTCGTCGATGGATGGATCGACGCATGGGCCCCGCGCGTCGCCGCAGCCGTGGCGCCGTTCGCATTCGCAACGAGCGAGGAGACGGCCCTCGCGGGACGGCTCGAGGCGGCCGCCCGCGACTTCGTCCAGAAGGGGTGGGAGTCGTGAGCGCCGCGGCCAACATCACGGAAACGTCGAGCGATCTCGTCGCGACGCTCGACTACACGAACTCCGTCGCCGCCCTCCTGGGCGACGGCCTGGTGGCCTTCGACGCGGACTTCCGCTGCATCTACTGGAGCCGCCGGATGGCGGAGATGTTCGGGCTCGCCGCCGGCGAGGTGATCGGGCAGCCCCTCGGCGAGTTCTTTCCGTTGCTCGGCGACAATCGCCACGCCTCGGAGGCGCTAGCCGGAAAACGTACTGCCTCGACGAACCGCACGTACTCGATCCCCGAGACCGGCAAGCAGGGCTCCCTGGATGCGTACTACTTCCCGGTGCTGGCCACCTCCGGAACCATCCTGTGCGGCGCGGCGCTGATCCGAGACATCACCGAATCGAAGCGGGCCGAGCAGCAACGACAGGAGACCGAGCTTCGCTTCCGGAACATGGCAGACGTCGCGCCGGTGCTCCTGTGGATGGCGGACACCGACGGCCTCTGCACGTTCTTCAACCAGACCTGGCTCGACTTCACGGGCAGGACGCTCGAGCAAGAGTGGGGCGTGGGCTGGGCCGAAGGAGTGCACTTCGAAGACTTCCAGCGGTGCATGGACACGTACGTCGCCGGGTTCAACAAGCGAAGGCGCTTCGAGATGGAGTACCGGCTGCGCCGCCAGGACGGCGAGTACCGGTGGATCCTCGATCGCGGCACGCCACGCTTCACGCCGGAGGGCGACTTCGCCGGATACATCGGCTCGTGCGTGGACATCACGGATCAAAAGCGCGTCGAAACGGATCTCCGGCGCGCCGTGCGGGAGCACGACGAGTTCCTCTCGATCGCCGCTCACGAGCTGCGTACGCCGCTCACCTCGCTGCAGCTCCAGGTGGACAACCTGGGGCTCGTGGTGGACCGCGCGTCGCTCGAGGAGGCGACGCGGGATCGGCTCAAGAAATGCTCCACGAGCGCCACGCGCCAGGTGCGGCGAATGGTGACCCTCGTCGAGCAGCTCCTCGACGTGTCACGGCTCACCATCGGGACGCTCGCGCTCTCGATCGAGCAGACGAACCTGTCGGCGCTCGTCACCGAGGTCGTCGAGCGGTTCGCCGATCTGGCCAGGACGACGAATACGGACCTGCTGGTGGTGAAGCCCGAGGTCGCCTTCGGCCTGTTCGACCGCGCGCGCCTCGATCAGGTGCTGTCGAACCTCGTCGCCAACGCGCTGAAGTACGCCCCGGGCAAGCCCATCGACATCACCCTGGAAGTCCACGAGCTCAAGGTGGTCATCAGCATCAAGGACCACGGACCCGGCATCGCCCCACACGACCAGGAACGGATCTTCGAGCGCTTCGAACGCGCCGTGTCGGCCCGGAACTACGGCGGGTTCGGGCTCGGGCTCTGGATTGCCCGGCAGATCGTCGACGCGCACGCGGGCACCGTGCGCGTCGACAGCCGCCTGGGAGACGGCGCTCGCTTCACCGTCGAGCTGCCCCGCTCGGCATCGTGAACGACTGACCAGATTCGCAGCAAGATCACAGCGTTATCAACGCACGCCGTCATCCGATTGGCCACGATAGTCCCCGCGCTGGCCGCGAAGGTCCCCCGCGGAACCGTAGGGTCGTGCGACCCACTGGCATGACGCTCCGTACCCTCGCCCGGCTGCTGTCCCTGACGACGCTCGTCGCCGGGTGCGCCTACGCGGATCCGAGCCTGGACGGCTGGAGTGGCGACGGCTCCGACGGGATGGGGACCGGGGGCGGCTCGGGCGCGCCCGCGGTCGGTACGGGTGGTGGCCTTACCGCCGGCACCGGGGGCAGCGTCGCCGCTGGCGGCTGGGTGGGAAGCGGTGGCTCCACCGGGTCATCGGGCGGATGGTCTTCGCCGTCCGGCGGGAGCGGCAACAGCGGTGGCCAGACGAGCGCGGGAGCCGGCGGGGCAGCGTGTCCGTTTCCGCCCTTCTGCCCGGCGGCCGCCGGCGGCGCGGGCGGCATCGGAGGGACGAGCGGCGGCGGCGCGGGCGGCGCCGCCACGTGCGAAAACGCGGTCTGCTTCGACGTCTTCGACTGCGTGCTGTGGCACCCCGACAAGCTGAACTGCGGCTTCACCAAGTGTGAAGCGTTCATCTGCAAGAAGTGACGCGGGACGCGACGCTCACTCGCCGTCACGAAACTCGTTGGGCGTCCTCCCGGTCCATCGCTTGAACGCGCGACGGAAGCTGCGCACGTCGCTGAAGCCCAGCTCGTGCGCAACCTCCTCGAGCTTGGAGCCACCGCGCATTTTCGCCTCGGCGCGTTCGCGCAGCGCCTGGTCGAGGAGTGCCTGGAACGACGTTCCGGTCTGCGCGAGCGCTCGGCGCAGCGATCGCGTACTGGTCTGCAGATCGCGCGCAACCTTGCCGAGCGACGGGCGGCCCGGACCGTCCAGGTGCAGGATCCGCTTCACCTGCCCGGCGACGGTGTCGAACGACGTCTGCGCGTGCTGGCTCGCGACGTAGCGCTCTGCCAGCTGTGCCGTCGCGGGATCGGCGGACGCGATCGGTTCGGCGAGCAGCGCGGCGGGGAACTCCGCCTCGGTCACTGGTTGATCGAAGCGCAGCGGGAAGTCGAGGAACTCCCGGTAGACCGCCGAATGCGCGGGTTCGGGGAACGACAGCCGGACTTCGTTGACCTGATACTTCGGACCCAGCGCTTGCCTGCCGAGGCCCTGGAGCGCGACGAGGATCGCCTCGGTGGCGAACACGCGTAGCTCGCCGCGAGGGATCGCCTCGCGCACGGACAGAAACGCGCGCTCGCCCTCCACGCGGAGCTCGAGGTCCCATGCCGGAGCGACTTGCCGGTAGTACTGGAGCGCCACACGAAACGCCGCCTCGGCGCTGGCGCTGCTCATCACGGCGAGGCCCAGCAAGCCGAGCTGTGAGAACTGCACGGCTTGACCGAAGTAGATGCCGAGCGCAGGCTCGTTGGTTAGCCGGAGCGCGTTGCGCTCGAGGGTCTCGAGCTGCTCGTAGGACATGCGAGCGTCGGGATCCTGTAGCAGCGCCTCGGTGATGCCCACTCCTTCGAGGAGCAGAGCGCGGTCCGCGCCGCGACCGAGCGCCGTCTCGAAGAGCACGCGCGGCTGGTGCATCGGCAGCACGGCATCGCTGGCGGTAAAGAACTTCTTCAAGCGGTCGTCCGCGAAGCCCAAAGTCTACAGGCTGTTCGGCGCCGAACGGGGCGAAAGCGATCGTGTCCCGGAAGGCTTCGGGTCGTGCATCGTGCGGCGTGGTGAAAGTCCGGGCCTGCTCCGACGATCACGGACAGGTGTCGCACGCAGCTCCCGTGGTGACGCACGCCGTCGCCGTCTTGCAGGCGGCCGCAGGGCACACGAGATTTCTCCCGCAGTTGTTGGCGGTCGAGCAGCGGGCGTCGCAGCGGCAGGACGCACCGCAGTCCACGCCGCCACTGCAACCGCCCCCGGTACAATCGACGGAGCAGGAGCCCGGGCCGCAGGTCACGCCGCTGCCGCACGCGCCATCACCACAGCCCACCACGCAGTCCGTGGACGCCGCGCAGTCCACGCCCCCCTTGCACGCTCCGTCGGCGCAGGTGACCGCGCACGGCCCCGCTCCACAATGCACGACGTTCGAGCACGCTCCGGAAGCGCATTGAACGGCGCAACTCGCCGAGGCCGAGCAATCGATCGGCGCGGTGCAGGCCCCGCTGTCGCACGTCACGTTGCAGGGCCCCGCGCCGCACGTGATCGCGGTGGGACACCCGTTGGCCGCGCACGCGACGGTGCAACTTTCGGCCTGCGTGCAGTCGACCTTCGCGCGGCACTCGGTCGCCCCACACGCAACCCGACACGGCACGCCGGCGGGGCACACCACCATCCCGGCGCACGACCCACTCGCGGTGCAGTCGATCACGCACACGTTTCCGTCGCACGTGCCACGGCTACACGCAGCAAGGCACGCCGGAGTTCCGTTGCCGGCATCGCCACCCGACGACGCGCCGCCGCTCGACGACGCGCCGTCACTCGACGTGACGCTGCCGTCGCTCGTCGAGGTGCTGCCGTCGATCTGCGTGACGCTGCCGTCGCTCGTCGAGGTGCCGCCGCTCGACGACGCGTCGACGTGGCCGACGCCGGCGTCCCCCGCCGTCCCGCCGGAGGCGCCCGCGCCACCTCCGCCTGGCGCGCCCCCCGCCTCGGGGGCTCCCCCCGCGGATGCCCTCGCGTCGACGGCGGCGTCGCTAGCCGGCCGGGAGGCGGCGCCGCCCGTCGGCGTGCCGGTCCCAGCTTCCCGCGACGTCCCGCCCGGGTCGTAGCCGATGCGCCCACAGGAGGCGGCCGAGACAGCGGCGAGGAACAGAAAACGGACCGGCGGGCGCATGGGGCAACCCTGTAAGACGGTAGAACGCGATGGAATTTATGTCGCCCGCGCACGGCAGCGGAGCGATCCGGGAGCGCCCAAACGTCATCTATGTGTCATATTTGACGAAGCCCCCGATGCGCCGTCAGAGCCGCCTGTTCGCCCTTGCCGAGCACCTGCGCGCGCGAAAAACGGGGGTGACCGCGCAGGCGCTCGCGGATCGATTCGGGGTGAGCGTACGCACGATCCACCGTGACCTCGACACGCTCCGCGACGCCGCCTTGCCCGTCTCCGCGGAGCGCGGGCGTGGCGGAGGGTTCGCGCTCGATCGCGCGTATACGCTCCCCCCGGTCAATCTCTCGCCCCGGGAGGCCGCGGTCCTCGTCGCGCTCGGCGCCTACGCACGGCGTCTCCGCCTCCTGCCGTTCGAGGAGACCCTGGAGCGTGCCATCGACAAGGTTCGCGGCGCGCTCTCCGGATCCGCACAGCGAGAGCTCCTCGATCACCTCCAGCGGCTCGAGTTCACCGGCGTCCCCACGCCACCGGTGGCGGCCTTTCCAGCACATTGGGATCCTAAGCTTAGAATTCCACGTGGACAAGTTGTCGCG
>JADMIO011204647.1_pt1 | contig 44865 bp, 37 predicted proteins | sample 8958161 | NCBI WGS metagenome assembly JADMIO01 (sample SAMN16585339, study PRJNA669376) | soil metagenome | isolation source: Crop rotation soil | place: USA: Cullars Rotation, Alabama | collected 2011
GCCGCGACTTCAAGTCACGTGAATTCCAAGCTTCGGATCCCACTGTGCTGGAAAGCCCCCATGTTTTGAAAGACTTAGCTGAGCTCTTCATCAGAACCGAGAACGCGCCTCTGATGAAGAAAACTTTTGATGAAACGATTCTGGCCCTCAAACATAGTGATCAGGATCGGCGCGAAATTGATGCGCAAGTGGCCAATCTCCGTCTCCCGATGATTGATGCTTTTACTCGTCTGAAAGATTACAATTCGGCGGTTGAACAACATATCGAAATTATCAATCGCGAGCCTGATGAGGAAAATACTGAGAAAGCAATTCGTTATGTTCAGCGGTACGGCGGAGCGGAAACGCTGCTGAATTATTATCAAAAGCTTTCTAACGACGCCTTCAAAAATTATCGCTGGAACGTCGTTCTAGCCCGACTTTACGAAGCTAATAAAGATTCCGAGAACGCGATCAAAAATTATCAAACAGCCATTATTAATCAGCCCGAAATGCCCGAACTTTATCTGGCTATTGCCGAGATCGAAACGCACCGGAACAATTTCGATGCAGCCCTGAAAAATATGGATGAAGTTTTGACGCTCACCAATGACGAGGTAATCTACGTTAAAAAGAAAATCGAGATTCTCAAAAAAGCCGGGCGAATTGCCGAAATAGAAGCCGAAAAAGCCAAATTACCAGCCGAACCGGAAAAGAAGGAGAAAATTGACCAATTTGCTGAAGCACGAAATTTGGCGGCGACCGAAAAGGAAAAAGCACGACAGATTTACCGCGAAGCATTTGCTAAACTGCTTGAAAACCCATTACAGAACGAGTTTAAAACGGCGGATCTGACGGCTTATGCCCAATCTATGCGGGAAGCAGAAACTCTTGACCAGATCAATCACAACTTCTGGAAGCTGCGCGAGAAACTAATGGTCATGGCTGGCGGAATCGATAGCAAAAACGCCGGTCAGGCCCGATCTCGGATGGGAATTTTGGACACAGCGCTGGTCGAGTCGGTCGGAATGATAGCCAAAAATGTTGGAACGGACGAAGAACTCGCTGCTCTTCACGAAGATTTAAAGGGCCTTCTGGAAAATAATTCAAATGACCAACATCAAACTCTTTCGTTGATTCAGAATTTCAGTCAGCGAGTTGGTTTTGGCGATTTGGAAGAATTGATCTTGCAAAAGAAACTGGACGAAGCAAACTCGGATGGGGAAAAATCAATCAATAAGCAAAATCTCATCAGTTTTTATAATGAACGCGGAGCGTATCAGAAAACTTTTGAGGTTTTGGAAAAATACGGAAGTGATAATTTACCGTTGAAAGCCGAGGCTGCCCGATTAATCGGCAATCGGGAAAAAGAACTTGAAGTCTTACGTCAAATTTACTGGAAACCGGGAGAAAAGGCGGTGACTGAGACAAATCCAAATGTCAGTCGTTTTCTCGAAATTTTATATGCTGAAGATCGAACCGAATTACAAAGCTTGACTGAAAAGTCATCCGTTTTTCAGCTGCAATTAATCAATTTTCTACTCTCGAAAGGCGAAACTGAACTCGTTCATCAAGCTATCAAAAACTCTTCATTTTCAACTGCCTGGAAAGTTTCACGTGATGCTGAAACCTCTCTGGCATTAAAAGAACTGGACCCGAAAGCCGAGTGCTATTTTTGCGACGCACTACAATTCGATTCGGTCGGAAACCAACAAGCACAAACGCCCAACAAAGAAAAGTTTTTAATCAATGACGATTGGTTTCGACTTTCGCGCGAATACGGCGAATGGCTTTTTGAGAGAAAAGATAAAGAAATTCCCCCCGCCAAATATTTAGTCGCCATGATTGAAAATCAGCCAAACAATGCTGAAGAACAGTTCAAAATCGGCCAGTTTTACTTACAGAGAAATGAGTTTGCCAAAGCCATCGAGCATTTTCGGTTAGCGATTGAAGTTGAAAACTTGGCCGTTGACGACAATGCCAAGCTCACCAGTCTCGGCACGGCTTATTATTTGTCGGGGAACAAGAAATTGGCAGAGGAAACATGGGACGATACCATAGCCGATGAAACATACTTCCAAACTTTGCAAAAATACGGTTTAGCAGAAAAAGCCAGAGAGAAAATCTTGCCGACTATTGTTTCGTTTTTGAAGGAAAGAAATATTGATAACGTACCAGATATGCAAAGTCTCGTCCGGAAGATTGCCGGATCGTTTACCGACGAAGAGACTAAAGTGAAATATTTTCAGGCGATTTTACAGCAACGTCCCACTGATACCTCACTGGCGGAAATGCTTTTGGACGAAGGCTTGATTGCTCAATCTCACAGCGATTTTTTCTATCAGCGACTGATTGACCAAAGCGATGCTTCAAATTCATCCGATTACGATTTTGAGACGGTTTCCGAGAGAATTTTTGACCGTGACGAGGCTGAATCGGCTTATGAACAAGAGAACGAATATAAAGCGGAAGAGCCGGAAAGTGACGAGCTTAAATGGCAGAGAAAATATTTGGAAGTATTGCTCATTAGGCAAGCCAATAAAGAATCCAAAAAACTTATTGCTGAAATCGAAAAAGAATTGAACAAACTATATGTTCGCCCGACCTGGCTCAGATTGGCAAAATTAAATGTTCAGTTTCGCGAAGGCAATTCAAATCTGGCAGAGGCGAAAAGATTTATCGGCATCACCGTCAGCGATTCTGCTACTGAAATTATTCCGCCGAATCTGGAGCGACTCAATGAAGTTTTACAAATTGCCAACGAAAACCAGAAAGTTCAGCTGTCCGAAGCGTTTTTTGCCAGAATGCTCGCGCTTGAACAATTTGACGCCGCGAATTTGATTGGACTGTCCCGGACCTTTCTCCAAAAGGGTGAGATGGACAAGGGTTTGCACATCTTGCGTTTGATGATTGACGCTAATGACGAAACAAAGCGCGAAACAGCTTTAGCGGATATTGCTTTATTGGAATCGGTCAAATCACAGTCCGTCAAACTCCTTCAAACGGACGAAAATTTTAATTTAAGTCTAAACGAAACCTTGAGATTGGCCGCTGAAACGGCGGCCCAATTCAAACAGATTTCCGCCGCCATCGACTTTCGGCAAAACTTAAAACAAATAGATGAAGATGACCACACTAACAAAATCGAACTTGCCAAGCTTTTAGCCGAAAACGGACAAAAAGCGGAGGCCGTTCAAATCTTGCGCGAGATTATGGGTGATAAAAATGTCTTACGCAAACTGCGTTGGCAGTCACGAATGATTTTGAGAAACTGGGGGGAAACAGTTGATTTGCCTGACTTATCCTTTGATTCACTGTCACAGTTTTATCAAGCTCAAGCAGTAAATAATGAGTCAGTCAGACAGCTCTTGATTAACGCACTGATTAGTGACAAAGACGCAGAAACTATGGCTCGACAGGAACTTATCAAAAATTATGCACAGACCAATTTACCTTTTACGGCTTTGAAGTTGGCTGAGACCGACAAATCCGCCAAATCGGATGAGTTATTGCAAATGCTTTCCGAATCGGCCGAAAAGATTAGTAATTATGCCAAAGCAATAGAATTCGAGAAAGCTAGAATCAACAAAAACGAATCTCGAATTAATCATTTGCAGCAACTGGCGGACGAAAAAAATAAACGTATTACGGATTTTACGGTCAACGCTGACAACACGAGGAAATTATGAACCTGAAAATTTTTATTGCAATTTTATTAGTCATAGTCATTGGATTCGCCGTTTATTCAAGCGTCACTAAAAACGCTTTTGCACCGACCGAATATTTGCCGCGAGAAGCTTTGGTCTATGTCCAAACCAACGATTTACCTCAATTTATTAAAATCTGGAATGAATCAAAATTCAAAGAAAAGTATTTGAACAGTCAGAATTTTACTGATCTTAAAAATCGTCATTTAGGCCGAAAATTAACCAGTCGTTGGAGCGAATTTGTCACCGCAGTTGGATTCCCGATTGATTTGGAAACAATTTCTGCGTTAGCGGAAAAACAAGCCGCGGTTGCCATCTACGATATCGGAAAGCTTGAATTCGTATTTATTGCACCGATGAATGAACAAATTTTTGCCGCCACTAAATTTGCTCAAAATCAGGATAAATTTACGATTGAAGCACTTGAGGACGGGACGAATATTTATCGTGTTTCAGTCGAAGCCGACCGTGGACGGCAAAAGCAAGAACTCATTTTTACTTATCTTAAAGATCATTTTGTCTTAACCACCAGTCAAAAACTTTTGGTGCAGACATTGGACAATTTCAATAGTAAATCTCGAAAAAATCGTTTATTTGACGAGCCTTCGTTTTCGGCTTTGCGTTCTCAGATCGAACCTCATACGGCGACTGTTTGGGTAAATCAGACTGCGTTGAATGATGATTATTATTTTAAGCGTTATTGGCTCATGTCAGAGATAAAAAATTTGAAAAATATCCGGGCCGGAATCTTTGATTTTGAAATTCAAGCGGGAAAATTGCTTGAACATCGTAAATTTTTACTCAATCAAACATCGAATGTTCCGACCATTAAACCATCCCAAGCAGAGGAAATTCTCTCAATGGTGCCGGAAAAAGTTCCTTTTTACCGATTGCAGGCCACAAACGGCAAAACAATTAACGAAGCCATCCGAAGAACTATTTTTGAAAAACATGAGGAGAGTGTAACTCCAAATTCTCATAATAGTTACGACTATTTTGACTCTGGATATGATGAATCAGATTGGCGTGACTATGAATACCTGGATGAGGATTTTGATGAAAATATTGATGAAGTTAAAGAAGACGAACAGGTGAGCGTCACCACCAAAGAGACGGATTTTTCAAACCTTTTGCAGCCAGCTTATCCAAGCGCCGTGATTCATTTTTCCGAGCCAAATGTTTTACCCGCGCCAATGTTTATCGAATTCAAACGGGCCTCCATTTTTGTTCTTGGCTCGCCCAAACAATTTAATCGAAGCAATTTTGAAGCTGAAATCGAAAAAAATCTGGCGGACCAAATATTGATTTCCACACCCGTTACGAATTTAGTTTGGGAAACTAAAAATGAAAATGGGCTGACCTGGCGAGAATTAAATTTACCGATGCTTAGTTGGAAAGTGAGTTACACGGTACGCGGGAACAATTTGATTTTAACCAATAATTCTGACTTATTACGCGATATCTTAACTCATCAAGAGGCTTCAAAGATCGAAAAACCGGCTGACAATTTTAGTGAAATGACGGTTTTGAATCTGTCCGAACGGGAAGCTGCTTTTGACCGAGTTTTTGCTGAATTTTCGCAGAAAAAAATTGCCGATGAATTTTTCACGAAGAATATCGGCAGTTTGCTGGATTCCGTTTCAGAGGTCGAAAGAATTGAACTGACGCGCAGATTCTCAAATAATTTGATGGAAGAAAATCTGCGGGTCATCTTGAAAACCAGTGCAAGTGAATAAGCTCATTTAATGTCGAGCCATTCAAAATTAATGAGTTGGAAGGAGCTTCGCCATTAAAACATTTTCGTAAACCTGACGAATATTTAGTCGGTGCAGCGTGAGTCGCTCCAGGATGTTATTTATTTTCAGACGTTTAGAGATAGTTTCCAGATTAGTCGGCAAGATACTGGAACGACCGAAAGTAAGTCGCAAAGCGTGATCAAGTCGGCTCAAAAACTCATAGCCTTCACTAAACATTCGATAATTTTCTTCACTCAACGAACCGCTTTCAAACAATTTTTTCAACATAAATTGAGTAGAGCGATTTGCTGAATCATCGGGAACATTGTCACGTAACTGCAAAAATCGCATCGCAAAATAAACATCCAACATTCCGCCTTCGCCAAATTTGATGTTAATCTCTTTCTTGTGATGATTATTCGATTTTTCCAACTCCAGCCGCTCCCGAACTCGCCTGGTTTCGTTTCTCAATTCATCTTTATCCGATATCTGTGCTTTTTGATGCAAAATTGAACGAATCTCTTTTTCAGTCTTCAGCGCCAGGGTAAGATCTCCGGCCACGCCACGAATTTTGACATAAGCCAACCATTCCCACATTGCTGCTCGCTGTTGAAAATAACTCAAAAAGGCCGATTTACTTGAACAGGTCGCCCCATTTTTACCGTCGGGACGGAGCCGTAAATCCACTCGATAAAGATTACCTTCGCGGGTAAAACTCGACAATGTATTGACAAAAATTTCCGTGGCTTTGGCATAAAATTCGGCGTAAGTTAAATTATTGAAAGGCAGAGGTTTCTCATCATCATAGACCAAAATCAAATCCAAATCCGAGCCGTAATCCATCCCGCGTCCGCCAAGTTTCCCAAGTCCTAAAATCGCCAGATTTAATTCAGCAAAGCTACCATAACGTTTTGATAATTCACGTTTGGTGATCTCAAAAGCGACATTCAAACTCGCCTCGGCCAGTCGGGTTTGAGCATCTTTAGCTTCGCGCTGACTGATTTTTTCAAAGATGTCAAAAAAAGCAATCTCCAGTAAAAATGGTGACCAGGTTTTTCGTAAAACAGCGAGCTCTTGCGCAAAATTTTCCGATGATTCAAGTTCAGTCCGAAAAATCTCTTCATATTTTCTGACGATAAAATCATCTTCGAGTTTGGGTAAGGTGTTAAGCAAATTCGGATTTGAAGTCAGCATCTCGGAGAAATAAGGTGAGAGCTGGCTAAAATCACTCAAAGACTCGGCTTTTTCTTCGGTTAAATAAACCTCTTCGTCAGATTTTTCGATGGATTTGAGCAATTCGGTTCGATAGTTTTCCGGCTCAAACGCATTAGATAAAGGTTTAGCCTGCAAATTGCCGAAAACTCGCTGGAAAATTCTATTGACATTTTCGGTATGACCAACTAAAGTTTCGTCAAATTCAGCTAAACCACTTAAACCCATTCGTTTAGCAACGATCAAACGTTTTTCCGCTTCATCGGGAGCGATATGAGTTTGCAAGCCGTTTTCCATCTGCAACCGATGTTCGAGCCGCCGCAAAAACTCATAAGCATCTGAAAGTTGCGTTAATTCATTGTCCGACAATAGATTGCGGTCGGCTAAGCGAGATAAACTAATCAAGGTGTGAGGAGCGCGAAGCCATCTGTCACGTCCGCCGTACGCCAGCTGCAGAGCCTGCGCAATAAACTCGATTTCACGAATCCCGCCTTCCCCGAGCTTGACGTTAAACCCTCTGCTGGTCGTATGTTCACGATTAATTTTATCTTTGGAAAGTTTGACATTGTTGAGAGCGTTTTCAACTGTCTCATTAACTGAAAAAACACTGTTTTCGATCTTCTCAAAGAACAACTTGAAAATTTCCATTGCACCTGCGCAGGCCCGTGAGCGGATCAAGGTTTGACGTTCCCAGGCCTGGGCGTTGTTTTGATAATAAATAATTGATTCCGCTAAAGATACGGCTAATGCTCCGACTCGTCCATGCGGTCGCAGACGCAAATCCACCCGGTATGCGCCGCCTTCGTGTCCAACCAATTTAACGATAAATTCCGACAGTTTAATAAAATATTCACGATTGGAAGTGACGCCCCGCGAGCCGCTTCCCGAGGTATTTCCATCAGATGAATAAAGAAATAGTAAATCTATGTCGGAAGAATAATTAAGCTCGTTTGAACCAAGTTTTCCGAGCGCCACTACGCAAAATTTAGCCGGCTTTGAGCGACCTTTTTCGTCTGATTCAAGTGGGTTGCCAAAGCGGTTATCAAGTTCCTGGCGAGCAAGGCGCAGAGCATATTCCAAAATTGCGTCTGCCAGGTGTGAGATTTCTTCGGTGATTTCGGCAATCGTTCCCAAACGGCGAATATCGCGGAGATAAATTCGTAAAAGTTCGCGTCGCCGGAAACGCGCTAACAACTCTGTCAGTTCGACTTGAGAATTGGTCATCGAAAATCTGGCCAATGATTCAAGCAGTTCTTCTTTATCACGGACTTTCGAGTCTTGGCGATGTTTTCCGAGCCACAATAGGTAATCAGGATTTTGCAAAAGGGTGGTCGCAAAAAGCGGGCTGAAACTTGCCAGAGTCAAAACGTCAGATAATAAACCATTGTTTTTCAGCAATTTATTGGCTTGAAAGGAATTTCGCTCCTTAAATTGTTGAAAAAAACGCTCGGCTCCGATGGCGTCAGGTAAATCTTTGACCAAATTTTCGAGAATGGGTTCATTCATCTGGTTAGAATTTAACAAAAGTTAAGATGATTGAAAAACGGAAGCAAAAAAGCATTTCGGGTTCGTTCTGTTTTTAGGTTCAAATTGTAAATATCAGGAGTATCTTAATGAAAAGATTTTTTGTTATCACTTTAATTTTATTCGGCTTAAATTTAATAATCATGGCTCAAGCTGATATTCGTAAAGTTAATTTCAAAAATTTTACCTATCATCCATATTGTGCAGACGAAGAGCCGGAAAAAATCACGGTCAAAAACGGTGAATTCTCGAAAGAAACCAAATATGATGAGTTTACCGAGCATTTCTATTTCAACATCTTTTCTATCAATTACGGAGATTTAAATGGTGACGGGAAAGATGAGGCCGTTATTTTAAGTGTTTGCAACACTGGCGGAACTGGACGATTTAGTGAAGGATATGTTTATACCATCAAAGCCGGAAAACCTTCACTTTTAGCGCGTATTCCGGGCGGTGATCGAGCCTTTGGCGGATTACGTAAAGCCAAGGTGGAAAACGGCTTGTTAGTTGTTGATCAGAATGATGCAGACCGCAATCAGGCCAATTGCTGTTCGGAATATGCAGAAACTATCAAATATCGTCTGAACGGGTCGAAATTAAATATAATCGGCAAGCCTGTCAGCCGCGAACTCTATCTTTCCCAACGGATCAACTTTCCCAAAGGCACTACAAAAACAACCATCATCGTTGATGTAAACGACATCAAGCGTTTCAAAATCGGAGCCCGCGCCGGACAAACGCTGACCGTCTCTTTTATGGCGGATAATTCGCCGAATGTCTCATTAAGTCTGGAAGGCGATGCTGATTTGAGAGAAAGTGAAAATCCTTTGATTGCCAAGTTAAATAAAACAGGTGATTATATTATCCAAGTGCAAAACACCTATAAATTTTCAAGCGAAGTAACTTTGACCATTGAGATTCAGTAAACGGAGGAAAGATGAAAAAGAGACTGTTTTTGTTGACCATATTGAGTTTTTTAATAGTTGCCTGTGCCAAAAACCAAGGATTTCCGAAAGGTGAATGGATTGATTTGTCTTATGATTTTTCTGATAAAACGAATTATTGGACCGAAACGGACGGATTCAAAAAAGAAACCGTGGCGGAAGGCAAAACCGATAAAGGTTATTACTATTCGGCTTATAAATTTTCCGCCCCTGAACACGGCGGAACACATCTCGATTCGCCGATTCATTTTGCTGAAGGAAAACAAACGGTTGACCAGATTCCACTGAATCAATTGATTGCGCCAGCGGTTAAAGTTGATGTTTCCGCCAAAGCCTCCCAAAACCGAGACTATTTGATAAATGTTGAAGATATAACCGCTTGGGAAACCCAAAACGGTAAGATTCCCGATGGCAGTATCGTCCTTTTTCAAACTGGCCACGGAAAGTTCTGGGGCGATAGAGCTAAATATATGGGAGGTGAAGGAGACCAAAAACATTTCCCCGGATTAAGCCCTGAGGCAGCTCAATGGCTTTTAAACAATCGAAAAATTAATGCGGTCGGAATCGATACGGCCAGCATTGATTACGGGCAATCACAAACTTTTGAGACGCACGTAGCTTTGATGAGCCAAAATGTTCCGGCCTTTGAAAATGTAGCTAATCTCGAACAATTGCCAACCATCGGAGCACAAGTTTTTGCCCTCCCGATGAAGATCAAAGGCGGCAGTGGCGCTCCTTTGCGGATTGTGGCTTTTGTGCCCAAATAATTTAAAGTCATAAGATCCTCACTTTTTACAAAACTTTACAATTACTCATCAACCAAACGGCTATTTCAAATCTCTAAACTAAAAGAAGTAGTTCATCAATCAAATCGAGGAATAAATTTATGACCAAATATTTTTTGGCGTTTTTCTTATTAGTTATTAGTCTTGGGATTCTAATTGGAGGATATAAATTTTTTCAACCGTCAAGTATTGTTCAGGCCGGCGCTAAAAACGGAAATCCGTTGGATCCAAAGAACTTGCCCTTGGGTGACGGACGAGTCAGTTCTCAGCCCAAAAGGGATTATGTAATGTCGTGTCAGGATCGCTTTCACGGCGGTGGGGCCTTCAAAGACGGCAGTTGGATTCGTTCTGACGGAACTTGGGATTCGACTAATAAAGCAACGGTTGACGGGGATGTCGCCTGGGATGGCAAATACGAAATTAAGGTTGAAGACGGCAAACGAAAGCTGATCGGTAACGGCTTGCCGACCAGTCATCGCACCGGTATTTTCCCGATTCAGCGAAGCGACGACGCTTTTCAATATGACCGCAACCCCAATTCTATCAACGAAACCAAGATTATTTTTGAACTGCCTTTAACTCCTCAAGTCGCTGAAAAACCCTCTTGCGTGCCAATGGGAACCGTCGGAGTGATGAAAACCGGCGTGGCAATTTTCAATGCCCTGGATGGCGAAGGGCGTGATGCCGTCGCCCATGAAATTCAAGACAAATGTGATGGGCATCCCCAACAACAGGGACATTATCATTACCACAATATGTCCAGATGTCTCGAAAATGGAAAATCGAGCGCCCACTCCGATCTTTTCGGGTATGCCCTGGATGGTTTTGGTATTTACGGGATTTACGGCGAAGGCGGTAAGGAATTAACCAATGCCGATTTAGATGACTGTCACGGACATACACACGAGATCTTATGGGATGGCAAAAAAGTAAGCATGTATCATTATCACGCGACCCGGGAATATCCTTACACGATTGGATGCTATGCCGGAACTCCGGTGGCTAACCGAAACGGACCTCCGGGCCGCCGACCGGGACCGCCACCGTTCCCGCGTCCTTTTTAGTTTTCCGCCGAATTTGGTAGGATAAAAGACTTGGCTAACTGGTCAGGTCTTTTTCTATGGAAACAATTAAAGAGCTTTTGCACTATCTCAATCCGAAGGTTTTGATTGAAACCTTACTAAATATCTTAGGAGTTTATGTTTATTTCGGATTATTTTTCGTCATTTTTGCCGAGACCGGTTTAGCGGTCGGATTCTTTTTGCCCGGCGATTCACTGTTGGTCGTTTCCGGTTTAATGGCTAAAACCTTACCCGACAAGCTCAATGTTATCTACATTTTGATTGCATTTTTCCTCGGCTCGGTGCTGGGCGACAGCACCGGATACTGGACCGGAAGATTTATGGGCAAAAGGCTTTTTAATCGGGAAGATTCATGGATTTTTAAGCCGAGTCGAGTAGAAAAGGCCAAGCAGTTTTTTGAAAAATACGGAGCTAAAACGATAATTTTAGCCAGATTTGTACCGATTGTCCGTACTTTTGCGCCAATTGTCATCGGAGCTTCGGAATTTCCCTACCTGAAATTTTTGACTTTTAGCCTGATCGGCGGCTTTTCATGGATCTTTTCAATGGTTTTAGCCGGATATTTTTTAGGTTCGGTGGTTGAAAATGCACTCGGTATCAAGCTCGAAGACCATATCGAAAAAGTCGTCATCATAGTCGTCTTTTTATCTCTCTTACCGCCACTCATCGAATTTTTAAAACATAAATACGGCAAGAAAGAAGAGTCAAGTTTGACTAACGAAGCTCAGTAACTTAAACTCTTAATTTACTTGACGGGGCGTGGCTCAGCCTGGTAGAGCGCACGGTTCGGGACCGTGAGGTCGCAAGTTCGAATCTTGCCGCCCCGATCAATAAAACAAAGGAAAAGACGGTATCAAAAACCGTCTTTTTTCTTTGTCACACCAAAATTCACACCAAATATGCTTAAAAATACTTTAATAATTCAATTTCAAAATCATCAATCTCGTCACCAAATGTGACAAGTGGCATAAAAATAGTGGTGATTAACCTCCCAACCAAGTCTTAAAAGATTTATTTGCTTTTCGCCACGTAATGATTTTAGGATCAACTAATTCCGGTGCATACTCAATAATTACGTCCAAGTCTTTGGCTTTGATTTGTCCAGTTTTTTTTCTGTATCTCACTTTATATATGTTAGTAATTGGCATTTCAACACAATTGATATAATCCAATGGCACGAGATCATTCGTCTCTATAATTCGAATGTTTATATTCCAAAACATAAATAATATTCCTTTAGGATAAGCATAAAATAAAAAATGATAAGACGGCAGTCAAAACATTTAAAATATATCAAAACCATACTCACAACGAAGGAGCTAATAAATTCGCCTCTTTCCTAATTCAACATGATTTTTTTATAGTCCTATTTAGTCTGCAAGTGCCCCAGGACCGTTTCAGACCTGCAAATCCATGCCAAGTATAGGAAGCCAGCTAAAACCGCCTTACCTAGCCTCTAATTTCGCGATTTACCGAAAAAGCTCAAGAGTGAGTATAAATATTCAATACAACTTTATCGACTGTCCCATTCACTCAGAATTCTGGATGCGTCATATGTAAAATGGCGCATCAATTTATCGAAAGTATCGAGTGCCTTATGGCGCGTTTCTGTAGAAATAAAGGACATTTTGTAGATTTGTAAGACTAATCTGACATAGAACTCGCCATCGCGAGAAGATTGATTGGCAGTATTTCGATTATTAAGAATCGTCTCAATGATAGCGAGCGACCACTCAGGCTCAAGATGCCCGTATTTCCATAAAAATCCTGCCAACTCCCGTTCCACATCGTCGGGAAATTTCGATGCAATGTAAAGTTCAATGAAAGGTTGCAAGTCAGTAAGTTGCGACTCATCAGCATTATAAAAAACACGACTCATTTTTCTTTTAACTTCTTTGTCAGAGTCACCAAGCATTGCCATTAAACCGTTGAGACAAACCTGTCTAGTAGTTATATCTTTTAGATTACTCCCATAAACATTGATCGCCCCACGCCGACAGGCAGCATTCTCACTTGTCTTTGCTTTCTCTGCTAATTTGCCTGCATGCATAGATGCTTCCGAGTCCTCTGAAACAGATTTATATAACGGGGCAAGACAAGCGAGTATAGCAGCATGTTCTTGCACCGATTCGTGTTCCGAGTTCATCGCTGCTTCGATGAATCTCCACATTCTGTCAAAATACGCCGGCGTCGCCCAGTGAATGAATTCAAGCGCATAGTATGTGAAAAGTAGGACGGGGCTTCGATTGATTAGATTCTCGAACAACGAGACGCATCTTTCCGAATCCTCATGGAACATATACAAAAGTTCTTCAATGACTCCAGCCTTAAGTGCGTCCGTTCCATTAGCAGCAGTAAATTCTAATAATTCCCATTTTCGTTGTTTCGAAATCGCATTATTGCGTGCATCCAATATGCGCATCACGATTCTGAAAAAGGCGCCACGATCTGAATTTAGATAACTTATATATGGACTGCTATTAAGCGTGTCATATTTTTGTTTGTTTACCCCCCTCTCTTCACGTCGCCACGATTCTTCGTCTTCACCCGCTTCTCCACGCGCTCCTGTTTCCAAATTATCGAGCAGATCATCTGGGAAATTCTCCTTAACCCGCTTTTCTAATGCCTGGGCAGTTGCACGGGCGGTTTTTTCATTTTCGACGGCTGAAAATCGGCGCACAATTTCAAATAATTTTTCGCTATTTACTGTCGAGTCTGCCAAACCATTGACGAGTGCGGAAATATATGCAGGCTCAGTATCGAGTGGCATTTGCATTGCCAAAACGTAAAATCTTTCGGGATATTCCTTAGTTTTTTGCGATAACACAGAACTTAATTGTTCTGCGCCACCTTTCAAGGGTTCTTTATGTGCTACGCCCTTGCTGTATTTTCTAAAAGCGGCAAGCCAAGCAGTATTAGACATTTTTTCAATCGAATTGCCAGAAATTGGCGGTTTGACGGAACCAAATTCAATTAACCTAATTCTCTCTGAAATCTTTTGATTTGGGAATTTACGATTTAACTCAGCTAGATAATTTTTTCCGTCTGTCGTTAATTTTTCTGGTAAGAAGCTGCTCATTAAGTAAAATTGCTGAAGAAAACAGTATCGAGGATATTTTTTATAAGGAAATCCAATGAATTTTTGTAAAAACAAAACGGCGGCTTCAAGTTTTCCTGACTGTTCCTGAGTTAAATGTGGAACGATAGCTTTAATCAGTTGACGAGAATTAAATACTTCATCTGCGCCCAGTGTCAACCGTCGCGCATCCGTAATAAGAAATTCCAAGGCTTCAACTGCATAGTCTTCTGGGACTTGCTCGAATGTTTGCGCTAGCAAACGTTGTGCAGTAGCGTAATGCAGAGCCACTAATCTTTTTGAGAATCCTAAGAAAGTTTGACGGTCAGTTTTGGCAATGTTAATTAACGCCGTGCGAAAAGATTTGATGACTTGCCGTAAAACGACATCCACAGTGTAATCGAAACCTGACGAAAGCAAATCCGAGCGAAAGAAAAAACTATCCTCGTCCGGTTCTTTCGACAAGTTCAAAACACTTTCAAGCCACGGAAGCATTTCGTGTAAGAAATACTCTGATTCGGTTTCAGCAACTTTCTGCATAACCTCAACTAGTGAGCTTCCGTTTAAATGCTCCAAATCAGACCGTAAAGAAATTAACCCATGACGATCATCTTGTTTTTCGATTCCTTCAATTTCTTTTTCGAAAGCATTTTTGACCATTCGGCAGACGGCTTTCGCATCCAGTTCAGCAATTTTGTTAAGCTCGTAAAAATCGCGCTTCTCCGCCTCTGGCATCAAATAAAAAACTTCTTCAAAAAACTCTATTTGCACTTTATGCCAGTCTTTGACATTCCAAAATAGACTTCGAATTCGTTTGTTCCAAACTTCGCTACGATCTAAAAAAGGGCGCAACATTTCGATTATTGAGTTTGGCTCACGATCAAAAATATAGGCCAAAAATGGAAATACTTCGCCATCAATTTTTGCATCGTCGCCGGAGTCGAGCGCACGAACAAATCCAGGCTTTAGATATTTGAACCAGCCGACATTGCCGCGCATAAACCATTGCAACCTTTCTCCATCAGCAGACCGTAAGAATCGTTGAGCGATAAGCCACTCTTCCTCAGTGGGCGTGGGTAACGCACCGAACCAGCGCAGAACATGGTCACGCAGGTGAAAACGGATTTCGGTTGAATTTAAAAAACTGTGCAGTTCTCTTAGGTAGTCTGCTTGACTAACTCCCCGCCAATAATTAAGAACTTGAAGGATTTGGGAACGAACAAACAAGCCTTGTTCACCTGTTTTCACCGTTTCATAAAGTGATGCGCCGCTTTCGACAAAATTTTTGGCGTAACAGTAATCGAAAAAAGTTTGGTGTAGAAGATTCCAATTGTTTTTGTCAGGAATTAAAATGGCCTGACTCGCTAACCATTGTGCTGACGCTGTTAGTTCCTCATCGTTAATTGAAATGATAAACGACTTAGGAACGGAAACCTCCTGCTTCAAATCCATTCGCTCTGCGATTAGCTGCAAGACTCGCTCGCGAGAAGCGGTTTTCGGAGCCCGAGAATCATCCTTGCAAACGACGTAACGCCAAAGTGCCGCATATAAATCTTGCAAACTGTTCAAGCCTCGCAGTTTTTCTGGTAAATCATTCACAACTTGGATTTGCATTTCAGCCACAATCCGACAGAATAAGTCCAAATGCAACGGGGTTTGCAAAAGTGTTTGTGTCGCTGGTTCGAGATTCTCATATTGAATCCCGATTTGTTCCAATACAGCTTTTATTTCGTCTTTAGTCAGCGAAGCCAATCTAAAATTTTTATTGACTGGCAAATTTGCTAAACGCGGATCGTTGTTAAAATCGAACGTGCGACAGGAAAGGATTATTTTGACGTTAGGAATCAATCTCGCCTGTGCTACAAGTTCGAGCAAAACATCCAAAGTCACCTGGTCATGTGCCAGTGAAAGTGAAAGAGCATCAATTTGATCAATTAGCAAAACAACTCTTTCGGCTGTTGCTAAGCGGTCTAAAATACGTTCAACGCGGTCAGGTAAATTAAGCCGTTCTTGCAAATCACGAGCATTGGCAATTCCAGAAAGCACATCTGCTTTTAACGAAAGAGTAATAATATTTGCACTTTCTAATCCTAAAAGAACATCTTGGGCAACGACTGTTTTTCCCATTCCAGCTTGATCAAGTAACACAGCAAAATTGTTCTCGAATATCTCACCTTGAGTCCATTGAACAATTTCCGCGGTTATTCCACGTTCAAGATGAATCTTAGTTGTGCCGAAATTATTTTTATAACCTTTCAATGTTGCACCAGACATTTTAACTGTCTGGCGTAGTGTTTCAACTGATGGTTGAGCGGCTATTTCAACACTAGTTTCGGAAAGTTCTAAGCATAGTTGTTCCCTAGTAAAAGTTCCTTTGCGTCGAGCTTCACCACCAACCTTATCACGCAAGAGGCTAAAAATTTCTGACTGACTTCGGTTACTAAGAGGAATATGGCGAGTGACTTCATAATCCTCAATATATTTCAGAGTATAAATTTCAACCTCAATATGCTTTAGCAAGGACAATAAATAATTATCGTTTTCGTCGAAATCATCGTCCGCCTTCTCACTCGTTTTACCGCCAAATAAAAGGCTTTTTAGCCTTCTAACGATTTTTTTCTGTGGCTCGACCAAACGCCCATAAAATTCACTTGCGTTTTCGCTCGTTGAAGCACGGGTGCAAATCTCCCGTAGAGCGTGAAATTCATTCTGAACAGTTCCAACAACAAGCATCAATCTGTCTTCGCCCATTTTGAAATCCGATGAGTCGAACTGATTTTTGAAGTCACGCCAAAGTTTCTGCCACGCTTCATCATTTTCGCGGACATTTTCCTTTGCTTGGATAAAGAGTTTGTGCTCGTCGGCATACGTTACAACAGTGTCATCTACTTCTTCAGGAGCTTCGGCACGAACGGAAATAATATGTTCACGTGGAAGTCGCTCGGACGGATCAATCAGTCTGCCGAGGTAAAGTGCCGAAATTGAGTTTTGATAATAAATGCCTGACTGTGTAGTTGAGCCTCCGCGTTCCATATCTGGTTTGTCTTCTCCTTAGTCTGCTGGGGAGTCGTCGCCCTTTACTAAATCGTTAAAAGTAAAATTCCCGGGATAACGGCTCCATTTGAAATGATACGCATCCAAGCGATTGTCAGTAGCGATTTGGAAGTCGTCAACCCTTTGTGCCTGCGGATCGGCAACCGCCACCCAACGTAAATTTTCCGCACGCAAACCACGTATTATTAAACCTGCACTGACGCGATATTGCGGATAATAACCAGTTACAGCATTCCGCTCACCCCACGCTGGTTCTTCTTTAATTTTTGATTTTTTGTCTGACATCGTTAATCTGCATTTTCAACTTGATTTAATAGACTCACCTTTAGTGAAATTATAAAGAGTATTAACTGAATTATTAAATCATTGCTACAAACTAACCTATAGATTTATCCATACATTTTTTTCGCAATGAAAAGCTCAAAGTTAAATTAGGAAATGTTTTTTGAGAAGTATTTTATGTCTGGTGAATTCATTTGAATTGAACCGTTTTTGCAGTAAATCCAGGTTTACAATTATATATAATTTTTTATAGCAAAATGTTACCTATACTTTTGGAGATAAAGCGTTTTTGATTATTAACTAATCGAATTTCAACAATATTCTTTTGAGAAAAAGTTTAATAGGAGCAAGTCGAAAAATATTCGAGGATGTTGATAGTAACGAAAAATGGATTTTCAAGGTTTCCTAAAATTTTTTCGGCTAAATATTTGTATTTTTAAGAAGGAAAAATCCCGCAACTTGGGGTCGCGAGTAAAGTGCCTAATAGATGAGCCTCTATTTGGCATATACCCCCATCCAGGAATAACTTTTACCAAAAATTCCTAATAAAGGTCTTTGCTTCAAAAGGATGATAAAAGTGTGTCAAATTCAGGTCAGATGTGGGCGTTGCTGCTAAAGCCTGTTCAGTTTCAATATTGCTGAAGGCTGTCTCAAAACCTCTTTGTTTAATTCTGCAAATGTTCAGGCAATTCCAGTTTGTCATCACAAATCACTTCCATTGAAATCCCGGCTACCCGCGCATATGCCAGTATAATAAGTATTGTTGGAACGCGCTCACCGATTTCATATAGAGCCACATACGCTTTGTGTAATTTTGCCCCTTGTTTTTCCAAAGCCTTCGTCATTTCTTCCTGAGTCATCCCTAAAGAAGTCCGAATATGTTTTAACTTTTCTGCCATCCTTTGAGGCTGTTCGGCTTTTCCGCGTCCCATCACAAACACCTCGATTGATGGGATTTGATAAATATTTCATATTGACTTCTATTTAGAAGGAGATTGATAATGTTTAAGCACCACGCCCGATTTTTTGTGAATCGGGTGGATTGCAGAATCAATCGCTATTACTCCCTAATGATGTCAATGGTTATTCCTGATTTGTCAAAGAGTTATTGGGCGCAAAGGGATTTTATCACGAAAAATTGCAGAGGAATAATATGGTTTCTTGGGCATTTCTTTTATTTGCTAATCAAGACCCTTGTGCTGCTGCAATTGCAGCGGCAATACTTTCCATTCTCTTATCAATAGGCACTGCCTTGTATCGAAAATTTAAAGCTTCAAAGTTATTAAGCAAACGTCTGGATTATTCCTACCCTGAGTTATCGAACAATTATGAATTGTGGAGTAAATATGTAAATCCATTCTTGGAAGAATCAAAAAGACTTAATCAGGAAGAATTTAATAAAACTACCCAGGATACGAAAATTAACTTGTTAATGACCGTAGATTGAGAAGTAAAACTTTGCAAAACCAAAGGAAAGATTTTTATGAAACATCAAATTGTCTTTGTATTTCTGTTGATTTGCGGCTTTTGTATGACTGTCTTGGCTCAAACTCAAGCGGTTGTTACCAGTAAAATTGCCCAGTTTCGCACTCGATCCACTAAATCTGCCAAAATCATTCTAACGGTCAAAAAAGGCGCAAAGTTTAAGTTGGAGGATACCAGAAATATGAATGGCTGGTATTATGTCTCAGTTCTTAACGGGAACCAAAAAGGATGGATTGAAGCTGCCAGCGTTAAAATTTTAGATAGTTCTGATGAAGTGGATTTCTCCATATTGGATGACGACATCATTTTAGACGAGTTAATCAAGGAAGATGAGCGTTGGAAAATTATCAGGGAGGATGATAAATCGGTGTTCCTGGTTGACACCTATACTTTGAAAGAACAATGGGGAGTGCGAATCGTCTGGATTAAATATGTCCCCAAGAATACCCCTGTTAAAAGAATTGCTTATTCATTAGAACTTAACCATTACAATTGCCCCGCCAGAACGACGCAAATTCAAAGTATTACTTATTACAACTCAAAATATGAATTACTGAGAACCGACGATTCAGCCCAGGAATTAGTCAACATTATTCCTTCATCAGTAGGAGAAGTTCTTTTTCTAAGGATTTGTTCTTGGAAGCTAAAATAGCAATAAAGTTAAGGCATAAACATACTCCACTCAGTAAAGCAATATTGGTAATCCATTACCTGCTGGAAATCACTTTAACTACATTTTCTTTTACAAAGAAGCACTTTTAGGTTAGATAACTACTTTTTACTCTGCCAAATATACTTATGTCCAAATTTCAGGTGACGAAATCAAGCCGTCAGAAGGCTTCTAATTCTTAAATCCTACAAGCGGGTAGGGTTTTAGAATAAAAATCGCTCCTAGGGCATTATAATGCCAAAGATGGCACATTGTGCCAGAGCTAATACGACTTATTACTGGGATATGAGCAATTTTGGTAAAGGTTGGTCAAATCAATTTTGAAAACCTTCAAGGTGTTTGCTGCGCTACATTATTTTTATCTGTTAATTTGGAAAAGTCTAACTTTGAAAGGAACGGTTTAGTTTTTTTAGAACTTTTGTTAAAAGGTTTTGAATGAAGAATTTTACATTGCATCATAACTTCAACAAGTCAAAAAACAATAGTTTTTTGACACCCAAAATCTTTATTCCAAAATCACGGTAAATATTGTGTTTAACAAACCAAATTTTCAAGGGGTTTTTTGACACCCGACAATTTGAATTGAAAATCCAATAAATTTATTGGATTTTCAATTCTAAGAATCTTACGGAACTGATTGCCGGTAAATTGGTAGTCGGAAGCTATTCCGTTACTCGATTACGCAGTACTTCTTCCGACTACATTTCTTATTTGTTTGATGGGCTGTGCTCGCCTTTCAGTTTATTCGCATAATCAATTACAAAATCCTTCATTTTTCCATGTCCCCAACGGGTATAGAAATCGTAATTCAGCATTTCCTGATAAGCTTTATCAAAGTCCCAATGGTATTTGGTCATCCGATAAACCGCCCCCGTGACTCCTGCTCGATGTCTTCCACCCTTGCAATGCACAAAAACTGTTCCATTCGCCGGGTTATTGATCTCTTTCAAAAAAGCATTGATGCTTTCCGGTTTCGGATACGAAGAGCTGCTCATCGGAATATGGATATATTTCATTCCGAGAGCTTCAACCGTCGCTTGTTCATAACTTTCCGGGTCGTTTCGTAAATTAATTACAGTTTTTACACCCAAGGCAGACAAAGCCTGAAACTCGTCTTTTTTAGGCTGACCGCCCCGGTAATAGTGCGCATCCATTTGTCCAAAATTATCTATAGCAATGTTTGGAAAACTTTTACTCGGTTGAGTTTGGGCTGAAACCAAGCTTGCTAATCCGACCATTAAGGCTAAGAAAAGCCCCAAGAAATTTCTATCTTTTTTCATAACTTCCCCTTTTTCGAACTACCTTTGAAGAATTCAATTCTTTACACTGAAGACTTGATTTCTTAAATGTATGAACAATTATGGCACTTCAAAGATAAACAGAAGGTAAATAGCATCTCTTTTACTACTTACAACTTTTCTTTCTTTTTCCACCAGATAATCGAAATGACCGAATTAAAATTTGTAAGGGGTATTCGTTAATCCTGCATTTACCTTTTGTTATCTACAATGACCTCTTTACTAACCGGAAAGAAGATGGGTCAAGACAAAGAAACATCGGAAAGATTGCAGCGGTATTTAACTCAATACCATCATAAATATCCGAAAGTGTGGAAACTGCTTGATAAATTTCGCGCGCAAAGAGATCTTTCTGAAGAAGATAATTGGAAGAATTGGTGTTTTTGTCCACTCGAAGTTATTTATTCCATTATTTCTCATATAGCGGTTAATTCGATAAATGTTTCCTTGGATGTTGGCATCTTAGGCGGGCTTGCCGGTTGGAGGGCCACACAAGGAATCTACCGTTTTGACAAAACTGTCTTTGAAGCAGTTTGGCAAACAAAACTTTCAGGCAATCTGCCGATTGAGATTCTTTATCACCTGCCGGAATGGTGTTTATATGTCGAAACGCCCAATAAAACGGTAGAAAATATTAAATTAAACGGTTTCTTTGTCTATCTCAATCGCAATCAGTCCAATCACCGGGATGAGCTTCGCTTTATCTTTGATACGGAAGATCAACTTTTCTGTATCCCAATTTACTTATCAAAATCAACTATTCTTGAATCGTTAGAAACGGTGTTGCTTGATGCCGCCTTTCAGGGAGAAAAAATTGGAATTGATCCGTTCCGTCACAGGGATACTCTCTATGAGGTTCAATCATTAATTGAACCGTTGATCTCATTAACTCTTTATCTTTGTTCGCAGATATCGGAAATTAATGAATTTGAAAATCGTCTGCCAATAAATTATAACTTGAAGCATAAACGAATCTTTCCACCGAAAAAACCGCAGGTCTGGAATGTGTCTTATCGTTTAGGCTCTGCCCTGAGACAAACTCTCAACGAACAAACAACCGAAAAAACCTCCGGCAGCGAGCGAAATCGACCACGGCCGCATATTCGTCGTGCTCATTGGCATGGATTCTAGAAAGGCGAGAAAGGTCAGCAGAAATTTGAATTAAAATGGCTGCCTCCCATTTCGGTGAACGTTAGCCCTGATCATCCGGTTATTCCAACCATCAAAAATATAGTATAAATACATTTTATAATGAAGTTTTTTATGATTATGCAAATAGCTTAATTGACTTGGTTGATTCCAAAGGTATGACTTTTTAGCGTCACCCAAAAGCTCTGTCTTAACCTTTGATCCAAACAGTAAAAAACGTGTGCTTTGTTCTCACATCAAACACACGTTTTCTCTTTCTTAGCTGACTTTCTTTGATTTTTATTTTTGAATGGTTTGAACCGCCTTCTGAGTGCCCCCGCCCTGAGCTCGGCTCGCGATCAATTTGTTTGAATAATCTTCGACAAAAGTCTTGAATTTGCCGTGGAAAAGATCGGTCGAGAAACGATAATTCAGCATTTCCTGGTAGGTCTGGTCATAATTCCAGCCGTATTTGCTCATTCGGTAAGCAGCGCCGACGACTCCGGTGCGATGCACTCCTCCTTTGCAATGCGCAAAAAATGTTCCCGTCTGAGGATCATTCGCTAGTTTCAAAAAAGCTTCGATATGTTCGGCTTTCGGGTAACCGGTACCGCCCATCGGAATATTGATGTATTTCATTCCCAAGGCTTCAACCGTGCTTTTTTCATCTTTTTGCGGACTACTTTGCAAATCAATGACGGTTTTGATTCCTAAATCTTTTAGTTCCTGGAATTGGTTCTTTTTTGGTTGAGCCCCACGGTAGAAATGATCATCCATCTGACCGAAATTTTCGATCGTCACATTCGAAAAACTTTTGGGTGAGGTTTGAGCAAAACCAAGGGTGGCGGCACTTAAAACTATTAACAGAGCAGCAGCATACGAGCTGAAAATTCTTTTGATCATATTTGTTTACTTCCTTATACCTGACAAAAAATACTTCTGCGGATTTTTAACTGATTTTGATTTTTTCTAACTAAGGGGGAAGTACCAAACTGTTTTTGTTGGTAACGGATTATTTGAGGGAGGGAATAAAAAAAAAGTTGCTAATTATTTTCACAAAAATTCACATCAATGCAAACTATTTATTAACGTTTCAAACTTATATTTACTAACCAATCTTATAAATATGTGGTTAGCGGTTCTATGAAAATATATAGTGGGACTGTAGCGAATTGTTATTCTTTCAACAAACTTTTCCGTTATCTATCGGGGATTGGTTATCGACCAAAACACCCACTTCATATTTTCAATTTAACAAAAGAAAAATTAACAGAAGATTAACAGGGAGTAAGGGGCGTGGACGACCCTTAGCCGAAGCAACTTTTATGAGGAGTAGAATGTCTCATTTTTAAAAGTCTAAAAGGATAGGTGAATAAGCATATCGTTGCCTAAAACTGAATTAGCCGTTGAGAAAAAAGTATCGGTGCGAAATATCAACGGCGATTAAGGGTAGGCATCGACAAAAGGAAAGTTCCAAAGTCGGTGCAGGTAATTAATGGTGATTGAAGGGTATCCTCGGAAAGTAACTTAATGTTTGTCCCGGTATCGCCGCCCCTTCTTTTTCAATTGCTGCCGGTTGTTCCAATACTTCCAGCGCCACCGAATACCCAACGGTTGCGGCGTCGGATGAAAGCCCAAAAAATTCGTGACTCTTAGCTTGCAATAATAAAGCGAAAATAAAATTAATTTCATTTTCCCAAACTCAAAAATGGAAAAAGGCTGCCCAGTTAATAATCTGCGGCAGCCCTTTGGCTCAAGATTCCAACTTTATTAATGATTTACGCTGGTGGCGGTGTTGTTAACAACTGATTTGGATGGCTGAGTTTTCAATTTGGCGGCATAATCAACCACAAAATCTTTCATTTTCCCATACCCTCCGCTGGTGTAAAAATCGTAATTCAACATTTCCTGGTAAGCTTTGTCATAATCCCAACCATATTTGGTCATTCGATAAGCTGCAGCAGTAACTCCGGTCCGATGCCTTCCGCCCTTGCAATGAACATACATTGTGCCGTTTGCCGGGTCATTGATCTCTTTCAAAAAGGCTCCAATAGTTTCCGGTTTCGGGTACTCGTGGCTGCTCATCGGGATATTGATATACTTCATCCCGAGAGCTTCGGCGGCTGATTTTTCGTATTTGGTCGGACTTTCCTGCAAATCGATAATCGTTTTTACTCCCAAAGCCGCCAGAGCCTGATAATCCTCTTTTTTAGGCTGAGCGCCCCGATAATAGTGTTCATCCATTTGGCCAAAATTTTCAATTTTGACATTTTGGATGTTTCCCGGGGAGGTTTGAGCAAAACTGATGGCAGAAGCACTCAGAACTAAAACTAAGGCGGCGGCATACGAGCTGAAAATTCTTTTGATCATATTATTTCTTTCCTTAAACTTGGCAAAATAACTTTTTGCGAATTTCGACTATGGTTTTGAATTATTCAGGGGGGCGATCCCAACCGTTTTTGTTGGTTACAGATAATTAGAGGAGAGAATTGATAAAAAGGTTGTCAATTATTTTTTAAAATTTCACATTAATGAAAACCACATTTAAGATGTAATACGTATGTGTTTGCTTATCACATCCACACAAGAAAGGATAGCAATATTATGAAATTAAACAATTAGATTTTGTAACGAATCGTTACTCTTCCAACAAACTTTTCCGTTATCTATCCGGGACTGGTTCTTGACCAAAACACCCGCTTCATATTTTTAATTTAGCAAAAGAAAAATTAACAGAAGATTAACAATATAGCAGTGATTGTTGATGGGCTTCATCCGATTAAGACAAAAAATTTCAACTTTCAAATAAATCTGCCTGTTAATTTTCTATTTATATTTTTCTGCCTATTATTAGCTGACTGGAAACTGTTTCGAAATTAGAAAAAGGATTAGTTTTCGAACAGTAAATCAAAAGCTAATAACATTTAAATCCAATTTATGAGAATTCTTCTGGCTGAAGATGACAAGCGAATCGCCAATTTTGTTTCCAAGGGGTTGCGCGAAAATGCTTATGCTGTTGACGTTGCAACCGATGGTGAAAACGCACTTTATCAGGCGGCAATCAATTCCTACGATGTTATTATTCTCGATGTGATGATGCCTTTGAAGGACGGGTTTGAGGTCTGCCGTGAACTGCGAAAAGAAGGCATTCAAACGCCGATCTTGATGCTCACGGCTCGCCGCGCGGTTGATGACCTCATCACGGGGCTTGATCTGGGAGCAGATGATTATCTGGTCAAACCATTTAAGTTCGGGGAGCTATTGGCCCGGCTTCGTGCTCTTCTGAGAAGAAGACCCGAGATCCATCCCTCAAAAATTGTCATTGCCGATTTGGAGATAGACACTGCCGCCCAGAAAGTTTGGCGAGCCGGAAATGAGATCGGGTTGACGAACAAAGAATATTCCTTGCTGGAATATCTGGCGAGGGAAAAAGGAAAAGTGGTTAGTCGGGCTGAGATTGCCGAACATGTCTGGGATGAAAATTTTGATGTTTTTTCCTATCTGATTGAAGTTTATATCAATCGGCTCCGAACCAAAATGGATGAAGGTTACGCCCGGAAACTGATTCATACCCGGCGCGGCGCAGGTTATATTTTGGAGGATTATGCTTAATTCGGTCAGAATTAAATTAACCGTGTTATATGTCAGTGCTTTGGCTCTGATTCTAATTGCTTTCGCTACTTTTTCTTATTTTCGTGTGATGCGAGTCTTAAGCGAGGAATCCGATGAAAATATCGAATCGGTGACGATGAACGTCAAGACCTCGATTGAGAATGAGGTAAAGGAAAATAAAGGACATCAAGATCTTGAGACAGTTATTCAGGAAGATATTCGAGAGTCCCGCTTTGAGGATTTTAATTTTGCAGTTTTTGACAACCATAACCGAAGAATTGACGAACCCCTCCCTAAAGAAGACCTCAATAACGCTCTGTTGAGCTTAAATAATTCGGCACCGGATTTCATGACCATCACGATTGGAAAAAAATGGATGCGTATTCACTCGGTTCCCTTGAAGATCGAAGGGCAAAATTACCGTTTGTTTGCTGCTTATTCTTTACAGGGTCAGAAAAGATTTTTGGGACGCCTCCAGTCGATTTATCTGGTGACTATCCCACTGGCACTGATCCTGACCGGTTTGGCCGGTTATTTCCTCGCCCGGAAATCGCTGGCACCGGTTTTGGAAATGAGCCAACTGGCGGAGAAGATCAGTGCTACGAATCTGAACGAACGGCTTCCGGTCAAAAACGAAAAGGACGAATTCGGCCATCTGGCGCGGGTCATCAATGCGCTGCTTTTACGACTAGAGAAGTCATTTGAACAGCAGCGCCGGTTTATGGCGGATGCCTCACACGAACTTGGCACACCATTGGCCATTGTTTGCGGCGAAGCAGAAGTTACCTTGTCCAAAAAAGATCGCCCCAACCGGGAACTGCGCGAGTCAATGGGGGTCATTCTCCACGAAGGCGAACGCCTGACGAAAATCGTCGAAGATTTATTTACGCTGGCCAGTGCCGATTCCGGGCAGCTCAAAACCCGCTTTACTAAAATTTATCTGGATGTACTATTGAAGGATTGTGTCCGGGCGGTTCAGGTATTGGCTCAAAAAAGAAATATTTCTCTCGATCTGAGCATTCTTGAAGAAATGCCGCTGAGCGGTGATGATCAGCTCCTGCGTCGGCTTTTTCTTAATCTACTCGATAATGCCATCAAATATAACCGAGAAGGCGGGAAAATATTCGTGAGCGGAGAAAAAAACTCTGATGATTATAAAATACAAATCGCCGACACCGGAATCGGAATCCCGGATTGGGAACAAGCAGAGGTTTTTGGACGATTTTACCGCGCGGATAAAGCCCGCAGTCGTTCGGATGATACAGTCACGAGCGGTTCCGGCCTTGGACTTTCGATTGCTCAATGGATCGCCGAACAACATCACGGACTGATCGAAATTGTCTCTTCCAATCAGCAGGGCAGTATTTTCGCGGTTCGGTTCCCGCTCAATTAGAAAGAGACGCGGTCAAATTAGGAGTCAGAAATTATGGATTGGTCGATTTATGCTTTGCTTTCCGCCATTTTTGCCGGACTTGTCGCCATTTTCGGCAAAGTCGGTGTTCGCGAGGTGGATTCGACACTGGCCACGATGGTACGTTCGATCATTATGGCCTTGACCCTGATCGCCATCGTGCTGGTCAAGACCTTTAACCAAAGCGAGTCCGTTAATCTCGATAAGCTCCGGGAAGTTTCAGGGAAGACATGGCTTTTTATTACCCTGGCGGGAATTTCCGGAGCGGTTTCCTGGCTCTTTTATTTTCGGGCTTTGCAGCTCGGTGACGCTTCGCAAATTGCGCCGATCGATCGTTTAAGCGTCCTTTTCGTGATTATTTTGGGGTCTTATTTCTGGGAGAAAAATTAACCTGGAGCATCGCTCTCGGCGGAGTTCTGGTCCTGGCGGGTTCGATTATTATTGTCCGTGGATAATTAAGAGAAGTCGCTCAAGCGTTTATGTTCTATTTACTTCCGGAAGGGTAAGCTTAATTTCGAATCTGTTTTCAGCAGAATTTAAGAAATAAATATTAGGAGTAAAAACATGAAATTTAGGAATTATTTAGAGGGACTTGGTGTTTCATTGTTACTTTTGACCTTGGTCATGGTAGGTTCAGCCATTTCGACGACGGCCCAGGAAAGCAGCAAAGATACCAAGCAGGCGAAACTCGCCAGACAGGCGAAGATCACCTCGGAACAAGCGCGTGAGATCGCCCAAGCGAAAGAACCGAACGGAAAGATCGAAGAAATGGAGCTCGAAAAGGAACACGGTAAATTGGTCTATTCATTCGATATCCGTAACCAGAAAGGGACCATTACCGAAGTGCAGGTGGATGCCAAAACCGGAAAGGTCGTGAGTGTCGAAGAAGAGGATAAAAAAGCTGAAGAAAAAGAAAAGCGGGAAGACGCTAAAGAAAAGAAGAAAAAGCCTTGATCCCGGATTCGGTCACCTCTTGATTGAGATCATTTGTTGATTTAATTTGAAAAAGCAATGAGATGAGAGCTAATTGGCTACTGGTTTAACCGAACCCGAGATCATCGTGACGTGGTATAGCGCCTTTGATCCGGCGCCGGAAGCGGGAGATACTATTATCCCTCGCAACTACGGTCGAGACACCTACACTTTCGGAGTTAATTTAAGTGTGGCGAATAAGATTGGTTTCGGTAGAAAGGAGGGAAAAGGAGGAGGCGACCAGGATGATGACGATGAAACTCCTTATAAATTGGAGTTTTCCATCCAGGTCAGGAATCTTTTCAACCGGACCAATAGGGGAACCCCGATCGGCAATCTGCGGTCCTATTTTTCGGAGAGTCGGTTCCGACCGCTGGAAATTTTGGCGGTGGCGGGGGCAATTCAACCGCCGGCAACCGCCGCATCAGATTTGAAATTCAATTTAGTTTTTAAACAAATACAACATTAAATGTTGATTTGATTCCAGGAGAACTCAATGACAAAGATAATTAAACAAACATTTTTAGGCTTTTTTATCGCTATCTGCGGCTTGATGACGGGCTATGCACAAACGCCCGCAAAAATTTCAAGCGGTTATCACCTGCTGAAAAAGATCGAGGTCGGCGGTGAAGGCGGATGGGATTATCTGATCGCCGATAGTGAAAATCACCGGCTTTATGTCTCACACGCGACGAAAGTGGTGGTCATCGATACCGAAACCGACCAGGTAATTGGAGAAATTCCGAACACCAACGGCGTCCACGGGATTGCTCTGGCGGCAGAATTTGGGCGCGGTTTTATCAGCGCGGGACGCGATAATGCCGTGACAATTTTCGATCTCAAGACCTTAAAAACCATTGATACCGTGAAGGTTGGGAAAAATCCCGATGCCATTATTTATGATCCGGCCAGCAAACGCATCTTTGCTTTTAACGGGGCCAGTGCGGACACCACGGTCATTGAGGCCGAAAGCGGGAAAGTGGCGGGAACCATTGCCCTCGGAGGAAAACCCGAATTCGCCACAGCAGATGGGAAAGGGATGGTTTTTGTCAATATCGAGGACAAAAGCGAAGTGGTCGAAATAGATTCACGCAATCTGGTGGCTAAAATACACTGGTCAATTGCCCCCGGCGAAGAAGCTTCAGGAATGGCCATTGACCGCAAAAATCATCGTTTGTTTATTGTTTGCAGTAATAAGAAAATGATCATTCTGAATACGGAGAATGGTAAAGTTATAAGCGATTTGCCGATTGGTGACGGAACTGATGCTGCCGCTTTTGATCCGGAAACGAAGCTGGCTTTTAGTTCAAACGGTGAAGGAACTTTATCAATTATTCGGGAAGATTCTCAAAATAAATTCAATGTGGTTGAAACAATTACCACTCAACGTGGCGCCCGGATCATGACTCTCGATGCCAAAACTCACAAAGTTTATCTGCCGGCGGCTCAGTATGGTCCAACTCCGGCCCCGACGGCTGACCGACCCCGACCGCGAGCTCCAATTTTGCCGAATAGTTTTGTCATTCTCGTCTTCGGAAAATGAGTTTGGAAAGACTCATCAAAGTTTCAAATCGGAAAAATTTACGATTCAAAAATCAACCTTTAGTGTAAATCTTTTAATTTTCCGTTTGAGTTTCAAATTTTTTATTTAAAGAAATTGGCACAATTTTTGCATTCACCTTAATTGTCAGACGATGTGTCTCGAATTAGTTCTATGTTGAGCTATTTCAAAATACATTGTTGGACAAATAAATATAAAGGAGCGACAAGGGTTGCTCCTTTATATTTATTTGTCCCGATTTTTGAAACAAGTTTAACGTTGAAATATTTCGGCGAGGTGAAATTTCCATTTCACCAAATTCTTCCACCTTGAAAAGCTGCAAAAGCTTAATCTTTGTGCAATTGATGATGCAGTTGCGCATCGGTTAAGGCAACGACTCCGACCCAGAATAAACCTGCTGCGTAACCGGCAATGACATCACTCGGATAGTGAACGCCAAGATAAAGGCGCGAAAAACCGATCATTAAAATAAGCATGATAGATGTCACCCAAATTATAATTTTAATGATCGTTCTACTTAATTTTTGTGTTATCAACCATGCTAAAATTCCGTAGAAACAAAGTGCTCCGAAAGCATGCCCGCTGGGAAAACTGAAGGACGAAGGGAGGGGATAATTGAAAAAAACATCGGGCCGCGCCCGCTCGAAAAATTGTTTAAGCCCGAACTCAAGGATGATTTCACCCGCCATCGTGATTAATAATAAAGCGATAGCCCGTTTGTCTTTAACATACCAGAAAGCAGCTATAATTATGATCCCAGAAAAAATCAGGAAAAGCGGGGAACCAAGAAAGGAAAAGAAAATCATAACCGAGGTAGCCAGCGGCCCTGAGAACTGATGAATGTAATTTCGGATCGATTCATCGAAAATTCCGGTATCGCCCTCGAAAACCTCCTCAGCCAACCAGCCGAAAAACAATAAAAATCCGCAGGCAGCGCTCAGACTCAAAAGGAGGCGCCAGCCGAATTTAGTGAGAATAGTGGCGATAATCTCTTTGAGGTAATTTTTTCTAATATTTTTAATTGACACCCGGATAAGTAAACTTCAAAGCTCATCAAAAATAAACTCGGAAAGCATCCCCTGAAAAACTCGAAATAGATTTTAATTAGTTTTTTTTGCAATTTTTCGTTTCAGATTTAATCTTTTGACCGCGCGGCAAATCGTCGGACTCGAGAGTCGAAATCCGTATTTCGCTTCCAAACAGTCGGCAATTTCCCTAAGCTTGAGCTTCTGATTTTCCTGACATAGTGAAACCAGGAATTCCTGCATCTCGCCGGTTAGTGCTCCCTTTTGCCAGCCGCTTTTGGCTAACGGGGCAATTGTTCCCAGAACACGTCGCTGGCGGAATAGTTTTTTGACAAAAAAGATTGAAACGCAGAATCTCTCCGCGAGAGCTTGTTGAGTGATCCCGCCCTGATCATAGGTTTGCACTATCTTTTCCCGAAAATCTAAAGAATATGTTTTCATTGAAATCTTTTTCTGTTAATTCAAGTAAATTTCTTAAAGAAAAACACACACGCTTGATTTCAAATTCAAAGCGTGTGTTTTTCGATTATATGAATTACTTATCATTCAAATTATTTTTGAATTGTTTGAACCGCATTCGGAGTGCTTCCGCCCTGCGCCCGACTGGCGATCATCTTGTTTGAATAATCTTCGACAAAAGTTTTGAATTTGCCGTGAAACCCGGAGGTTGAAAACCTGTAATTTAACATTTCCTGATAAACCTGATCGTAATTCCATCCGTATTTGGTGAATCTGTAAGCTGCTCCGGCCACTCCCGTCCGATGCACTCCGCCTTTGCAGTGGACATAAAAACTGCCGGTTTCCGGGTCATTAGCCAGTTTCAAAAAGGCTTCGATATATTCAGCTTTCGGGTAACCGAGGCCGCTCATCGGGAGGTTAACGTATTTCATGCCTAAGGCTTCAACTGCCGGCTTTTCATAATCTTCAGCATCGCCTCTTAAATCAATGACGGTCTTAATTCCCAGATCTTTTAATTCCTGAAATTCCTCTTGTTTGGGCTGTGCCCCACGGTAAAAATGGTCGTCCATCTGACCGAAATTTTCGATCGTCACATTAGGAAAGGATTTCGGTGAAGTTTGAGCAAAACTAAGGGCGGTAACACTTAAAACTATCAATATGGCAGCGGCGAACGGGCTGAAGATTCTTTTGATCATATTTTTTTTACTTCCTTTAATTATTTGGCCGGGGGAAATAGTGTTTTTGCGGGTTTTTACAATAACTTTGACCAAGGGCAAAGTCAGGATACATTCCAACCGTTTTTGTTGGTGACATGTTATTAGACGGCAGAGTAAAGAAAAAGGTTGCACTTTTTTTTCAAAAATTTCATCTTTGTGCAAACCTAGCTATTATAATTATAATCGCCTAATAGTTGATTGAGTAAGAGGCCTTGGATAGCATTAAGATAAAATATTTGAGCTTTGAGCAGGTTTCAACTCTATTTAGAAAATCACGCAGAGCCTGTTCTGGGAATTTGATTTCCAAAAATCAGTTTCAAGTTTGAATTGGAAGAAATATGAAGGTCATTTTGTTTTTGCTTTATTATTGTAAGCTACGTATTACTAATTTCTTAGGCTTTCATCCTACCCCGCAGCCTTTGAGCATCCGCTGGCGCTGGAAGTATTGGAATAGCCATCAGCAGTTGAAAAAGAGCCGAAAACAACGAAATAAAATAAAATGACATTCAATTCATATTGGTTCACCTGCTTCTAAAAACAATGAAACTCAAATGAATTCATCCCGTTGGCTTTTCATTAATCATAATTTTTTTGCCCGATTTTCCTGTCCAGGAATCTTCCAGAATTTCAATTCCAAAATTCACAGGCACAGAACTTGCTTTATTACGTCTCTGAGGAAAAAACATTGTATTAGAAAAATACAATGTTTTTCAGTTCTGATGTTTCAGTTGGGAAAGTGTAGTCCTTTTTTAGGGCAATATTTTCCGGTTTAGGTATCGAAGTAATTTGGTTCGATTATTGTTTACCTCTGGGGAGAGCGAGGTCAGACTACTTTACTTCAATACCGATTTTTAGGTTTAACTATGTCCAAGAAGGTTTTAATAGTCGAGGATGTGGCCGATATTCGCTTGATGATGAAGATTATCTTGGAATCTTCCGGATATCAGGTGTTGACGGCTGATGACGGTTACGAAGCCATTGAAAAAATCAGGGAATTTCATCCCGACCTGGTTTTAATGGATCTCAGGATGCCGGTCCTGGACGGAATAAAAGCTACTCAGATAATTAGAAGAGTTGACGGGGAGGAAGTACCTATTATCGCGGTAACGGCTTACCCGGATCGATTGCAGCAGCAAGCCATCAAAGCCGGCTGCAACCAGGTGATTCCCAAGCCGGTCAATTTTGACCAATTCAAGTTTCTTTTGAACCAATATCTTTCTTGATTAGAGATTTCTCAAATCTGAAAAATGAACCAATATAAAAGTCTCAAATTTAAAAGACTCAAAAGCTAAATCCTCTAAACCCGAGTATTATGCTTTTTTATAAAATTCAAAAAACTTATTTAAAGATGAATTTTTTGAGTAAAAAAGAGCTGGAAGAAAAATATGGTGTTCCGGTTTATGTGAGGTGGAATATAGTCCCTTCTCATCTTCATCCACGCAGCTGGTTCAAAGAGCGTGGAATAGATATTCCCGCCTCGGCTCAACCGGATGCCATCAAAGGCGGAGGAGGATTTACCAACAGTTACTCGTTTTTATTCGACCAAAGGAAGTATTTGTAATTTTGTAATCGGATGATAAATTATGTATTGACTTCAATTAAAGTGGGGATCGAGAGGACGCTCGCCCAATGCTTTTTTACGAATCAGCTCCATTTTTTGTCTAAACAAATCAACATCGACCTCAAAATAAAATCCGCATTCCGGGCATTCTAAGACGTTATCGGCTTCCAGCCGGCACATCGTAGTGCAAACATCAGCCAGGCATTCGGGACAATCTAATTTTACCTCAAGATGTAATTGCATAATTAATCCGGTTTAAATCTTCTTTGACCATAAATATCAGCGTCTGTCTGCTGAATGACAAAGCGATAAGAATTAATTACGACAAACTTGATCGAAATAAAAAAGTGCCGATTTGGATCAGCACTTGTGAGTAACTCATTCGTTTTGTAACTTTGAAAAGAATAGGAGTAAAATCCTAAATTTGTAGTTGGAGACTACTTGATCATCATTCTTCAATAAATTAAGTAGTTGTTCTGTCTGCGTGAATACATTCAGCTTCATTTTCTAAAATTTAAGCCTGGTTAATAAGCCCGGTTACGACCGGGACAATGTTTTCCAGATCATTAGGTTTGACCAAATAATTATTAGCTCCCGCTTTTAGTCCCTCCCAACGGCTTTCCGGGCTGGCTTCGCCGGTGAAAAACACGATCGGGAGTTGCGGATTGGCGGCTCTGACTTCGCGGCAAAGTTCTGTCCCTTTTTGGTCGGGAAGTCTGAAGTCGAGAATAAGAGCCGAAAGGTCATTTCTTTTGAGGTGGTCGGAACAAGCCTCGGCGCTGGGGCAGGAGGTGACTTCAAATCCTGTCTCTTCAAACATCGCTTTTAATAATTCAGTCGTATCTTCGTTGTCATCGATACAGAGAATAGTTTTATTTGTTTTCATTATTTTTAATCCGGGGCAGAGCTGAAAGGATATAGAGAAGAACTGGTTTTGTCTGAGACAAATAATATATTTTCAAGCCTACCGAAAGAATTTATTGATCCAAAGGATCTTAAAACTCCCTGAAAAATTTTCAGACCCTAGATTTAACTGATTATTTTTTTATAAACTTCCCCTGCTCGATCTTTTTGACACCGGTTAAACCCGGTGCCTGAATTCCACTTTCAAAGTGATTGTTTGATTAGATGCTTGAGAATTGAAAAAATTTCACTAATATTTTCTTTTTTTGCTGACCACCGCTCGTCGATGGAGCCAGAATCTCCAGCGCCATTTAATCCCCAGAGGTTGAGATGTCGGGTGAAAACCTAAACAGACCGTAGTCAGCAATTTGCAGTAATAAAATGAAAATAAGATAACTTTCATATTTTCGCTTGCGAACATTATTTTTTGGCACAAAAGGGACGAAACCTTGAAAAAATCCCATCCATTCTTTGTCGGCTCCAGCCTCGTTGGAAAGATGTAAAATTGTCTCTTTATGAATGCCATAAAATAAAGGAAATTAAAAACTCTGTCTGTCGGATACCCGACATAACAATAGCTTGAATTAAAATAAAATACTTAGGTTTACTTTTAATCTACTCAAAGGGTGCGTAATGGATATTTATTCAGGGATTGCCGTTCTCATAGTGTTTTTCTTGCTGCTGGTTATGATGTCGATAGTTAAGGGGAAATTGTGAGTCCATCATTTTTCTAAAAGTCGATCTACTTTGTTTTCTAAATCCTCGACAAAGTTTTTCGATCCCTTTTTTATTAAACCCTGCGCTCCGATTTTTTTGGCTTGCGGCTCGGTCATTGAACTGGTGCCCGTGACGAATAAAATCGGCGTTTTGGTGTCAAAGTTTTTAATCAGTAAGGAAAGCTCCAGACCGGTTCCGTCCGGCAGGTGATAATCCAGCAGATAAAGATCGAATTTTTCGAGCGTAGCTTGGCGAAGGGCATCCTCCATACTATAAGCTGAAACAACTTTGTATTTTTTTAGAATAACTGAAATCAGTTCGCAAGTATCCGGGTGATCTTCAACACATAGAATTCGCTTTTTACTCATAGATATTTGCTCCTTATTTCAATAAGCAAAACTTTGTGAGCAAATCCGGTTATCGAAAATCATATTCTGCGCCTTAAAGAACCTAAAAGCAATTTTGAAGATTTAAATCGGTTCGAATTGTCTACATAATAGTAGTTTTTTTACGCTTTCCAGTTTTGATTGTTTTAGTCAATAAAAATAAGGCTTAAATAGTTTTAGATAGGTTTTTTGACACTTTCCTTAAATCAATTTTGGGCCATTCAACCCCAAAGGTCGGCTCTGAAATGCCTGCTGCATGAAAAATAATCGTTGCTGGAATCCGGAACGTAACCAGTGCCTGGCTGCGTGGGTGGTTTTGAAACTCAGAAGTAAGGCCATCCCCACCAGTTCAAATGAAATTGCGCTGATTAGAAAAGACTTCGCCACGGGAAAACGTTGTTTTTAAATAAATCACTGTTTTTTTATTTTCTTAAATGTTGAAAACAAAGTAATAAGACACCCTCAAAGAGAAGAAGTTAAAAAAAAGTTAATTTTTTTCTAACAGTTCAAACAAATCGCAACTTTCACGTCATCTATCTAAGCAGAAGGTCATTAACAAAAATAATTAGACGTATATAGAAAATTCATTGAATAGGAAAATGGTCTATTTTGGTTATCTGCGGAAAAAGGCAGGTGATAAAATGAACATAGTTTGGATGTGCACGGAAAAAACGGATCTGAAGACAAAGCAACCGAGATGCTCGAAAATGAAAGACGGGTTTTTGAGCAATTTGTTCTGACCACCTCGGCAGAATCTTTTTCGGCGCTCTTTAAAATTCTTTACCCGCGCATTTTGAAATATTTTTTAGCCAGGAAAACCGATCTGATGGTCGCTGAGGAACTGACCCAGAATGTGATGTTCACGGTTTATGAGAAGATCGGTGATTTGAGGGAAAAGGAACTGTTTTATGGATGGCTCTTCAAAATAGCCAGAAATGAATGGTTACAATATATCAGGCAGCAGCAGCGGAGGAACGAGATTGTGGAATTCGAGCCGCTTGATGAAGAAAAATCGGCGGTAATGGCAACTGAAATGATTCTGCCCTTTACTTCCAGATTTTACGACTGGATAAGTTCTTTGGATGAGGATGAAAGAGAATTGGTGATGCTCCGGTTCATTGACGGGCTGAGCTACGAAGAATTAGCCATCGCCATTCAAATTCCGATCGGAACGATTAAATGGCGCATTTTTAATGTCAAAAAGAAATTGGCGCAAATCATTAGTTTAACCCTCATTGTATTTTTGTTATTACCTATTGGAGTTTAGTGTATGCATGAAATTTCGGAAGCAGTTTGGATGGATTATCTCGACGAGACAATTGACGCCCAAGAAAAATTGCGGGTTGATAATCATCTGACTGTTTGTGAGGAGTGTCAGGATTTTTATCAGAGAATGGTCAAAACCGAAAATACGCTCAAAGCCGCAGGAGTGGAGATTAGCAACAGTTTTCAGATTAACCAAGAAAGCGTTTCGGTCAATTTAGCTAAAGTTTTAGCCCGGATTCTGGATGCCGATGCTCAGAAACAAAACTTGAGCCGGAATGAGGTCGAGGAAAGATTAAATGAATTAACTACTATTCTGGCCACTATGTGCGGCTCGTGGACCGCAGTTAATGCTTTAAGGGTAGCCGCTGAAGGCACGATCGCTAAAACCCCCAGTCGTCTGACCCAGGAAACATGGATTCCGTTTTTGGAGCGGTTAAAAAAGATCTCGGCCGTCTTTTGCGGAGACGTGGGCGCCAAACTGGTTTGGGAATACGGACAACTTTAATTTATTGATGCAAGAAAAATGATGACTTCGCTTATAACACCAAGAATATTGTGGATCGGAATGACTGTTCAGGCTGTGATTCTGTTTGTCATTTATTTTTCAATCCTGATTGGCGGAGCGGGGAAGCTCAACAGTATCAGCATTTATTTTCCGGCAGTGACGGAAATACTGACCTATTTTATAGCCTCAGTTCTCTATTTTGGAATCTCGTCGGAATATAAAAACAATAAATTGATGCGACTGGCCTGGGTTTTTCTGGGAATGAACGTCTTAATTTCCATGGGAAGAAGCCTCGTTGAATTACCTTTTTGGAATTCGGTTTGGGAAGGATATTACAGTTCAGGGCAACAATGGTGGGTTCATCAAGTCGTCATATTAATTGCCAATTCATTTCTTTTACTCGGTTTATCGGTAATGGGGCTGGCATTTAAGAAGTCAGGTCTGGGTTTTGTCATCGGACTGAGAGGCTATATCGAGATCGCTCTCATCCTTATTTTGACAATTGTTTTGCTTTCGACGGTTAATGATCCTTTTCCGATTGGTCTGATCATTTTATCGATTGCGGCGATGGCGAGCGTCATTTTGCATAAAATGGCGTTACAAATGGGGGGCGGAAAGCTGGCAGTCGCTTTACGTCTGCTGACGCTTTATACCTTGATGCGGGCGACCTTTGTTTTGATTGAACATTCGATCGGTTTGAATGATCTCGAGCGACGACAAAATATAGATATTTTAATGGTTATAGACTTAATAGTTTGGAGATTTGTTCCGTGGATTGCGGCTTTAGCAGCCGCCTACCGAGCGGAATTGACCGTTCATGCCCAAACAGAATTAAAACGCCAGCGGAATTTTGGCTCAGCACCAGTTTCTACTGGAGTTTGATGATTAAAGATTTGTTGTTTTAGGCAAATATAAAGCACGAAAGTTCTACGGGACTTGCTTGAAAATTAAGTCGGCTGAAAACGTCGATTTTGCCCCTCCAGGCAGTTGGAACACAAAAATTGAAAAGAATTTTTTACTCGAGAAGTTATCGGGGGTAGGTGAAGTGTGCCTTTTAGCAGAGACTTCACGAAACTGAATTAGCTTTAACAAGATTCAATTTATTAGTAGTAAAGGAGATAAGAAGATGAAAATTAATCGCTTAGCTTGGATATGGTCGGTATTGATCCTCCTCATCATTAGCGTGCAGGTTTTACAAGCTCAAACTAATCGCGGGGGAATTGCGGGAACCGTCACGGACCCGAACGGGGGTGGCATTCCGGGAGCAAAAGTTAAAGTAACCAATGCCGGGACCAATCAGGCAACTACTTTAACTACTTCCGATGAAGGAAGTTTCAACGCCGCTCAGCTCGAACCCGTGCTTTATAATATTTCAGTTGAAGCAGCCGGCTTTAAAAAGACGGTTATCAATAATGTTAAAGTTGATACTTCCACCGTTTCAACCGTTACTATCAAGCTTGAACTTGGAACAATTGAAAATACCGTGACTATCACGGCGAATGATATAACCATCAATGCTGAAAACGGAACTGTCGGACAGACAATTTCTGAGCGGCAGGTTACGGATATTCCGCTTAACGAACGTAATGTTCTGAATTTATTACCCACCTTGCCCAATATTACGGGTGAGGTCGGTTCCGACATTGCCTACGCCACTAACGAAGATCCGCCGAATGTTCCGGCGCCCGGTTCGGGACTCAGTGTCGGGGGTGGACGCCCGGGGCAGACCAATTTTCTGGCTGACGGAATTTCGAATACAGGAGCCAGTACAGGCCGGGCGATGACATCTTTTACTCCTGACACAGTGCAGGAATTAAATGTTCAAACTTCGGCTTTTTCGGCGGAATACGGTCAATCCCTGGGTGGTATCGTCAACATTACGACCAAGTCCGGGACCAATAAATTTCATGGAACGGCGTATTATTTCAAGAAAAATCCGAATTGGGCAGCCGATCCCTTTTCAATTATTTCGAATCCGACTCTCAGACCAGTAGCGCGAACTAAGCAAACGGAATACGGATTTACAGTTGGCGGACCGATTTATCTGCCTGCTTTCGGTGAAGGCGGACCGACGATTTATAACGGGAAAGACCGATCATTTTTCTTCTTTGCCTATGAGCCTCGACAGACTATAGATACCGCTACCCAATACTTCCTTTTCCCAACGGCCAACATGCGCGCGGGTAATTTCAGCAATACGGTTTTAATTAATGGTCTGCCGGTTGAGAAGACCCAGCTTGATGCACTGGTTGCTTCAGGGGTTCCGGCACCCGTCACTACCGACGGTACCATTTATCAGCAATTTGTGATGTCCGGTAATCAATTGCTTCGGTGCTCCTACCCGGGAGCTACCACCGCCATCTACCCGACCCCCATTCCGGGTTGCCCGGCGCTTATCGGAACCGGAGCTACTGCCACATTTGCCCCTTTTGCGGGTAATATTCTTCCTTCCAGTTTTTTTGATCCGGTAGCATTGGATCTCTTAAAATACGTCCCGCTTCCGACCAGTAATTTGTTTGTGGCTCCCAATGGGAGTATCGCTAACTGGGCGGGAAACCGGTCGGCTGTCTCGGATGATAAGCGTTTCCAGTTTCGGCTCGATCATCAAATCACTGCTAATAATAAAATTTACGGACGTTATTCGCACATTCCGATTCAAAGCAACCGCTATGTGACAGTTCCGGCCGGTGAGTACGAACCGTTGGATCAGGTCAATTCACTGGTCGCTGACAGACAGGCGGTTGATCAGTATCTGATCAGTGATACTCATATTTTTACTTCCACCCTGGTCAATGAACTGAGGCTTGGATATACCAAAGGCAACTTTTCGCGGGTCAATCCGCCGCGTTGGCAGACCGAAGGATTTGCTCAACTTTATGGATTGCCGAGCATTACCGAAGCCAATCTGCCGTCTTTTACGGGGCTCACCAACGGGTTTCCGATCGGCAACCAGCGGCTCACCCTGCTGGGAAGCGAGGTTGACAGCTCATATCAAATTTCTGATACCCTAACCTGGATACGCGGTAACCAGAGCTGGAAATTCGGGGTGGATCTGCGCCAAAGACTGCTCAAAACCGAACCGATCGGAACGGCCGCCGGCGGAGCATATACTTTCTCCAACAATGCGACAAACTCCCGCGGTCTAGCCGGGGGAACCCAAAACGGCGGGAATGCTTTAGCCAGCTTTCTGATGGGGGTGACAGCCAATTACACCTACCGTCCGGCCGTCATCGCCTATTACTATAAATGGGGAAATTATTCGGCCTTTGTTCAGAATGACTGGAAGGTGACCTCAAATCTCACTCTTAATCTCGGCTTGCGCTACGCCTTGAACACTCCGCGCACCGAAAAATATGATCGCCAGGGTAATTTCCTGATCGATGAAGCTTTTGATGTTACTTTTACCGATGCCCAGCGGCGAACCCTCGCCACCAGGTACGGATATTTGACGACCGAGCCGATCGGGAGCGATGTCCCGACTTCGACCAAGGTGGTCCCCTTCGGTTTCAGCGGACGCGGGGGACGATCCCGCTATCTGCTTCCGATCGACTGGAACGGCTGGGAGCCTCGTTTCGGTTTCGCTTATGTTCCGAAATGGAAATTTATTGAAAATATCTTCGGCGAAGGAAAACTGGTCCTGCGCGGCGGATATGGTTTGACCCATTCGTCATTAAACGGGCTCGGCAGTGCTCCGTCGCCTGATTTTGTTGGCAGTGCTTCATCGAACAGCCGGTCGGATGTGGTTCCTACTTCAGTGGCCAATCAGCAGGGATTCGGGCAATGTAACACGAGCTTTAGCCCTCGATTGTCAAGCAATGTGCCGTGTATTGTCGCTCTGACACCCGATCAGATCCTTGGCAGCATTCCTCAGGACGGAGTAGTCAGAGATACCAACACGCTTTTCCGTTTCGGACCGACCTTTATTGTCAGCCCGAACTTCAAAGTTCCAAAATCGGAAACCTGGAATTTAACTGCCGCCTGGGAAATCAAACGGGGAACGGTTTTAGAATTGAGCTATACCGGTAACCGTGGTTCAAATCTGTTCCTCTCCGGAAGAAATTTGAATGCTCCCTCGATTGAAAGGCTCAATGCCATTCTCGATCGCGGCAACGTCCCTTATGCAAATATTATCACCAGTAATGTGGGTGACATTCTCGGTCGCACCAATGTCACCGGAGCCGCTCAGAATGTACTGCAGTTTACTCAGTATGGGGATTATTCCGGTTTCAACCCTCTGCTCGAACTATTCGACAGCTCGGGTTACAGCATTCGCCATGCCGGAAGTGCTTATCTGAAAAGTCGGTTAACCAAGGGACTCAATATCACCGCTGCTTATACCTGGGCTAAATCGATCGATGTCGGCTCCGACGCCGGCAGCACCGCCGCGCCCAATATTTTTGCGGCCCGGAGCGAAGGCTACTACCGGTACGGTCGGCCTCTGGAAGAAGATCGGGCCGTGTCACTTTTTGATGTTCCGCACACCTTTGCGACCACCTTTGTTTGGGACTTACCGGTTGGCAAGGGCGGGCATTTCTTCAAGAATGCAGGTTATTTCAGCAATATGCTGCTGGGTGGATGGACCCTCAGCGGCACCGCCAGAATTACCAGCGGGTACCCCTTTGCCGCCTTTTACGGGGGTGGAAACGGGTTTGATATAGCCAGCTCTTTTAATAACCGTTTCGACATTAACCCGGATCCGAATATCTCCTTCTACAATCCGCGTTATAGTGAAAGTTGTCCGACCGGACAAACTTGTGAGCCTTACTTTAACCCGGCTAAATTCATCCTCCCGGCCTTCGGGACGCTCGGCAATGCACCGCGCAGCCTGGGGAATATACGAGGACCGGTACAGGAATATTTCGATCTGTCGCTGCAAAAGAATTTCTATCCTTTTGGTAAAGACGATGCGAAAAGATTTCAGATCCGGGTGGATGCCATCAATGTGTTAAATCACCCGAATTATCTGATGAATTCAACCGGAGGCTTTAACAACTTTTTAGCGGCTCGAGGCACCAATCCGAGTGCCCTGATCAATTATAGCTCGGCTATTACCACGGCGGAATATGATGCCTGGGTAGCGGCTGACCCGACCCGTGCTAATTTGGCCAGGTCGGCGGACGGCAGTGCGACCTTCAATCAGGTGGTGGCGCTCTTTAACAATAACCGAAGAACAAATTCTGCCGGGCAGGTGATAAGTCTCCTTCCGGATAATTTCTTCTCAATTCCGATTCCTGAAGGAATTGCGACCAGAACACTGAACAGTTTCGATATTCGTACACTCGAGGGTTTCAAACAATATCGGATCAAACAGGTGCTCAACACGCAATTCGGAACTCTGACTACCAGAGATCAGGATGCGCGCAAACTTCAACTCACTCTTAAGTTCTTCTTTTAAGAAAAGAGGGGGATGACGAGGCTATTCGGGTAAGGACTACTTTGATCGGGTTTAATTGAGGTAAAAAATACTCGGAATAGCCTCTTTTTCAAAAAAGTTAGAACGCACAAAAATAAAGGAAAGAGTGAATTATTAACCTTCGCGTAATCAAAGATAAATCAGCTATATCGGATCAAGTCCATAACCCGATCGTCAACCAAGATTCGCCCGATAGGAATGATTTTTTTCTCCTTTAATGATTAAGGGTTTTGTTTATGAACAATGAAAAATATGATGAGCGTCCGTGGGGAAACTACACCGTTCTGGACGATACCGATACTTTTAAGGTCAAACGGATTGAGGTTTTACCGGACAAACGTTTGAGTTATCAGAAACATTTTAAACGGGCCGAGCATTGGTTCATCGTTTCGGGAACGGCGACCGTCACCCTCGACGGAAGGGATTACGAAGTAAAAACCGGGGAAGCGATTGATATTCCACAGGAGACGGCGCACCGGGTCGCCAACCGAGGTTCGGAAAAACTGGTTTTTATCGAAGTTCAGCAGGGAACATATTTCGGAGAAGACGATATTGTCCGTCTTGAAGACGATTACGGACGCATTTCGTAAAAAAACAGATTAATGCTTAAAACCGGGTTGGTTTCGGTCACCTTTCGACAACTGTCGCCCCGTCAGATTATTGAAGCTGCCGATAAAGCAAATTTGCAGGGAATTGAATGGGGCGGGGATGTTCATGTTCCGCCGGGAGATTTTAAGAACGCTGAAAAAGTTTTTGATTCGACCAGCAAAGCCGGTTTGGAAGTCGCAGCTTACGGTTCATATTTTCGGTTGGGTCGGGATTCAAATTTTGAAAATGTTTTGCAGACGGCGGAAATTTTACAGACAAAATACATTCGTGTCTGGGCCGGCGAAAAAGGTTCAGGCGAGGCGGATGAAAATTACCGCTGCCGGATAATCGGGGAATCACAGCGAATTAGTGAAAAAGCCGCGGAAAAAGACATTTCGATTGTTTATGAATTTCACCGCGGAACGCTGACTGATTCAGGGAAAAGCTGCTCCGATTTGATTGAAAAAACGAATCGTCCGAATTTGAAAACTTATTGGCAGCCGAACGTCGAAAAGTCCATCCGGGAAAATTTGAAAGATCTTGAAATAGTTTTGCCCTGGTTAGCCGGAGTGCACGTGTTTTATTGGTTTCCCGATGAACGGAGCCGTTTAAGTTTAGCTGCCGGGGCCGCGGATTGGACCAGGTATTTTAAGAAATTAAAGAAAACACAGGGTTTTGCCCTGCTCGAATTTGTCAAAGACGACGATCTAGGCAATTTTGAAGCAGACGCAAATACCTTAATTCAAATGTTGGAAAGAGAAAATCAAGTGGGAATTAATTAATGGTTACGATTTACGATTACCTGAATATTGCGTTTTATTTTGCCTTTTTGGCAGGAGTCGGTTTTTATTTTTCGCGGCGGAATCATAATACTTCGGATTACTTTCGCGGGGGTGGAGTCATGCCCTGGTGGGTCACCGGTGCCTCGTTTTGGATGGCCGGGTTTAGTGCCTGGACTTTTACCGGAGCGGCAGGGAAAATTTTCGATACCGGTTATTACGTGCTTATTTTGTATTACGCCGCCATTATTCCTTTTCTCTTCCTGCTCTTTTTTACCTCATACCGGTTTCGGCGGATGCGGGTGGTGACCCCGATCGAGGCGATCCAATTACGTTTTGGCAAGATATCGCAGCAGCTTTATACCTGGATTCGACTGCCGTTTTTAATCGTCATGGGGGGGATTTCGCTAAATGCGATCAGCGTTTTTACTGCGGCGGTTTTTGGATTCGACGTCGGCACTGTGCTGATCGTGATGGGGGTGGTGGTGACCCTGATGGCGCTCTTAGCCGGTTCAATCGGCGTGGTGGCGACTGATTTTGTCCAAATGTTTCTGCTGGTTGCCGTCACGGGAACCATTGCCGTTTTAGCTTTAATGCAGCCGCAAATCGGGGGAGTTTCAGGTTTGATCGAGAACTCTCCTTCGCGATTTAATGATTGGAGCGAAATTGCCCGTCCGGAATTTATTATTGGTTGGGCGATTGCGATGACGTTTACCAAGATCTTCGAGCAAAACAATATCGAAAATTCTTCCAAATACATAATGGCCAAAAGCGGGCAGGAAGCCAAAAAGATGCTCATCATCCCGCTCGTCGGAACCCTGATCGGACCGCTTTTTTGGATTGTTCCGCCTATGGCGGCGGCCATTACCAATCCTGATCTGGCGTCTCAATTTCCAAATCTGAAGATGCCGCAGGAAGCTTCCTTCCTGGCAACCGCGATGAATGTCATGCCGGTCGGAATGATGGGGCTCTTACTTTCCAGCACATTGGGATCCTAAGCTTAGAATTCCACGTGGACAAGTTGTCGCG
>JADMIO010361589.1_pt1 | contig 44861 bp, 49 predicted proteins | sample 8958161 | NCBI WGS metagenome assembly JADMIO01 (sample SAMN16585339, study PRJNA669376) | soil metagenome | isolation source: Crop rotation soil | place: USA: Cullars Rotation, Alabama | collected 2011
CGCGACAACTTGTCCACGTGGAATTCTAAGCTTAGGATCCCAATGTGCTGGAAAGGGCTATCGCGTGCGCACCACGGTTCGCAATTTGAAGCGCGAAAGCGAAGTGCGCGCGCTGGTCGCGACCGGCGGCGCCGAGGCGGGCGATCGTCTCTCCTTCGCCGCCGCCGATCTTGAGAAGGACGCAGGCTGGTCCGAAGCCGTCGCGGGGTGCGAATATGTGCTGCACGTCGCCTCGCCGTTTCCGCAAACCGCGCCCAAGCACGAAGACGATCTCATCATCCCCGCGCGCGAGGGCGCGTTGCGCGTGTTGCGGGCGGCGAAAACGGCGGGCGTCAAGCGCGTCGTGCTCACCTCGTCCTTCGCCGCCATCGGCTACGGCCATCCGCCAACCACGCGCGTCTTCACCGAAGAGGATTGGAGCGCCGAAGGCGGCGACATGCGCGCCTATTCGAAATCCAAAACGCTGGCCGAGCGCGCCGCGTGGGATTTCATCAGAGCCGAAGGCGCGCCGATGCAATTGGCCGTGGTCAATCCCGTGGGCGTGCTTGGCCCGGTTCTCGGCGCCGATTATTCCACCTCGATTCTGATCGTGCAGAAGCTGATGGACGGCGCCATGCCCGGCTGCCCGCGCTTTTCGTTCGGCTTGGTCGATGTGCGCGACGTCGCCGACCTGCATTTGCGTGCGATGACGCATCCAGCCGCCGCAGGCGAGCGCTTCCTCGCTGTCGCCGGCGCCTTCATGTCGATCCAGGAGATCGCGTTCGTGCTGAGAGAGCGCATGGGCGCCGCCGCGCGCCGCGTCCCGACGAAAGTGCTGCCCGATTGGCTCGTGCGCATCGCCGCGCTCGCCGATCCCGCCGTGGCGCAGATCGTGCCGGAACTCGGCAAAACCAAAGCCGCGTCGAACGAGAAAGCCAAACGCGTGCTCGGCTGGTCGCCGCGTTCGAACGAAGAGGCGATCGTCGCGACAGCGGAGAGTTTGCTGCGCTTGGGCTTGTTGAAAGATTCCAAGCGCGCCGCTTGATTCCACACAAACGTGATGATGCGGTGCTGAGTATTTTCTCGTAACGACCCGCCCGGCGGGCATACTCCCCGAGGGGGATCGAGAATGAATACGCGTGCCCTGCTACTTGCGCTCGTCGTCGCTTTGAGCGCGACGCCAGCCTACGCCCAGAGCGAACCTGTTGTCTCGAACATGCGGGAGAGGCTGGTTGAAGCCGTGCGATACGGTTCGTGCCTCAACGCTGCGGGGGCGGTCGACATGAGCCGCGTCTGGCATTTGAACAATGAATCGGTCGCGGTCGGCGACCGCGTCGTCCGCTCCAGTGGAGAAAGCGTTGTCATCGATCTCCCCAATGGGTCCATGCTCGTGCTGCATGTCGGACTCTCGCTTAGTGAAGAGCGCGGCCGTGATCTGGACCTGAATCTCAGCCTCGCCGCGCTTGATGGCGAAGTGATGGTCTATTGGCGCGAGACCTTTCAGCACCGCGTGTATGAGCAGGGGTTACTGAAGGTCGTCGGCGACGATGTGCAGATATATTGCAGTGGCGCCGCGGGTGCGGACTCAGTCCACTAACGCTGCAGTTCGGCGCGCGCGCTGCTTATCAGCGCGATAAACTCAGGCTCCGCATGCAGGCGCGCGACAACGCCCGCCGCAAGATCACGCGCAGCGGCAACATCGCTGGGATAGTGCAAGCCGCAGATCACGCGGCTATCGCCGAAATCGCGTGCGCGCGCCAGGATCGCTTCGGCATGCTGCGGCGCAAGCTCGACCAGCACCAAACCCCACGCCCACGCCGCCGCTGCATGGCCCGACGGATAGGCGCCGCTATTGGTCAAAGCCGGATCGCGCTCCAGGCACGTCGCCACCTCCGGATTGGTGACGAACGGACGCGGGCGCGGCCACGAATCTTTCGCGGCATTCGAACTGCGGCCGATCTCAACACGAACCTGCATCAGCAGCCGCGCCGTTTGCGGCATCTGGTTGGTGTCGAAGTGCTCGCCGAAAATCGGACCGAAGATGTGGTTGGGATGCAAAGCATTGTCCGCCCGCGCCTGTGCGATGCGCTCATCCGAAGCGCTCTGCGCCGCCATCGCCGCGCGTTCGCCCGCTTCAAGCGGGCCGTTCGCATCGGGCGGTCCGCTCAAGAAGCTCGGCGCTAGAAGCGGCGGCGTTGGCGGTTGCGCGAAGCAGGGCGGCGCAACCAAGAGCGCGGTGAAAGCGAGAGCGGCGAGCGTTTTCATCCGCGCATTCTGCCGCCGCGCGCGCAAAAGAAAAGGGCCGCTCCCCTTCGGAGGCGGCCCTCAGTGTTTGCTTACAGACCTTGTCCGCCGGAGACTTCGATCCGCTGCGCATTGATCCAGCGATTGTCTTCCGAGAGCAGGCTCGCGATCATCGGCCCGATATCGTCAGCCACGCCGACACGTCCCAGCGCCGTGATGCCGGCGATGTGCTTGTTGATCTCCGCGTTATCGCGCACCGCTCCGCCGCCGAAATCGGTTTCGATCGCGCCCGGCGCCACGGAATTCACGGCAATGCCGCGCGCGCCAAGTTCCTTCGCCATATATTGGCTCAGAATTTCGATCGCGCCTTTCGCCGCCGCATAGGCCGCGTAAACGGGATAGATCAGCTTCGTCAGGCCCGTCGAAATGTTCACGATGCGGCCGCCGTTCGCGATCATCGGCGCCAATGTCTGCACCAGGAAGAACACGCCTTTGAAATGCACGTTCACCAGGCGGTCGAATTGCGCTTCGCTGGTATCCGCGATCAGGCCGCCATCGCCGTGGCCGGCATTGTTGACGAGATGATCGAAGCTGTCGCGGCCCCAAATCTCACGCAGCACGCCGCGCAGACGTTCCGCGAACGGCGCGAAGGCGGAAACGTCGCCGGTATCGAGCTGCAACGCGGCCGCCTTGCGGCCCATTGCCTGAATCTCGGCGACAACGGCGTCCGCTTCGTCCTTGCGGCTATGATAGGTGATCACCACATCGCCGCCGCGGCGGGCGATGTTGAGCGCGGCGTTGCGGCCGAGACCGCGGCTGGCGCCAGTAATCAGTGCGATTTTGGTCATTGGGTGGCTCCTTCGTCTGGACCACCCCGATATCGTCGATCCGGCCCGGCCTTTGTTGCGCGAAGCTCCCCGATCTTTGCCTAATCCTCCAATAGGAGCTGCGCAGCCGGCAAAAGCGCGCTAGATTGAAGCCTATGACAGACCTGCTCACCGCCGTCCGCCGTTTCGCCGACGCCCACGCAGATAATGCCGGCGTCGCGCGCACGCCGTTTCCCGGCCTGTTCGCGATCCGTCAGACCGCCAAGCGCGATCTCGGCAAATCCATTTCGCGCCCGCTCGCGTGCATTGTCGTGCAGGGCGCGAAAACGGTGACGGCCGGCGGCAAGACCTACGCGTTCAGCGCCGGTGAATCGCTGCTCGTCGCCGCCGACGTGCCGACCACAAGCAAGATCACGCGCGCGAGCGCCGCCGCGCCTTATTATTCGCTCGTGCTCGAGCTCGATCTTTCGGTGCTGGCCGAACTCGCGGTCGAGATGAGCGCCGCGCCGGATGCGAACGTGACGCCGATGCGCGTCGAGCCCACGGATACGGAAGTCGCCGACGCGGGGCTGCGCTTATTGCGTCTACTCGATCGCCCGAAAGCCGCGCCGGTGCTTGGCGCGCAGCTGGTGCGCGAGATGCATTATTGGCTGCTCGCCGGCAAACATGGCGCCGCGATCCGCCGTCTCGGCTGGCCCGATGGTCACGCGCAACGCGTCGCGCGCGCGGTCGCGGCGTTGCGTGAGAAATTCACCGAGCCGGTGAGCGTCGAGCAGCTCGCCGCAATCGCCGGCATGAGCGTATCGTCCTTCCACCAGCATTTCCGCGCCGCGACGTCGCTCTCGCCGCTGCAATTTCAAAAGCAGCTGCGCCTGATCGAAGCGCGGCGCCTGATGCTCAGCGACGGCGTTTCTTCCAGCAGCGCGGCGTTCGCCGTCGGCTACGAAAGCGTGCCGCAATTCACCCGCGAATATGGCCGCATGTTCGGCCTCCCGCCCGCGAAAGACCGTCAAGCCGCGCGCGGCGCTGTGGCTTAAGAGAAGGAACGACATGGCCAAGTTTGTTTTCGCGATGAACGTGTCGCTCGACGGTTATGTCGATCACGAAGCGTTCGCGCCGGGCGTCGAATTGTTCCAGCATTGGACCGAGCAAACGCGTTTGAGCGCGGGCGGGCTCTATGGGCGCGGCATCTATGAACTCATGCGCTATTGGGAAGCGGATCAGCCTGAATGGGGGGCGCAGGAGCATGAGTTCGCGCAAGCGTGGCGGAGCAAACCGATCTGGGTCGCGTCGCGCACGCTGAAGGAGGTCGGCCCAAACGCGACACTGCTGGGCGATGATCTCGAAGCCGCCGCGCGTAAACTGAAAGCGGAGTTGGAAGGCCGCATCGATGTCGGCGGCCCCAAGCTCGCCGCGAGCCTCACCAAGCTCGGCCTGATCGACGAATACCAACTCTATGTGCGCCCCTATGTGCTGGGCAAAGGCGCGCCATATTTCGTCGGAGCGCAACCGCCGCTGAAGCTCGTCGCGCACGAAGAGGTCGGCGAAGACGCGCTGCGGCTGACTTATGTGCCTACCTAAGAACCCTCTCCCTCCCTTGGGAGGGAGAGGGCAGGGTGAGGGTGGAGCGCAGGTGTTTGACGGTGTTGGTGCGAGCGTGCAGGCAAGGTTCGCAATCGCCAGCGCTCCACCCCAACCCTCTCCCTCCCAAGGGAGGGAGAGGGGGCGACGGCGTTACTTAAACAACTTCGCCCAATTCCGCGCTTCGCGCTTGCGCCAACCGCCGCGGTGATACGCGTCGCTGACGATAATCGGCGCGACGCTTGTCGCTTCCGCGAACACCATTTGCTCGTGCACGGTGCTCACCTTGCCCCAGCTCGCCGCTTCTTGCAGCGTTGAGCTTGAGCATGCGCCGTCGCGCACGTCCGCCACCGTGATCTGCACGGCGTATTTGTGCACCTCGACATCGTGGTGGCCCAAAATCTCAGCGCACACGACCGTGTCCTGCGCGAAATTCTTCGGCACGCCGCCGCCGACCATGAACAGCGCCGTGGTGCCGGCCGCGAGTTTGATCTCCGTCAGCTCACGGAAATCGCCGCCGCTATCGATCGTCAGATAGGGCTTCTTCGCCTTGCGGCGCTCGACCTGGTGCTTGACGATGCCGAAGCCGGCCGAGCAATCGGAGAAGGCCGGCACGAAGATCGGCACGCCCTTTTCGTAAGCGCGCTGGATCAGCGAGTCCTTCTTCTTGGCGTTGCCGGCGGCGAGCCATTTGCCGATCTCATAGATGAACTCGCGCGACGTGTAGGGGCGCGGCTCGAGCGCTTCGCAAATCTGATAGATCGTCTCGTCGACGTGCTGCAGCTCTTCTTCATCGATGTAGGTGTCGTAGATGCGGTCGATATAGAGCGAGCGCAGCGTATTGTCGTCCGGGATTTCCTTGGCTTGGTAATGCTTGAAACCAAGCGCTTCGAGGAAATCCATGTCGATGATCGAGGCGCCGGTGGCGACGATGGCGTCGGCCATGTTGTATTCGACCATGTCGCGCCAGACGTGCAGGCATCCGCCCGCGCCAGTCGAACCAGCCATGATCAGCCAGGTCGAGCACTTCTGATCTTCCAGCGCCATGTTGAGAATTTCCGCCGCGCGCGCCGCGTCGCGCGAGGTGAAGCTCATCTTGCTCCACGCATCCACAATCGGGCGCGCGTCGAAGCTGGTGATGTCGATATGTTCAACCGGGCTGGAGAGAAGTTCCGCTTTGCGGTTTTCGGCGATTTTATCGGCCATTGGAGTGGGCTCCTATGGGCGGCGTCGGTGTGAACCAATCGCACGGACGCTCCGCCTACGCGCGATCAAGCGGCTGCAAATAGGGCAATCGCGCCGGAATGCAAGAGATTTGACAGCGTCGCGCGCGAACCTATCGTTTCAGAACAGGACGGAGCGCAGGATCGCGATGGCAGAGCTTTTCCTCCAGATCGCCGTCTCGCTCGACGGTTACATCGAAGACGCCGACAAGAGCATCGATTGGATGGTTGTCGATCCGTCGATCGATCCGTTCATGACCGAAGTGCTGAGCGGTGTCGGCGGCATGATTCTCGGCAAGACGGCGCACGCGCTGCTGGCGCAATTCTGGCCCACTGCCGCCGAAACGCCGGACGCGTCCGCCGATCTCATTGCCCAAGCGGAGCTGATGAACAGCCTGCCGAAATATGTGCTGACGCATGGCGCGGAAGAAACCGGCTGGACCAATTCGCACGCCATCCGCGTCAGCGATGTGCCGCAGCTGAAGCAAGAGGCGGCGCGGCCGATCGCGCTTTATGCCGGCGCCGGCGCGGCGCAGGCGCTGCTGGGCCACGTCGATGAGATGCGGCTGATCCAATATCCGGTGCTGCTTGGCGGCGGCACGCCGCTGTTCGCGGAGGACGGCGTGCGCCGCGCGTGGCGGCTGGAAGAGACGCGCCGCTTCGATTCGGGCGCCGTGCTGCTGCGTTATCGTCCAGGCGCCGGTTGACGCCTCTCAGCGCCTTGCCCCTCAGCGCGCCGCACGCCATGCTCGCGCGACGAAGATCGGGGTGAGGCGTGAGCGAAACCAATCAGAGCGCGGCGGCGCGTCAGCGCGGCTTTCTCGGTTTCATCGAGAAGGCCGGCAATTATCTGCCCGACCCGATCCTGATCTTCCTCTGGCTCATCATCATTCTGATGATCCTCTCCGCGATCGGCTCACAACTCGGCTGGTCGGCCTCCCTGGCGTATCCCGGAGAGCACGCGCCGGAAGGGGGCACGCTGGAGAACGGCGTGCTGACCTATCAAGCGACATCGCTGTTCACCGAAGCTAATATCGCGCGCCTGTTCACCGAAATGCCGCGCACGCTGACAGGCTTCGCCCCGCTCGGCATCGTGCTGCTGATCATGTTCGGCGCCGGCGTCGCGGAGAAGCTTGGCCTGTTCAGCGCACTCATCCGCGCCAGCTTGCGCGATGCGCCGAAGATCATTCTGACGCCGATGGTGTGCATCATCGGCATGGTCTCGCACCATGCGTCGGACGCGGCTTATGTCGTGTTCATTCCGCTGGCGGCTTTGCTTTACGCGGCGGTCGGGCGCCATCCGCTCGCCGGTCTCGCCGCAGCGTTCGCGGCAGTGAGCGGCGGCTATGCCGGCAATATCGCGCCCGGACAGATCGACGTGGTGCTGTTCGGCTTCACGCAGGAAGCGGCGCAGATCATCGATCCGGACTGGATGATGAATCCGCTCGGCAATTGGTATTTCATCCTCGCCATCGTCATCGTCTTCACGCCGATCATCTGGTTCGTCACCGACCGCATCATCGAGCCGCGCCTCGGCACATGGGGCGGCACGGACGATACCGAGATCGAAGCCGAACTCGCCAAGTCCCAGGTGACGCCGGCGGAGAAGAAGGGGCTCGCCTGGGCGGGCTTCGCCGCGCTCGCCATTATCGCGCTGGTCGCGGCGCTGACGCTGTGGCCCGGCTACACGCCGCTGATCGATGAAACGCGCGAAGGCCCGGCCGCTCTGGAACCCTTCTATCGCGCGCTGATCCCGTTCTTCTTCCTGCTCTTCCTCGCCACGGGCATCTTCTATGGCCTCGGCGCCGGAACCGCGAAGAAAACGCAAGACGTGCTCGACGCCATGATTGGCGGCGCGCGCGCGATGGCCCCGTACATCGTGTTCGCGCTATTCGCGGCGCATTTCGTGGCGATGTTCAATTGGTCGCGGCTCGGCCCGATCGCGGCGATCAATGGCGCGGAAGTGCTGCAGCAATGGGCGCTGCCGGCGCCGCTGCTGCTGGTCGCCGTGCTGCTGTTCTCCTCGTTCCTTGATCTCTTCATCGGGTCGGCGACGGCGAAATGGAGCGCGCTCTCGCCGGTCGTGGTGCCGATGTTCATGCTGCTCGGCATTTCGCCGGAGATGACGCAGGCCGCCTATCGCATGGGCGACAGCTTCACCAACATCATGACGCCGCTGATGAGCTATTTCCCGCTCATCCTCGCCTTCGCGCGGCGCTGGGACAGTTCTTTCGGCGTCGGTTCGCTGCTGGCGCTGATGCTGCCTTATGCGCTGTGCTTCGCCATCGCGGGCATCGGCATGACGGCAGCTTGGGTGTTCTTCGAAATCCCGCTTGGGCCCCACGCCACAGTCAATTACACGCCGCCGGGCGGCTTGCTGCCTTCAAACTAAAGCAAGCGCGCCAGCACCAGATCGTCATAGAGGTTCGCGCCGACCTTGAACTGGCGCGTACAGATCGGCTTGAAGCGGTGCTTGGCATAGAAGGCGAGCGCCCGCGTGTTGCGCGCATAGACGCCGAGCAGCACGCGCTTCTTGCCCATGCCCGCGGCTTCTTCCAGCGCTGCATTGAGCAGAAGCGCGCCAGCGCCGCCGCTGTGCAGCCGCCGCACCACATAGATGCGCTTCAGCTCGATGTCGTAACGATCCGTCGGCGTCGGCAGATCGGGCGTTGCGAGGCCCGCATAGCCGATCGCGTCGTCGCTTTCCGCTAGCCAGAGCCGCGCCTCCTCTTCCGCCAGCCACGCCAGATGCGCCGCCTCGCTCAGCTTGTTCGCGCAATGCGCCGCGACATCCTCCGCCGCCAGCAATCCAGTAAACGTCTCTTCAAACGTGGCTTGGGCGACGCGCGCTAGAGTAGCGGCGTCGCCCATTGCACATCTGCGGATGCTGATGCTCACCGGCCCACCGGCTGCGCGGTTAGCGCGGACGGCGCGGTTTGCGCTTGCGGCCTTCGAGCGTGACCACGCCCTCGGCCGGCTTCTCAGCGGCGAACATGGTCGGCCACGGCGCGTCCTTCGACTCGATCGTGACCGTTTCGCCAAAGCCGTTGAAGCGCGTGCCCATCGCCGCGCCGTACGCGCCGAGCTGGCCGATCTCGATCAGATCGCCCTCGCGCACGTCGATCGGCAGCATGAACGTGCCGGCGGCCGTGTCGATGGAATCGCAGGTCGGGCCATAGAAGCGGAACGGCGCCACCTTGCCGCGGCTCGGCGGCGCGCGCAGCAGCTTCACCGGATAGGGCCAATTGGCGTGCGTCGCGTCGAACAAATTGCCGTAAGCGCCGTCGTTCAGATAAAGCGCGTCGCCCTTGCGCAGGTCGACGCGCGCGACGATCGAGCCGGCTTCCGCCACCAGCGCGCGGCCGGGTTCGGCCCAGAGCTTGGCGTTCTGGGCGACGAACATCTGCTCGAACGCTTCCTTGATGACGCGGATATAGTCGATCATCGGCGGCGGGGTCATGCCCGGATAGATCGCCGGGAAACCACCGCCGACATCCACAATGTCGACCACCACGCCCGCCTGCACGATGGCGCGGCTGGCGTCGGCCATGGCTTGGCGGAACGCGTCCGGACGCATGCACTGGCTGCCGACATGGAACGAGACGCCCATCATCTCTTCCGTCGCGGCGCGGGTGCGGCGCAGCAGCGGGGCAGCTTCCATCGGCGCGACGCCGAACTTTTGCGCCAGCGGATAAGCTGAGCCTTCGCCTGAAACGGCGAGGCGCACGATCAGCGTGAGATCTTTCGCGCCGCCGGTTTCGGCCAGAATCTTTTCCAGCTCGTCCTCGCTATCGAGCGCGAACGTCTTGACCCCGAACTCGTGATACGCACGGCGGATGGCGCGGCGCGACTTCACCGGGTGCATGAACGCCAGCTGCGCTTGCGGATAGCGCGAGAACACCAGCTCAGCTTCGACCTCGGAAGCAACGTCAAAGCCGCGCACGCCGCTTTGCCACAGCGCATCGAGCACCCACGGCGAGGGATTCGCCTTCACGGCGTAAAACACCTCACCGGGGAAATGCTCGCGAAACCACGACGCCGCCGCCTTGACGCGGTGCGGACGTGCAATCGCGACGGGGCCCTCGGGGGCGCCGTTCGTGACCAGATCGAAAGGCGAAAGGACAGAGTCCATCCGGCTGCTCCCAATTCCAGGCGCAACGCTTCCGCGGTGCGACTTGTTCAACCCAGGCCGGCGTTAGTCGGACATGCTCGATGTCAGGTCCGCCCTTGGGAGCTTACGCCGGAGAGAAGGTCGGGGGCGTTCCCCCTGCAACCATCTCCCCATCGTGGCCTGGGCCGAGGGGGCGTTAGTGGACGCTGTTTCCAGGTCCGCCGGTACGACGCGACATAGGTAACGTCTTCCCGAAAGTAAAGCGGCAAAATTTGCCGGGCGCACTTGAGAAAGCGCGCTAGGCCGTTCGGCGTAAGCGCAGCGCCGATTGCTGCATCTGCGCAACGTCACAAAACCGAAACGCAAACGTCGCCGCGGCTTCACCGAAGCGTCGCGCACGCGTCATTCGCCCTGGCTACCCACCGCCGCGTCGAGGTCAGCGACTCGCTGCTTCGCAAAGCTCAACAAGGGCTTTCACCAGGGGGTGTTCATGAAGAAGTTTGGTTTCACCACGGCCGCGCTCGCCGCGCTCGCCAGCGCCGCGGGTCTCGCGGCGGCCAGCGATGCGCACGCGCAAGCGACGACGACTTGGAACGGCGCGCCGGAAACGCGCGAAGGCGAACAGCGCTTCAAGATCCGCGGCCGTTTCCAGTACGATATTCTGTCGAGCGATTTCGACGTCGGCACGGACGACGGCACACGCTCTTACGTCCGCCGCGCCTTCCTCGGCGCGCAGGGCCGCCTCAGCAACAATTGGCGCTACAAGATCGACTTCGTCCTGAACCCCGGCGCCAACGACGCCTCGGGCACGCCGGCTACGGGCGGCGGTGAGGATGTCGCGGTGGATGACGCGTATCTCGAATATGCTGGCGACTACTTCTCCTTCGTGATCGGCGAGCACAACCTCACCGTTCCGCTGGAAGACCGCACCTCTTCGCTCGACACGCCGTTCAACGAGCGCTCCAGCCTGATCAACGCGTTCGGCTATGGCCGCGCCGCCGGCATCGGCTTCGCCACCAACGGCGCCAATTGGACCGCCGCCGTCGCGCTGCAAGGCGATTCGCTGAACAACCAGGACAGCGGCTTCGTCAACGACGAGCAGGTCATGTATAGCGGCCGCGCCACCTGGACGCCGATCTTCGAAACCTCGCCGGAAGGCGTGCTGCTGGTGCACCTCGGCGCTTCGGCCCGCTATCGTTATATCGGCGACGACAGCGGTATCCGTTATCGCTCGCGTCCGTTGTTCGGCCGCGGCGCGCGTCCGCTTGACGTTGGTTCGGGCGCAGCCGTGCTCGGCGAGCGCGACACCACTTACGGCCTCGAAGCCGCGTTCCAATACAACGCGTTCGGCGCCACCGTTGAATACGCGACGCTCGAAGGCGAAACCGCCGCCGACGTCGATTACAGCTTCAACGCCACTTACGTTGACGTGTTCTATTCGCTGACCGGCGAAGCCCGCAATTATCGCGGCGGCACCGGTTCGTGGGGCGCTGTCACGCCGGCGCGTCCGGTCACGGCCGGCGGTTGGGGCCATTGGATGCTCGGCGCCCGCTACGAAACGCTCGACATGAGCGATCTCGGCGCCGGCGCGACGCGCGGCGAACAGACCGGCTACGGCATCGGTCTCGACTGGGTTCCGATCGAGCATGTGAAGTTCAAGCTGAACTATGCGCGCACCGATTTCGACCTGGTCTCGGCGCCGGACGAAGAGGCGCAGATCGTCTCGCTCCGCACGCAATTCGATTTCTAAGCACGCGTCCTCCCCGGCGCGGGGAGGAGGTCGTCTCCTCCCCAAGCGGGGCGCTGCGGCTGTCATCGAACTGTCATCAACCTGTCACGCCGGTGAAACGGCGCAAACGTAATCAGCGGGCGCAAAAGCAGGGGGCCGGTGAGTCGCCCCAGGTGCGCCCAGCATCTTGGAGGTTTCCATGAAACTCGAATTCTTGCGCACGAATTTCTTGCGCATGGCCGGCAAGATCGCGGCGATTTCGGCCGCCGCTCTTGCGATGTCATCGGGCGCCGCGCTCGCGCAGCAAGGCGCGTTCACGATCCAGATCGACGGCTCTTCGACCGTGTTTCCGATTTCGGAAGCGGTCGCCGAGGGCTTTCAACAATCAACGCAAGGCCGCGTGCGCGTCACCGTCGGCGAAAGCGGCACGGGCGGCGGCTTCCGCAAATTCTGCCGCGGTGAAATTCACATCGCCGACGCCTCGCGCCCGATCCGCGCCAGTGAAATGGCGACGTGCTCGGCCGCCGGCATCCAATTCGTCGAAATCCCGGTTGCGTTCGACGGCCTCACCGTCGTCGTTCACCCGTCCAACCCGATCCGCTCGATGACAGTGGCGCAGCTCCGCCAAATCTGGGCGCCCGCCGCGCAAGGCCGCGTCAATAACTACAACCAAGTCAGCTCATCTTTCCCGAACCTCGGCATGCAGCTCTACGGCCCGGGCACCGCGTCCGGCACGTTCGAGTATTTCACCGAAGCCGTCGTCGGCACGGCGCGCTCGTCGCGCACCGATTACACGCCGTCGGAAGATGACAACGTCATCGTCCAAGGCGTCGCCAGCAACCAAGGCGGAATGGGCTATTTCGGCTTGGCTTATTACGAAGAGAACCGCTCGCGCCTGCATGCGCTGGCGATCGACAACGGCAATGGCCCGGTCGAGCCGAGCGTCGCCAACGTGCTGAACGGTTCTTACGCGCCGCTCTCGCGACCGCTCTTCATCTACGTCAACGCCGCCGCGCTGCGCCGTCCGCAAGTGATGCAATTCGTCCAATATTATGTGAACAACGCCTCGGCGGTGTCGCAGCGTGTTGGCTATGTGCAATTGCCGAACGCCGCTTACCAAACCTTCCTGCAGCGCGTTCAGCGCCGCACGGCGGGCACGGCCTTCGGCGGCCGCCAGGCCATCGGCGCCACCATCGACGAGATCATCGCGCGCCGCTTGGTCGCGACTCCGGTCTCTGAATAAGGGAAAAGCCGGCGGGAGGCGCCTTAACCTCCCGCCGGCGCTTTCCGTCCGGCTCGACTTTCGCTAGACCCCGCCGGAACACGCCCGGGAATCAGAAGGAGCGCCCGTGCAGCGCGATTTCACCAAGAAGCAGCTACGGATCGGCGAGCGCCTCATGGAGGCGCTTTTGTTTGTCGCCGCCGCGCTCGCCATCGGCATCGTGGCCGGGATTCTCTATGTGGTGATTTCGGAATCGGCCAAATTCTTCGGCCAGGTTTCGATGCTCGAATTCGTCACCGAGACGCGCTGGACGCCGCTGTTCGACGATCCGAAATACGGCATCGCGCCGCTGCTCACCGGCACCTTCATGTCGACGCTGGTGGCGCTCTCCGTCGCTGTGCCGCTCGGGCTTTTGGTTGCGATCTATCTCTCGGAGTTCGCCGGCCCCAAGACACGCGAAAGCATCAAGCCGACGCTCGAATTGCTCGCGGGCGTGCCGACCGTTGTGTACGGCTATTTCGCGCTGCTGTTCGTGACCCCGCTGCTGCAGCGCATCATTCCTGGCTTGCCCGGCTTCAATCTTTTGAGCGCCGGTATCGTCATGGGCCTGATGATCATTCCTTACATCGCCTCGCTCTCCGAAGACGCGCTCCGCGCGGTGCCGCGCAGTTTGCGCGAAGGCTCGCTGGCGATGGGCGCGACGCGGCTTGAAACCTCGTTCCGTGTCGTATTCCCCGCCGCCATCTCCGGCGTCGTCGGCGCCGTGATTCTCGGCATGTCGCGCGCGGTGGGGGAGACCATGATCGTCGTCATCGCGGGCGGACAATTACCGCAGATCGTCACCAGCCCAACGGAGCAGGGCGCCACCGTCACCGCCTTCATCGCGCAAGTCGCGCTCGGCGACATTCCGTTCGGCACGCTCGAATATCAAAGCATCTTCGCCGCCGGCCTCGCGCTGCTGGTGCTGACGCTCATGTTCAATTTCATCGCCTTCGCGCTGCAACGGCGCTTCCGGGAGGCTTATTGATGTCCGCCGTTGACGCTGGCGCCGCTCCCGTGCGCGACATCACAGCCAGCCCGCCGGGCCTCGGTCTGCGCAAGTTCAAGGACCGCGCCTTCGTGGTCTGGGGCATTGTCGCGACGCTGATCGGCCTCGGCACTCTCGTCGCCTTGGTGTGGGAGCTCGCCAGCGATGGCGCGCACCGCGTCACGCCGGAATTCTTCATGAGCTTCCCGGCCTCCGATCCGTCGCAAGCCGGCATTCTCTCGGCCTGGGTCGGTTCGATCCTGGTGATCATCACCACCGCCGCGATCTCGATCCCGCTCGGCGTGCTCTCGGGTCTCTACCTTGAGGAATACGCGCCGAAGAATCCGATCACGAGCGCCATCGAAATCGCCGTCAACAATCTGGCCGGCGTGCCGTCGATCATTTTCGGCCTGCTCGCGGTTGGCCTGTTCGTGCAGGTGCTCAGCCTCGGCGAATCCATTCTCACCGCCGGCACCACGCTGGCGCTGCTGATCCTTCCCGTTGTCATTGTCGCGACGCGTGAAGCCGTGCGCGGCGTGCCGCAAGACATCCGCCACGCTGCGCTCGCGGTCGGCGCCACGAAATGGCAGACGACGCAGCACCACGTTTTGCCGTATGCGCTGCCCGGCGTCGTCACCGGAATCATTATCGGCCTCTCGCGCGCCATCGGCGAAACGGCGCCGCTGATCCTGATCGGCGGCCTGACCTTCGTCGCGTTCCTGCCGATCACGCGCCCAGGCGATTCCGTGTTCACCACAATCGGCGCTGTCGATGAATATGGCGCTCCGGTCACGCCGGACGCGGTTGAGAGCATCACCATCACCCAGGACGGCGTCGTCTTGCTGCCGGATTTCAGCGAAATGCCGGTGCAAGCCGGTCAGGTGGTTGAGCTGCCGCACGGCTCGACCGTGCAGAGTGTGGCGACTTGGGGCGACGCGGCCGCAAGCTGGATGCCGCAGCATTGGCTCGGCGAAAGCTTCACGGTGATGCCGATCCAGATGTTCAACTGGACATCGCGCCCGCAAGCGGAATTCCTCGAAATCGCTGCCGCCGCTGGCCTGGTGCTGCTCGCGATCACGCTGCTGCTCAATGGCGGCGCGATCTATCTGCGCTACCGTCTGCGCAAGAGCATCAAGTGGTAGATTTTACGCCTTAGCTTTTTGAGCCGCTTTCGCCGCGCGCTTCATCGCGCGGCGTTCGCGCGCGCGTTGCCGCACATCGCGCAAGCGGTGCCAGAAGCGGCGCTTCTCAGGCTTAGGCAGCGGTTCGAGATTGCGGCGGAATTCCTCGGCGCAAGCGCGCCAGGAATATTTCTCCGCCAGCGCCCGCGTTGCGCCGCGATCGCACGCCAGCGCTTCCAGGCACGCCACGCGCAGATCGTCGTTCACCGCGCCGGCGCCGGTGCCAGGAAGGATGTCCTTCGGGCCGGGCGCGTCAAAGCCGGCGACAGGCGTGCCCGCCGCCGCCGCTTCCAGGATCACGAGGCCGAACGTGTCGGTGAGGCTCGGAAACACGAATACATCCGCATCCGCGTAACAGCGCGCCAGCTCTTCGCCGAACTTCGCGCCGGTGAACGTGGCCTGCGGATATTTCTCCATTAGCTCGGCGCGCGCTGGCCCGTCGCCGACCACAACCTTCGATCCCGGCAAATCAAGCTCGAGGAACGCCTCGATATTCTTCTCCACCGAAACGCGGCCCACATACGCGAACACCGGCTTCGGCAAATCCTTGAACACGCCGCCGTCAATGCCGCGCTTGCTCGGATGGAATTGCTCCACATCGACGCCGCGGCTCCATGGCGCGATGTTGCGGAAGCCGTGCAACCGCAGCCGCTCCATCATCGTCGGCGTCGCCACCATGACGCGGCCCGAACGGTCATGGAACGCATGCATGAAGCGATAGCCGGCCCAGAGCGGGATCCAGGAAAACCGCGCCGTCACATATTCCGGAAATTGCGTGTGATAGCTCGTCGTGAACGGAAACTTGTGCTTGAGGCAGATCGCGCGCGCGTCCCAGCCCAAAGTGCCTTCGGTGGCGATGTGCACTGCGTCCGGCGCGAAAGCGAGGAAACGCTCCTCAACATCCTCGCGCGCGCCCAGCGCCAGCCGGATTTCCGAATAGGTGATCAGCGGCACGGTGTTGGGATAATCGGCCGGCGAGACCACCTCGATCTCGCAGCCCATGTCGCGCAACTCGCGCATGGTGTTGGACAGCGTCCGCACGACGCCGTTCACCTGGGGCTCCCAGGCGTCTGTCACGAGCATGATGCGCGTGGCCAGCGGGGGCGCGCCCGACGCCTCCGCGGCGCGTTCTTCGACGTCCGTGCTCACGGCGCGCTTCTGACCATGCGCCGGGGCCAAGCGCAAGCGCCTATGGAACCGCGTTTCGGCCCCGGGCCTTATTGCCGCCGGGCGCGGCTTGCGCCTAGGTAATCCGCAATGCCGCCCGACAACGTCACGCCTTTCCGTCCGCGCCGCCCCCCGCCTCGCCCCGCCGGGCAGGGCTCGGGCCTGACCACGCACCGCGGCAAAGCCGTTCTGGTGCAGGCGCTGACGCTGGCGACCTTCCTGGGCATGTTCTTCGTCCGCATGCCGCCTTGGCATTATCTGCCGCTGGTGCTGGGCATCGCCGCCGTCGCCATCGCGTTCTCGAATCGCCAGGACGGCATGCCCTGGGCGCAGACGCATCACGAGCACGCGCTGCGCACCGTGCTGATCGGCTACGCCATCTGGACGTTGAGCAGCCTCATCCTCGGCCTGTTCGGGGCAGGGATGCAGATGACCATTCTTCTCATCCAGTTGGTCGTTCTGCTCTGGGCCGGCGTTCGCGCGATCGTTGGCGTGGCGCTCGCGATCATGCGCAAGCCCGTCTGGCGGCCGAGAGGCGTGCTGTTCTAATCGCGCAGGCTGCAGCCGAAGCCGTCTTCGAACGCCGCTTCGGCTTTGAACACGCCGAACGCACTCGCGCGCACGGTCGCGCCGTCCTGCGTTACGTTGATGTGCGATACCGCTTCGGCGGGATAATCGCTCAAGCAGCTGGCCAATTCGCGGTTCGCCACATGGAGGCAAGCGCAGGTCTGCTGCGCGACATAACCGGTCGCCAGCCGCGCATACGCGACAGGCCCGCCAAGCAGCGCCAGCAATCCGAACGCCAGCACCAACCCAGCGGCAATCCAGCCTAGCGTGATCCAGCGTTTGCGGCTCACCGCGTCCTCCCCCTATGCTTGCGCGAAGCATAGCGAAAGCGGGAGGAGGCGTCATGTTGCGCGTCGCGATTTTAGCGGCGGCTCTGGTGTTGGCGCAGGCAGGCGCGGCGTTCGCGCAGCTCGCGCCCTTGCCGCCGCAACCCGCCGGCACGCCCTGGCCGACGCAGGAATGGCCGGAAGCCGAGCTTGATTTCGACGTCGATCAGCCCGCGCTCGATTTTGCGCTGACCGAAGCCTTCGGCGGCTTCCACGAAGAATTGGGCGAAACCCGCGCCGTGCTGATCGTGCAGGGCGGACGCATCGTGGTGGAGCGCTACGGCGAAGGCTTCAGCCGCGATACGCGGCTCATCTCCTGGTCGGTCGCGAAATCCATCACGCACGGATTGATCGGCGCGGCCGTCCTGCAGGGCCGGGTCAATATCGACGCGCCGCTTGGCTCGCCGCATTGGCGCCAAGGCGATGCGCGCGCCGCGATCACCTGGCGCCAATTCCTCACCATGACCGACGGCATGGCGTGGCGCGAAATCGAAGCGGAAAGCGTCATCGACAATGATTCCGCGCGCATGCTGTTCGGCCAGGGCCGCCGCGACAGCGCGCGCTACGCCGCCAATCAGCGCATCGTTCACGCCGTCGATACGCACTGGAATTACAATTCCGGCGGCTCTGTCCTGCTGTCTGATGCGCTGACGCGCGCCATCGCGCCCGATCCGCAAAACCCAAATGATCGCCGCGCCCGTATGCGCGCCTGGATGGATGCGTCGCTGTTCGACGTGATCGGCATGCACCCGGTCGTGCAATTCGATCCGCAGGGCACATATTACGGCAGCTCGCAAATCTACGCGACGGCGCGCGATTTCGCCCGCTTCGGCTTGCTCTATCTGCGCGACGGGGTGTGGGACGGGCGGCGCGTTCTGCCCGAAGGCTGGGTCGATTTCGCGCGCACGCCGGGGCCGGATGCGGATAGCGACGTGTACGGCGCGCATTGGTGGCTGACGCCGCCGCAAGGCACGGGGCGGCCCATGCGCGCCACGATTGCCGACCCGGGGCTCTCGGATTCTTTCTCCGCCCAAGGCCACGAAGGCCAACTCATCGTCGTCGTGCCCTCGAAAGACCTCGTCATGGTCCGCCTCGGCCGCTTCGACGGCGATCATTGGGCCCCGCTCGGCGATTGGAGCGCGCGTGTGATCAATTCCTTCGGCGACAGGCCGTAGGTGAGCACCTATTCCCGGATGCGCGCAGCGCAGTCCGGGACCCATAAACTCAATCGCTCGTGGTTATGGGTCCCGGGCTCGCAGCTTCGCTGCGCCCCGGGAATAGGTAGTTGCGCGCGCCTCCCGAACAGCAGGATACTCCCGCCACACAGGAGGCGGTGATGAACCTAGTGCATGGCGAAGGCTACGAGACGAAAGTGCGCGCCGCCGAATTGCTGCGCGAAGCCGGCTTCACCGCGCTCGCCAACGAATTGCAGTTCGGCTCGCTGGCCTCCGTGGAAAAGGACGAACCAATCTTCGTGCTCTGCGCGCGCGATCGTCTCGCGCCAACGGCGATCAAGACTTGGATCGAAGCCGCGCGCATCTCCAACGTACCGGATCACAAGCTGGAGTCGGCGCACAGCCTGATCGAAGCCATGGATAATTGGACCGGCGACCGCCACTACCCGGATTAAAGCCCGACCATTCCCCGAACATCGTCTGGCGTCTTGCCTGCCTCTCGCAAAGCCCGCAGCGTCGCCGCCTGATCGCGCTTCGCCAGCCGCTTCCCATCGTCACCCAGCACCAGCCGATGATGCCGATAAACCGGCCGCGGCAACTCCAGCAGCGCCTGCAACAGCACATGCAGATGCGCTGCTTCGCGCAAATCCTCGCCGCGGATCACATGCGTCACGCCCTGCAGCGCATCGTCCCACACCGAGGCGAGGTGATAGCTCGCGGGACTATCCTTGCGCGCCAGCACCACATCGCCGTGAATATCTGGCGTCGCGCGCTGCAAACCGTTTTCATCCTCGAACATCAGCGCAAAATAAGCCGGCCCTAACGCCGCGCGCGCCTTCTTCAGCGAAAGCCGCCACGCAAACGCCTCGCCGCGCGACAAGCGTTCCTTCTCTTCCTCGTCCGGCAAAGCTTCGCCGCGAAACACTTCGCCCGCTTCGTGCGGCGCGTTCGCGCTCGCTTCCATGATTTCGCGCCGCGTGCGGAAGCAGCGATACACAAGCCCGCGCGACGCCAAGCCCTCGAGCACGCGCGCATAATCATCGAAATGCTCGGATTGCTTCCGTACCGGCTCTTCCCAGCGCAGCCCCAGCCAAGCCAAATCCTCGAAGATCGCCGCCTCGAATTCCGGCCGCGCGCGTCCCTGATCGATGTCCTCGATCCGCAACAAGAACCGCCCGCCCGCGTCCCGCGCCGCGTCGAACGCGGTCAGCGCCGAAAGCGCGTGGCCGAGATGCAGATAGCCCGTAGGCGAGGGGGCGAAGCGGGTGGTGAACATGCGAGTCACGCCCATCTTGCCGGTTACGCGCCGCCGGTCCAGGAGAGGCGAAAAGGAAACGCATGAGTTTGATTCTCGACGGCCCGCGCATGCCGCCCGCGCGCGGCGGCAAGCCCGACGCGCTGGTCATCCTGTTGCACGGCTATGGCTCCAACGGCGCCGACCTGATCGGTCTCGCGCCGTATTGGCAAAGCGCACTCCCCGGCGTGCAATTCGTGGCGCCCAACGCCATCGAGCCGCTGCCGCAAATGGCGAGCGCGTTTCAGTGGTTTCCGATCTCGCAGATCGAGCCGCATCTGACGGAAGCCGGCGCGCGCCAAGCCGCCGCCACGCTCGACCGCTTCATCGACCGTGAACTCGAACGCTACGGCCTCAACGAAAGCCGCCTCGCGCTCGTCGGCTTCTCGCAAGGCACAATGATGGCGCTGCATGTGGGCCTCCGGCGCAAGGCGCCGCCCGCCGCCATCCTCGGCTATTCTGGCCTCCTCGTCGGTGCGCGCAGCTTGAAAGAGGAGGTGACGCACGCGCCGCCCATCCTGCTCGCGCACGGCGACATGGACGACGTCATTCCCGTCACCGCCATGTTCGATTCCGCCGAAGCGCTGGCCGCCGCCGGCTTCGGCGCGCAATGGCACGTCTCCTACGGCCTGCCGCACTCCATCGGCCCGGACGGCCTCGAACTCGGCGGCGCCTTCCTCTCCGCTTACCTCAAACCGCGCTGAAGAGGACCGGATACTGTGTCCGGCTTGTCACGAACCTGTCGCGCCAAATCAGGTATAGGCTTGGCGCGCGGCGCCGGAGCAGCTTATGCTTTCGGTGCGCAAGGAGGTGAGTCTTCAGTCATTTCGACCAGACCCCCAAACACGATATGTGCCCCCGCCAGTCCAGGGTGACGGGGGGATGAACGTCGTGAGCGCGCCCCCTTCCGGTTGGCCGGCGCTCGTGCTGAACGCCGATTTTCGGCCGCTCTCCTATTATCCGCTGTCGCTCTGGCCGTGGCAGGAAGTGGTCAAGGCCGTCTTCCTCGAACGCGTCGACGTGGTGGCGCATTACGACCAGGTCGTGCATTCGCCTTCGTTCGAGATGCGGCTGCCTTCGGTCGTTTCGCTGCGCGATTACGTCACCCAGGATCGCCCGCCCGCCTTCACGCGCTTCAACGTCTTCCTGCGCGACGGCTTCGCCTGCCAATATTGCCGCTCGGTTGACGATCTCACCTTCGACCACCTGATCCCGCGCTCGAAGGGCGGGCGCACGACGTGGGAGAACATCGTCACCGCCTGCGCGCCGTGCAATCTGCGCAAGGGCGGGCGTCTCGTGCGCGAAACCGGCATGCGTCCGCACCGCCGCCCGCGCCGCCCCAGCATGCACGAACTGCAGCACGTCGGCCGCCGCTTCCCGCCGCACCATTTGCACGAAAGCTGGGTCGATTATCTGTATTGGGACGTCGAACTGGAAGACGCGTAAGGCGTCAGATCCCAATCCCGGTAAACGCCGCCACGAGCCCTTGCGCCCAGACCAGCAATTGGTCGCCAAGCGCCGTCATCGCGCCGATCAGCACCATGGCGATCATGCCCGCGAGCACGGCGTATTCGATCGTGGTCGCGCCGCTATGGTCGGAGAGAAAGCGCTTCATCAACGGGCCGCGCCTTCAATCAGCTTATCGACCAGCGGCACATCCGCCGGCGGCATCGCGTAGCGACGCAATTCTTGCGGCTTCACCCAGGCGAGGGCTTGCGCTTCGCGCGGCTGCGGTTCGCCGCGCCATTGCTTCACCGCATAGAGCGGCATCAGCAAGTGGAAATCCGGGTAGGCGTGCGAAGCGAACGCGTACGGATCCAGGCAATCCGGCTCAACGATCACGTCCAGCTCCTCTTTCAACTCCCGCACCAAGGCCGCTTCGGGACTTTCGCCCGCCTCAACCTTGCCGCCGGGAAATTCCCACAAGCCGCCAAGCGATTTGTGAGCCGGCCTTTGCGCGATCAGCACGCGGCCTTCGCCGTCAAACATCGCCGCCGCCGCCACCAGAAGGAGACGCCGCGGTGAAGGGTCATCTTGGCAGATTGTCATTAAGAAGCCGTGGGGCGGGATGGTTGAGGAAAACTTGGCGTATTTGGTTAAGCGCGCGTCAGCACTTTTGCTAGCGCGCCGTCGCCAGGCAAACGCGCACCTCGCGCCCCGTCAGCGTTTCGCGCGGGCCGACAGCCATGCGCACGATCTCCAGGTCGTCGCTGTTCAGCACCAGGATCGGCGGCAGCGCCAGCATCTGGCCGTGTTCGAGCATCTTGGTCCGCACGCTCTGCGCCCGCGTGGCGGCTAGCTCCGCATTAGGGCGTGAGCGGCGCATCGTATCCGCCGAACCGATCAGCACGATCGCCGCGCGCTCATTCCAGCGGGCGTCAGCGCGCAGCGCTTCCAGCACGCGCGCGACGCGGCCATCGAAGCTGCCGCCGTCACTGAACGCCTGCACGGCGTTCGGCGTGAAATCGCCTATCCGCCATGCGGGATCGCAGACAAGCCCGGTCACGCGTGGTGGCGCTGCGTTGTCGTTCGGTGGAGGCGGCGGGGGAGCCTCGGCAAACGATACATCGATATCGAGATCGAACAGCCGCTCCAGCGTGAATTGGTTTTTCAGCGCCAGCTCCAGCGTCGGCACGAGCGTCAGCGCCAGCGACGCGGCGAGCGACCAGAACCACGCTTTCACGCGCGCGGAGAACAAGAACGCAAAGCTGGTGATGAACAGAAACAGCGCGGGCAACAAAAACCAACCGGCGCCGATCGAAATTGTCTTCGCCGGCGCTTCCACCTGACGCCGCAAATCACGCACGTCCGCGCGCAACGCGCTGATGGCTTCGAGCACTTCCGTTGAGCTTGTCGTTGCGCCCGCTTCTTCATCCGTCGCCACGCCGCCGCCTGCGGGCGCGGGTGTTTGGACTGGGGGCGTCACGGCGCCATCTGACCCCGCCGCCGGACGTGGTTGTCCGCGCAGCAGGGCGTCCAGCGTCACGCTTTGCGCGGCTTGCGTGCGGTCGATCTCGGCGAAGCGCCGCGTCTGCTCGGCGGAAAGCTGCGCCACGTCGCCGCGAATGTCGTTGGTGCTGCACGAATGCATCATCGAGACGGCGGTCAGCACGATCAGCGCCGCCGCCATCGTCGCCGCGCGTTCGGTGTTCAGCGTGTTGGCGAGCCATTCGGCGACGCGGCTGACAATCGCCAGCTGCGGGTCTGGGCGCCACGCCCAGAACAGCACCACCGCCAGCGCGAACGCTGCGGCGACGACGATCCCAACCAATTCCAACGACGCGCCCCAACCGCGCGTATTGCGCGGCCGGTTACCCTAACGCGAACCATGGCCGCGCTTAAGCCGTCACAACTGAAAAGCGAACCTAGGAGCGATAATCGCCGTTTATTTCGACATAGCGCTTGGTCAGGTCGCATGTGTACATGCGCGCCTTGCCGATGCCGGGGCCGACGATCACCTCGATCTCCAGCTCCTGGCCCTTCATGTACGCGCTCATCGCCGCTTCGTCGTACTCAGCCGAGACCATGCCGTTGCGCGCGGCCCAATGCGGCCCGAAGCGCACCGAGACCAGGTCCTTTTGAATCGGCTGATCGGCGCGGCCAACCGCCATGACGATGCGGCCCCAATTGGCGTCCTCGCCCGCGATAGCGGTTTTCACCAGCGGGCTTTCCGAAATGCAGCGTGCGATCTTTTTCGCCGAGGCGTCGCTCGCCGCGCCGGAGACATGCACCGTCACCAGCTTGGTCGCGCCTTCGCCGTCGCGCACGATCTGGATGGCGAGATCGCGCAGCACCTCCGAGAGCGCGCGGCGGAAATCGGCGAGGCGCGGATCGTGCGCGTCCGCGATCGGCGGCACGTTGGCGTGGCCGGTGGCGTACAGCAGCACGCAATCATTTGTGGAGCGGTCGCCATCGACGGTGATCGAGTTGAAGCTCGTTTCCGTTTCCGCGCGCAGCAGCGTTTTGAGGATCGGCGCCGAGAGCGCCGCGTCCGTGAACACGAACGCCAGCATCGTCGCCATATCCGGCGCGATCATGCCCGAGCCCTTGGCGATTCCCGCGATCTTGACCTTGACGCCGTCGATCGTCGCCGTCGCGCCGGCGCCCTTCGGAAACGTGTCGGTCGTCATGATGCCGCGCGCCGTGTCGTGCCAATCGACCGGGCCGAGCGTGACGTTCGGAATTGCGGCCGTGAGCTTTGCATCATCGAGCACAACGCCGATCACGCCGGTCGACGCCGCCAGCATCTCGCGCGTTTGCAATTCCATTTTGCCCGCCGCCGCTTCCAGCGCGCGCTTGCATGCCGCGTATCCCGCGGGGCCGGTGAACGAATTGGCGCAGCCGGCATTCACAAGCAGCCCGCGCGCGACCCCGCGCCCAACCGAGAGCGCTTGCTTGCACCAATCGGTCGGCGCCGATCCGACCGCGTTCGACGTGAACACGCCAGCCGCGCGCGTGCCTTCGCTGCAGCGAAACAGCACGAAATCGGGGCGTTCGTGCTTGTAGAAGCCCGCGCGCCCAATCGCGGCTTCCACGCCCGCAATGGCGGGAAGCTCAGGAAAACGCGCCGGCGCAAGCGGCGAGATGAGATCGCTCATTGGGCGGGGCTGTCTTCAACAGGCGCGGGTTGCTCGGCTGGAGCTGGCGTTGGCGCCGGCGTTTGACGCGGCGCGGCGGCGGGCGGCGGCGCCGCTTGCGGCGCGGGCGATTGCGAACCCGAGGCGCCCGACACGCCGCCCGGACCCATCGGGAACGGGAAGGGCGGCGGATCGCCTTGCGGCGATGGCGGACCGGCATCCGGCGTTGTGGGCGCCGGCGCGGCGGGCGTGGTCGCGTCGGCGGGCGCATCGATTTCTTCGCCCGGATCAGCCGGTTGCTCTTCGCCGCGCAGACGCACGATCTCGGCGTCGGCTTCGAGCCGCTCTTGCAATTCGCTGATATTGCGGAAGCGCAGCCAGGTAATGATGCGCGGCCGCAGCGTCTCCAAGCTCGGCGCGCCGCGCTCGCGCATGTCTTCGACGCGCAGCAAATGCCATGTTGCGCCAATCTGGATCGGCCCAACAACATCCTCGACGCTGGCGCGCTCCAAGCTCTGACGCACGGCCGGCGTCAGATCGCTGACTTCACGGAATCCAAGGTCGCCGCCGTCAGCAGCACTGCCGCGATCCAGCGAAAGCTCGAAAGCGAGCGCTTCAAACCGTTCGCCGCTGTCCAGCCTTCTTTTAGCCGCGTCCGCCGCCTCTCTTGTTTCGAACTGGATGTGGCGCAGGTGGATTTCCCGATCTTGCTCGAGCTGGCTCATATTCTCCCGGTAGAGCCGCTCAACCGCCTCGGGGTCCGTCGCTTCTTGATCGAGCTGATCGTAGATCGCCTGGGCCAGCACGCGCTCGCGCGCCGATTCCAGGCGGCGGCGCACTTCCGGGTCGCGGTCGAGCCCGCGCGCTTCGGCTTCCATCGCAAACAGCCGGAATTGGATCAGCTCTTCCAGCGTCAGGTAGAACGCGTCGGAATTGGCGCTGAGATCCTCGCCTTCCTGCAGCCGGCCCATCTCCACCGCCCGCGAGCGAACATCCTCAATATAAATCGGCCGTCCGTTCACCGTCGCGGCGACGACCGGGTCATTGAGGGAACTGTCGCCTTGTCCGGGGTTTCGTCCCAGGCCGCAGGCGCTGAGCAGCAGGCCAAGCGCCAGCCCTCCCGCCGCGGCGAGAACCGAGAAATACCGTACCGCGCGCCGATGCTGAGCCATGCTTCCACCGCGTTAAGTCAGGGGGGCGCGCGCCCTCGCAAGGAGGTCGCATTGACACCGCCCATGGCCGCTCTTAAGTCTCGCAGGCGCACGAGTCGAGAGTGTTTTCGCACGCGCGCGCGGGGCGATGAGCACGCAAAAAGACAACAAACTCAACGCTTAACAACTCTCGCTCTGCGCCGATCCAATGCGGCGCGCCAGGTCCAGATCGCGTCATGCTAAACCTCGCCAAGCAGATTTTCGGCTCCGTCAATGAGCGCAAGGTGCGCCACATGCGGGGGGCGGTGCAGCGCATCAATGCGCTCGAGCCCAATTACGAAGCGCTCTCCGACGAAGCGCTCCGCAACAAGACCAGCGAGTACCGCCAGCGCCTCGCGCGCGGCGCCAAGATCGATGAAATCCTGCCTGAAGCGTTCGCCACGGTGCGCGAAGCCGCCAAGCGCGTGCTCGGCATGCGCCACTTCGATACGCAGATGATGGGCGGCATGGTGCTGCACTCCGGCAAGATCGCCGAAATGCGCACCGGCGAAGGCAAGACGCTGGTCGCCACGCTGCCGGTCTATTTGAACGCGCTCGAAGCGCGCGGCGTCCACGTCATCACCGTCAACGATTACCTCGCCAAGCGCGACGCCGAATGGATGGGGCAAATCTACCGCTTCCTCGGCCTCTCGGTCGGCACCATCGTTCATGGCCTCTACGATAACGAACGCCGCCAAGCCTACGCGGCGGACGTCACCTACGGCACGAACAACGAGTTCGGCTTCGATTATCTCCGCGACAACATGAAATATTCGCTGGGCGAGATGGTCCAGCGCGGCCACCGCTTCGCCATCGTCGACGAAGTCGACTCCATCCTGATCGACGAAGCGCGCACGCCGCTGATCATCTCGGGCCCGACCGAAGACCGCAGCGAATTCTACAAGAGCGTCGACGCGCTGATCCCGCTGCTGAGCGACGAGCATTTCGAACTCGACGAAAAGCAGCGCTCGGTGACGTACACCGAAGCGGGGTCCGAGCGGATCGAGGAAATGCTGGCCGAACGCGGCCTGCTGCAAGGCTCGCTCTACGAACCTTCGAACATCACCATCGTTCACCACTGCAATCAGGCGCTGCGCGCCCACAAGCTGTTCTTCCGCGACAAGGATTACATCGTCAAAGACAACGAGATCGTCCTGATTGATGAATTCACCGGCCGCATGATGCATGGCCGCCGCCTCTCGGAAGGCTTGCACCAAGCCATCGAGGCCAAGGAAGGCGCGCAGATCCAGCCGGAAAACCAGACGCTGGCCTCGATCACGTTCCAGAATTATTTCCGCCTCTACGACAAACTCGGCGGCATGACCGGCACGGCCTCGACCGAAGCCGCGGAATTTGGCGACATCTACAAGCTCGATGTCGTCGAAATCCCGACCAACCGTCCGGTGAAGCGTCTCGACGAAGACGACGAGGTCTATCGGACGGCGAAGGAAAAATACAAAGCCATCATCGCCGACATCGAAGAGACGCATAAGAAAAACCAGCCGGTTCTGGTCGGCACCGTGTCGATCGAAAAGTCGGAATATCTCTCCGGCCTGCTGAAGCAGCGCGGCATCGTCCACCAAGTGCTGAACGCGCGCTACCACGAGCAGGAAGCGCTGATCGTCAGCCAAGCCGGCGTGCCGGGCGCCGTGACGATCGCCACCAACATGGCCGGCCGCGGCACCGACATTCAGCTCGGCGGCAACGTTGAAATGCGCGTGAAAGCCGCGCTCAAGGGCGATGAAACGCCGGACCAGATCGCGGTGCTGAAGAAGCAGATCGCGGCCGACATCGAGGAGAAGCGGCAGCGCGCGCTCGCCGCCGGCGGTCTCTATGTGCTCGGCACCGAGCGGCACGAAAGCCGCCGCATCGACAACCAGCTGCGCGGCCGTACCGGCCGTCAGGGCGATCCGGGCAAGTCGAAATTCTATATCTGTCTCGAAGACGATCTGCTGCGCATCTTCGCCGCCGAGCGTCTCGACGCGATCATGCGCGGCCTCGGCATCCAAGAGGGCGAGGCCATCGTCCACCCCTGGATGAACAAGGCGCTCGAAACCTCGCAACGCCGCGTCGAGCAGCGCAATTTCGAAATCCGCAAGAACCTCCTGAAATACGACGACGTCATCAACGATCAGCGCAAGGCGATCTTCGAGCAGCGCATCGAATTCATGCGCACCGCCGACGTCGCGCCGATCGTGCGCGACATGCGCCACGACGTCGCCGAAAAGCTCGTCCACCGCCACATGCCCGAGAAGGCTTATCCCGAACAATGGGATATCAAGGAGCTTACGGAAGAAGCGGCGGAAATCTTCGGTCTGCAATTGCCGTTCGCTGCTTGGGCGGCGGAAGAGGGCATCGCGCAAGACGAAATCATCGAGCGTCTGGTGCGCGAGATCGATCACGAATACGCGCAGAAAGCCGCTCTGCTCGGCCCCGAGCGTCTGCGCGCCGTCGAGAAGCAAGTGCTGCTCTCAGTCGTCGACATGCGCTGGCGCGAGCACCTTTCCTTGCTCGATCACCTGCGCAGCGTGATCCATTTGCGCGGCTACGCGCAGCGCGATCCGCTCAACGAGTTCAAGACCGAAGCCTTCACGCTGTTCGGCCGCATGCTGCTCGATCTGCGCACGACTGTGACGCGCATGCTGATGCGTCTGCAGATCGGCCAAGCCGGCGAAGAGGCGCCGAAGCCTGTCGTGCCGCAAAATCTGGTCGAGGTTCACCGCAACCCGATCACCGGCGAGAACGAGATGGAAGGCGATCCGACGCGCGTGTCGGGCTTCGATCGCCACAACCCCAACACCTGGGGCAAAGTCTCGCGCAACGCCCCGTGCCCCTGCGGCTCCGGCAAGAAGTACAAGCACTGCCACGGCGACGTGCAGGCCGCGAGCGCTTAGGCGCTCTTGACATACTGTACGGTACCGTACAGTATGCGGCATGGCTATTGTCACGAAGAAGGGCGCCGAGGAGGCGCGCAATCAGCTGCCCAGCTTGCTGGAGGCGGCTGAATCTGGCCACGCCACCGTCATCACCAAGCGCGGAAAGCCCGTAGCCGCCCTGGTGCCTTACGACGAGTACGACGGCGCAGGCCAACAAATGAGTGTAGTGTCCCTGCGCGGCTCCGGTCGCGGCCTTTGGGGCAAAGACCCGGCGAAGACGATCAAAGCTCTGCGCGACGAGTGGGACCGCTAGACCTCTCCGGCTTGCCCGACGGCGCGCTGCTGCTCGTCGATTCTGCGCCGATTATCTATTGGCTCGAACAGACGCCAGTTTTCGCGGAGCGTTTTGCGCCGCTGTTTGAACGTCACGCACAAGGACACGTCCGCTTCGCCGTCACGACGACGACAATTGCGGAGGTCCTCGTCGGCCCGCTGCGGCAAGACAACGATGCGCTCGCGAGCCGCTATCGCGCGGTTCTGGAATCGTGGCGCGTCGTCGATTTGAGCGCGGCAATTGCGGAAAGCGCCGCCCGCTTGCGCGCGCGATTAAATCTAAGATTGCCCGACGCGATCCAAGCGGCCAGCGCGCTCGCGATCAACGCCGATGCCCTTGTCACGCACGATCGCGACTTCACGCGGGTGTCCGCGCTCCGCGTGCTCATTTGATCGAGCGCTAGCGCACGATCGGCCAATTCTCCGGCGCGACATCCGGATGCGCGCCCATGATCGCGTCGTTGCATTGCGTGCAAACGAAGCCTGCTTCGGCCCGTCATGCGTGCCGCGATGCATGTGATCTTTGATCGAAGCGCCAAAGCCGAACCGCGCGCGCAGAGACTCAAGATCAAGCTCGCACGCGAAATACACCCACTCGCGGCAATTCTCGCTCCACGCTTGCCCGCGATAGGTTTCGCCGATCTCGCGGGCGTGCAGCTCTTCTTCGAGCGGGCGGAGATGCTTGCAGAGCAAGCCTATTCCCGCCCCGCCAGCGCGACGATCAGCGTGCGCCAGTGCGATAGCCCGGCGTAAAACTGCTCCACCGGTATCCGCTCGTTCAAGCCGTGCGCGAAGTTATCGCTTCTCTTGATGAAAATCTCGCTCAGCGCATAGGTCGGAATGCCCGCGCTCCGATAGAACACGCCGTCGGTCGCGCCGGCGCCCATGGTCGGGATGATTTGCATGTCCGGATAGCGCGCATGGATCGCGCGCCGCGCCGCCTGCATCACGTCGTCGCGCAACGGCGAGGCGTCGCTCGACGCGTACTCATCCATCACCGCGATCTCGATGCTCTCGCCCGCGAGGCGCTGCAATTGCGCTTGCACGTCAGCAATCGCGACACCCGGAAAGATGCGGCAATTCACCGTCGCCGTCGCGCTCTGCGGCAGCGCGTTGTCGGCGTGGCCCGCTTGCAGCATCGTCGCGACGCAGGTCGTCCGCACTTGACCGATGATAGAGGGGTTTGCCGAAAGCGCCGCCGCCGCGCGCCGGTCGCCGGGACGTTGCGCGAAACGCCGCATCGCCGCACCAAGCTCGTCCTCGGCGCCGTCCGCCGAGGCGCGCAACGAGGCAATCGTCGTATCGTTCCACATAACCGGGAATTCATACGCGCGCACGCGTTGCACCGCGTCCATCAGATCATAAATCGCGTTGTCAGGCCGCGGCTGCGAGGAATGGCCGCCCGGATTGCGCGCTGTGAGCGTGAAGCTGGCGAACGTCTTTTCCGCCGTCTGCATGTAATAGGCGACCGGCGCGCCGCTCTCTTCCGCCAGCACGCCGCCGCCAGAATCGGAATTGATCGCGAACTCGGCGTCGATCAGCGCGCGATAATTCTCCAACAGATTCTTGGTGCTGTTGCCGCTCGTTTCCTCATCGCCGCTGAACACCAGAATGAGATCGCGCGTCGGCGTGAATCCCTCGGCCTTCAGCAACAGGAATGCCGCCGTCATATTGGCGACGCCCGCCTTGTTGTCATACACCCCGCGCCCGAAGAAATAGCCGTTCTCTTCCACCAGCGTGAACGGATCGCGCTCCCAATCGGAACGCCGCGCCGTCACGACATCCATGTGCGCCAGCCACAGGATCGGCCGCCCGCCCGTGCCGTCGCCGCGATAGCGCACCACCAGCGCCGCCGTGGTCTCGACCGGAATGACGCGCACGTCCTCCGCCGCGAAGCCCCCTGCGCGGAACAGTCCCGCGAGATAGTCCGCCATCTGCGGATTTTGCTGACCATCCGTCGATGTATCGAATGCAATGATACGCTCTAAAATCTCACGCGATTGCGCCCGCGCCGCATCGTCTTGCGCCCACGCCGGCGCCACGAAGGCGAGGGCGGACAGCAACACCAGACTACGCAACAGCTTTTTCATTCCACCCTCGCGATGAACACCCTGCCGTTTGGCGCAAAAGTTAGCGCTTTGGCAAGGCAATGGGCTCAGCTTCGCGACAAATGGCGCAAGTTCACGCAGCGGAGATCATGGCGGAGACGCGTGCGCCCGCGCGCGCGCACGCTGGCCGTGCGGAAATGATCGCCGCCGCGCTCTGTCTTGCGCAATTCACCGAGCCGTTTTTCGCCGCCGTCGCGGAAACGCAGGGCGCCACCGAGCCGCCCGGCTATGCGCGCATTTTCTTCCTGCCGGTCTACGGCTTCCTGCTCTGGGCGTTGTGGCGCGATAAGCGCGACGCGTTGAGCGCGGTGTGGCGCACGCCGCTGCTGATGAGTTTGCTCGCGCTCGCTTTCGCGTCGACGCTGTGGTCGATCGATAGCGGAGGCACGCTGCGCCGTTCGGTGTGGCTCGCGCTGACCATGATGTTCGGCCTCTATCTCGCCTGGCGTTACGAATGGCCGCGCTTGCTAGAGGTTCTCGCCGGCGCGTTCGTCGTTCTCATCGGCGGTTCGCTTGCGCTTGGCCTGCTCGCGCCGTCGATCGGCGTGATGGATCAAGAGCATCCGGGCGCCTGGGGCGGGTTGTGGACGCACAAGAACACGCTCGGCGGCATCATGGCGCTCGGCGCGCCGATCGGAATCGCCGCCGCTCTATTCAATCCCGAACGCCGCAAGCTCTGGCTCGCGACCGCCGCCGGCGCGCTTCTGCTCGTGCTGCTCTCGACATCGAAGACAGCCTTGCTCGCAAGCATGCTCGGCGTCGCGCTGATCGGCGCGGGCTTGCTGATCCGGCGTGGACCTTTCTTCGCGCTGCCCGTCATCGCCGGCATCGTCACCGTCGCGACTTTGATCGTCAGCATCTTCATGCTCGCGCCGGAAATCATCGTCGCTCTCATCGGCCGCGATCTCACCTTCACCGGCCGCACCGACATCTGGGAAGCCGCCGCGCCGTTCGCCGAGGCGCGGCCGTGGCTCGGCTACGGCTATTACGCATTCTGGCTCAGCGACACTGGCCCAGCCTATTGGGTGCGCGAAGTCGTGCGCTGGGAGGTCGCCTCCGCGCACAGCGGCTGGCTCGAACTTTCGCTCGCGATGGGCCGCGCCGGCGTCGCGCTGTTTGCGCTGCAATTCGCCGCGACATTGCTGCGCGGCGCGGGCGCGATCATGGATCCGCGCGCGGGCCTGTGGGCGCCGGCGTTTCTCGCCGCCTTCGCGCTCTACACGCTGAGCGAAAGCCACGTTCTGCAAGCCAACAATCTGTTCTGGATCATCTATGCGGCCGTCGCCGCGCGGCTTGCTCTTGATGCACGCGAAAGAAAACACGCATGAGCGCCATTCTCATCCTCGGTATCGATCCCGGCCTCAACAATTGCGGTTGGGGTTTGGTCGCCAGCGAAGGCTCGCGCCTCTCTTATGTCGCGCACGGCGTGATCAAGCCGAACGCGTCGCAGCAGCTCGCCTCGCGGCTTTGCTTTTTGTTCGATGAACTCTGCGCCGTGATCGACGCGCAGAGGCCGCATGAAGCCGCCGTGGAAGAGACGTTCGTCAATTCCAACGCGCGCGCCGCGCTCGCGCTCGGCCAAGCCCGCGGCGTCACGCTCGCCGCCGCCGCGCGCGGCGGCATCCTCGTCGCCGAATATTCGCCCTCGACAATCAAAAAAGCCGTCGTCGGCGCCGGCGGCGCGGACAAAGCACAAGTCGCCTTCATGGTGCGGCGTTTGCTGCCGAGTGCCGGCGCCGTGACGGCGGATGCAGCGGATGCGCTAGGCGTCGCGCTGTGCCATGCCGCGCACGGCGGCTTTAAGAGACGGGCAGGCGGCTAAGAGCGCGGAGCGAAAGAAAAAACACCCTTCTCCTCCTGCGGAGGAGAAGGGATGCACCCGCTAGACGCGCTCAATCAAACCGTGCGCCAGCAGCAAGCTCGTCATCTTCTCCGCGTGCGCGCCTAGGTCCGCCGCGACAAACGCCTTGCCGGAGAGCGAAAGCTCCAGCGCCGCGCGCGCATCGCCAGGAAATTCGAGATCGCCGCCGGGTGCGATCAGCACGGCGCGGTCTTCATCCTCGGCGATGCGGAAGATCGCGCTCTGCTTCAACGCCAAGCGCTCACCCGCGCCAATCGCGACGCTTGCATCGCGCACCGCGCCGCGATTGTCCGCCGGACGCGAGCGAATGAAGCTGTCCGCCATGAGATCGAGCGCCGGATCGAGCTGAATTTCCCGCGACGCGATTTGCATCAGCTCCGCAAGCGTTGCCCGCGCCGCCGTCCGATCGAAATCGCCGCGCGCGAACCCCGGCGGCAAGCTGCGGCGGAATTCCGGCGAGCGCAGCGCAACCTCGGAGATCGCCTCCAGCATCAAATCCGCCCAAGTGCGCGTAATCAGCCCGACCGTGACATGCAGCGAAGGCTCGCTGCCGCTGGTCAGCGCGTCATGCATCATGCCGCGCGGCACATAAGCGCAATCGCCGGCCTTCAACACGAATTCCTGCTGCACGTCGCCCGTCTTGTGCTCGGCGCTGCGGAATTGTTCGCCGCGATACGGCGTCTCCACCGGCACATTGTAGAGCCGCCATGCCTTCTCCCCGGAAATCTGAATCACGAACACGTCGTGATTGTCGAAATGCGTGCGGAAGCCCTGTGCGTTCGGCGGCGTCAGATAGATGTTGGTCTGCACATGCGTGGAGAACACTTGCTCCAGTCCGCGGCAAAACCCCGCCAGCACCGGATCGAGCTGATGCGCTTGCTGCAAGATGATCGTCGCGCCGCCGCGATGCAAAGCCGCCACCGCGCCGCGATCAACATAGCCGGCTGAGTCGACATAATCGGCCTTCACCAATTCGCGCGACGCATCGGCCAGATCGACCTGGCCATCGCGCAAATCGGTGGCGGTGACGATGCGATCGACCGCATCGAGCGAAATCAGATCGGCGAAACGGCCCGGCTCGTTGTGCGGCGCGACGAGCGCTTCACGCTCATAGACGCGCGCAAAGAAATCCGCTTTCCGCTCGGCCCCAATCAGGCGCCCGAGCGGATCGTCACGCCACTGTTGCGGAGGCATGCTCTAGCGGCCGCGCCCGTAGCCCGAACGGTCAGACGGGTCGCCATCGGTGAGCCCGGTATAACCGCGTCCGCCGCCGCGCCCGTAACCGGCGCTGTCGCTCGAATCGCTGTCGGTCAGGCCGGTGCCGCCACCGCCGCCGCCGCGGCCATAGCCGACGCCGTCATTCGGGTCGCGATCGGTGAGGCCAGTATAGCCGCTGCGCCGTCCGCCGCGTCCGTTGCCAGCGCCATCGCTCGGGTCGCTATCGGTGATCCCGGTGCCGCCGCCTCCACGGCCATAGCCGCTGCCGTCGCTAGGATCGCGATCGGTGATGCCCGTATAGGGACGCCCGCCACCGCCACCGCTGCGGCCGTAGCCGGCGCGGTCACGGCCCGAGCCGCTGTCGCTATCGGTGACGCCGGTGCGGCCATAGCCGGCGCCGTCGCTCGGATCGCTGTCGCTACGCCCCGTATAATTTTGCGCTGACGCTTCGCCGGTAACGACGCTTGCAGCGCCGCCAACAACCACAGCCGCCCCCGCGACGCGTCCCAGGAAGGAGCGCCGATTCAGGCGTTTCTTTTCTTCGGACATTGAGCCCCCGTAGCGCATGCTCGCTTTTGCGATGCATTCGCAATTACCTTAGTCCTCGCAAGGGAATCACTATCACGAGTGCTGCGGCTTGTAAGCGGGAAAGCGGCGGCGTTCGTTTCGTTCGCGTGCGAATCCGCACACGACAGACATCTTGGAGGCGGCATGATCGGATCATTGCAAGGCGTGGTTGGCGCCGTCGGCGAAGACGCTGCGCTGATCGATGTTGGCGGCGTTGGCTATCTGGTATCGGCGCCGTCGCGCACTTTGGCGCGTCTCGAGGTTGGCGGCCCGGCGCGGCTGCACATCGAAACGCATGTGCGCGAAGACGCGATCCGCTTGTTCGGTTTCGCTTCGGAGCAGGAGCGCGCCTGGTTCGCGCATCTGCAAACCATTCCCGGCGTCGGCGCCAAGGTCGCGCTCGCCATCATCGACATTCTTGGCCCCGACGAACTCGCCGACGCTATCGCTCTGCAAGACAAAGCCGCCGTCGCGCGCGCCAATGGCGTCGGCCCGAAACTCGCCGCGCGCATCGTGCAAGAACTCGCCGGCAAGCCCGGTCCCAAGAGCTTCCTGTCGCTCGGCGCCGCCATCACGCCGCGCGCCGCCGGTGCAGCGCCAGCGGCAGCCACAGGCGCGCGCGCCGAAGCTGTTTCAGCGCTGGTCAATCTCGGCATCGACCAGTCCAGCGCCGCCCGCGCCGTCGCCGCCGCCGCCAAAGCGCTCGATTCCGAAACGCCCGCACCCGAACTGATCCGCGCTGCATTAAAGGAGGTCAGCCGGTAGCAGCGCACAACTTAGGGTCTTGCGATCCCATTTCGCCGTGGTAACGATTTGCTGCGGGAACTTTGGGGGGATCAATGCGGCTGATGAAGCTTGTCGCGCTTGCGGGCGCGATCTTGGGTCTGAGTGCGTGCGTAACGGCGACACCGCCGATCGGTCATAATTTCCGCGCCGAGCAGCAATCCGCGTCGATCCTCATAATGGACCCGGACGTCGAGGTCGTGTTCGTCACGACGGGCGGCTCTGAAACACGCGCGGACTGGTCGCAGCAAGCGGAAGCGAACTTGCTGCGCGCGGTGCAGTCGCAATTGCTGCAAAGCGGCGAACGCGCCAGCGTTTATGACGCGAGCGAGCTCTCGCGCGAGGCGCAACAAACGCTTCTGCTTAATCAAGCCATCACCGACGCCTTGGCCGCGCATGTCGTGTTCATGGACATCACGACATTCGCCGGCCCCTTGCCGCATGTCACCGCGGAAAACCGCGTGCCTTATACACTCGGCGAAAGCGTGCGCGCCTTGGCGCCGAACGCGCAGGCCGATTACGCGCTGTTCTTGACTTCGCGCGCGCAAATCGAAAGCGGCGGCCTGTTCATGGCCAAAGTGCTCATCGGCGCCGCCACCGGCTATGTCCCCGCCAGCGCCAATTTCCGCGGCACTTATGTGTCGATCGTCGATCTGCGCACGGGCGAGGTGGTCTGGCTGCGCAGCTATAACATGGGCGATCCGCGCAACGAAAACGAAGCCAATTCCATCGTGCAGCAGATTTTCAAGGACAGTCCGTTCGCCCCGCCGGCGGCTTGATCATGCGCCGCGCCGCGTGTCTGCTCCTATCGACGTGCCTGGCGGTGAGCGCGTGCGCCACCGCCGATCACGGCGTGCGCCAATCCGGCCAGACGAACACCGATCTGAGTTCGTCCGAAGCCGGCATGCGCCACCAATATGACGAGCTGGAGCGGCGCATCCGCATCTCCGGAATGCGCAACAACGATCCCGCGCTCAACGATTATGTCCGCACGCTGGGCTGTTCCATCGCCGCCGATTTCTGCGGCGAGCTGCGGCTCTATGTGCTGGACGTGTCCGAGTTCAACGCCGGTATGGCGCCGAACGGCATGATGATGATCAATTCCGGCTTGCTGCTGCGCATCGAGACGGAAGCCGAACTCGCCTTCGTCATCGCCCACGAATTCGGCCATTATTTCGAGAACCACGGGCTGGAGCAGCTTTCGGCGCAACAGGATGCGCTGCGCGGTTCGACCATCATGTCGGGTCTGGCCTTCACCGGCGTTGGTGCGCTCATCGCGCTCGGCTACATGGCCGGGGCCGGAATGAGCGTGATGAGCTTTTCGCGCGATCAGGAGCGTGAAGCCGATCTCTTCGCCGCGCGCTACGCCAATGAGCACGGCTACAATTCCGCCGCCGGCGTGCGCGCCTGGGAGCATCTGCGCGACGAGATCGCCGCATCGAGCAATGAACAAACCCGCCGCCGCCACACGCGCCAATCCGCCTTCGCCACACACCCGCTGACGGAAGAGCGCATCCGCTATTTGCGCGAAACCGCGCGCGAAGGCGCCGGCGCCGGGGAAAACCTCGCCGCTTATCGCGCGCTGATCCGCCCGCATCTCAAGCGCTGGCTCGAAATGGAAGTCGCCGACCGCGATTCCGGCGCGACGCTGAATCTGCTCGATCGCCTGGCGCGGCAGGGTACGGACCTTGGAATCATCGACTATGTCCGCGGCGAGGTCTATCGCGTGCGCAACAGCGATGGCGATGTGGCCCGCGCGCGCGCCAGCTACGCCGCCGCCGCGACCCACGCGGATGCGCCGCCCGAAGTCTGGCGCCAGCTCGGCCTGATGGCGCGGCGCGAGGGCGATCAGGCCGCCGCGATCAGCGCGATGGAAACGTACCTGCAAGTCGCGCCGCAGGCGCAGGACAGATTGCTGGTCGAAAGCCAGCTCGAAGCTTTACGGGGGGATGGGACATGAAACGTCTGGCACTGGCCGCCGCGGTCGCGGCGCTGACGGCGTGCGCGCCGATGATGACCGCTGTTCCGCCGGGCGCGTTCACGGCCACGAACAGCCTCGCGGTCAATGTGCAAAACGCGTGGACGCACATTCCGCCCAATCTCAATTTCGCGACCAACGGTTCTGTGCTGACGCGCCAAGGCGTGTCGTTGCAGCGCGTGGACATTCTCACGCTTGAGCCCGGCGATTCGATCGTACGCGTGGCGCGCAATGTCGATGCGCCGACTTATCGCGAAGGCATGTCCGAAGGCGAATTGGTGGAATTGGTGACGTCCAGCCTTGGCCGCATGGGCTACGCCAATATCGCGGCCGAGAATGTGCGGCCCTATCAGTTGGCCGGCGCGCCGGGCGTGCGCTTTTACGTCACCGGCCAATATGCCAGCGGCCTCGATCTGCGCGGCGACGCCGCTCTGGCCGAGAAAGACGGCAAGCTCAACATCATCATCTTCACCGCGCCGGCCGCGCATTATTATGAAGCCAGCGCTTCCGAGGTCGAAAACCTGGTCAATTCGGCGCGCTAGTCGGCGGGCGCTGCGGCAAAATCGCGAGGCGCCGCCAACACCGCGTTCGAAAGCCGCGCGCCGCGTTAAAGGAGGTCAGCCGAGAGAGGACCCCCGATGAAACGCGACGATGCGAAGGTCCGCAGCCGCACCACGCTGCATGATGGTGCGCTGAAAGTGATTGATCTCAAATTTGATGCGCCGAGCTTCGGCGGCGCGGTGATGGAGAACGTCTCGCGCGAGGTGCTGGTGCGTCCCGACGCGGCGGCGGCTTTGGTGCATGACATTGAGCGCGAAATCATCATCCTCTGCGAACAATTCCGCGCGCCCGTCTATCAAGCCGGCGGCGCTTGGCTGGTGGAATTGCCGGCAGGCAAAATCGACGGCGAAGAAAGCCCGGAAGCGTGCATTCGCCGGGAGCTCGAAGAAGAGATCGGTTATCGCCCGCGCAGCCTCGATCCGATCTGCAGCTATTATCCGGCGCCCGGCTATTCCTCCGAACGCGTGCATCTGTTTTACGCGGCGGTCGTTGCTGGCGATCTCGTGCATGCCGACGCAAAGGGCGTCGACGAGCACGAAGACATCCGCCGCATCGAAACGCCGCTCAGCGCCTTCCTCGATCGCCTGAAACAAGGCGCGTACGAAGACGGAAAAATCTGCGCCGCCGGCGCGTGGGCGCTGAGCAGACTCTCCAAATAATTTTCCCCTCCCTGGAGGGGAGGGGGCTAGGGGGAGGGTGAGGTTCACGCACCGCACTTCGATTGAACAACAAGGCGCGGCGCTTGATCCTCACCTCCACCCCAAACCCCTCCTCCTCCAGGAGGAGGGGCTTTAACAGATCAATCCGGCTGCGCCCGTTCGCCATGCGCGGAAAGATCGAGCCCTTCGCGGATGTGTTCGTCCTTCGCGCGCAAGCCCACCAGCGCTTTGGTGATCAACACCAGCACCGCCGTCGCAATCGCCGACCAGATCACAGTCACCACAACGCCAAGCGCTTGCACACCAAGCTGCGAGCCGAAATCCTTGCCTTCTGCATAGCCGACGCCGCCAAGATCAACGCTGACGAACAGCGCCACCAGCAGCGTGCCAAGAATGCCGCCGACGCCGTGCACGGCGAACACGTCGAGCGAGTCATCGATCTTCAGCGTGTTTTTCACCATATGCACCGCGTAGAAGCAGATGATCCCCGCCAGCACGCCGAGCACAACGCCGCCAATCGGCCCGACGAAACCAGAGGCCGGCGTGATCGTCGCCAAGCCCGCGATCAAGCCCGTCACCGCGCCAATCATGCTCGGACGCTTGAAGCGGATCCACTCGATCGCACACCACGTCACCGCCGCCGCGCTCGCCGACATATGCGTCACCAAAATCGCCATGCCCGCGGTGGAATTCGCAGCAATCGCACTGCCGCCATTGAAGCCGAACCAGCCGACCCACAGCATCGCCGCGCCGATCATCGTCATGCCTGGATTGTGCGGCGGATGCAGTTCGCCGGGGAAACCGTCGCGCTTGCCCAGCATCGCCGCCAGCACCAAAGCCGACGTGCCCGCCGTCGCGTGAACAACCAAGCCGCCGGCGAAATCGAGCACGCCTTGCTCAGCCAGGAAGCCGCCGCCCCACACCCAATGCGTCGCCGGCGCATACACAGCCAGCAGCCACAACGCGCTGAACAGCAACACCGCCGCGAATTTGATGCGCTCCACATAAGCGCCCACGATCAGCGCCGGCGTGATCACCGCGAACGTCATCTGAAACACGAAGAACACCGTCTCTGGCAGCGTGCCGACGATGCCTTCGCGCAATTCGTTCGGGAAGAACGCTTTGCTCAAGCCGCCAATCCACGGCGAGCCTTCGGCAAAGGCGAGGCTGTAGCCGACGAACAGCCACAACAGCGAACACACCGCCGCGATGCCGACGCATTGCATCAGCACCGAGAGCACGTTCTTGCGCTGCACGAGGCCCGCGTAAAACAGCGCCAGCCCCGGCATGGTCATGAACAGCACCAACGCCGTCGCCGTCAGCGTCCAGGCCGTGTCTCCGCTATCCACGCTGGGGATCTGCGCGTGCGCCGGTCCTGTGAGGGCGACAATCGCCGCCGCGGCCGCGCCAAGGCGCGCCGCCCATCGAAGTGCTGACATGAGTCCTCCCGTCTGTTTTTGAGGCTCATCGGCCTCTTTTTTGAGCAAGACGGGCAATCCGGGAGGTTCGGAGTCGCTGCAACCGAAAACGGTTTGGAAACCACAATTGCCCCGTTATCGCCTAACAAGTGTGCAGACTAGGGAGGCAATTGACTAAGACCTGGGCGTTTCCGGCATCCGGCGCAGCGCGGATGCCGCGCGCCTGTGCCGGCGCTAGGCGCTGGCGCGACTCACCCCGGCGCTCGCCAAGTGCGTGCAAAACGGGCAAACGCGCGGTCTGAAGCCGCGGTCCGGCGGAACGATTTGCGAACCCGAATCGCGATAGGGATGCGAAATGGCCGATTCCGCTGACCGTCTCGTCTCCGCCGCCCGCATGCCGGGCGAGGGCGCCGACCGCGCGCTGCGTCCGCAGGGCTTCGACGAATTCGTCGGCCAGCCGCAAGCCAAGGCCAATCTCCGCGTCTTCGTCGATGCCGCCCGCGCGCGCGGCGAGGCGATGGACCACGTCCTGCTGTTCGGCCCGCCCGGCCTCGGCAAGACGACGCTCGCACAAATCATGTCGCGCGAACTCGGCGTCGGCTTTCGCGCCACCTCAGGCCCAGTGATTGCGCGCGCGGGCGATCTCGCCGCTTTGCTCACCAATCTCGAACCGCGCGACGTGCTGTTCATCGATGAGATTCACCGCCTCTCGCCGGCGGTCGAAGAAATCCTCTATCCCGCGATGGAGGATTATCACCTCGACATCATCATCGGCGAAGGCCCGTCGGCGCGCAGCGTGCGCATCGATCTCGCGCCGTTCACGCTCGTCGGCGCCACCACGCGCGCCGGTCTGCTGGGCACGCCGCTGCGCGATCGCTTCGGCATTCCGGTGCGTCTCGAATTTTACGACGCCGCCGAACTCACCGGCATCGTGCAGCGCGCCGGCGAAAAACTCGGCGCGCAAATGACGCAAGAGGGCGCGCACGAAATCGCCAAGCGCGCCCGCGGCACGCCGCGCGTTGCGATGCGCCTCTTGCGCCGCGTGCGCGATTTCGCCGAAGCCGAAGGCCACGCCATCGATGCAAGCGTCGCCGACAAAGCGCTGAAACGTCTCGAGGTCGACAGCGACGGCCTCGATCTGCTCGACCGCCGCTATCTCAAAGCCCTGGTCGAAACCTATGGCGGCGGCCCCGTCGGCGTCGACACTTTGGCGGCGGCGTTAGCCGAAGCCCGCGACGCCATCGAAGACGTGATCGAGCCCTATTTGATGCAACAAGGCTTCGTCATGCGCACCCCGCGCGGAAGATGCGCAGCGCCGCGCGCGTATGAGCGGCTCGGCAAAAAACCGCCGCCGATTTCTCCGAGCACGGGGACGTTGTTTGGGGAGGAGTGATGACCGTCGAGGCGACCCTAAACAACTACATTGATCAGGTCCGTTTTCGCATTGCGGAGTCCGAGCGGTCATACAGAGCTTCCCTTAGCGCTTTGCAGGGTTCGCAGGCTGCGGCCGGCAGGTTGAGATCAGGCTCGACAATCGCCCGATCCCTGAAAGCGTTTGAAGAAGATTTCGCCAAGCTAACTGATGCGCTGATCGATTATCTCGGGAAATTTGAGGGGCGGACATCACTGAGCAGAGACGATATGCTAAGTGTTACGTCGACGATGCTTCATCAGTCATTGCTGGTTTTTCAAGCAATCACCGACCGAGAAAAGCTGACTCGCTTTGGGGGAAAAGGTCTCGACAAGGTAATCGACGAGTCGTTTGCGCGCGCGGTGCAGCGCTTGAATCTTAAACTTCAAGAATTTCGTATGGGCTTAAGCGACCCGACGCCTGGCTGGGTGCCGGCGTCCAATCGGTATGTCCGACTGGAAGACAATCAACGAGATGAAATTCTCGACGAAATCCGGAGCCTCAAGCAAATCGTACTCGGCAAGAACGATGTAGCGGACGACGATCGCGAAGTTGCACTAGCAGAAATCGCAATCTTCGAGGCGACTATTGTCCAGCCGCGTGTCCCGACGGAACTGGTCCAGCGTTTTGTCGATCGTGTAATCAGCTGGCTTCTTACCCTGTTCACTGGCGCTGCGGTTTCAGAGGTGGCGCAGAACCTTATACAAGCGCTGACTCCGCTGCTCTTGTAACCCCTGCGCGCGCCGAAGCCTCGCCGCCTATCGCCGAAGCGTCCGTCTCGTGCTATATTCTCATCATGCCTGACACCGGCTCCCTCACGATCAAGCTCGACGCCGAGACCGCCCGGCAGCTCTCCGAGCGAGCGCGGGAAGGCGGCGTGACGCCCGAACAATATGCGGCGGAGCTGCTCGCCGAGCGGGTTTCGGCCCCCGAATTGCCGCCGCTCAGCATCAGCGACGATGAGCTTCGCGAGTCTATCGAGCAGCAACGCCGTGACATCGCTTCGGGCGTAGCCAAGCTCTACACGCACGAGGAAGTCGTCGCGGGAGCGCGCGCAATCTTGGCTAAGGGCCGCGCCGGCCAATCGTGAAGCAACTCGTCTGGACAAGCGCTGCGCGCGCCGATCTCGACAGCATCGCGGAATATCATCTCATTGACCAACGCGTGGGCGACCTAATTATTGGCCGTATTGAGGAGGCTGCCGCTCAGCTCGCGCGTTTCGACACGGGCCGTCCCGGCCGCATTGAGGGCACGCGCGAGAAGAGCGTTGCTCAGACCAATCATGTGATCGTCTTTGAGGTTCATGACGATCTGCTCTTCATTTTCCGCATCATACACACCGCCCGCGATTACCCGTAGCGCGATCAGCCCACCAACTTCCCCAACCCCTTCGGCGCAATCGCCACATAGCTCTGCTTCAACCACCCCTTTAGCGTCTCCAACTCCGCCAGCACATCATCCTCTGTGCCGAAATGCGCCGTCACCCATTTGTGCTGTTTGTACCAGCCGCGCGCGGGCCGCACGAAGGGGAGCTCCTCCGCCATCTCCGCCGACACCGGCAGCTTCATGATCATCGTCAGCGCATCGAGCGGCTCGCCCGTCGCGCCGAACACGGCGAACATTTTCTTGCGCACATAAAGCGCACGCGTGATCGTCCATCCCGGCCCCGCACGCGTTTCCGGAAACGTCAGCCCATAAGACGTCAACGCAGCCTCGGCGCGCTGATGCGCATTCTGCTTCGCCATGCGCGCAGAGTAACGCGCAGGCGCAACAAAGCGCTATCGAAAGTTGTGCGGAACGCCTAAGCTTCAAGCGGAAAAGCGGGGAGGCGTGGATGCGCGCAAGGATGTTGGCGGCGATCATGTCGGTCTTGGCGCCATGCATCGCGCACGCGCAGCCAAACGAAACTCTGCAAGGCTACGGCCCATTCCGGTTCGGCATGAGCGCCGAACAAGCCATGGCCGCTGCGCCGAGTGCGGATTGGCATAGAAACGAATTCACCTCCGGACGTGAGATGCTCACCGCGCCGCCAATCGTGCCCGTCGGCGGCTTGTTGTTTTCGCCCATGCTTCACATCAATGAAGGCCGTCTCGACGAAATTGGCCTTCGCACCGGCGGTCCGCTCGACAACGCCAATGCGTGTACCGGCGTCATGCGGCGTGTTGTGTACGCCCTGGAAGACGATATCGGCGCGCTTGCCGGTGCGCCGATGCCTAGCGAATATGGCCTCGCATTGCCCGAGATCATGACGGCGCGCGGTTCGAAGATTCGCCTCTACGATTACCCAGCAGCCGGGGAGCACTGGACATTCGCGAACCTTCAGGCCGGCGGTTTCGTCGAGGTGGTCAGCCAATATGCGGCGGAACCGCTGAGCAATTATCCGAATTGCGTGATCGAGATGTCGTTCCGCTCCGCGCCGCCGGTATTGCAACAGCGCTTGCCCGCGCCTTCGCTAGCTGAGCTCGACGGCGCGCAGATGATCGAAAATCCTGAATGGCTCGACCGACCGGATAGCCGCGCGCACGAGATAAACGTTCCTAGCATTGCGGTGAAGCGGCACGTCAACGGAGATGTCTTGCTCGATTGCCTAGTGCGCGAAGAGGGCCGTCTCGCGTGCATGGTGGCCGAAGAGGAATCGCCGGGTTGGCATTGGGGCGAGGCGGCGCTCAATCTCGGGGCCTATTATCGCATCGCGCCGCAGATCGACGGCGCGTCGACCTTTGGCAAGCGCGTGCGCGTTCCAATCATAGTCGGGACGGGGCCGATGCCGACCGATGCGACCGGGCCCGCCGACGATGAGCGCGTTGAAGCCTATATGGCGGAGTTGCGTGAGCTGGCGGAAAACCCGCCGCAGCGCGCGGCGCTGGATGCGGCTACATTGCTCGAAGATCCGCAATTCACCGCGCGCCCGGATGGGCCGACTTTCGTACGCTATTATCCGCCGACCGCGCTCAATCGCGGGATCGGTGGCCAAGTCGTGCTGGAATGCCTGATCGTCGCGGAGGGCGCATTGCACTGCGCCATCACCGACGAGAGCCCCGAAGGTTACGATTTTGGTCTCGCCTCGCTCGGCATCGCGCGCTCTTTCCGCGTTGAGCCGATTGTCAATGGCGAGCCGACAATCGGCAAGCGCGTGCGCATCCCTATCACGTTCCGCCTCAATTAGCGCAATGCGAACACCACCGTCACCGCGCTTTGCGCGTCAAGCTCGCCCGTGCGGATCGCGGCGCCGTTCGCGGCTTGCTCCAGCCCAACCGCAATCGGCGGCGTTGCGAAGCGTCGATAATCCACCGGCGGCACGGCGCCGCCCGGTTCGGTGATTGAAAGCACGCGCACCACGCGCATGTCCGCCGCTTCCGCGTAGGCATTCGCACGCGCGCGTGCGGTTTGCAGCGCTTCGGCCCGCGCCGCGTCGCGTGAGGCTTCGTCATCCGCGAAGGTGAATTGGATGCCCTGCAATTCGTTGGCGCCTTGCGCCACCGTCGCGTCGATCAAGCCGCTGACGCGCGACAGATCATGCACACGGATCGACACCGTGTTGCGGCTGATATAGCCGGTCACGCGTGGCGCTTCGTTGCGCGGATAGGCATATTGCGGCTCGAGCGAGAAGCCGCTTTCCAGCACAGTGGGATCCGAAGCTTGGAATTCACGTGACTTGAAGTCGCGGC
>JADMIO011429266.1_pt1 | contig 44851 bp, 32 predicted proteins | sample 8958161 | NCBI WGS metagenome assembly JADMIO01 (sample SAMN16585339, study PRJNA669376) | soil metagenome | isolation source: Crop rotation soil | place: USA: Cullars Rotation, Alabama | collected 2011
GCCGCGACTTCAAGTCACGTGAATTCCAAGCTTCGGATCCCACTGTGCTGGAAAGTGTCAACGGTCAAGACGGCGACGCGGGCATGAATTTCATTCTCACGCTGGGTAAAGAAGCGGCCGTCGGCCAGTTTCAACGCCCAAATCTGTTGGGCGCCGGGATCAATTCCCGTGACCGGCACGTTGGCCACGCGGTCCTGATTCTGCACATTGAAGTTCTGGTCCAGTTCGCGGGAGATGTGCAGGATGAGAGGCGTGCTGCTGCGGAGGGCGTCAACATCGTCGCTGGTGAGGCGAATCTGCCGGCCGGCCTTGCTGCCTCCGACCTGCAGCGAAGTGCGGCCGGGAAAAATTCCCACCGCCTTGGAGCCATAGCTGCTGAAGATGTTGTTGACGGCCGTGCCGAAGCCATTGCCGTAGGCGAGCAGCAGCACCACGGTGGCGATGCCCCAGGCCATGCCCAGCAGGGTGAGAAAGGTGCGTCGCGGGTTCCAGCGCAGAGCCTCGAGCGCTTCGCCCAGGATTTCGCGCTTCTTCATTCCTGCCTCAGCGCCTCCACCGGTTCCAGCATGGCCGCTTTGCGCGCGGGATAAAGTCCAGCGGCGGTACCGGCGAGCGCCAGCGCGCCCACCGCGATTACGGCCGACCAGGCCACGATCCGGGGCGGATCAAATCCTTCGGGCGCGGGCATGCCACGCAGCAGATGGGTGAGCAGCGCCGCCCCGCCAATGCCAATGCTGCCGCTCACCAGGGTGAGCAGCGCTCCTTCCAGGGTGAATTGCAGAAGGATGTTGCGGCGGGTAGCGCCCAGCGCCTTGCGAATGCCGATTTCGCGGGTGCGCTCGCTGACCGTGACCAGCATGATGTTGATGACGCCGATGGCTCCCAGACCAAGCGTGATCAGGCCCACGCTGCCCAGGAACCAGTCCATGACGGTGAAAATCTTGAGCACCATGTCGAAACTCTGGACACTATCCCACTCGTCGAAAGAATCTTCGTTGCGCCAGTCGAAGCCATGATTGCGCGCCAGGATGCGGTGCACCTGGAGTTTGGCATCGTCGTGCAAGGCCCGGTTACGCGGCTGATAATTAATGTAGGAAATAGCGTTCAGTGTTTCCCCGACATTTTGCGCCGGGAAAAGATCGTGCATGGTGGAGTAGGGAAGGAACATGCGCAGGTTGAATTCGTTGTTCTGGCCATGGCCGATGCGCTCGAGGGTTCCGATCACCCGGAAGCGAACGCCGTTCAGCAGGACGTAGCTGCCCACGGCTTCCTCATGAGGAAAAAGAATGCGCCGGGCCTCGTCGCCCATGACCAGCACCGGCAGCTTCTGCGCTTCGTCGTCGAGGTTAAGCCAGCGACCGGCGGCGATCGGCAGATAGCGGATGCGGTTGTAGTTGGGCGTGACGCCCTGTACCTGGCCGCTGGTGGAGGTGTAGTAGCTGACCGCCTGAATATCACTGCGCTGGAGCACCGGTGAAACCTCCTTCACGGCCGGGGCTTCCGAGGCGATGTCCAGATAGTCCTTTTGCGTAAGGTAGTACTGGCGCATGCCGACAAAGCTGCCCTGAATGCTGGGGGCGCGGCCAGGAAAGATAAACATAACGTCCTCGCCCAGGGTGGACATTTCGCGCCGGTTGCCGGAGCGAAAGCCTTCGCCCACTCCCACCAGCAGGAGCAGGGAACCGACGCCCCAGGCGATGCCGAACATGGTGAGGAATGAGCGCAGCTTGTGGGCCCACAAGGCGCGGAAAATTTCCCCCAGCGTGTCCGACAGGGTGCGCATGAGACGACTCTCTGCCTATTCTAGACACCAAGACAGCAGAGAGCCGGGGAAGGGGCGAAGAAAGTGCGTCAAGAAGCGCAAAAGCGTGCCGGGAACTGCACTGAATTTGCGCGAGGCGCATCCAATCATGTATACAACCGCTTTGCCTAGGGGCGGCGAAGGCAGCGCGTGGGGAAAAACCCGGAATACTTACGTGCCATTGCCGCGACGGGTGTGACGTGCGATTAATAGCCTGGGGGCGAGCAATTCGACCTCATACGCACGTATTATCGGGCGCTACCTTCGGCCCACAGCGCGAGCAGAGACAGCCCAAGCCTGTGGGAGCGACAGCTGCGGCAGCGCCCGGCCAGAATTGAATGCGGGGCGGAGCGTATCAGCTGCGTCCCCTTTCCACAGCCTGATTTCGCATTCTGTTCTGATTTCGTAAATTCCCTTTACAATTCTCTAGGTCGGCCGTAAGTTCCACATCTACAAGGGATTAGATTGAAATGCCATGGATAGGGTGGTCCCAAATTGGGAAAACCTTCAGGCGCCGGCCTGGGCTTTCTGACCGAGGGCGAGTTGGCGCACAGTAGCTATGAACGCGGTGGTCGCCCGGGGGAGGGTGCGGTCACGGCGGTAGGCTAGCCCAAGCTCGCGGAACAGCTCCGCATCCTGCAGCGGGATGAGTTTGACGAGGCCTGCCCGCACCTCGTCGCGGGCAAAGCTGGCGCTGATGAGGGAAATGCCCAGGCCGGCGGCCACGAAGCTCTTGATCATGCCGATGCTGGGGAGCTCCATCCTGACGTGCAGGTCGGCGCTGAAGGGGCGGAAAATCTTATCGAGCATGCGCCGGGTATGGCCGGTTTTGGGAAACAGCAGGGGCTCCTTGGCAATGTCGCGCACGCTGAGAACGTCGCGGCGGCCGAGAGGATGGTCGTGGCTGACCATGACCATGAGCTGATCGCGAAAAATAGACTGGACCTTAAGGCTAGGCGACTTGACGGGCAGGCTGACAATGCCCACATCAATGGCGCCATTTTCCAGCTTTTCCACAATTTTGTATGTGAAATTGCGGTAGATGCTGATCTGCACCTGGGGATGCTGGCGGCAATACTCAGCGAAAACCGGAGGCAGCACGTAGAGGCAGGTGGCCTCGTTGGCGCCGATGAGCAGGGTGCCACGCGGGATTTTGCCCTGGTCGGCGATGGCCAGCAGGGAGTCGTCTTTCAGCTTCAGCAGGCGCTCGGCATAGTCGTGGAGGACGCGGCCGGCGGGAGTGAGCCGCACCAGCTTGCCGGAACGGTCCAGCAGTTTGCTGCCGTACTCCTGCTCCAGTTGGCGGATCTGCGCGCTCACGGCCGACTGCGAGCGGAAGACCTTTTCGCCGGCGCGAGAAAAGCTGCCCAGCCTGGCAACCTCCAGGAACGTAACCAACTGATCAAAATCCATGATGTGGCGTGATTATAGTCTGCCGTTGGTCGACGTGCTGTGACGGAACTATGTGCAACATGGGGCATTCGAGCTGCGGCTCACGAAGCGGTTGCGAAACAGGTGTCGTCCGCTAAAGCGGACTCGTTTTTTTTCCACTCGTCCTTCCCAGCACTTCCGTGCTGGGCTTTAGTGTCCCGCCGCTACGCGGCTGATGCGGTGCTTGCTCCAGCTCCGGTGCAACAGCAAGAATGGTGTAACTGGATCCCAAGTGTGGGCTAGATTCTGATGCCGCTTCGCGGCTACTTTTCGCTTCGTCCTTCCCAGCACTTCCGTGCTGGGCTTTAGTGTCCCGCCGCTACGCGGCTGATGCGGTGCTTGCTCCAGCTCCGGTGCAGCAAGAATTGCGTAACTGGATCCCAAGTGTGGGCTAGATTCTGATGCCGCTTCGCGGCTATTTTCCACTTTGTCCTTCCCAGCACTTCCGTGCTGGGCTTTACTGTCCCGCCGCTACGCGGCTGATGCGGTGCTTGCTCCAGCTCCGGTAGAGCAGCAAGAATTGTGTAACTGAGTCGCAGGCGTGGGCAGCATCGTGATGCAGCTTCGGTGATACTTTCCCTGATGTCCCATTTTGCAGATAGGGTCGAGTTGCGAGACGCCATTGAAGGCCGTCCCTTTCCAGGCAAAGGCCTTTATCAGGGTTTTCCTAGCTGGTGACGCAGGGCAGGGCCGCCTGCTGCCAGGCGTCGAAACCGCCGACAATGTTGGTAACGTTGTTATAGCCGGCGCGCAAGAGCAGGCTGCAGGCGATGGCGCTGCGATAACCGCTCTTGCAGTGCACGGCCAAAGGCTTGCCATTATCCAGCCGCGGCAGTTCGGTGGCAAAGCGGTCCAGGGGCCACAAGCGGGCGCCGTCAATGTGACCAGCCTGCCACTCGGGTTCGCGGCGCACGTCGAGCACCTGCAAGCCGTCCCTGTGTTCGCCCAGTTCTGCCGCCGTAATCTGGGGCACGGAGGCCAGGGGAAATCCCGCCTGCTTCCATTCCTCCACTCCGCCGGCGAGGCAGCCGGCACATTCTTCAATTCCTACGCGCGCCAGGCGCATACGGCTTTCCGCCAGCTTCTCTGGAGATTCCGCGATCAGCACCGGCCGGCCCTCCAGGCCCAGAATGATGCCCGCCCAGGTGGCGAACTGGCCGGAAAGCGCAATGTTGATGGAGCCGGGCACGTGGCCGGCGGCGAACTGCTCAGGCGAGCGCGTGTCCAGCACGTTGGCGCCCTGCTCAATCATGGAGCGCAACTGCGCCGGCGCGATGGCCGGCAGCGGCGGCAAATCCTCCAGCGGCGGCGCGCCTTCGCGGTTGAGCTCGGCGTCCTGCACGAAGTAGGCGGGACGGGGCGGCAGGTTGGCGGTCAGCTGCTGGACGAACTCCTCGCGGCTGCGGACCTGCAGGGCGGGATTGGACAGGCGTTCAGTGCCGATGCTGGAGAAGCGGTCAGCGCGCATGTTGCGCCCGCACAGCGAGCCCGCTCCGTGCGCCGGATATACCAGCACGTTATCGGGCAGGCGCAGCAGTTTTTCATGCAGGCTGTCGTAGAGCATGCCGGCCAGTTGCTGCGGGGTGTACTGGCGGGAAAGATCGGGGCGGCCGACATCGCCGATGAAGAGAGTGTCGCCGGTGAGCACCAGCGCCGGTTCGGGCGACTTGGCCATATCGCGCACCACCAGGCAGACCGCTTCGGCAGTGTGTCCGGGCGTTTCCAGGGCGGTAATGCGCACATCGCCAAAGCGCACCTCGGATCCGTCGCGCAGGGGAACGTGGGAAAATTTGGCGCCGGCGCGCTCGCCAATATAGATGTTGGCGCCGGTGCGCGCCGCCAGTTCCTTATGGCCGGAGACAAAGTCGGCGTGCAGGTGGGTTTCGAAGATGTGGCGGATTTTGAGGCCTTGCTCCTGGGCGGCTTGCAGGTAGATGTCTACATCGCGCTGCGGGTCAATTACCGCTGCTTCGCCCCCGGACCCCAGCATGTAAGACGCGTGCGCCAGGCAGGCCAGATAAAACTGTTCGAAGTACATGCGGCCGCACCCCTGTGTGGGCGATTGTAGCCCAAAAGCAGCCGTCAGCACTCAGCAATCAGCACTCAGGGGTTGGAAGCATTTAGCCGGGTGAGGCAGATTTCAAGGTTTCAGAGTTTCAGGGTCTCGAGGTTGCGACAGAGGTTGCGGTTTGCCTCAGGGGCTGAAGTCCGGCATTGATGCGGTTCTGGACGGCGCGGCTGAAGCCGCGCCCTTTCAAAACCGATTTGTAAGATCGCTGTTAGGGAAACTCTGATTAAGTACGATACAACAAACACAAGGTCCCTCGACTCCGCAGAATTGCCTAAAAAGAGGCAATTCTGCTTCGCTCGGGATGACAGATATGAACTTGATCAGAGCTCCTTAGCAACTCGAAAGTGCAAACTTGAAACTTCGAAGCCTACTTTCTCTCAGCAGCCGGATGCGTGGGCCGGGGTGCTGTTGATCACCTCTTCCAGCTTGACCGGACGGTGGTGAGCGTTGGTCTTGCCATGCTCCAGCAGCGATTTCAGCCGCACCAGGTCATCATCGAGGGCGTGCTTGGGGTCGGCCGCAAAAATGGTGGCAATGGCGTGCCCGATTGCGCCCGCCGGCGGCACATAGGCCAGGCGAATGTGCACCCGGGTGCCGGCATTTTCCGTGTCGAGTTGCACCACGCCGGAGTTTGCTACTACCGCGCCCGGCAGGCTGCTCCAGGCCAGCATCTTGTTGGGAATTTTCTCCGTGATCTCCGCGTCCCAGCTCAAAGGCGTGCCAGCCGGACCGGACACCGTCCAGCGATAGCGGTTATCGTCCACTTTCTTGACCGCCAGCACGTGCGACATGATGAGCGGCAGTTTTTCGGGATCGGCCAGCAGTTCGAAAACCGCTTCCGCCGGAACATTCACGTGAATGGTTTTTTGCACACGAATGCCGGCCAGTTCGGGATTGCCAAGGCCAAGCAGATGCCGCGGACCGACGTTGCTGAGCGCGCGGCCCAGCAGGTTGACGCCGAGCAGGCCCAGGCCGAGGCCCTGCCATCCCCTGCGCCACGCGCCGTAAGCGAGCAGCAGGCCGCCGCCTGTGCCCACCAGCGCACGGGTGGCGGGCGCCCACGATTCCTGCAACAATTCCGGCGCCGCCGGCGGGGCGCCGCCCTGCAGGTAGGGAACATCGGCCTGCCGATGCGTGAGCAGCCGGTTCTCTACATGCTTCACTCCCGGAACCGCGCGCACGGCCCACAGCACGCGACGCATTTCGTCGTGCAGCACATCGCCGGTAAGGATGACTCGCCCATCCTGCGCCTCCACTTCAATGGCATGGGGATGGGCTGTGGCCCGTCCCAGGCGGCTGCGCACCCGCTCGCGCAGCACCGCGTCGGAAGCCGGCTTGGGAGAGAGCAGCGAGAGAGTTTCATCCGCCGCGCCCTGCGCGCGATGGAACAAGTCGCGCACGCCGCGGTCTACAGTCAGTTCGGCCTGGTGGGCAAGCCAGACAGCGCGGTCGCGCGCCATGGCCCGCCGCCGGCGACCAAATTGAGGATCGAACATATACATGAGGCGGGCACCCAAGCTTAATCCGCCGGCAAAAATCATGGCCTTTTCCAACTGACATTTCATGCGCCGCTGCATGGCATTTCTCCTTCTCTTGACACCTCAGCTGAATGTTGGCGGTTGAAAGGGGCAGCAGCCGGCCTCCTACTGCGGCCCAGCGCGCACGGTGAGCACCGGGCACTTGGCATGGCAGATGACCTTGTGAGTGCAGGCCCAGGGAAGATGCGCCATAAGCCGCGCCGATGCCTGGTGGCGCGCGCCCATCACGATCAGGTCGGCGTCCATGTCAGCCGCCAGCTGCAGAATTTTCTCCGCGGGCTCGCCGGTTACGACTACGACTTGCGGCTCGCAGGCCAGGCCAGTACCGGCCGGGGCTAGCTTTTCCAGCTCTTCGCGGGCATCGCGCAGGGCGCGCTCCCGGTAGTAAAGAGGAATGGTGGTGATGTCCTCGATCACGTGGATGCAACTCAGCTGGGCGCCATAGTCGGCCGCCAGCGCGAGCGCGTAGGGGACGGCGTGCAGGGAAGCTGCGGTCAGGTCGCTGGCGTAGATAATGCGCTGCAGCTTGCCGGCAGCGAGTTCATTGCGCTTCACATCCGGGCCGATGGTCAGCACCGGGCAGGTGACGGTGCGAAAAATTTCTTCCGCCACCGAGCCCAGCAGGAGCTTTTTCAGGCCGCCCCGGCCGTGGGTGGCGATGACGACCAGGTCAATGGCGTGTTTCTTAACCATATCCTGGAAGACCGGCTCGGTTTCGCCCTTCTCCAGGACTACTTCGTAGCGCACGCCGGCGAGAGGAGCGGAGCGCACAAAGGTGTCCATCGCGTGCTTGGCCTCATAGCGCAGTTCGTCGAGTTCGGGCGGCATGGGTTCCAGGGGCAACGGACGCCGCGGCTCTGGAGGAATGGCATGGGCGACAAACACGGTGCCGCCGTAATGGCGTGCCAAACCGACGGCGTAGGGCAAGGCGCGCTCGGCGTAGTCGGAGAAATCAGTGGTGAAAAGGATTTTGTTCAGGGAAACGCGCGGAACGAGCTGAAGCGCCGCCATGGGACACCTCCGCTACGGGTGACGCACCTCAGGCATGTGGTGAACCACCCTAGGCTGTTTTTAGTTCCTTTGGGTGGCGGCGCGCAGTGATAAAAATCACTCTGACAGGTGATTCCGAGATTGATTTACGGCAAATTCACACGGATTCTCACAGATTAGACGACTGCTTCAATAGCCCTTGCTCTTATCTACCACGCCGAGGAGGAGCTCGCCGGCGAGGAAGCGGCGAACGTTTTCTGAGATCAAGGCGTACTGGCGCTCCCAAATGCGGGGAGTGACGGAGCCGGTGTGGGGAGTGATGAGCACATTCTCCATGTCCCAGAGCGGGGAATCGGGCGGCAAGGGCTCTTTCTCGAGGACATCCAGCGCCGCGGCGGCGATTTTTTTCTGGCGCAGGGCATCGGCGAGAGCCACTTCGTCTACCAGCACTCCGCGCCCGACATTGACCAGGCAAGCGGTGGGGCGCATCTGCGCCAGGCGGCCAGCATTCATCAGGCATTGCGTGGACGGGGTCACGGGCGCGGCCAGGACCACGTAATCTGAGGCGGCGAGGAGATCGCCCAGCTGCGAAGGCCCGTAGACAGTGGCGACGCCCAGCGCTCCGCCGCGCTCAGGATGCTCACGCACGGCGAGCACGCGCATGCCCAGCGCGGCGGCTCGCTTAGCAATCTCCCGACCGATGCTGCCCAAACCAACGAGGCCCAGGGTTGCGTCTTGCAACTCTCCGGGCATGGGACCTTCGAGCCACATCCGCTCCTGTCCCCAAACGTGCTTCTGCTGAAAGCGGACGGCGGCGGGAATTTTGCGCGCGACGGCGAACATCAAGGCCAGCGCCTGCTCGGCGACGACCGGCCCGTGCACTTCGCGGGAGTTGGTGACAACCACGTCGCTGGCCACCAGTTCGGGAAACATGAGCTGGTGCACGGCGGCGGCGGTGGAGTGGATCCAGCGCAGCTTGCGCGCGGCGCGGAACTGCTCCGGGCGCAGCGACCAGGCCAGAGCCGCGTCGGCGTCGCGGATATGCTCGGCCACGCCGGAATAGTCGGGGAGCTGCACAATCTCCATTTGCGGAAATTGTTGCTGCAGGCGCTCGCGCACCCAGGTGGGCGCAGTCCACAGCTCAAAGCGGTGATGCAGGGCGATCAGCAGCTTCATGTTGGCGACACATAGTTATATACGAGGGCGAGCTGCGGGTGCCGGTGAAGAGGGGTTCTCGTAAGGGCGGAGGTTGCAGAAACGGCAAGGCGCTACCGACCCGGAGCCGTGGAGAAGCTCCCCCGATAGCGCCGCCAATTAGCCCGAAAAACTTTGAGTCTGAGTTTAGCGCGCGGCTAATTAATGTCTAGTACACAGGATGATTCATCATTTCCAGAACTAAAAATCGGGTTGATGGCACAAGCAGCGAGCAACGCCGAGTGGTCGCAAACTCGGCGCCCAGAATGGGAGTGAGAATCATGCCCGGTCCGTGAATCCAGGCCAGAGCTTTGTGCAGGCGGATGGGCCCGCGAGTTTCCGTGCCCTTAATTCTGGGGGCAGCGATGGCAAAGTAGGCGGCGATGAAATACATGCCGGCGGTCAACGAGCCCAGGCCCAGATGCAGGTCGCGATTGCTGGAACTGGTGGAGCGGCCTCCGGCAAAGGTGCCGGTGATTACGGTGGCCAGCATGGGCGGCACATAGACATGGAGAAGGAGCCATAGGGTCGGGAAGGCCGCGCCGGCAGGCTTAGACATAGTGGGCAAGTCTGCTCGGCCACGGCCGTGTTTGGCCGATGGTAACGTGAATTTCCCGCAACGGGCCCGTAAACTGCCCTCAATTCTCGTTCGGCCACTTTGCTCACCCTGGAGGGCAGTATGGATTTGACGAAGCCTGGGGAGGTGCTGGAAATGCAGACGCGACTGCGGCAGAAGATGCGTCTGCAAACTCGGCATGTGGCGTTCGGACTTCTGCCCATGGAGTTGATTACCCAACGCCCGCCATCGAACCTGCATCTGCCCGAACCCATTCCCCTCGCCACTGCTCTTGTTTCCGTGGTCGGAATGGCGTGGTTCTTGCGCTGGTGGAAGGGCAGAGGGCGCCTGACGCCGGAATGAGCAGAGGATTTCGACCCGCCAATCCTCGGGATAGGTGGACAAGGTTCTTTCCGCTTTGCATTGACTTGGGGTAGGTTGCGGCCTAACATCGTGGACCGCCAAGCCTACTGATTGGCAGGCTGGAGGTCGCTATGTCCGGGGATAAGGGCGCCAGTGATGAATCCACAGTCTGGGTTCCGGTTTGCTGCAGCATGGTAATGCGCCACAGCGTGTTCGGCGGGGCCGCGGGAAAATCGGTGGCTGCCGCGCTGGTGTGCAGTTCTTGCGGCCGGCATATTTTGCTTCAGCCTGAACCAGCAAGCGCGGTGCACGACCTTTCCGGCAAAGTAATTTCTTTGTTGGCGACAACCCGGTCTCGGAAGATCGAGAGCCTGGGCGGAGGCGCAGAGACGGCCGGCGGCGAAATGGGCGAAGAGACCCTCGCCTGAGTTTGTTGTGGTGCCTCTCTAAGTGGTGCGAAAGGGGGGACTCGAACCCCCATGGGTTTCCCCGCCAGATCCTAAGTCTGGTGCGTCTGCCAATTCCGCCACTCTCGCACCGTGGTGGACCTTGAAAATTATACCGCCGCGCGGGCAGGGACTCCTCGTAACCTTAGTGAGGCGGGGAAGCGCATTTTAAAGGCCCTCGGGGGTTACGCCTGCCTGCGGCCGGCGTATCGCGGGCGAGGGCGCCCGCGCCACAAAAAAATGAATTCGCGCCACAAAAAATAAAAGTGGACTAACAATTGTGAGATGCGTCGCGGCCGCGATTTGGCGGACTCCATGTTATTGAAAGAGCGCTCATAACGCACCCAGCAAGATGGGCGTTTGCGAGTCAGCAGGTCACTGCAATTGGAGCCGGAAAGGTGTAGTAATGAGCGTGGAGTAACCGGCTTGCTAAGTTTGCCTGGCGCATCATGGCGGGTTTCTTTTTAAACCGCCTTCCGCAGCGGAATTGAATTGCTCGAAACCATTGGAACCAGCGGGCGAGGAGCGCAGCAATGCAGGTAAACGGCAAAGTGGTTGTGGTCACGGGCGGCGGGAATGGGATCGGGCGGGCCCTGTGCCGCCGCTTCGCAGCAGAAGGGGCGCGGGCCGTAATTGTGGCGGACGTGCAAGCGGCGGCTGCCGAGCAGGTGGCCAAGGAAATCGGTGGCAAGGCCATCGCTAGCAATGTGGCGCGCGAGCCGGAAGTGTTCCGGCTGGTGGAGCAGGTGATAAAGGAGTTCGGAGCGATTGACCTGTTCTGTTCCAACGCGGGCGTAGGGGCGAAGGGAGGAGTAGAGGCGGCCGACGAGGAGTGGTCGCGGAGCTGGGAAGTGAACGTGATGGCGCACGTGTATGCGGCGCGCGCGGTGCTGCCGCACATGCTGGCTCGCCGGGAGGGGTATCTGCTCCAGACCGTTTCCGCGGCTGGCCTGCTTACACAATTGGGCTCGGCGCCGTACGCAGTAACCAAGCACGCTGCCCTGGCTCTGGCGGAGTGGATCTTGGTCACACATGGCGACCAGGGCATCAAGGTTTCAGCGCTGTGCCCACAGGGAGTGCGCACCGATATGCTGAAGCGGGCCGAGTTCGGCGGCGGCGCTTTCCTGCTGGAGGGGGCGCTGGAACCCGAACAAGTAGCCGAGGAAGTGGTGAAGGGACTGGCGGAGGAGCGGTTTCTGATTCTGCCCCACCCCGAGGTGGCCGAGTTCTTCCGCCGCAAAGCAACCGATTACGAGCGCTGGCTGCGCGGCATGCGCCGCCTGCAGGCGAACACGCAGATATTGAAGACGTCCGCCTGAAGCAAGGGCGGGTCTCAGTTTCGAGTTTCAAGTTTCCAGCGAACAGGGAAGCGAGGGAGGCACGACCATGGCCACGGTGACGGCAGTACCCACAGCAAAGATTGCGGGCGGTGGCTTTCTGCTGGAGGAGCGCAAGCCGGAAGAGATATTCACGCCCGAGGATTTCACGGAACAGCACACGCTGATTGCGCAGACGGCGGAGGAATTTGCGGTCAACGAAATCATGCCCAACGTGGAAAGAATGGAACACAAGGAGTTTTCTGTCGCCCGTGAGCTGGTGAGGAAGGCGGGCGAATTGGGGCTGAGCTCAGTAGACGTGCCAGAAGAATATGGCGGCACGCAAATGGACAAGGTGTCGTCGGCCATCATCGCCGACCGTATCGCAGTCCATGGCGGGTTCAGCACTACCTGGGGAGCGCACACCTGCATCGGCACGCTGCCCATCGTGTACTTCGGTACCGAAGAGCAGAAGAGGAAATACCTGCCCAAGCTGGCCAGCGGCGAAATCGTAGGTGCGTACGCGCTTTCGGAGTCGTCGTCGGCCTCGGATTCGCTGAACTGCCGCACGCGGGCGGAGCTTTCGGCAGACGGTAAGCACTACATCCTGAACGGCGAGAAAATGTGGATCACGAATGCCGGCTTCGCCGATCTTTTCACGGTATTCGCCAAAGTGAACGGCGAAAAGTTCACGGCTTTTTTGATCGACCGTAACTTCCCCGGATTTGCCGTGGGCGCGGAAGAGCACAAGATGGGCATTCGCGGCTCTTCCACCTGCCCGCTGGTGCTGAGCGACTGCAAAGTGCCGGTGGAAAACGTGCTGGGGGAAATTGGCAAAGGGCACGTGATCGCCTTTAACGTGCTCAACGTGGGCCGCTTCAAGCTGGGAGCGGGCTGCGTGGGCTCGGCGCGCCACTGCATTGAGAGCTCCATCGCCTATGCCAAGCAACGCAAGGCCTTCGGCAAAGTCATTGCCGACTTCGGACTCGTTCGCGAAAAGCTGGCGGAGATGGCCGCCGGTATTTTCACCGGCGAAGCCATGGTGTACCGCACCGTGGGCATGCTGGATGCGGCCATTTCCCGATTGGAGGGAGCGCACGCCAGCGACATGGCCCAGGTGCGCAAGATGATTGATGAGTATGCCATCGAGTGCTCCATCATCAAGGTGTGGGGCTCGGAGTTCATTGATTTTGTGGTGGACGAGATGGTGCAGATTTTTGGCGGCTACGGCTTCGTGGAGGAGTATCCGGCGGAACGGCCCTACCGCGATTCGCGCGTGAACCGCATTTTTGAGGGCACCAATGAAATCAACCGCCTGATTATCACCGGCTTTCTGATGAAGAAGGCGGCATCGGGAGCGTTGCCTTTCATGCCGGCCATGAAGAAGCTCATGGACGAAGTGCTGGGCGGCGCGTCTGCGGATGAAGACGGCGGCGGCGCATTTGCCGCCGAGAGGAAACTGCTAGCCAACGCCAAGAAGATGGGCCTGTTCGCCGCCGGGATTGCCATGCAGAAATACATGCAGGCCATCCAGGAGCAGCAGGAGTTGATGGGGGCGATTGCCAACATGGCGATTGAGGCCTACGCCATGGAGTCGGCCTTGTTGCGGGGGCAGAAGCTCGCGGCGCAGCATGGCGAAACCGCTGTGGCGCACTCCATCGCCATGGCGCAGGTGCACATGGCGGGCGCCATGGAGCGCATCGAGAGCAATGCCCGCAAAGTGATCGCAGCGGTCAGCGAAGGCGACACGCTACGCTCTTATATGGCGGTGCTGCGCAGGCTGGGCAAGCACGAGCCGTACAACACGGTTGCCCTGCGGCAGAAGATCGCGCAGAAGGTGATCGAAGCGGGCAAGTACGTAGTGGTTTGATTCCCGCGGTGGGCCAGGCAAACCTTGGCCCATCCAAAGAAGTCGTGAACAGGACTCACCCCGGGTGTAGTCTGAAAGTGTAATCGGCTTTGCCCCCCGACGAAGCCTCAGCTGAACGCCCTCGCGGCTGCTGGCAAGGGAGTATCGGGATGCCGGACCTGTCCTTCATCGAGCAGTCTTTGCCGCAATCCCCCGAAGAACTGAAGGCCGCTTTTGCCGCCGCCGGCGCAACGGCAGTGGAGCGCATCCGCGTGCTGGAAGCGGCGCTGCACAGTCCCGCCGGGCCAGCGCTGCGCAAAGCCGCGGGGAAGTGGATCGTAGACCGCCTACCCATCGAAGAACTGGTCCCGGAAAAGTATGCGCGCTGGCGCGTTCTGGTGCAGGACGCCATGCAGTTCACCGTGTGGACGCTCTCGGCGCACCGGCTGGCGCCCAAGCTGGTGGAGCAATGGCAGCTTCCCGCTAATACGCCCACGGGGAAACGGCTGCTGAATCTAATCTCCAAAGTACCCGGTCTGCAGAAGCTGGGGCAGGTGCTGGCGCGCAACCGGCACCTGCTGTCTCCCTTGCGTCGCGCTCTTTCCGAATTGGAAAACGGCATCAATGACATGGGCGCGGCGGAAGTGCGCAAGATTATCGTCAAAGACCTGGGCCCACGCCTCGCGGAAAACCAGGTAAAGCTCAAGCCAGGAATTTTCTCTGAGGCCAGCGTGAGCGCGGTAGTGCGCTTCACCTGGTGGAATCCAGAACTGGGGCGGCGTGAGCGCGGCGTTTTTAAGGTGCTGAAGCCGTACATCCCGGAATGTTTTGCCGAAGACATGGAGCTGCTGGCGAAGCTGGCCAAGTATCTGGGCGCTCGCCACCGCGAATATGGATTTGCGCCCAGGGTGCTCCCTGATACCTTCCGCGATGTGCGCGAACTGCTGCAGCATGAAGTGAATTTCGTTCGGGAACAGGCCACGCTGGAGGAGGCGAACGAGCTCTATCGCGGGGTGCGCGGTGTGCGCGTGCCACAGGTCATCCGGCCGCTGTGCACATCCAATATCACTGCGCTCAGCGAAGAGCGCGGGAGGAAGGTTACAGAGGCGGCTAAGCGCATGCCGATGTGGCGAAAACTGCGGCTTTCCGAGCAACTGATCGAGGCCTTTATCGCGGTCCCGATATTCTTTACCGAAAACAAGGCCCTGTTTCACTGCGATCCCCATGCCGGGAACCTGCTCTACGACGATAAGACGGGAGAGCTGGTCATCCTGGACTGGGCGCTGACTGAGCGGGTCACGCACGAGCAGCGGCGGCGCCTGGGCATGTTGTTTGTCATGGCAGCTTTGCGCGACCCTGTCGGCATTCGGCAGCAGATTGAGGAGCTCAGCCGGCAAAGGCGGAAGCTGGGGGCACGCCAGGCGCGGATTATCCGCGAGTGCGTGGACCGCTTCATTGCCAGGCTGCCGCTTACTCGCCTGCCGGAAGCTGTGGATACCACAGACCTGCTGGAGGACATCGCTTTCAAGGGCGTGCGCCTGCCGGCGTCACTCATCATGCTGCGCAAGGTGCTGTTCACGCTGGACGGCATTCAACACGACCTGGGCGCGGGCGAAATCGGGATGGCCGCCATCCTGGCCCGGTGCGGTCTGCAAAGGTGGCTTACGAATTTTAGTAGTGTGGGCGCGCCGCTCACCTGGCGCGACTGGGTGGGAGTGGAATGGAGCAGCCTCTTCCTGGGTGGACGCCTGTGCTGGCAGGCGTTGAACGCGGCACGTTCAGCAATTCCTTAAGTCCGCCACAAAGACACGAAGACACACACAGAAAAGGATGCGGAATACCGAAATTGTTCCCGCACCCCTGTGACGCCCCATACCCGGACTAAAGTACAAAACATTCCGCACGTCCCAGCCAGCCACGTGCCAAGCGCTCAGAATGCGAAGCGCAGGGCAAACTGCATAAACCGAGGCGTGGTCAGGGTCGAGAGATATTTGCCGAACTGAGTCGGGTCGTAGGACAGCGAGGGCTGAGCTTTGCGAACATCGTAACGCACGGAGTTGGTGGCGTTGAACGCCTGCCAGCTGAACTCAAGCCGCCTCTGCTCGCCCAGAGAGAAATCCTTGCTCACTCCAGTGTCAATTTCGAACATGCCGTCGCCGATCACATTGTTGCGGACGCCCGATTCGCCCGGCCACTCGGGGCGGAAAGCCGCCTCGGCGGCTGCGGGGTTGGCAAAAATGTCCGGACCGATGCTCACGCCATTAACAACGGCGTTCTTGGGATTGGAGGCCACCGGGGGCGGCCCGTTGGGCATGGCGTCACCCTCAATGTTCCAGTTGGTGGCCCAGGTGAAACCGTTGTCAATAGTAATGGGGAACCCGCTGGTCCAGCGGAACAGGCCGGAGACGTGCCAGCCGCCAATCAGAGCCTGGAGCAGGGAACCGGCGCCGGCGGCAAACCTCTGGCCTCGGCCCAGGGGGAGAAGATAAACGACGTTAGCGTTCATCTGATGGAATGCGTTGAAATCGGAGAGCCCGCGCAGGGAGAGCGGATCCCAGGAATTGATGACAATGCCGCCGCCTCCCAGGTCGCTGCCGGTGCCGCCGGTTCCCTCATAAGGACCAATTCTTTCGGCAGCCGAGGCCTCGTCGAACGACTTGGAAAACGTGTAGTTTAATTGCCCCTGCAGGTTCGACCAGCGGGCATTGTAGGTCACCTGCAGCGCGTTGTAGTCGGAGGTGCCGATGTTGCGCCACGCGTAGAGGGAGCTGAACTGGTCATGGAAGAAGGTGTAGGGCCCGTATTTGCTGTTGGGAAGCGCCGGGCTCAATCCGGTAATGGCGCTGGGCAAATCCATTTGGAACAAGGAGAAGGTTTCGTTGTGGGGATAACAGTTCCAGAGCTCGTAGATGTTTTGTGTGGCCGTGGGATTGGCGGGGGCGGTTCCGGGCGCGCAGGTGAGAGGCGAGGAACCGGCAGGACTACCTTGGCTGCTGAGGGCATTGAGGACGGGAACACCGGCCCAGGCCGGAAACATGTTCTCAAAGAAGGGAATGGGTTGAATCTGGGAGACCGGCGTGTTGACGGCAGCGGCCTTGGAGAGCATGGTGGCTGCCTGGAAATAGCTCATCTTGCTGGCCGGATCCGTGGGATCCGCAGGCATCGCCAGATCAACCTGCAATGGCAAGCGGCGGCCAATGCTGCCCACGTACGATATCTGCAGCGAGGAATGAGAGCCTAATTCGCGCGAAAGCGAGAGGTTGAAAACGTGCGCATACGGCGTCTTAAGAGTTTGATCCAGGCCCCAGTTGATGGCGAAGGCGGAGTTGCCCGGAGTAAAGGGGAAACTGCCGCTGGGGGTGGGGCCGAACAGGCATCCCGGGCCATTTAAAGAAGGGCAGGGTGGCGGCAAGCAGGAAGCGCCGATGAGGCAGGTAAAGCGCGGCGCGTTCCCGGGCGTCACAACCCCAGCGGGATTTCCCAAGACGGTGGAGAGGCCGAAGGAGCCGTGCTGGTCAAAGCTGTTCACAATGGGGATACCGAAGTGATCGTAGGTGGTGCTGTAGCCGGCGCGGATGGAGAACTGATCTTTCCGGCCAAGAATCTTGGAGGCCCACCCTTCGCCGGTATTCGGCGCCCAAGCGACGGCCAGCCGGGGTGAGAAATCCCGGTGGTCCCAGTTCCACAGGCCGGGACCATGATTGGCGGGACCACCAAGAACGAAAGAAATCTCCCCCGCGTTGTTGGCCGGCAAGCCCTGGGCGGCCAGATTGGCGGTGTGGTTGAACCAGTCGGCGACATTCTGATTGGTGCAGCCGCCGCTGGCGGCGGCCACACAAGGCGCCACCTGCAAGCCGTTGGTCTCGTGAGGCGGAGCTTCCAATACCCAGCGCAGACCGTAGGTGAGAGTCAAGCGGGGCGTCACGTGCCAGGTATCCTGGCCAAAGAACTCATAGTCATTGATGGCGTAACGGCGCTTGATGGGGGCGCCCTGGGGCAGGGCAGTGCCGTTGCGATTGAAGTTGTAGATGCCGTCCCCCTCGGGGAAAATACCCATCACGATAGTAGCCGCGCTGTCATAGTTAGGGCCGAAGTTGCCGTCCACAGCGGGAAATCCATTGTTGGCCGGGTCTAAGGGGCTGCTGGTATTGGCGATTCCGCCAGTATTGAGATAGACGGCGTTGGTGCGAACGTCGGAAAAGGAGTTGGCGAAGCTGATGTGGTCGTTTCTGATGAGAAACACATCGGTGCCGAACTGAAAGGTGTGATTGCCCCGAGTCCAGTTCAAATTGTCAGTGAACTGGTGGACGGGCACAAAAGTGGTTGTGGAGCGAGTGAAGGGAACCAGGTCATCCACGCCATCCAGGATGACTGCCGGCTGTATCGAGATGCCGGCCTTCTGACCTCCCTGGCGCACGAAACCCCAGCGAAAGTCGTTGACCAGCTTGGGTGAGATGATGGAAGTAAGTCCGACCGTGGAGCCCTTGCTGTCGTCCAGCACCGTGGTTGAGGCGCTCTGGCCGGGGAACTCTTGCGTCCCCGGCTGCCTGTTATTTTGCGTCTGGCCGCGCCAGAACAGGGTCTGCGAGCCGTTGGCCGTTATGTACCAATCGAGGCGGGTGATGTAGGTATTGAAACTGGAGTCGGCGTTGGAGGAGAAGCGATAGCCCAGCGTGTTGGAGCCATCACCGGCATTTTCGTTGGGCATGGGATACTGCCGCAGGATGTTTTGGACTGCGGAGTTCACGCCGATTCCCAGCGGATCCATGGCCTTGATTTGCGCCGGCCCCAGCGCATAGTAACCGGGAGCGACGCCGGTCACTCCATTCACCGTGCCCCCGGGACATGCGGCTGTATTGAGAGAGCCGTCCGCATTTCGCTGACACAGGTAGACAAGGTCGCCCGCGCGCAGGCTGGGGCTGGGCACATCGCGTAACACGCTCGTGCCCTGGGCATCGCGCCGGCCCTCATAGTTGGCGAAGAAGAACAGCCGGTTGCGCTTAATAGGGCCGCCGACGGCGGCTCCGAACACGTTGCGCAGGAGCTTGGGCGCCTGGTTGGGCTGTCCGGCGCCTAACTGAGAATCCTTCAGGAAGGGGTCATTGGCGCTGAAGATGGTATTGCGGTTGTATTCGTAAGCCGAGCCGTGAAAGGTATTGGTGCCGCCTTTGGTCACCAGCGCGACCTGGGCGCCGCTGGAATAGCCGGAGTCGGCATTGGCGTTGGCGGTGGTGACCCGGAATTCCTGCACCGAGTCCGGCGGCACGGTTAGGACGCTGGTAAAGGCGTAGCCCTTGTTCTGATCGTTCACCCCGATGCCGTCAAGCGTGACATTAGATTGATCGCTGCGCATGCCATTTACCGCGCCGCTGCGCGTGTCCTTTGTGGCATCCAGTTCATTGCCCAGGTAAGCCACGCCCGGCTGCAGGCTGAGCAACTGCACTACGTTGCGGTCGGCTATGGGCAATTGCGCGATCTGGCTTTGCTCTATGGTGTTGCCCAGCGAAGCATCGGTACGATTCACAAGCGGCGCCTGGCTTTCCACGGTTACCGATTCGGCCACACCCGCAACCTGAAAATGAATATTCACGGTGGATGGAGTTTTGACCACCAACGTCACGTCCGAGGCCACGTAGCGGGCGAAGCCCTGTGCCGTTGCTTCCAGCCGATATCGGCCAGGTGGCAGATCCAAGAACTGGTAGAGCCCGGCCGCATTAGTGGTGGTGGACCGCTGCAGGCCCGTGGTGGCGTCAGTCAAAGTGATTTTTGCTCCGACCACGGTGGCGCCAGATGGGTCAGAAACGCTGCCGTTCAGGAGGCTGGTTGATTGCGCCGCCGCCAGTGAGGCGAGTAAGGCCAGAGCGGCCAAGAGCCAAATCGCGCGCTGCCACTTCTGTAGGCAGCGAATGCCAAACTGGCGCCACCGCTCCTGCTGTCTGCCTGCTTGCTGACGAATTCGCGACATTGACCTAGCCTCCTGGGACGAATTCCACACACCGGGCGGGAACAGGTGAGGAGCGATGGCGCGGCTATGCTTCTCTCTCCGCCGGTTTGCGCGTTTTCGATTTGCCTGCTGCGAAAAATTGCGGGGCATTATAGCGGAAGATGGGCAAGGAGTATTCACAAAAATCTCATGAGCAAAATCGGAACTGCGCAGGCGGCCATGGCAGGTTTGAAGCCCGTGCACACGGCTCCTTATGACCCGGCATTTTCTGGGAAAGTGGAGATGTCTACGCCGGACGCGCCAAAGTGGGCAGCGCGTTCGGGTTCGGCATGGCTATAACGTCTGCCGGCTGTGTCTGTGCTGTTTTACGTTCGCCTCGCGCTTCGGGCGTTACCTCTTGTGTTTGAGCCTTGTCCTGGGCAGATCTGGTCCTGGCTTCGGGCTTGATCTTCTTTGCGGGTCTCGCCACTCTTTTAACTGATTTGTCTTTGCCCTCCGCCATCGCTGTTTTAGAAGGTCGCTTGTAACCAGCTGCCTTCAACATTTCTGCCAGGCTAGCCTGCAGGAATTTTTCCAGGCGCTTGAGGTCGGGCGCGGCATGGGAGTCGCCGCTGAAGCCGAAGTAGGTTATCCCGTTGTAGCTGAGGACGGCGCAGTTGAGGGCCATGTCGCCGCCAATGGGAACGTAGGGATACCAGCTCAGCATCTTGCGGCCCAGCAGGTAGAGCGGGAATTGCGGGCCGGGAACGTTGGTGCAAACAAGGTTGAATGGTGTGAGAGGCAACTGCCCGGCAAGAGGCCCGGCGGCCGCCTGCAAAGCAGTAGGAACAATACCAATCAGACCGCCGGCCACGCCCACGATTTCGGCGATGTGTGCAGTTTTCAGAAATTCCATCCGCTTGTGAACCGCGGCCAGCAGTCGGCGGGAGCTGCGAATGCCCAGCGGAATGGTGACAGGCAATAAGGAAATGCGATTGCCCAAGTCGTGGGAGTTGGCGTCGTTGCGTACATTCACTGGCACCATCATGCGGAAGAGGCGGCCGCTGACAGAATCGCCATGGGATAACAGATAGCGGCGAATCGTGGCAGTTACCAGGGCGAGTACTACATCGTTGACCGTGCCGCCCCATGTGTTCTTAATGGCCTTGACAGCGTCGAGGGGAACCTCAGTCCAGACAAACTTCTGTGGCCCGCGGCAGATAACGTTGAAGCGCAGGCGCTCGGTAGGCGCGCCCATTTCGGGGAGAAGGCGAAGGAACTCGTTGGCCGGCCAGCGGCCCCGGGCAGCGACAACTTTCTGCGCCAGGGTGACGGTCTGCTCCTGGGCGGAAAGCAGGCGCTGTACCAGGTCGGCGTAGGTGCTCACCCAGCCATCCAGCAGAAGAGTCAACTCGTCCTTAGGCGGCGGCGCCTGGAAAGGGCGTGGCTTGCGAGGCACGCGGTGGTGAACGGGAGTGGGATCCATAATGACGTTCATCAGGCCGACTCCGGCAATGCCGTCGGCCAGGCAATGGTGAAGGCGGGCCAGAATCCCGGTGCGGTTGCCCTGGAGCGGAAACAAAGTGAAATCCCAAAGCGGATGGCGGCGGTCCATGCGCATGGTGAGAAGCTTGCCGGCTGCGGCTTGCAACTCGGCTTCGGTGCCATGCCGTAACGTAACTTCGCGGATGTGATTACGAATGTCGAAATCAGGATCGTATTCCCAGGTGGGCAGGCCGATATTGAAAGGCGCCGTGACCACGCGCTGGCGATAGCGGGGTATAAGGGGCAGCTTGGATTCGATAAAGCGGCGGCAGGAGCCTAGTGGAATGCGGCCTTCGAATATGTTTACCGAGGCAATGTGAAGGGGGGCGCCTTCGCGTTCGAGATAGAGAAAAATGGCGTCGGCCCAGGAAAGGCTCTGGACTGCTTGTTTCGACATAACAGCCTCGTTTGCTCTCGGGGCGATTGGCCCCAACCTGGTGGTGAGCCGCTACGCAGTCGCCGTGCAGCGTGGCAGCAGTCAGCAAAAGCACAACTTTACGCCGAGCTTAAGCTTAAGGGGAATGAAACCGACGTTCAGTGACGAGTAACCCCCCGTCCGGTGATGCAGGTCTCTGAAGGTGGAGACTTGCCTCAGGTTCACCTAGAAGCCGCAAACCGGAAAGCGCATAATGGTGGTGCCGAAATTGGGCGCGGTTCCCGCCAACGTCGCTCCCCTGCGCGCCGGCAGGGCGGACTCCTGCAGTAGATGGAGGACAACGATGCTGGCAGCGGCACTTCCCAGACCTCACCTCTCGGCCAACATAGCCTGCCTGGAAATTGAAAACCTGGAACGCTATGGAGTTTATCCCCGACTTCATTTTGGTGGGCGCAGCTATACCAACCAGGAAGAACTGCAATATGCGGGGCGGTTGGCACGCGTGCTCCGGGAGCGCGGCCTAAAAGCCGGGGAACGCGTGGCGGTCATCCTGCCCAACACGCCTGATCTGACCGCGTCCTACCAGGCGATCTGGACGGTGGGCGCGGTCGTGGTGCCGGTTATTCCGATGTGGACAGGGGCCGAGATCGGCCACGTTCTGCGCAATTCAGGCGCAACCACCGTGCTGACCATGCCGCGACTGGCTCCGGTGGTGCACGAAGCGGGACAGGAACTTGAGAGCCTCAAGCACAGGCTGGTGGTGGGCGAAGGTGATGTGGCCGGGATGGAGAACGTCACTGCCGAAGCGGGGAGCGGCAGTTGGTTGGAAAATCCTACTGAGCGCGCTCCCGAAGACCTGGCCATGCTGCTTTACACCTCGGGTACAACCGCGAGGCCCAAGGGAGTGATGATCACGCACGGCAACATAGCCGCCGCCCTGGAAAGTGCCACCTGCCTGAATCCCGACCTGCCGCGGCGCCCCATGCTGCACGTGCTGCCGCTCACGCATGTGTTCGGCCTGCTCATGCTGAAGCTGGCGAATGCATGGGGGCTTCGCTCCGTGCTGCTGGGGCAGTTTGATCCAGTAAAAGTATTCCAGCTGATCGAGGCACACCAGATCGGATATTTGCCGGCGGTTCCCACCATACTGGTTTATCTGCTGAATCACCCGCAGCGTGAGAAGTACGACTTGTCGAGCCTATACCGGATGACCATCGGCGGCGCCGGCCTGCCGGAAAAGCTGCGCCTGGACTGTCAGAAAGTTTTTCCAGGGCGCATCGAGCAGGGATACGGACTTTCAGAATCGGTGGCTGTTGCCACGGAATACGATGATCACGAGCCGTATCGTCCGGGCTCGGCGGGCCGTCCTGAGCCGGGTGTGGAGTTGCGGATTGTGGACGAACAAAACCAGAATTTGCCGGCTGGGCAAGCAGGGGAAATTTGCCTGCGTGGCGCCAACATCTGCGCGGGCTACTGGCGGGACCCCGAAGCGACGCGGCAAGCCTTCCAGGAGGGATGGTTTCGCACCGGCGACATCGGGCACCTGGACGCCGAGGGTTACCTATACATCACCGACCGCAAGAAGGATCTGATCATCAAAGGCGGAGAAAACATCTCTTCGCGAGAGATCGAAGAGGCGCTGTACTTGCATCCGGCAGTGGCCGAGGCGGCTGTCGTCGGCATGCCTGATGCCGTATTTGGGGAGGACATTTGCGCTGTGGTCCAGCTCAAGCCGGGAGAGGAGGCCAGCGACGAAGAAATTCGGCGCCATGTGGGCCAGCATCTGGCCAGGTTCAAAGTGCCGCGTCGAGTGGTGTTCCAGGCGGCATTGCCCAAAAACTGGACGGGAAAGATTCAGAAGCGAGCATTGCGCGAGCAATTCGCCTCGCGAACCCCAGTTTAGGCCGTCGCCCGGCGACGCTTGCGTTTGGGAGAAGCTTTCAACCTTGTCTCCAATTCCGCTACCCGGCGGCGTAGAGACTTAAGCTCGTCGTCCTCGGAAGGCGGCTGAGGCTGTTGGCTGGTGAGGAATCTCTGCACAGATTCCACGGGAGAGAGCAGGGCCGACTGCATGTTGCCGATACGGTTCTGGACCGCGCTCTGGACCGCCTGGTAGGTGTCGAACGCTGACTTCAAATACCACATGATGAATTCCTGCCGCGCCTGGTCGGAAGCAACGATCAGCTGGCGCAACAGTTCCAGCGGCAACCCCGTGGGCTTTTCTTTGGCATCTTCCGTGATGATCTGGGTGAGAGTGACGCGGGTCAAGTCGCGCCCGGTCTTGGCATCTTCCACGCGGACTTCCTTGCCTTCGCGGATGAGGGCGGCGATATCGTCGAGATTCACGTAGCGGCTGCCAGTGGTGTTGTACAGCCTGCGATTCCCATATTTTTTAATGACAATGGCAGCGGGTTTCATGGCCGGCAGTGTCTCATGTGCGATGCAACAATCATACCATCTCGTATTGGCATGTGGACCTGTGTCTGCACGTCCGGCTGGGATGATGCGGTGCAAAATTATTTGTTGGAAAGCTCCCCAAACTTAGTAATAGCACCTTCATTTGCAACCACTTACCTTTAATTCCGTTTTGGGAAGCTCTTATGCTGCACTGCAAAATAATTTTGTCGTGGCCATTGACACAGAGGGAGGGTGCTCGTAGTCTGAAGCTGATGCTGCAATGCAGCATAGGGAGGCAGAATATGCCAGCAGTTGCCAAGATGGAATCCTCCCGAACTCATTCTCGGGAGTCATCTTTCGTTACCCTGCTGTCAGGATGGATGCAGCAGGGAGTAAACAGCTTTTTCGCCACGCAACGAATTCTTCTCGACCTGGCGATGCGGCAGAATGCCAGCGTGATGCACCTGCTGCGGGAACGCCTCGCCGATCCGCATTTTTCACCGACTACCATCCTCACTGAACTTACGGGAGAGGGCATGTCGAACTTCATCGAAGCGCAAAAGGTGCTGCTGAACCTGGCGCAGGAGCAGAACAAGATAGTCATGACGGGCGTCAAAGAGCGGGTAGGCGGCTCGGCTCCGGCCACGGCTATGACCGATCTGCTGCGGCGCAGCGTGGACACGTTCATTGACATGCAGCAGGAGTTCCTGAAGATTGCCGGCAAGCAGACGCACACATGGGTGGAGGCAGCCAAGACAGGGAAGGCCTTCAGCGGCGAGCGTCTGATCGAGCTGGCGCGGGAAGGGATGGAGAACTTCGTGCACGCCCAAAAGAAGTTCCTGGATGTGATTGCCGAGGAAACTGGCAGGGCGACTAGCGGCAAGCACACCAATGGCGCGGGCAAGAAGATGAAGAAGACGGAAATCGCCGAACTGGCGAAGCAAGCCACGGATTCGTTCATCGCGGCGCAAAAGAGCCTGTTCGATGTGGCCGGCCAGCAGATGAACGTCAACCTGAAAGCCGCGGGCAAGGCGATGGAACTGATGCGGCCCCTGCCGCTGATGCCCCTGGCCGAACTGACGCGGGAGGGAGTAAAGAGCTTCGTGGACGCGCAGAAGGAGCTGATGGGCGTCATGCTGAAGACGCCCGACGGGCACAAGCGCACAAGCAACCCGGTTCGGCATGCACGCCGCCCGGTGCGCGGGGTAAAGAAGCAAGCAGCCGCGGCGGCAGTCTAGGCCGTGCCTGACGCTTCCTGACGCGGTAACACAAGTCTGCTGGCGTTCCCGGTGAACCAGCCGGGCGCGCCAGCGTTCTTGTGCTTCCGGCGGTGGCTGAAAGGGGAGGCGGGTCAAAGTTGCATAGCGTTTTTCGACAATTCAGTGTAGGCTGTAGCCGGTGAGGGGACCCGAAACCCGTCCTCACCCGGGATCTTCTCCCGCCCGCCCCCACGTGGCTACGGCTGGCCGCGTGTTCGCATACAACGTGGGGCCCGAAGTAGCAGTTCCAACGTCGAGCTATGGCTGCGGGGCGCAACCACATCCGAGATCGGGCGGAAGCGAAAGTCTCGCTCTGGACCGAGGCGCTGTTTGCCGCGGAGCTGCTTTTGCTGCATGCCACGCCGGTGTATTACGGCCTGGGGGTGCCACAGGGAGACAAATCGGGAGTGGTCATTATTCCCGGCTTCCTGGGCACTGACCTTTACCTGCTGGAACTTCATTCCTGGCTAAAGCGCATCGGCTACCGTCCGTACTACTCGGGGATTGGGGTGAACGCCGAATGTCCGAACCTGCTGATTCAGCGCCGCCTCAATGACACCATCACCAAGGCGCGCAAGCAGACCAAACGCAGAGTGCACGTGATTGGGCACAGCCTGGGGGGTATCATTGCGCGCTCAGTGGCCGGGCAGCGGCCGGATGACATCGCCTCGGTGATCACGCTGGCCGCTCCTTTCCGGGGCACCGTGGCCCACCGCAGCGTCCTGGGCGTGGCGGACGCGGTGCGCAAGCGCATCCTGGAAGAACACGGTTCCGGGGTGCTGCCCGGCTGCTACACGGGGCGCTGCACCTGCGATTTTCTGGATTCATTGCGGCGCCGTATCCCTGAGGGCGTATTAGAAACCGCGATTTATACGCGTGTAGACGGCATTGTGGACTGGCGGACCTGCATCACCAAAAATCCGGAAGTGAACTTCGAAGTGTCCGGCACGCATGTGGGCATGGCGTTCAATCCATCCGCCTACATTGTCATTGCCGAGCGCCTGGCCCAGGCGCAGGCGCTGGCCTAATCAAAACCTTTCACCGCCGAGAACGCAGAGAACGCGGAAGAAAAATCTTGGAAGGGACTTCCGTCCTGGGCTTTCCTATCTCGCGCCTCCGCGCGCTGCCTAGGCGAGGGCACAGCCACTGATGCTGTGATGAGCCTTTCTTCCCGCTATGCAAACATTCTTAGCGATGAGAACGCCGAGGGCGCGGCGAAAAGATACTTCAAGGTCTGGCGTGCTCGGCGTCCCCGCGGTGAGAAATTCAGGCGATTGAAATCCCACCGTCCACCGGAATTACAGCGCCGTTGACGTAGGCGCCGGCGCGAGAAGCGAGATAAATTACGGCTCCAGCCATGTCCGCAGGCTGGCCGATGCGGTGGAGCGGGCAAGTCTGCTCAATCCGGGTTTGGAAATTTTGCAGCAGGGCGGCGGTCATCTGACTTTCGAACGGTCCTGGAGCAATGGCGTTGACCGTAATGCTTTTGCCCGCCAATTTGACGGCCAGGTCGCGGGTGAGATGATGCACGGCAGCTTTGCTGGCGGAGTAGGCATAAGCCTCGTAAAAGGGCGGCTTCAGCCCGTCAATGGAACCGATGTTGATCACGCGGGCGGGGTCGGCGGGCGTTGCCGCTTTTTCCAGCAAGGGCAGCAGTTCCCGGGTAAGAAAGAAGATGGACTTCACGTTGGTGTTCATCACCTTGTCCCAGCCCGACTCGGGATAGTCGGCCAGGGTAGCGCCCCAGGCGGCGCCGGCATTATTCACCAGGATATGGAGACGGCCTTCGCACTTGGCAAAGCCGTTGGCCAGTTCTCGGCAGCCGGCGGCAGTGGCAACATCCGCCGGCAGAGAGATGCACTCGCCGGCCTCACGCAACAGTCGAGCGGCTTCATCGCAGGCTGCCGACTTGCGCGAAGAGATGTAAACCTTGGCGCCGCCCTCCAGCAGCCCGCGGGCGATCATCAAGCCGATACCGCGGGAGCCGCCGGTAATGAGGGCAATCTTTCCAGAAACAGAAAACAAATCGGAAACGCGAATCGCATCTTGCGGTTTCATAGCTATCCCAGGCTGATATTACGGGCCGCCAGCTTAGCAGAACGCGCGTGAACAGCTAAAACCTTTTCAGCGCCGACACGCGGAGACCGCAGAGAGGCGTCTCCGGGATCAATTTCCCGGTGAGCACTTTCAGCTGCTATCAGAATGCCAGCAAGAGATGACTACACCGCCATCTCACCTGATTCCGTGAGGTTGGTCACAGACGGGCGAGATGGAGCGCACTAAGGTGGATGAGACGGAAAGTGTTCCCCCGGACCCTGCCCGTTAACTCACCCTGAAAGCAGAGAAGCATTGTTTGAAGTCGGCGCGAGCTGAGCAGTCTGCCCGCCGCCGGGCAATATTTGTTCCTACGTGTTGCCCGCCCAGGAAGAGCTCCAGAGTCGCGCACAGGGCTAAGGAGGCTCTGCCATGCGCAGAAAGCTGCTCATCCTTTCTCTTCTTCTGTTGGCGGCGTTGCTGGTACCTCCAGTCGTCTTCAGCCAGGTCGACTATTCGACGGCGACCTTGACCGGCACAGTCTTTGATCCGCATCACCTGCTGGTGGCAGGCGCCACCATAACGATCAAAAATCCCAGCACGGGACTGGTGAAGAAGGTCGTAACCGGCGCCGACGGGGAATACCGGTTTCCACTGTTGCAGCCCGGAACCTACCAGGTGCAGGCTCAGGCGCAGGGATTCGCGCATGCCGCTGCGATGGTTTCCGTCTCCGTGGGACAGATTGCGAACTACAACTTCAACCTGCAACTCGGCGAGGCCAGTGAGACGGTTGAGGTCTCAGCCCAGAGCGCGCTGGTGGAAATTGAGCAGACGCAGCAGGCGAACACTCTCGACCAGCGGCAGGTCAGCGACCTTCCTAACCTGAGCCGGAGTTTCACGGATTCCATTTACACGTTGCCAGGCGTTTCCAGTTCGGAGACACCACGCGCTCAGAATCCCGGGTTTTCCGGATTCCAGAGCTCGGGTTTCTCCATTGGCGGCAGCAACGGCCGCAACAACCTGGTGACCATTGATGGCGGGGAAAATGATTACGGCTCGGGGCAGCTGCGAACGCCCAATGTGCCGCTGGATTCGGTGCAGGAACTGCAGGTGAACCGTAGTTCGTTCGCGGCAGAATTCGGGTTTACCTCGGGTACGGCGGTCAACATCGTGACCAAGACCGGTACCAACGATTATCACGGCAGCGCCTATGCATTTTTTAGCAATCAATCCACCAACGCGAGCAACTACTTCGCCCCGCGCACAGGAAGCAAGGCTTTCGAGCAGAATTTTGTTCCAGGCGTGACGTTCGGCGGGCCGATCGTGAAGAACAAAATGTTTTTCTTTACCACGTATGAGTACACCAAGACGGACACGCCGCAATTCCGCAGCTATGCCAGCAGTCCGGAGGCGCAGGGCATTCTGACCAACCTGGCGCAGCAGAACTACGTGGCGGCACTGGGCAAATCAGGTAATCCGCTGCTTATGGGATTGGGACAGAAGCTCGGCTTCATTCTGACTCCGAGCAACTGGCCGGCAACCGGCGCGCTGCTCGATCACAACACGGGAACTTTCAACGACTGGAAGCGCTACCACAACTGGGTGACCCGCTGGGATTATCAGCCCAACGCCAGCGATACCTTTACTACCCGGTTCTCACTGATGAACCATGATTTAAGCCGGATGTACGTGCTGGATCCTTTGAACTCGCCGGACGATGCCACTACCCAGATATGGAAGGATTACACGCTGCTGGGCGGCTGGAGCCACATTTTCAATACCAACCTGCTGAACCAGGTGAGGGTGCAGGCAGTGCCCAGCAACGTGGCGGACGTTCCCGTAGTCTCGCCACACACGGCATACCTGACGTTGGGCGCGCTGGGAAACTTTCAGGGCGAACACTACGAGCCCTACCATGCGCGGCAGAGGCGGTTCCAGTTCGAAGACAGCGTTACCTGGACGCGGGGACACCACACGTTTAAATTCGGCACTTCTTACCGTCCGGCCAGTTACCTGGTGAGGGATGAGCTGTGGTTTGGCGGCGAGTTCAATTTCTACGACGGAGCCATCCCCCTGCTGGCGCCGGTAGCCCAACTGGCACCCCCGGCGGTGACGCCCCTGGTGATGTTTAACCTGACGCACGGCCCGAATGGCGCCTGCTCGACGCCCGCCGAATGCTACATGCAAATGATCGTTGTGAATGGCGTGCCAACGCCGATCGCCAACCGCTCGCTGGCGGCCACCAACATGAGCGCAATTCAGACCTTTGATTTGGGCATTCCGGTGGCCTATCGGCAGGGCTATGGCAACCCGGTTTGGGAGGGCTGGTCGCACAACCTGGGTTCGTATGTGCAGGACTCTTGGAAGGTAAGCAGCAACTTCACGCTGGACTTCGGCGGACGGGTGGACTGGTCGGCGGAAGCCTCGCCCATTCCGCACCGCGTTTCCTATTCGCCACGGCTGGGCTTTGCCTGGAACCCGGGTACCGATGGCAAGACTGTAATACGAGGAGGAGGCGGGGTTTTTTATGCGCCGGTGAATTTCTACAACGACTACGTCATGAACCTGCTGGGCCCAAGCGGCAAGTATATTTATCAGTTCGCCACGTCGGTGAACCAGATGGTTCCGGGTACAACGATTCCGGCTACCGTCGCGCTTTGGAACCAGGCGGTCAGTCGCGGCATTCCGGTACCGCAGCTCACAGCAGCCGACGTCCAGAAACTCGGGTTCACGGTTGGGCCAGGGCAGCCGGGAAGGGTCGAAGTGATTCCCGGGAACAATTTTCAGGGTGTCCACTCCGTGCAGGCCAGCCTGAGCGTGCAGCGGGAATTGGTGAGCAACATGGCCGTGGAAGTGGCCTACCAGATGTATCGGGGGCTGCATGAGCAGATCCCATTCGACAGCAACGTCACGCAGATTCCGTGCAACAAGCTGGATCCAACGGCGTTTAGTACGGCGGTGGACCCGCTGGTAGGGCCGTGCTACACGCAGATCAATCCCGCCATTGTGCAACTGGAAACCTACGGGTCCATCGGCAGCTCCATTTACCACGGCATGACAGCGTCGCTGACGCGGCGGTGGACGAAGGGGCTGCAGTTCCAGGCCAATTACACATTCAGCAAGACCATTGACGACAACACCGACTTCAACAACAATTTCATGCCTTTCCGGCCCACCTACCTGAACCTGGAGCGCTCGCTATCCACGTTCAACATCACGCACAACTTCGTGGCCAGCGCGGTATACGCCATGCCGTTCAAACCGGGCGGCAATGCTTTGGCGCGGGTGTTGGCGGATGTGACGCTTTCGCCCGTGGTGTCGGCAAGAAGCGGACTGCCATTTACGGTCCGCGTTCCGGGACTGGAAAACGGCACACTAGGACAGTCGCTATATGCGCGGCCGTGGCACGCGGGGCGCAACACCGGGATCGGGCCCGTCTACAGTAGCCTGGACCTGCGCTTGACCAAGTCGTTCTACATCCGGCGTGACCAGGGCACCAAGCTGGACTTGCTGGTGGAGGGAACGAACGTCCTGAACCACACCAACTTCAGCGCGGTGAATGATGTGTTCCCAGCCAATCCGGAGCCGTTCCAGATTGGCTCACAGACGGTGGACCTGCTGAACGGCCCGTACAACTTACACGGTGTGAAGGGACTGGACCCGTCGCAGCCGCTGGCGTTCAAATCCGCCAATCCGGCGCGGCATTTGCAGTTTGGCTTGAAGTTCGTGTTTTAGTTTACAGCCGGCGGGAAGCTGTGTTCATTCGTTGCGCACGGCCAGCAGGGGATCCACGGCGGCGGCGCGGCGCGCAGGCACGTAACTGGCCAGAAGGCCAACTGCGGCCAGGAGCAGCGCTGTCAAGAGGAAAGCGGTAGGGGAGGTGCCGCTCATGCCGTAAAGCAGGTTGCTGATAAAGCGAGCCAGCACAAAAGCACAGACCAGTCCGATGGCCAAGCCAACGGAGAGAGTGGTGGCGCTCTGCCGCATGATCATTAACGCCACATCGCTCGGCTGAGCCCCAAGAGCCAGGCGGATTCCGATTTCGCGCACGCGCAGGCCCACCGTATAGCCGACAACCCCGTAGATCCCCACCGCGCACAGCAGCACGGCAACAAAGGCAAAAATCGAGAGCAGGCCGGCGCTGAAACGCGCCGCCCATAGGGCTTGGTGAATGACTTCGCCGATGGGCCAAACGTTAACCAGCGGCAGGTTGGGGTCGAGCGCCTGCACCTGCTTGCGAACCGCGCCCAGCAGGTTGTTGGGGTCGGAGGTAGTGCGGAAAAACAGGGTGACGGCGGGACTGGGATTCTGAATGAGGGGCAGGTAGATATAGGGCTGCGGGTCTTCGCCCAGGGTGACGTACTTGGCGTCGTGGGCTACGCCGATGACTTGCACAAAATCGTTTTCGCCATAGAACTTGAAGCGCTTGCCGAGTGGATCCTGGTCCGGCCAGAAGCGGCGGGCGGCGGTCTCATTAATGATGGCGACCTTAGGGCTTTCTTCACGCACAGCAGTATCGAAGTCGCGGCCGCGCATCAGGGGGATGCCCAGGGTTTGCAAATAACCGGCGGCCACCTGGTCAGTCGTGACCAGCACGCCGTTGCGGCTGGAACTGCCTTCCTGGCCCTCTGGAAAAACACTGCGGCTGAAGCCTCCGCCGAACAGGGGCACATCGGAAGCCAGGGTGGCGGCCTGCACGCCGGGCGTGTTCTGCACCGTCTGCAGGGCGCGGCGCTGGAACTCCTTCACCCGCGGCGGGTCGTAATTCAGCGAGCCCAGGTCAAAGGAAAGCATGGCCAGGTTTTGAGTGTTGAAGCCGGGATCGGTCTGCTGAGCATTGCGCAGGCTGAGCAGGAATAGGCCTGCGCCGATCAGGGCCACCATACAAAGCGCGACCTGGGCAACGATGAAGACGTGGCGCAGGCCAAAGCGGCGGCCGGTGAAGACTTCGCCGCCGGCGCGCTCCTTCAGTTCCAGCACCAGGTTGGGGCGGGTGGCCTGCAGGGCGGGCGCGAGGCCGAACATCAGACCTGTGGCCAGGGCAATGCAAAGCGTAAACAACAGAACACGGCCATCGAGAGCCAAGCTGAGGTAGCTCTGCTGCAAGAAGGGCGGGCGGTACTGCCAAAGCAGGTTGCGTCCCAGGAGAGCGAGTCCAATGCCCAGCGCGCCGCCGACAGCAGCCAGCACAGTGGCCTCGGTGAGCAACTGGGCCACGATGCGGGAGCGGGATGCGCCCACTGCCAAGCGGATTGAAATTTCGCGTTTCCTGCCGGCAGCGCGCGCCAGCAGCAGGTTGGCAATGTTGGCGCAGGCGATGAGCAGCACCAGGCCGACCACGGTCATCATGAGCGCGCCGGCGCGGGTGAACAGGCCGCGCAAGTTGGGATTGATGGCTGATTGCAGCAGGGGGAGAGAGGTGAAGCTGCGTCCGGTGTTAGGGACGGGGAACTCGCGCTGCAGGTCGGAGCCCAGAGCCTGAAGTTCAGCCCGCGCCTGGGCCTCGGTGACACCGGGCTTGAGCCGGCCCACGGCAAAAGTGCCGAGGAAACGGCGGTCGTTGAACCATTGCTTATTGAAACCGGAAAGAACCTGGTCGTGCATGGATAGGGGCACCCACATATCCGGGCCGCCCAGAACGACCGTGCCCTGAAAACCGCGCGGCGCCACGCCAATGATGGTGAATCCCTGGCCATTGAGCAGCACATTCTGGCCAACCACGTTGGGATCGCCGGCGAACTTGCGCTGCCAAAAACCGTAGTTGAGCACGATCACCGGACCGGCCCCGGCCTCGCGATCTTCCTCCGCGCGGAAGGTGCGTCCCACGGCGGGCTTCACTCCCAGCACATCAAAGTAATTCCCAGTGGCCAGGTTGGCGTTGAAGGTGTCAGGATGGCCGTTGATGGTCATGCTCACGGTGGAGAACATTTCCAGTGCCACCCCGGAAAACGACTGTGAGCGGCGCTCAATGTCTTCGCCATTGGGGTAGGAGACAGGCAGAAAATTGTTCAGTCCTCCCCGGTTGCGCTGGTCGGTGGTGAAGAGCGAGAGAAGGCGGTTGGCGTCGTGCACGGGAATGGGGTTGAAGAACACCGCATTCACCACGGTGAAAATGGCAGTGTTTGCGCCGATGCCCAGAGCCAGGGTGATGACCGCAACCGCAACAAATCCCGGGGACTTGCGCATGGTACGCAGTGCATAACGAATGTCCTGGCCTATGTGGATCACGGTTGCCTCCTCACCCTGGAACAGGGACGAACCAGAAGCCAATCAGGTAGCAAGGAAGTTTATTACGACGAAGGTTGCGAGGCCAGTGTGGGCCCGGCTACTTGTGTCGTATAGCCAGTGGGGCACGGGTGCGGTCCAGGGGAAACACGTGCAGCTCCCACTTGACCGGCACAGAGCTGGGGAAGTAGCACGTCTGGGTGTCGCAGGCCTGGTAGGCCAATTTCCCCGCGATAGTGATAGTTTTTCCGTCCGGGCCCAGGGAGCCGAAGAACGCCGAGCCAGAGTTCACCTTTACATCCTGGCTGATGCGGAAGCTGCCTTCAAAGACGGGCACACGCTCCTTGATGGCGGGCAGGTAGAGAATCTTGGATTGTGGATAGCTCACCGGCTTGAGTTCGAAGTCGCGCTGCGGGTCAATCAGCAGCTGAATCGGCTTGTAGCCCTGGGCGCCAGGCGCATACACGTGCACGTCGGGAGGGAGCCGCACTTCCGCGACCAGCGTAATGCGCGTGCCGGGAACGCCAGTGCGGTCGGATTGTTCGAGTGCTACCTGAAGGTGCGGAGCTTCTACGTTTCCCGTAACCTCCTGGCCCAATTCCGGGAAGAGCTTGGCGATGAGGTCATCGCCCGTAATCCGCTCGCGGTATTGGGGATCAAAGAATTTCTCCCGGATGACCCCGCTTGGATCAATAAAGAAGTAGCCGGGGCGGGCAAAGCCCTTCTGCATGCCCGTGGCTTCCTCGTTAAGGACGCTGTAGGCGCGGATGATCCTGGAGTCAGGGTCGGCCAGCAGGGGATAAGTGATTTTGTGGCGATCGGCAAAATATTTCAGGATCGCCTGGTTGTCGTAGCTGATGGCCGCAAGCTTCAGGCCCTGCTTTTCGAACCGCGGGATGGCGCTCTGCAGCTGGACCAGCTGCCCCTTGCAGAAGGGTCACCAGTCCGCGGAACGGAAGAAGAGAAGAACGGTGCCGGCACGTCCTTTCAGGGAGTCGAGCGTCTGGGTTTGGCCAAACTGATCAGGGGCAGAGAAGGCGGGCGCCTTGCGACCGACCGCGAGCCCGATGGACATGGGAGCTACCGAAGCGACGCGAATGGTGTTGCCTTCGAGTGTGCCGCGCACGGTGACGCTCTCGCCCACGTGGGCTGTGACGCGCGCCTGCGGCTCCAGTTCATACATCACCCGGTTGGTATCGTCGTAGAGCGAGAGTTGAGCGCCCGGAGCCTGAGTAGTGCACTCGGCTGACTCGGCGAAGGCCTCGTCCGCGTCACAGCTGCTATACACGACCGTGCCCGACCAGGTTCCGGAGTTGGCAGTGTAGGCCTGGCCAGAAACCAGCACGGCAACGGCGAGCAGCGAGACAGCACAGAGCAGGATTCGTCTCACGGGGCGAAAGCATACAGCGTCAGGTGTGCAGCATGCAAAGCGCTGCGTTGTTCCAAAACATCATTTCCGATGCCCTGCAGGTCCGCTGTTGGAGGCTATAATTCCGCGGATGGGCAGCTCTCCCAAACGCGCGCAGGATCCTGAGCAGAAGCTGGAAGCGCGCCCGGCGCATCTCCGTATTCACGCCATCAACGTCTTCGTGCGTGACCAGGATGTAAGCCTGCGTTTTTACGTTGAGCAGCTGGGATTCAGCCTGGTGGGCGATGTTCGCTTCGAAAACGGGGAGCGCTGGGTTGCCGTTGCGCCTCCTGACGGCAGCGCCGTGTTGTCGCTCGTTGCGCCCAAGCCCGAGTCTAAGGAGTACAGCCTGATTGGCCATTGCGCCCACGTGGTCTTCGTTACCGACGACTTTGTGGGCAAATATGGGGAGTGGATCAAGCGTGGAGTCCGCTTTCAATATGCGCCGCGCCTCAAGCGTTTGAAGTATGCGCGCCAGGCCGGCACTGATTCGAGCAATGACTCGGCTGACGGCCACGAGGCATCGCTGTGGGGCGGAGCGATGACGCATTTCCGGGATCCGGACGGAAACTCCTTCGCCCTGGTGGCCTACGACGAGGAGACGCGCGCTGTGGAGGCGCAGCGCCAGGCCGCTAGTGCCAGATTGGAAGCGGAGCGCCGCGTGGCTCAGGAACTGGAGATTGCCAAGCAGGTGCAGACCCGGCTGTTCCCTCAGAACCTGCCGGCTCTGGCTACGCTCGATTATTCCGGCATCTGCATGCAGGCGCGGCAGGTGGGCGGCGACTATTACGATTTCCTCGATCTCGGCCGGGAACGGCTCGGGCTGGTGCTCGGTGACATTTCTGGGAAGGGAATTGCCGCCGCGTTATTGATGGCCAACCTGCAGGCCAATTTGCGCAGCCAGTGCGCGATCGCGGCGGATGAGCCGCAGCGCTTTCTAGGGATGGTGAACCGGCTGTTCTATGAGAATTCCACCGACACTGCCTACGCCACCGTGATATTTGTTGAGTATGACCAATCCCGGCGCCGCGTGCGTTATGCCAATTGCGGGCATCTTTCCGGGCTCCTGCTGCGGCGTGATGGCGCGCTGGAGCGTCTTGATTCCACCTGTACCGTGCTGGGAATGTTCCAACTATGGGACTGCTGCACGCAGGAGCTGCCGTTCTCGTCGGGAGACACGCTGGCCTTGTACACGGACGGCGTAACCGAATCGTTCAATGTTCGGGGCGAGGAATTTGGCGAAGAGCGCCTGATCGAATCGTTGCGACGGCATTGCGAGGAGCCGGCGCAGGCCTTGATTGCCTCCATCATTAAGGACGTGGTGAAGTTCAGTCCGCGTGAGCAGCATGACGATCGCACCTTGATAATTGCCAAATGCCGGTAAAGGTGCGCGGTGCCGTCCCTACGGGACTCGGGGTCTCAAAAACCATCAGTTCGCAGGACTTACGTCCTGGGCTTTATTATGACGCCCCTGCGGGGCTCGTAAAAGGGTAGGGATGCCCTCCTATTGTGGGCTCGTTTCTGGACTGACCCGGGTTGGCATAGGGTAAAAGATACGCCGGCGGCTCTGGGTGTCGCATTGTTTATGTGGCGGGATGCGGGGGAGGTGAGTACCGGGCTTGCAACTTTCTTTGGTCCGGAGCTACTCTAACCGGCCATGCGCGCTGCTGTCGTGTGTGGATGGCTGGTTTTGTTGGTCGCTGGGAGCGTCCTTCCCGCCCGCGGAGTGGACAAGCTGCACAAAGTGGAAACCCCTGCGGGGCGGGCCTGGCAGATACTGACCGACGGGGTGAACGCGAAGAAGTTTTCCGACCGCATCATTGCCCTGAAGGCAATGGCCGACCTCGGTCCGAACCTCAAGGGGGTTCGTCTGGTGAGCGAGGTTTTGAAGGACAAGGACCCAGACGTGCGGGCGGAGGCCGCAGCCACCCTGGGCGCGATGAAATCACGCGCCGCCCTTCCCGCCTTGCGAGTTGCATTGGACGACGAGGCGCCGCAGGTTAGCTTCGCGGCCGCCAAATCCCTCTGGCAGTTGGGCGACAACGCCGGCCGGCGGGTATTGCTGGACGTGCTGCAAGGGGACAAGGGAACCAAGGATGGCTTTGTTGCCAGCCATAAGCGCGAAGCCAAGCGCCAGCTCGAAGATAAGAAGGCACTCGTTGCCATGGGGGCAGAGAAGGGCGCGGGCGAATTTCTGCCGGGGCCGCTGGGAATGGGCGTAGGCCTGGCCAAGCAGCAACTTGCGGGCGGAACCGACCCGGCACGGGCGGACTGCGCCGACCTGCTCTCGCGACGCCCCGATAAAGCGACCATGCTGGCGCTCAAGGCGGCGCTGATGGACCGCGACTGGTCGGTGCGCGCGGCCGCAGCCGTGGCCTTGGGAAAGCTGGCACGTCCCGGCACGCAACAGTGGCTGGAATACGCTCTCGAGGACGGCAAGGCGGCGGTACGGGATGCCGCTGCCGTAGGCATTTTGCGCATGAGCGCGCGCCGAGCCGGCGCTTCCACGTACGCCAATCTGCGCTGACTGGACCTGCCACTCGGCAACAGCAGCCTGAGTAACTGCCGTCTAAATGCACTATGGGACGTGCAGCAATCTGGGGAACTCTGCTTTCAGCAACCCTGCTTTTGGGCGCAGCCGCGGGGCAGGCCCGCCAGCAACAATCGCCAAACCAACTGGTTCGTCAGGTGATCAGTCACGAAGTGCAGGCTGAGGAGCATGACCATAGCTACTGGATGTTTCGCCTGCAGCAGACCGAGTCGGGCGCCACAAAGACCGAGGAAGTCGTGGAAACGCCGCATGGCTGGGTACGCCGTCTGCTGGCGGTCAACGGCAAACCTCTGACCCCGCAGGACCAGGCTAAAGATGATGCTCAGCTTCATAAGCTGCTTACCAACCCGGGCGAGCAGCGCAAGAATCAGGAAGCGACCCGCAATGACGCGCGCGAGGCGCAGGAGCTCCTGAAGATGCTACCGGATGCGTTTATATACACCTACGCAGGGCGCAATGGCGAGGTGATGAAGCTGAATTTTCGGCCTGACCCAAACTTCCATCCCCAGTCGCGCAAAGCAGCCGTGTTTCATGACATGGTCGGGTCCTTGTGGTTGAACATGAAGCAGCAGCGCTTGGCCGGGATTCAGGGGCGTTTGAACCAGGAGGTGAAATTCGCCGGCGGGCTGCTGGGGCACCTGGACAAAGGCGGTACTTTTAACGTCAAGCAGACTCAGATTGCGCCCGGGATTTGGGATGTGACCTACATGAACGTGCAGATGAACGGCAAGGCGCTGTTCTTCAAGACTATTGCCGTGCGGGAGAAAGACATTCGCTCCAATTACCGCCGTGTCCCCAGCAACCTGACGCTGGCCCAGGCCGCGAAGCTGGTGAAAAGAGAAACGAATACACTAGCCGCGAAGCGTTAGCTTCCTCTCCCCAGCCCAGATCGCAAGGTCGCTGTCTGCTTGCTATCCTTCCCCATGCCCAAAAATTGGAAAACAAAGCTGATTCATTCTGATGCCCATGCTCCGGAAGGATTCCGCTCGCTGGCGCCGCCAGTTTACCGCGGCTCGACTGTGCTGTTTCCGAATGCCGCCTCGGTCAACGACAACTGGGACCAACATGCCGTGGGCTATACCTATGGGCTTTATGGCACGCCCACAGCGTTGGAGCTGGCGGCTCGCATATGCGAACTGGAGAAGGGGTTTCGCACACTTCTCACGCCAGGCGGACAATGCTCTATCTCCCTCATCAATTTTGCGTTCCTGAAGGCGGGAGACCACATCCTTGTCCCACAGAGCATATACGGGCCGAACCGGCATTTTGCCAACCAGGTTCTGCGCCGTTTTGGCGTAGACGCCACGTTTTATTCGCCGAATGCCGCTATCGAGCCGCTACTGCGGGAGAACACGCGGCTGGTATGGTGCGAAAGCCCCGGCTCGGTGACCATGGAAGTGCAGGACGTGCTTGCCATCGTCGCCGCCGCGCACCGAGCCGGCGCGCTGGTGGTGCTCGATAATACCTGGGCGGCGGGAATTTACTTTGACGCCTTCGCGCATGGAGTGGACATCACCATGCAGGCCCTGACCAAGTACATCGGCGGCCACAGCGACCTCCTGCTGGGCTCCATCACAGTGCGCGACGAGGCCGCGTATGAGCGGTTGGGCGCCACGCATCAACTGGTGGGCTGCGCCGTGTCGCCCGACGATTGCAGCCTGGCGCTGCGCGGCATGAAAACGCTGGCGGTGCGGCTGAAGGCAATCGAATCGGCAACGCTGGAGCTGGCGCGCTGGCTGGCTGGGCGGCCGGAAATTGAGCTGGTGCTTCACCCTGCGCTGCCTTCGTGTCCCGGCCACGAGTTCTGGAAACGCGACTTCACCGGCTCGGCGGGGGTTTTCTCCATCGTCTTTCACCGCCGCTATTCCAAGCCGCAGGTGCTGGCTTTCGTTGACCAGTTGGAATTGTTCGAAATCGGCTATAGCTGGGCTGGAGTGACCAGTCTGGCCGTCGCCTATGATTTTCAGGGAACTCCCGCCCGGCCTGATTACGGACACCGCCTGGTGCGGCTCAACATTGGCCTGGAGGACGTTGCAGACTTGAAGGCCGACCTGGAGCAGGCGCTGGTCTCGGCTCTGGCCTGACCCGGTCGGCCGAATCCTGCTAACCTTGAACCCAAACCTGAGTCAGAGTGGTCATGCGACCCTATTGCTCTCGGCGACTGTTGCTTTTCTCTCTCCTCCTGGCACTCCTGGCCGAACCACTCTGGGCAGGCCAGAACCCGGTTCCGCCTGAATCGCAGAAACGAGCTACCAGCACTCCTTACACCGGCGACCTGACCATTTTTGATTCTCCCGGGCGGGACCAAAGGCTGCAGATCAACCGCGTAATGGACATTCTGGGCATCACGCCGGGAAAGAACGTTGCCGATATTGGAGCAGGCTCAGGCTGGTTCACAGTGCGGGGGGCCCGGCGAGTGGGTTCCTCGGGAACCGTGTACGCGGTGGACATCAATCCAGACGCGATTCGCTACATTGAGCACAGAGCGAAGAGCGAATCCCTTGCCAACGTGAGAACCATTCTGAGCAAAGCCGACGACCCGCTGCTCCCGCCGAACGGCGTTGATGCCGTGCTGCTTTTGAAGACCTACCACGAAGTTGCCGACCCCGTTGCCCTGCTGCAGCGCCTGCGTGCCTCGCTCAAGGGCGGGGCGAAATTGGGAATTATTGACCGCAACGGAAACGGCACCGACCACGGCGTCAGCCGCAAGGTTGTGGTTCAGGAGGCGGAGCAAGCCGGTTACCGCCTGCTGCAGGACTATGACTTCGTCAAGCCGGACGGCATGGACTACTTCCTGGTCTTCACTCTGCGCTGAGTTCCTGCAGTCGTGCCGCGGCTCGAAAGGGCGAGTGCAAAGCGGAAGAAGCGCAAGTCAGCCTGAAAAGCTCCCCGGTTCAAAACGGCCGCACTGCTGCCGGGATGAAGCAGCCTTTGGTGCGGTATGAGGTAATCTAATTAAGATCAGCGCCCACCTCTACGGAGTGAATCATGAGCAGCTTGCAAGCAGGCACTCTCCCTGTAACTTCGGCATCCCAGTCGCCATTGGCAGCGAATGAGCTGCGCAAGATAGATGCCTACTGGCGTGCCGCGAATTACCTTTCAGTCGGACAAATTTACCTCTACAAGAATGCTCTCCTACGTGAACCGCTGCGGATCGAGCACATCAAGCCCAGGCTGCTTGGACATTGGGGAACCACTCCGGGCCTGAACTTCATCTACGCGCACCTGAATCGCATCATCAACAATTACGACCTGAGCGCCATCTTCATCTGCGGTCCCGGGCACGGTGGCCCGGGCATGGTCGCCAATACCTACCTGGAAGGCACGTACTCTGAGCTGTATCCGAACATTCCACAGAACGAGCAAGGCATGCAGCGGCTGTTCAAGCAGTTTTCGTTCCCGGGTGGGATTCCCAGTCATGTTGCCCCTGAAACTCCAGGCTCAATTCATGAAGGGGGTGAATTAGGCTACGCGCTCTCACATGCTTGCGGTGCCGCATTCGACAACCCAGACTTGTTGGTAGTTTGCGTGGTGGGGGATGGGGAAGCAGAAACTGGGCCGCTGGCCACCAGTTGGCACATTAACAAGTTTCTCAATCCAGTGCGCGATGGTGCGGTGCTGCCCATTCTGCATCTCAATGGTTACAAGATCGCCAATCCCACGATTCTAGGCCGCATGGATGATGAGCGGCTCAGCCAGATGTTCAGCGGGTATGGATGGAAGCCTTATTTTGTTGAAGGGAGCGACCCTGCCGCCATGCATCAGCTCATGGCCGGGACGCTCGACCACATCGTTGAAGAAATCCGCACCCTGCAGGAAGAGTCGCGTCACAACGGTAAAGCTGAGCTGCAGTGGCCGATGATCATCTTGCGCACTCCCAAAGGCTGGACGGGCCCCAAAATGGTCGACGGTAAACAGGTGGAAGGGACGTGGCGCGCGCATCAGGTGCCGGTTGCAGACCTGCAGCGCAAGCCCGAGCACGTCAAAATTCTAGAAGCCTGGATGAAGAGCTATCGGCCGGAGGAGTTGTTCGATGAACAAGGCAAGCTGATTGCCGAGTTAGCAGAGCTTGCGCCCAAAGGTGAGTGCCGAATGGGGGCGAATCCGCATGCGAACGGAGGATTGTTGCTCCGGGATCTGGTCATGCCTGATTTCCGCGACTATGCAATTGCCGTTAAGAAACCTGGCTCCGAACTGGCTGAGTCCACGCAGGTGCTGGGTACGTTTCTTCGTGACGTGATGAAGTTCAATCTCGACTCTAAGAATTTTCGCGTATTTGGCCCTGACGAAACGTCCTCTAACCGGCTGGAAGCCCTTTACGAAGCGACGGAAAAGGAATGGATGGAGAAGATTTTGCCAGTCGACGAGCATCTCAGCCGTGAAGGAAGGGTTGTGGAGATGCTCAGCGAGCATATGTGCCAAGGTTGGCTCGAAGGATACCTGCTGACGGGGCGTCATGGATTCTTCTCCTGCTACGAGGCCTTTATCCACATAATTGATTCCATGTTCAACCAGCACGCGAAGTGGCTGAAAGTAACGCGCCACATTGAATGGCGGCGCCCGATTGCGTCACTGAATTATCTGCTGACTTCGCACGTATGGCGCCAGGACCACAATGGCTTCAGCCACCAGGATCCGGGATTCATTGATCACGTTGTCAATAAGAAAGCGGACGTAGTTCGCGTCTATTTGCCTCCCGATGCGAATTGTCTGCTTTCGGTGGCTGACCACTGCCTGCGCAGCCGCCACTATGTAAACGTGATCGTGGCAGGGAAGCAACCCGCATTGCAGTATCTCGATATGGATTCTGCCATCGAGCACTGCACCAACGGCATCGGCATCTGGGCATGGGCCAGCAGCGATAAGGACTCAGAACCTGATGTGGTAATGGCGTGCGCCGGTGATATCCCCACGCTTGAGACCCTGGCGGCGGTTGATCTCCTGCGGCAGAGTTTTCCAGACATCAAGATTCGTGTGGTGAACGTAGTGGACCTGATGACGATTCAGCCCCATACAGAACATCCTCATGGGCTGACGGACAACGACTTTGATTCCCTGTTCACCCTCGACAAACCGATTATCTTCGCCTACCACGGATATCCGTGGCTCATTCACCGCTTGACGTACCGCCGGCACAACCACGACAACCTGCACGTGCGTGGCTATAAGGAGGAGGGAACCACTACGACGCCGTTTGACATGACCGTTCTCAACAATCTGGATCGGTTCAGCCTTGCTGGCGATGTGGTGGATCGCGTTCCGCGCTTACAGCGGACCGGGGCTCATTTCAAGCAGTCTCTGCGTAACAAGTTGGTCCAACACAAGCAGTACATCCGAGAATTCGGCGAGGACATGCCGGAGATCCGGGACTGGACCTGGAAGTATTGATGAAAGTTCTAGTCCTGAATTCCGGTTCCAGCAGCCAAAAAAGCGCGCTCTATGAAATTGGGAATGCGCCAGCGTCCGGCCCCCCCGATCCGCTTTGGCGCGCAGAAATCGAATGGGCGAGAGACGCGGCGCACCTCCACATACAGACCTCAAGTGGAGCCGTGCTGGACGAGAACGTATCCGCGACTGACCGCGGCGCTGCAGTGGAGCGCATGCTGCAGATGCTGTGGAAGGGAAGGACGGCTGTCCTGCAGAATACTAGCCAAACCGATGTTGTGGGACATCGCATCGTGCATGGCGGACATAAGCTCGATGATGCCACCTTGGTTACGCCGGAAGTGAAACGAGTGATCGCGAGCGTGGCAGCGTTTGCCCCGTTGCATAACCGAGCCGAACTTGAAGGCATTGAGACCATCGAACGAATGCTCGGGGCAGTCATACAGGTTGCGGTTTTCGATACGGGTTTTCATCGCACCTTGCCTTTGGCAGCAGCGGTGTACCCGGGACCATATGAATGGTTTCAGCAAGGAATCCGGCGTTACGGCTTTCACGGCATTAATCACCAGTACTGCGCTGAGCGCGCTGCCCAATTGTTGGGGCGAGACCTGGCTTCCTTGAAGCTGGTGAGCTGTCACCTGGGTAATGGCTGTTCGCTGGCGGCGATTGCGGGCGGGCGCAGCATGGATACCACCATGGGCTTCACTCCGCTGGACGGCTTGATGATGGGGACCCGCTCGGGCTCGCTCGATCCCGGCATCCTGACCTACCTGATGCGGCAAAGTTCAGTCACCGGACGTGAGCTGGACGACATACTGAACAAGAAATCTGGCCTGCTGGGAATTTCGGGAGTTTCCAGCGATATGCGAGAGGTTATGGCCGCGGTTCGGGAAGGCGATGCTCGTGCCAGGCTGGCGTTCGAAATATTTGTGCATCGGCTGCAACACGCTATCGCAGCCATGGCGTCTTCATTAGGGGGTGTTGACGTTCTGACCTTCAGCGCCGGAATCGGCGAACATTCCCCAGAAGTTCGTGCCGCGGCCTGCGAGAAGCTGGGGTTTCTGGGTATCCATCTCGATCAGCAGAAAAACACTTCTTCTGTACCGGATCATCAGATTTCAGCCAAAGACTCGAAAGTGCAGGTCCTGACCATCCGTGCCCAGGAAGACTGGGCGATTGCAAAAACGTGCGCTAAGCTGTGTGGGCGAGGTCAAAAGAACGCAACTTGAGGGCGCATCGCGCGCGCGAGCCTGTGGTCGCTCTTTCCTCTATTTGTTCTAAGGTGCAACGCCGCTTCGGGTTTGCGAGGGGCGAGGGCGCCCGTGGCCACACAGGTTGTACAGACGAGGGCGCCCGTGCCCGTGCAAGAAACCTGTGGAGCAGCGGCAAGCCGCGGCCGCAGAGCAACACTTCCCATTCAACAAGCGGGTCATTTAGATTAGGGGAATGTCCACCACCGGGGAGCGATTTGAGCGGGCGGTAGCCATCATGGAGCGACTGCGGGCGCCGGGAGGGTGTCCGTGGGACCGCGAGCAGACCTTCGACTCCATCAAGCCTTATACCCTGGAAGAGGCCTACGAGGTCCTGGAGGCGATTGACAATCGCGACTGGGACGAATTGACGGGCGAGTTGGGCGACCTGTTGTTGCAGGTGCTGTTCTATGCGGAGATGGCCAAGGAGCAGGGGACATTCTCCATAGACGAGGTGCTGGAGCGGCTTTCGAAGAAGCTGGTGGACCGCCATCCGCACGTGTTCGGAAACGTGAAGGCGGAGACATCGTCGGAGGTATTGCGCAACTGGGAAGCCCTTAAGGCGGAAGAAAAGAAGAAGCGGCTGGAGGCGGGAGGAGGGAAGGCGGCCAAGCAGGAGGAAGAGCCGAAGTCGGTGCTGGCGGGGGTGTCCTCTGGCATACCCGCTCTTCTGGAAGCTTACAAGCTGAGCTCGCGGGCGGCCCACGTTGGCTTCGACTGGCCGGAAATTGGCGGGCTGTTCGAAAAACTGAACGAAGAAGCGCGGGAGCTGCAGGAGGAATTGCGCGTGTTTCCGCAGCCGGGGCCGAAGCCGCACGCCCGCGGAATAGCTGGTTCAGGAGCGCAGAAGCCTGGCGAGGATTTGCAGCGACGCCTGGAAGACGAGGTGCTTTCCAGCACATTGGGATCCTAAGCTTAGAATTCCACGTGGACAAGTTGTCGC
>JADMIO010007284.1_pt1 | contig 44847 bp, 36 predicted proteins | sample 8958161 | NCBI WGS metagenome assembly JADMIO01 (sample SAMN16585339, study PRJNA669376) | soil metagenome | isolation source: Crop rotation soil | place: USA: Cullars Rotation, Alabama | collected 2011
CCGCCGATGCGCGCAGGGCGAGATTGCCCAAGGCAAACTGGTCGAGATTCGAGTGCCGGAGTTGCGATCACCGCGGCAGCTGCGGCTCGTCTATCGACGCGAGGGTGACCGTTCGCCGGCATCGCAAGCGTTGCTTGATGTCGCGCGCCAGTCGTCAGCGATTGCCGAAAAGTCCTAGCTGGCCTGAAAACCGCGGATGTAGGGCAACGCGGCCGCCGTTCGCTCGACGTCTTCGTAGCGTTCGAGCAGCAGTCCCGTCGTATCCCACCCGCCGGACAGCAGCGCCGCTCTGGCCGTGTCAGCCAGTCCAACTGACACCGTGAGCCCACGGGCCCGCACGGTCCGCGCCTGAATATCGACGGCGAACTCCAATGTGGGATCGGCCTCCGCCATTCCCCGCAGTTGCTCGAGGTCTTCACCTGTCGCGGTGACACACGCCAGGCCGATCATCAGGGCGTTGCCGGTGAAGATCTCGGCGAACGATCGCGCGACGATGGCGCGGAGCCCCCATCGAGCTAAGGCCTGCGGGGCGTGCTCGCGAGACGATCCGCACCCGAAATTCGCTCCGGCGAGCAGCACACTGGCGCCCTGCCGGGCCGGTTCGTCGAATGGGTGTCGCGCGCCTTGCGCGGCGAGCGCCCGTCGATCGTCCTCAAAGAGATGCGCTTCCAGTCCCTCGAAGGTCACGGCACGCAGAAAACGCGCCGGCATGATGCGGTCGGTGTCGAGATCGTCGCCTCGGAGGACAATCGCGCGGCCAGCGAGTCGCTCAATTCGCGAGGACACGAGCGTCCTTTCCCCACGCGCGAACGTCAACGACTTCGCCGGCAATCGCCGCCGCCGCGACCATCGCCGGGCTCATCAGCAGAGTGCGCCCGGTCGGGCTGCCCTGCCGGCCCTTGAAATTTCGATTCGACGTGGATGCGCAGATTTCGCGGCCGTTCAGGCGATCGGGATTCATCGCGAGACACATGGAACAGCCAGCTTCGCGCCAGTCGAACCCGGCGCTGCGGAAGATGTCATCGAGGCCCTCGCGCTGGGCCGCGGCGGCCACCGCCTGCGATCCCGGCACGACGAGCGCGCGGACTTGCGGCGCCACGCGCTGTCCGGCCACGACGCGTGCGGCTTCGCGAAGGTCCGACAACCGCCCGTTCGTGCACGACCCGATGAACGCAACGTCGATGCGTGTACCGGCGATTGCCTGGCCCGAGTCGAAGCCCATGAACTCCAGCGCCTCGCTCACACCTTCTCCATCAGCTCCGCCACCGGATCGCGGCAGGCGGCCGTCGACACCAACGGACTGGCCGGGGTTGATCCCCCACGTCACCATCGGTGCGATGGCATCCGCGTCGATATGGACGACGTCATCCCATCGTGCGTTGGCATCCGACGCGAGACTGCGCCACCATTCGCTCGCGCGCTCGAACCCGGCGGTGTCGCCATTCGCGCCCGGCGCAAACCGTCGGCCGCGAAGGTAATCAATCGTCGTCACGTCAGGATTGACGTAACCGATCCTGGCACCGCCTTCGATCGACATGTTGCAGAGCGTCATGCGCTCATCCATGGACAGGCGTGCGACCGTGTCGCCTGCGTACTCGTAGGCGAATCCCGTCCCGGCCTGAACGCCGAGCCGGCCAATGATGGCCAGGATCAAATCCTTCGCGTAAACGCCGGGCGCCAGGCGGCCCGTGACCTCGATCCGGCGGACCTTCATCGGCGACATGGCGAGCGTCTGCGATGCGAGCACGTCACGGACCTGAGACGTCCCGATGCCGAACGCCAACGCCCCAAAGGCACCGTGCGTCGACGTGTGACTGTCGCCGCAGGCGATCGTCATCCCGGGCTGCGTGAGGCCGAGCTCCGGGCCGATCACGTGAACGATGCCTTGCGCGCCCGTCGATCGATCGAACAGCGGAATCTTGTGTTCACGACAGTTGCGCTCGAGCGCCGCGGCCATGGTCTCGGCCATCAAGTCCTTGAACGGCCGAGGTTCGGCGGTCGTCGGCATGATGTGATCGAGCGTTGCAAACGTCCGCTCGGGCGCTCGGACGCGCCAGCCGCGCGCGCGCAGAGCGTCGAACGCCTGCGGGCTCGTGACCTCATGCACCAGGTGCAACCCGACGTACAGCTGCGTCTGGCCATTGGGCAGCAGCCGCACGGCGTGGCGGTCCCAGACTTTTTGAAACAGCGTCTGTCCCATCGAAGACACCAGATCGTATCAGGGCTCCGCGAGTACGCCCCCACGTGAAAGTGGGCATGCGGGTTGCTTATATGCGGACTCGTGACGCAGGCGATGGGCACAGGGCGAACACGCCCGCTGGGCAAGTGGCGTTGAGGCCTCACCGGGAGGTTTTGTGTTGGAAGATTCTGCAGTCCTCTCCTGCTGTCACGTACGCAGTTTTCGCGACCTCACAGTCGTCCGTGAGCCGCTGATCGCAAGTGATATTCTGCTGACGCTCGTCGGGATCGGGTACTCGCCAGTGCCTAGTGCCCAACGCCCAAGGCCTGACGTCCAATGAATGCCCTGTCTTCTCTGAATCCCGCCCAACGTGAAGCCGTCGAACATGTGGATGGCCCGTTGTTGATCCTCGCCGGCGCCGGATCGGGTAAGACGCGAGTCATCACGGTCCGCATCGCCCACATCATCAGCAACGGGTTTGCGGCACCAGACAACGTCCTCGCGGTCACCTTCACCAACAAGGCCGCCGAAGAAATGCGCAGCCGCGTCGAACAGCTGCTCGACGGCGAGTGTCGCCAGCTGTGGATGTCGACGTTTCATTCACTCTGTGCGCGGTTGCTCCGGCGCGAAGCGCCGGCCATTGGGCTGTCGCGCGATTTCGTGATCTACGACTCCTCCGATCAACTCGCCGTCGTCAAGCAGGCGATGAAGGCGATGAACATCGACGACAAGCTCGTGCCGCCGAGGGCAGCCCTGTCGCGCATCAGCCAGGCGAAGAACCGTATGGAGTCTCCCGAAGCGATGAAGGCGGCTGGCTGGAGCCTCAGAGACCAGCAAATCGGCCGGATTTACGATGTCTATCGCAAGTCGCTGCTCGATGCCGGGGCACTCGATTTCGACGATCTGCTGCTGAAGACGGTGGACCTGTTCGAGACCAGCGAGCGCGTGCGCACCTTCTACGGACAGAAGTTCCGGTACGTCATGGTGGACGAGTATCAGGACACCAATCGGCCCCAGTACCTGCTGATCAAACGGCTGGCCGAAGTGCATCGGAACCTGTGTGTCGTGGGCGATCCGGACCAGTCCATTTACAAATGGCGGGGCGCCGACCTGCGCAACATCCTGGACTTCGAACACGACTTTCCGGACGCGAAGATCGTGCGGCTCGAGCAGAACTACCGCTCGACGCAGGTGATTCTCGACGCGGCCTCGGCCGTCATCAGCAAGAATCGAAACCGCAAGGACAAGCGCCTGTGGACGGATCGTGCCGGCGGCGAGCGCGTGCGCTACGTGCGCTCCGGCGACGAAATTGAAGAGGCTGACTTCATCGTACGGACGACGCGCGATATCCATCGGAGCCGCACCGACGGCATGGTCGCCGTGCTGTACCGCACCAACGCGCAGTCGCGCGCGATCGAAGACGCGTTCATGCGCGAGGGCATCCCGTACCGCATCATCGGCGGCGTTCGCTTCTACGAGCGCAAGGAAATCAAGGACGCGCTTGCCTACCTGCGTCTGGTGATCAACACGCACGACGACGTCAGCTTCCGCCGTGTGGTGAACGTGCCGGCACGCGGCATCGGCAAGAGTGTGCTCGAAGCGCTGGAAGCGATTACCGACCTCGACAGCGGTGCGGCGATTCCGGCGGGGAGTTCAACGCCGCTCATCGAAGAGGCACCGGTCGTCGATCCCGTTGTCGGCCGGACGGCGCGCAATGCGCCACGGTCACTCTGGACACGGATGAACGTGGCCATCGATCGCCGGCTGGTGCCGGCCCGGGCGGCCGCGTCCCTCACGGCATTTCGGGACCTGATTCGATCGCTCGCACAGAACAGTGGCTCGACGCCTGTGTCGACGACCTTGAGTCTGATGCTCGATCGGTCCGGCTACCTGCAGAATCTCCGCGACGAACGCAGCGAGGAGGCGGAGGCGCGAGTCGAAAACCTCATGGAGCTGGTGTCCGCGGCCCGTGAATACGAGTCGCGCGAGATCGATCCGGCGCTGGGCGGGTTCGTCGATCGATTGTCGCTGCTGTCCGAGGCGGACGAAGCGGAAGGTGCGAGCGAAGCGCGCGTCTGGCTGATGAGCATGCACGCGGCCAAGGGCCTGGAATTCCCGACGGTGATTGTGGCCGGCATGGAGGAAGGACTGTTCCCGCACGCGCGGTCCACTGAGGACCAGGACGAGGTCGAGGAAGAACGGCGGATTTGCTACGTCTGCCTGACGCGGGCCCGCGAGCGTCTGGTGCTGACGGGCGCGGCGCGGCGCCGCACGTTCGGCGAATATCAACCGACGACGCCCTCCCGCTTTCTCGACGAGATTCCCGCCGAGTTGATGGACCGTGTCGAACCAACGCCGGCAAGAGCCCGGTGGGAAGGCCAGTACGAGCTGCGGAATCCGTACGCACACCGTTCGGGGCGGCCGTTCCGCGCCAAGGAAGAATCTGGGACCTACCGGTATGAGGATGAGGATCAGAGCGCTTCCGGCGTGAAGACCGGCATGCGCGTGCGTCACCGGCAGTTTGGCGTCGGCACGGTCACGGCCGTGGAAGATCACGGCGACGACTACAAAGTCACTGTGAGATTCGCCGCGGTGGGCACCAAGAAGCTACTGGCGAAATTCGCCGGCCTGGAAAAGGCGTGACGCGGACGAGCCTCAGCTCGGCGGCAATTCTTCATCCGGCTCGTTGAGGGCCGCAATCGACACCAGCTTGTCGCCCTCGGCCAGGTCCATCAGTCGCACGCCCTGTGTGTCGCGTCCAATCGGGCGCAGATCACCGGCTTTCATGCGGATGATCTGACCCTGCTCCGTGACGAGCAGCAGCTCGCTGCGGTCGTTCACGCACGCGATCCCGACGACCGAGCCATTGCGTTCCGTGGTCTGGACGTTCTTCAGTCCGATGCCGCCACGCGACTGCACGCGGTATTCGCCCACGTCGGTGCGCTTGCCGAAGCCGTTCTCGCAGGCGGTGAGCAGCGTCGCGTCCTGGCTGACAACCTCCATCGCCACGACTTCGTCGCCCTCACGCAACTGCATGCCGCGCACGCCGAACGCGCTCCGGCCCATGGGCCGCGCATCGGCTTCCGAGAACCGAATGGCCATGCCGTTGCGGGATCCGATGACCAGATCCTTCGAGCCGTCCGTCTCCGCGACGGCGATCAACCGGTCTTCGTCGTCCACCTGGATCGCAATGATGCCGGCGGCGCGCGGGTTGGAGAAGGCCCGCAGATCGGTCTTCTTGATGGTGCCGGTGCGCGTGCCCATCACGATGAATCGCTGGCCGTCCTGTTCCGGGAACGCCTGCACGCGCAGCAGGGCGGCGATCTTCTCGCGCTCGTTCATGTGGACGAGGTTCGCAATGGCCTTGCCCTTACTGCTGCGACCGACTTCCGGCACGTCATACACGCGCAGCCAGTAGCACTTCCCGCGGTCGGTGAAGATGAGGATGTAGGCGTGCGTGTTGGCCACGAAGAGGTGACGCACGACGTCCTCTTCGCGGGTCTGCATGCCGATCAGGCCCTTGCCGCCCCGCCGCTGCTTGCGGTACGACTCCAGTGCGGTGCGCTTGATGTATCCCGTGTTGGTCGCCGTGATCACGACGTCTTCGTCTTTGATCAGGTCTTCCACGCGGAACTCGCCGGTCGCCTCGATGAAGTCGGTTCGACGGTCGTCGCCGTAGGTGTTCTGAATCGCGCGCAGTTCCTCGACGATGATGCCGATGATGAGCTCTTCCTTCGACAGGATCTCGCGAAGTCTCGCGATCGTCTTCATCAACTCGGCGAGCTCGTCGAGGATCTTCTGCCGCTCCAGACCGGTCAGGCGCTGCAGCTGCATGTCGAGGATCGCCTGCGCCTGAATCGTTGTGAGGCCGAAGCGCGTGATGAGACCCGTACGCGCTTCGACGGGATTCTTGGATCCCCGGATGAGCTTGATGACCTCGTCCAGATGATCGAGCGCGATCTTGAGACCTTCGAGAATGTGCGCGCGTGCCTCGGCCTTGCGGAGCTCGAACTCGATGCGCCGGCGCACCACCTCGCGGCGGAACTCGATGAAGTGCTCGACGATCTCGAGCAGGCCCATCACGCGCGGCCGGCCGGCCACGATGGCCAGCAGCGTGATGCCGTAGCCCATCTGCAGCTTCGTGTGCTTGTAGAGATTGTTCAGCACGACGTCCGGCAGCTCGCCGCGGCGGAGCTCGATGACGATCCGCATGCCGTCGCGGCTCGACTCGTCGCGCAGATCGGAAATGCCTTCGATCTTCTTGTCGCGAACCAGCTCGGCGATCTCGGCGACGAGGTTCGCCTTGTTGACCTGATACGGAATCTCCGTGATCACGATCGACACGCGGTCGCTCTTCTTGTGCTCTTCGAACGCCGCCTTGCCGCGCAGCGTGAAGCCGCCGCGGCCGTCCATATAGGCCTTGTAAATGCCGTCGCGGCCGACGATCGTGCCGCCGGTCGGAAAATCCGGCCCGGGAATCGCCTGCAGCACCGCGCGAACTTTCTCGTCGCGTGGCGCGTGGCGCTTCTCGATGACCGCGATCACCCCGTCGATGACCTCGCGCATGTTGTGCGGGGGGATGTTGGTCGCCATGCCGACGGCGATCCCGGTCGAGCCGTTCACGAGGAGATTCGGAAACGGCGTCGGCAGCACCGTCGGTTCTTCGGAGGTCTCGTCGAACGTCGGCCGGAAATCGACGGTGTCCTTGTCGAGGTCGGACATCATCGCTTCGGCGAGCGCCTCGAGACGCGCTTCCGTGTATCGATAGGCCGCGGGCGGATCACCGTCGACCGAGCCGAAATTGCCCTGCCCGTCCACGAGCAGGTACCGCATGTTGAAGTCCTGCGCGAGCCGGACGAGCGTGTCGTACGCCGGCGCGTCGCCGTGCGGATGGTAGTTGCCGATGACTTCGCCGACGATCTTCGCGCACTTGCGATAGGGCCGGTTCGACGCGAGGCCCATGTGCCGCATGGCGTACAGCACACGCCGGTTCGCGGGCTTGAGACCGTCGCGGATGTCCGGCAGCGCCCGCCCGATGATTACGCTCATCGCGTAATCCATGTACGAGCGCTTCATCTCGTCTTCGATGTTGACGGGCTGTTTGATTGGAAGATTCGGATCCATGGCTATTTCAGGAACTGGGCGCCAAGCCCTCGGACACCGGCGAGCGCCCGTCGTCTAGATATCGAGGTTCTTCACATCGAGGGCGTTGTCCTCGATGAACTTCCGCCGCGGCTCGACCTGATCGCCCATCAGCGTCGTGAACATCAGATCCGCTTCCGTGTGATCCTCGGCGCGAACCTGGAGCAGGGTGCGTTTCTGCGGGTCCATCGTGGTTTCCCACAACGTATCCGGGTTCATCTCGCCCAGGCCCTTGTAGCGATTGATCGCCAGCCCGCGCCGGCCGGCGACGACGAAGTACTCGACGAGCTCGTCGAGCGTCTCCACGCGTTTGTCCGCTTCGACCTTCGGCCCGGCCGGCCGGGGTTTGGCCGCAACGTCCGCGGGATCGGCGGCCTTGACGTCCACCTCGGCGTCTGCGGATTCATCGACGTCCGGCTCGGTTGTTCCAGTCGTGCGAATCGTCACGGCGCCCATCATCAGATCGCGAACGTCCTGATACGACGCCGCCAGCGTCCGGAACTCGCCCGTCGTCACGTAATCGAGGTCGAGCCGATGCCGCCGTCCATAGCCGGCAGTGCGGTCCTCGATCTCCACTGCGAGCGCCTGATGTTCCGGATCCTCGACCACTGTGGCCGTCACATCCGTCGCGGTCGTGAGGTGCGCCGCCAGCGCATCGACCCGCGCACGATCGGACCAGAAGGTTTTGTCGCGGGCTTCGCCTTCGAGGAGCGCCAGGATGGCTCGACGACCCGGACCTCGTCGTTCCACAACCGTCAGGTACTTCCGGAAGGCCATCAGTTTCTCGAGCCGGCCTTCGAGCTCTGCACCGGCGATTTCCTTGCCGGTCGGCGACACGACGGTGCGTGATTCCGCCGCCCGTCGAATCAGAAACGCTTCGAGCTCGCGCTCGTCCTTGATGAACGTCTCCTGGCGGCCACGCTTCGCGCGGAAGAGCGGTGGCTGCGCGATGTAGATGTGGCCACGGTCGACGAGATCCCGCATCTGCCGGTAGAAGAACGTGAGCAACAGCGTCCGGATGTGCGATCCGTCGACGTCGGCGTCCGTCATGATGATGACGCGGTGGTACCGCAGCTTCGAGGGATCGAACTCGTCGGCGCCGATGCCGCAACCGAGCGCCGCAATCAACATGCGAATTTCTTCGTGGCTCAGCATCTTGTCGAAGCGGGCTTTTTCGACGTTCAGGATCTTGCCTTTGATCGGCAAGACGGCCTGAAAACGACGCTCGCGGCCCTGCTTGGCGGAGCCGCCTGCGGACTCACCCTCGACGATGTACAGCTCGCTCTGCGCCGGATCGCGTTCCTGGCAGTCGGCGAGCTTGCCGGGCAACGCAGTGTTGTCGAGCGCGCCCTTGCGTCGGACGAGATCACGCGCCTTGCGCGCGGCTTCCCGTGCGAGCGCCGCTTCTGCGGCCTTGGCAATGATGCGCTTGGAGACGCTCGGCGTCTGTTCCAGGAATGCACCGAGCCGATCGTTGACGATCCCCTCGACGATGCCCTTGACTTCGGTGTTTCCGAGCTTCGTCTTGGTCTGACCTTCGAACTGCGGCTGCGGGATCTTGACGGAGATGACGGCGGTCATGCCCTCGCGGATGTCGTCACCGCTGATACTTTCGGTGAGTTTGTCCGCCAGGTTGTTCTTCGTCGCGTAGTGATTGATCGTGCGCGTCAGCGCGGAGCGGAAGCCGGACATGTGCGTCCCGCCTTCCGTCGTGTTGATGTTGTTCGCGAACGAGTACGTGGTTTCCGTGTAACCGTCGTTCCACTGCAGGGCGATTTCAACGCCGATGCCGTCACGCTCGCCGGACATGAAGATCGGCTTGTCGTTGACGGCCGTTTTGTTCTTGTTCAGGAACTCGACGAACTCCCGAATCCCGCCCTGGTACACGAACGCGTGGTGTTTGCCGCCCTCGTGCTCGTCATCGATCGTGATGGTGACGCCGGCGTTCAGGAATGCGAGCTCCCGGAGCCGCTGCGACAAGGTCTCGAAACTGAATTCGACGCTCTCAAAGACCGTCCCGTCCGGCTTGAACGTGATCTTGGTGCCGCGCTTCTCGGTGGTGCCCGTGATGTAGAGGTCGCCGAGGGGCGTCCCACGCTCGTAGCGCTGCTGGTGCACATGGCCGTTGCGCCAGATTTCGAGCTCCAGCCATTCGGACAGCGCGTTGACGACCGATACGCCGACGCCGTGCAATCCACCGGAAACCTTGTACGCGGAGTTTTCGAACTTGCCGCCGGCATGCAGGACGGTCAGCACGACTTCCGCAGCGGATCGGCCGCTTTCGTGCATGTCCACCGGGATCCCGCGGCCGTCATCGATGACGGTGATCGATCCGTCGATGTGGAGCGTGACGTTGACGTTCCGGCAGTACCCCGCGAGTGCTTCGTCGATGGAGTTGTCGACAACCTCGTAGACCAGGTGGTGCAGCCCGGAAGGCCCGGTCGAGCCGATGTACATCGCCGGCCGCTTGCGAACGGCTTCCAGTCCTTCGAGAACTTTGATCTTGTCAGCGCGATAGTCGTCCGCACTGCCGGGCACAGCTGTGCCCGTGGCGGAGGATCCGCGGCCTGCGTTTTTGAGGTCGGTCTTTGCCATGGAGCTTGTGATCGGCCTGCCTGAATCAGATGCGCATCGGCATGATGACGTACACGTACTCGTAGCCATCCGCGCCGATCGGCTTGACGACGGCTTGACTGACTTCGTCCTTGAACTCGAGGCGCACGTTCTCGGTCTCGACGACGTTCAGGAAATTGTCCACGTAGTCGGCGTTGAAGCAGATCTGCATCGCGCTGCCGCCGTAATCCACTGCGAGCACTTCGTGCGCCTCACCCACTTCCGGCGTACTTGAGGTGATTTCCACTTGATCTTTGCCCAGCGCGAACTTGACGGCTTTCGAGCGTTCGTTGGACAGCAGACGCACCCGGCGGACTGCGGCGGCAAGCCGATCACGATCGAATTCGATGTGTTTGTCGTTGGTCTTGGGAATCACCCGTTCGTAGGCTGGGAAATTCGCGTCGATTTTCCGTGAAATCAACAACCGGCCGTCGGCCCGGAAAAACAGGTGATTCTCGCCCTGGGAAAACTCGACGGCAGCTCCGCCGTCAATCAGCCTGGCGACTTCGTTGAGTGTTTTTCGAGGCAGCAACACGTCGGTTTTGACGTTTTTTCCCGGTGACTCCTGCACGCTGATGAACGCCAGGCGGTGACCGTCTGTGGCCACCATGCTCATGGAATCGGGACGAAGCACGAGTTGTGCGCCGTTCAGAAAATATCGTGTGTCTTCGCTGGTGATCGCGAAGCGCGTGTGCGAGATCATCCGCTTCAGAGCTGCGCCAGGAAGAACAGCCTCGGCGGTACCCCCGTCCTGCGGCGGCGTCGGAAACTCGCTCGCCGGCAGCGTCTGCATCCGCGATTCAAATCGATCGGCCGCAACCGTGACGCTCTTGCCACCTTTGTCCTGTTCAATTCGCACTTCGGTGTCCGGAAGCGCGCTGACGATCTCGAATAACTTCTTTGCCGGCAGCGTCAGTGTGCCTGGCTTCGACACCGACGCCTCGCACTTGCTGCGCAAGCCGACGTCGAGATCCGTCGCCAGCAACGAGACGGCGTCCTTTGTCGCATCCAGCAGCACGTTCGCCAGAATAGGAATGGTGTTTTTCCGCTCGACGATGCCCTGCAGCAGGGAAAGCTCTTTGAGGAGATCGTTCTTGCGGACGACAAGTTCCATGGGTGAGGCGCCTCGTGTCTGACCCCACCGCCCGGCGGGGGTTTTCTCTCTTAAACCAGAAGATCAAAAAGACAGAGAAGTATAACAGGAATAAGGACCTGTTGACCTCGTAAACGAGGCCTGTAAGTAATTTATTTTCATACAGTTAGCCTGTGGACGTTTCTGCGGATAGATCGGCGGTACACACGCCAGAAAACTGTAGAGAAATGGCGGGAGGCCGGACCTTCCACAGCGCTCCACAGCAGACCCGTGTGGAAAAAACCTGGACGGCGGAAACAGGTCCGGAATTGCTAGCGAAATGACTCCAACAGGGTGTTGACGAGACTGTTGAACGCCGCATCGTCTTGTCGCATCGACTCGATCTTTCGGATCGAGTGAATGACCGTCGAATGATGCTTCCCGCCGAAGGACTTTCCGATCTCGGGAAGCGACGCGTTCGTCAGGGCCTTGCACAGGTACATCGCGACCTGGCGTGGCATCGCGACGGACTTCGAGTTGTTGCGCGACTTCAAATCGGCGAGTTTGAGTTGATAGTACTCGGCGACGAATTTCTGAATCGTGTCGATGGTGACGACCTTGTCTTCATGGCGGAGCACATCACGCAGCACTTCCTGCGCGAGCCCCATGGACATGTCACGCCCTGTCAAGGACGCGTACGCGAGGAGACGAATCAGAGATCCTTCGAGCTCGCGAATGTTCGACTTGATTCTGCCCGCGATGTAAAGCGCCACATCGTCCGGCAACGGCACGCCTTCGCTCTCAGCCTTTCGTTTCAGAATGGCCATTTTGGTTTCAAGATCCGGCGGCTGAATATCGGCGATCAAGCCCCATTCGAAGCGGCTGCGCAGGCGTTCTTCCAGTTCGCTGATTTGATGCGGCGGACAATCGCTGCTGAGCACGATCTGCTTCTGAGCATCATGGAGTGCATTGAACGTGTGGAAAAACTCGGTTTGTGTCCGTTCTTTGCCGACGATGAACTGAATGTCATCCACCAGCAGGACATCGACGCCGCGATAGCGCTCGCGGAATTCGAGGATGTGGTCGTACCGGATGGCATTGACCACTTCGTTCATGAAGCGCTCACCGGAGATGTACGTCAGCTTGAGATTCGCGTTGTGTGTCAGGACGTAGTGTCCGATCGCATGCATCAAGTGCGTCTTACCGAGTCCCACGCCGCCGTACAGAAACAGCGGGTTGTACGACCGCGACGGCGCTTCGGCGACGGCGCGGCATGCGGCATGGGCAAACTGATTTGACGATCCGACGATGAATGTTTCGAAGGAATACCGCGGGCTCAGGCCTGGATATTCACGATCGGACGATTCAGCATCGGCCTTTTCGGCGGCGGTGTGCGCCGGCGCGGCTCCCGCCGGCTCGAGCGCTTCAGGCATCAGCTCGACGCTGACGCCGGGCCGGCCGACTTCGATCAGCGCTTCGCTGATAACTCCCGTGTAGTGTTTGGTGAGCCATTCGACCGCAAGTCGATCCGTAACGCGGACGGCGAGCCGATCGCCACGATCCGCGGACAGTGTTGTTTGCTTGAACCAGGTGTCGTAGGTGTAGCGGTTGACCTTGGTTTCAATGCGCCCGAGGACTTCATCCCAAATCGTACCGGCCATTGCACGAACCCAAAGTCTGGTCCCAAGGAGAATGACTTTCGCCCCCGGAACCGCAGTTTTTTCGGCTAACTTGCGTTTACAATCCGTCCAAAAGGCCCGAAATCAGGCCCCAGGTCTCGGCTTTCGCCATGTGACAACCCCTGTTTTTGCTGTAGTTTACGGATACTTCCCTTCGGAAGGCCGCGATTTCCACAGTTTTTTCCACAGTTGTTGAAAACTCCCCGAAGATTTGGCCCCTTTTGAGGGGTCGCGAATCTACCACAGCCACAGAGACGCGCTCAACGTTGACACGGTTTTGCGCCCTTCGCTACGATGAGTGTTTCTCCGGGGTGCCTTGACATCCCACCGGGAGCCTCATGAAACGTACGTTCCAGCCTAACCGCCGCCGCCGCCGCCGGACCCATGGATTCCTGGTCCGCATGAGCACCAAGAATGGCCGCATCGTGCTGAAGCGCCGACGGGCGAAAGGGCGGAAACGGCTCACGGTTTCAACGTCCTGACATCCCGGTTCAGGCGGTCTTCCCGCGCTATGCCTGTGAAGTTTTGTCGCGCGGCACGGCTCCGATCTCGAGATCAGTTCGATCGCGTGCAACGCGGCGGGCGCCGCGTTTCTACCCGCCTCTTTACGCTGGTGGCGTCCCCAAATGTCCTGGGCCGGGATCGGCTCGGCATCATTGCGTCCCGCAAAGTGGGCGGGGCCGTCGTCAGAAACCGCGCAAAGCGTCGGATTCGTGAGGTTTTCCGGATGCGGGCGTCGCAAGGGGCGCCGCCGGCCGGTTGTTTCCTGGACCTCGTAGTCGTCGCGCGGTACCCCGTGACGGAAGCGCCGTTTTCGATAGTTGAAGCGGATTTTCAAGCTGCCCTTCGACAGCTTCGCGGAGTGAAATAGCAATATGACGATTTCACCGGGCGCCCGCCTGGGCATCCTGCTGATTCAGGCGTATCGGTTGCTCCTGGGTTCCTGGTTCGGCGGCGCCTGCCGATTCGAACCTTCCTGCTCGCACTACGCCATCGACGCGTTGCGGACGCACGGTCTCTTCCGGGGATCCTGGCTCGCCGCTCGACGTATCGCGCGCTGTCACCCGCTGGCTCAACCCGGATTCGATCCGGTTCCGCCACACGCCGGACGCTGAGATCGCGAGATCACCATGGAAAAACGTGTCTTCCTCGCGATCTGTCTGATGTTTCTCGTGCTCGCGCTCTACCAATACTTTCTCGTCCCGGTGCCGCCCCAGGCGCCCGTCCAGGCACCCGCGGCCGCCGACGTGAGCTCGCCCGGCACACCCGCGCAAGGTACGGCTCCAGCGCCGCCGGCCGCAGAACCCAAAGCCCCTGTCGCGAAGGCCCTCGTCGCAGACACCGAGGCTCATGAGATCGTCGTGGACACAGATCGCGTCCACGCTGTGTTCTCGTCCGCTGGCGGAACGCTCCGGAGTTGGAAACTGAAGCGCCACGACAACTACGAAGTCGTGCCGGTCGAGATGCCGAAGCAGCTGCCGCACCCGTTTACCCTCGCGACGGACGATCCCGAGCTTTCGAAAACCCTGGCGAACGCGCTCTACTTGCCGAGCAAGACTGAGTTGTCACTCGGTTCCAGTCCGGGGACGCTCAGCTTCGAATACCGCGACGCCAACGGACTCAATGCTCGCAAGACGTTTCAGTTCCAGCCGGCCGGCAAGCCATACCTCCTTGAAGTGACGGCCTCTGTTGACGTCAACGGCGCATCGCGTCCAGCCATCGTTCAGTTCGGGCCGGCGCTGGGGTTGGGGTACCAGCCGGACGGGTCGCGTCATGTGGACACGCAGGCGTTGCTGTTTCGCAACGACAAGGTCGAGCGAATGACGGCGAGCACGCTCGGGAAAACACCGACCTACGACGGCTCGTTTGAATTCGTGGGCGTGGAAGAACAGTATTTCCTGAGCGTTGCGCTGCCGGGAACGCAGGCGGTTCGAACGGAGTTCCAGCCGTTTGCTCAGCCACTCGCGAACGATCCGAAGGTCTCCCGCAAGTTCATTTCGTACAGCCTCGCCGTGCCCGGTCAGGCCAACATTCCCTTCTTCCTGGGACCGAAGGACTTCGACGAACTGAAGAAGGTCGACACGAATCTCGTCATGGCGATCGACTTCGGGTTTTTCCGGCCGATCGTCGTGCCGTTGCTCCAGGCGCTCAAGACGATCAACAGCTACGTCGGGAACTACGGCTGGTCGATCATCATCCTCACGATTCTGATCAACCTCCTGATCTTCCCTCTGCGTCATCGCAGTATGGTCTCGATGCGGAAGATGCAGGCCGCGCAGCCTGAGATCAAGGCCATCCAGGATCGCTACTCGAAGTACAAGCTCACCGATCCCGAGCGGCAAAAGATGAACCCTGAGCTGATGGCGCTCTACAAGGCCAAGGGCATCAATCCGGCCAGCGGCTGCGTGCCGATGCTGCTGACTTTCCCGATCCTGCTGGCGTTCTACGCGATGTTGTCGGGGGCCATCGAACTGCGCGGCGCGCCGTTCCTCTGGTGGATTCACGACCTGTCATTGCGCGACAGATACTTCATCACGCCGTTGCTCATGGGCGGGACCATGTTCTGGCAGCAGAAGATGATGCCCGCACCGTCCACAGATCCGCTGCAGGCAAAAATCCTGCTCTTGATGCCGGTCATCTTCACGGTGTCGTTCCTGTGGGCGCCGGCCGGCATGGTGCTTTACTGGCTCGTCAGCAACCTGATGGGCATCCTTCAGCAGTCCGTGACCCTGAAGATCATCGGCAAGCCGACGCGCCAGGTGCCGGCACCGAAGGGCCGTCCGGTAAAATCCGTCGGCAGCGCGAGCACGATCAAGACCTAGGACATCCGCATGAGCGCAGATCTCGACGCCAAAGTGATCGCATTTGTCGGCCAGGTGACGTCGGCTATGGGGCTCGCGCTCGAGACCCAGGTCGAAGAGACGCAGGACAACATCCGGTTGAATCTCAGCGGCGAAGGCGCCGACGTTCTGCTGCGTCGCAAAGGCGAGGCGCTCGATGCGCTGCAGGTGATCGTGAACACGGCCTTCGGCCGGGACGCTCGCGGCGATCGGCACTACGTCGTCGATGCGCTCGGTTTCCGCAAGAGCAAGGATGCCGAGCTGCGGCAGATGGCGATGTTCATGATGGAGAAGGTACGCGCGACGGGACGTCTCCAGGAGATCGGCCCGCTCAATCCGTACGCGCGCCGCATCGTCCACCTGACCGTGGCCGAGGACCCGACGCTCACGTCCGAAAGCACAGGCGACGCGTTCCTTAAGACCGTGGTGATTTCCCGCAAGGTCTGATCCTTCCGCACGCCCATGTTTGCCACCGACGACACCATCGTCGCGATCGCGACGCCTATGGGCCGCGGCGGCATCGGCGTTGTCCGATTGTCAGGACCTCGAGCCGTCACGATTGCGTGTTCGCTCGCCGGTCAACGGACCACTCTGACCCCCCGCCATGCCACGTTCGCGCGGCTCCTGGATCCCGCGGAGCCGAATCGTCCGGTCGACCAGGTGGTGCTGACGCGCTTCGAGGCACCGCACTCGTACACCGGCGACGAAGTCGTTGAAATCAGCGGCCACGGCAGCCCTGTGCTGCTCGCACGTATCGTGGCGCTCGCACTGACGGCCGGGGCGAGGCTGGCGGAGCCGGGCGAATTCACGTTGCGCGCGTATCTCAACGGCCGGATGGACCTCGTGCAGGCGGAGGCCGTCGCGGATCTCGTCGATGCCGTCACCCCCGCGCAGGCGCGCACCGCGATGGATCAACTCGAGGGCACGCTGACCGGCGCGATCGCGCGCGTCGATGCCACGCTCTTCGACTTGGCCGCGCGCCTCGAGGCGTCGCTCGACTTTCCCGATGAGGGGTTTCACTTCGTCACGCGCGACGAGACCGCGCGAGACCTGGCGCGGATTCGCACCGACCTCGAGGCGCTCGTTCGCAATGGCCGCGCCGGCCGCGTGTTGCGCGAGGGCCGCATGGTCGTGATCGTGGGCGCGCCGAATGCCGGGAAATCGAGCCTGTTCAATGCACTCGCCGGTGCGGATCGCGCGATCGTCACGGATGTGCCCGGCACGACACGCGACGTGCTGACCGAGCGCGTGGACATTGCCGGCATCCCCATCACGCTCGTTGACACCGCCGGGCTCCGCGATGCGCAGGATCCGATCGAGGCTGAAGGCGTGGAACGTGCGCAGCAGGCGCGCCGCGTCGCTGCTCTATCGGTCGTGGTGCTCGATCGTGCGGCGGCGTTCGGCGAGATCGAACAACGCATCCTGCGCGAAACCGCCGAGCCGAGAGTGATCGTCGCCAGCAAATCCGACCTGCCGTCGACGTGGGCGCTGTCAGCGCTCGGGCCGGCGACCGGACCGATCCTCGCCGTGTCCGCACTATCCGGTGAAGGTCTGGGTGCGTTGCGCGACGCGATCGTGGCGGCCCTCGTCGATCGCGAAGAATTCCGCGACGCGCCGATCATCACCAACGTCCGCCACGTCGGACTCGTTGAAGCGGCCGTTGCGTCCATGACGCGGGCGGCCGAAGCGCTCGCGGCCGGTGCGACGGAAGAATTGATCCTGACGGATCTCGCGGCCGCGCGACATTCGCTCGAAGAGATCACCGGTACGCGCACGGCCGACGATCTGCTGCATCACATCTTCGCCAGGTTCTGCGTCGGCAAATAGCGATGTCTGTTCCAGAGTTCGACGTCGTCGTCATCGGGGCTGGCCACGCAGGATGCGAAGCTGCGTGGGCGGCCGCGCGGCTGGGTTGCCGCGTTGGGCTGTGCACGCTCTCTCCTGAGACCGTCGCGCTGATGCCTTGCAATCCCGCGATTGGCGGGACTGCGAAGGGCCATCTCGTGCGCGAGATCGACGCACTCGGCGGCCTGATGGGCCTCGCGATTGATGCGACCGCGCTGCAATTCAAACTGCTCAACCGAAGCCGCGGACCGGCAGTCTGGTCGCCGCGTGCACAGGCTGACAAGCGACGCTATGGCGCGTGGGTTCGGGACGTGCTGAGCGCGGAATCCAATGTCACCTGGCTGTTCCGGCGCGCGGGACGGCTGCTCTTCTCGACTGACGGGATCACCGGCCTCGCGTTCGAAGAGGGCGATGCGGTCCGATGCCGATCGATTGTGGTGACGACCGGCACGTTTCTCAACGGTCTCGTCCACATCGGCGATGAACAGCGTCCGTCGGGTCGCGCCGGCGAGCCGCCCACGCGCGAGCTCGCGGAATCGCTCCGCGGCGTGGGATTCGAGATGGGCCGGCTCAAGACCGGCACACCGCCCCGACTCGATCGCCGGTCGATCGACTTTTCGCGATTCGCGGAAGCCCTGGGCGATGATCCGATTGTTCCGTTCTCATTTCTGTCCGAACAGATCACGCGAGATCAGATCGCGTGTCACGTCCTGTACACGACCGAGCGCGTGCACGAGATCGTGCGGTCGCACATCGGCCGATCGCCGCTGTTCAACGGTCAGATAACCGGGATCGGTCCACGCTACTGCCCATCCCTCGAGGACAAGGTGATGCGGTTTCCGGACCGCGAGCGGCACCAGATCTTTCTGGAGCCTGAAGGCGTCGATGTCGACGAGACGTATGTCAACGGCCTGTCGATGAGTCTGCCGCGCGACGTCCAGCACGCGATTGTCCGCGCATTGCCTGGGCTCGAAGACGCCGTCATGCTGCGTCCCGCGTACGCCGTTGAATACGATTTCATTCAGCCGACGGAACTCGATCGCGGGCTGCAGACGAAGCGCCTGCCACGACTCTTTCTCGCCGGCCAAATCAACGGCACGTCGGGCTACGAGGAAGCGGCCGCGCAGGGTCTGATGGCCGGGTTGAATGCGGCGCGCGCCGCGCGGGATCTGCCGTCGGTGGTGCTCGGACGTGACGAAGCGTACATCGGCATTCTCGTGGACGATCTCGTCACGCGGGGATGTCTCGAGCCGTACCGCATGTTTACATCGCGTGCGGAACATCGTCTGCGTCTCCGCATCGACAACGCGGATCTCCGGCTCACGCCGACCGGCCGATCGGCCGGGCTCGTCAGCGATTCGAGATGGGCGGTGTTCGAGGCACGGCGCGATCGGCTGGAACGCAACCGGCGATCGGTGGCGGACACGCGTGTCGACGTCGAAGGCGTGCGCATGATGGCGTCACAGGCGCTCGCACGTCCGCACGTGAGGCTCGAGCAGCTGATCGCGCGGGGCTTGCCGATCGAAGTCTCCCCCTCTCGGGGCGAGTTGGATCTCGCGACGCTCGACGCCGAGTTCAAGTACGACGGCTACCTCCGGCAGCACGCGCGACAATGGTCGCGCGCCCGGGCGCAGGAATCCCGTGAAATCCCGGAGAGTTTCGATTACGCCGGCATTCCGGGATTGTCTCGCGAGGTCGTCGAGCGTCTCAGCGCGATTCGCCCCGCCACGATCGGCCAGGCTGGACGAATCCCGGGCGTGACGCCTGCCGCCGTCGCGATCGTGGCGGCCCGACTCACCCGGCACCGCCTGTCCAGCCATCGGGTCTGACATCAACTGGCGCACGTTGCCGTAGCGCGCTGACAATAGGCGCGTGCCGGACGCCGTGCTGATTCAACAGATCTACGAGCGACTCGAGCTAGCCCGACTCGGCGCGCCGGCGGAGCTCTTGGGCTCACTCGCGACCTACATCGACGTCCTGGCCAAGTGGAACGCCCGCATTAACCTGACGGCGTACCCGCTCGATCGCCCATCGGCCGAGGCGATCGATCGCCTGATTGTCGAACCGGTGTCGATGGCCCGTTTTGTCGGGCCCGATGATCGCACGACGCTCGATGTTGGCTCAGGCGGCGGATCGCCGGCACTTCCGTTTCGGTTAGCAGCCCCAACGCTGGAGACTCAGAAACTGGTTGAGTCCAGGCAGAGAAAGGCCGCCTTTCTCCGCGAAGCCGTGCGCCAACTGGGCATCAAAAGCGTGACCGTGGACAGCCGGCGGCTCGAGGAACTCGCTCAGGACCAGCCGCCGGTGCGTGTCGACATCATCACCATGCGCGCGGTGAGGCCTGACGCGGCGTTGAGCGAGGCCGTTCGCGAGTTGCTAAATCCTGGCGGACGATTCTTTTGGCTGACGTCTGAGAGTTCTCGATCTGCCCCACCCTCAGGATTCGCCACGATCGCCACGGAAGAGCTGATGCCCGCAGGGTCAAGCGCTCGGCTTGTGATCATGATGAGTCGTTAAATTACTGTGGCACAAGATATTACATGATATATGTCGTTCAGCCAATTACTCATGAATGCGGTAACAATATACTTGGCTAATCGGCCCGTTTCTGGCAGACTGTCAACTGCGTGACAGGCCGGAATATTGACGTATCTTAGCCGGATCGGCTCGCTCCTCAACGCTCACGATTACCCCTGGGATGCCACTCAGCCGGGCGTACTGGTTGCACCAAGGGCAGAGATAGAGCTGCTCGGGTGGCTCCGGTCCAGGTTGATACTCAAGAGCTATTGGTTGGTGGCAGGCAAGGCAATACAAAGGCAGCGAGACAAGTGTCACAGCCATTAGGGAGCCTCTCTAGATTCCATTCAGATCGTGAATCGTAAAGATTCTCTTTTTGTTCGCCCAATCAAACTAGCAAGCACCAACGTCCAAATCGCAAGGAATGAGAAATTCCGTGACAGACTGAGATGTTGGAAACCGCTTAAGAAACCGAATAAGAGAACTGACCTGCAATAATCAATTCTCAGGTTTTGACCCGGGTCGCTCGTAATAAATTGCGATTTTGTGCGGAAATTCGAAATTTCGTATGAAATCTGCGTAAAGGGCGCGTATTGTACGTGTCCTTTCAGATTTCGTCAAGAAAAAAGATTTTTTTACTTGAAAGTACCTAGTTCAAAGTAAATAATCAAAACCAGCTCATTCACCACCGCGTGAAAGGAGTTACGGCGTCGTTCTGGTTCGCCAGGGCGACGCCAGTCGTTTTTCTGCCCATTCTTTTTCCAATTTCCGTTTATTGTGTCCTAATTCCACCGTAAACGCTGTCCACGGTAACAAGAAGTCTTTTCGGTCATCAATAATCACAACGTAACCGAAATCCTCTGTTGCGATTGCGATCCTTCTGGCAGTCCCGCGCAATTGCTCCCAGCAGCGCAGATCCGGATCGCTTGCATGTTCCATTAGATATCGAGGCCAAGCGATACGTTCGCATCTTCGAATTGATGGCAAGCGATCGGATTCAATGCTTCCCTCACTCACGAAATGCCAAAACGTGGCTTCTTTCCCATCGCCGTCTCTTGGCTGGGCTTTAAGCTTTACGGTTCTTGCGCCACACAAAGGTTTTGAGATAACGAAATCGCTCTTAAATCTTGCGTACACACGTTCTACGTAAGTGGTCCAATCGCCTGAAAAGAGCATCAGCTCAGGCAACGTAATCGCCAATTACGCTTCCTCAGCTCTCGGCATCTGCCAAAATCGCAAATTGATCTTTTCTTCTCTTGGAAGGGTGCTGCGCGTTAATTGGTACTTGGAGCGATGCCTTGTACGCTCTACAAGCGCGAGTTTGGTCTCACTTTGACGTTGCGTTGCAGGAGCTGGCAGATTTGCATATCCAACAGCGCCCAACAGAAAGTCGGCCAATTGAATGAGTTGAACCTCATGTGACCTTACCAATTGGACGCGTTCAACAACATGCTTGTTGAAATCGTAAAGGCTGTCGCACAGCAATTGATGCAGGTTCCGGATCTTTGCGGCTCCCTTGGTGTCTTTGTAGTCAACGTAGATCCGATATCGACCATCGGGCCGCAACATGGTTTGCAGCATGGTGAAGTACATCTGGTAGTACAAACCATCGTGATCGTGAATGACCGTCTGAGGATTGGCCGTCTTTCGCAAAATGGCTGCGCGAAAGTGCAAATCGTCATCGTCAAAAAAATAATCAAGCACGTCTTGGAAAAAGGCCGCCTGTCCGCGCGAGACCTTAGACCACTTCAGCTCGTACATCGGCTTCAGTTTGTGTTTTTGCTTTATTTCCCGCAGCCGCCCAGCCGCTTCTTTTGCTTTAGCTGAATGACACCAAACGGCGCCAATCAGCATGACCGGTTGTTGGTCGTGTGGCAGGTGGCGACTTTCGTCGCAATAAACGTTATAGGTAGCCTTCGCTAGCGCGCTCATGCGGATGGAGTCGGGCCAATGTTACACATCCTCGACGAGCAGATCGCACACAAACTGGCGCGGTAGCGTCTTCGAGTACTGGTCATTCAACCAGTACGTAAATAACACAATATATAGTAGTTAGCTGCTGATCGCGTTGTGGTTTTCGTGCTACCTTCGTGGGCCATCGACGGCTCGCCACATTGTCCGAAATGGGAGCGTGTGCAGATGGCCTGGAAGGTCAACACCTACAGCAATGTCGTTAGGCCCGGCGTCTATCGATGCACGACCTGCGACGAGAATCAACTGCGATTCGAAGAAGGCGAGGAAGCGCCGCCATGCGACAACTGTCAACGCAAGCCGGTGACGTGGGAGTACGTGCGGCCGCGCAAGATCGGGTTTAGCGTCCCGTCCGAGCGATGAAGTCCTGAATCGCGTCCGGACGGTAGCCGAACAGCAATCCACTGATCCAGGCGTGATCTGTGTCCGCCACCGTGGCGCGATCGAGAAAGTCGAGCGCGTCAAGTACCCACGCTTCCCGATAGAAGCCATACCGAACGCGCCCGCCACTCGCGGGTCGCGACCAGACCTTCACGCCATCAATGTGGCCAGCAAGATTGAGGCACTCGTGAAGGTCCGCCATGACGGCATCGAGCGATACCGCCAAGCAAGCTCCGACTTCAGCGACGGGCTTATCTGACCGCGCGATCATCTGCGCGGCCCAAGTCGCGCGGCCGATCTCGTACTCACTCAAGACTAGGGGAATCCATTCACTGGCCGGTGTGGTCGTGCGTGCTGCCAGCGCCATCGGAATGCGGGAGCGTACCGAAATGTGTCGCCATAGTCAACACGTGACGATCCACGCGCAGGCGTGGGCAGTTTGAACGCGAAACCGCGGGCAGTGACGCGCAGATCATGCGCCGTACGTCGTACAGGATCGCGGTCACCGTTTTACGCTTTTTCCTCGTCGAACGGGAGCCTTGGCGTCATCGCGAACTTTCGCCGCTTCCTGTGGGGTGAGTGAGAGCACTGTGCGGGCGATGGCCTGTGCGCGTCCGGTGTCGTTGTGGAACTTGTCGGCGTACTGCTCTGGCGCTTCCCACGCTGTTGGCGCTCGGTCCTTCGCTTTCTTCCGTTTGGCAGTCACGCCGTGGCCTCGTTCGCGGTGAGTTCCTTGTATTGAATCCGGCGGCCGATCGTCTGACGCATCATGTGCACGAAACGCTCGGCGTCATTCGCGTCGCGTTCGTTGAATCGGAATGCCTGCTCATCGAGATACCGGAACAGGTGAAACGGTTCGACGCTCACGTACGTGCCGCGGATGCCGCGCTTGAGCAATGACCAAAAGTTTTCCAAACCGTTCGTGTGAACTTGGCCCTTCGCGTAGCACTCCGCATGATCGATGAACAGATGGTAGTAACCCATGCTGGGCAACTGACGATAGCTCATCAGCGAATCCGTGTAGATCTCGCTGCGTTTCTCGACATGCTGCTCGATGACCGGCTCTAACTCCACGGCGCGCGTGTCGCGAATCATCGCCATGCGCACGCGCGACTTTCCTTTTTCCGGATGACGCTGCAACAGACCCATCACCGCGGCTTTGCCGAACCACGTACGACCGCGATGCTTCGCCTGCCGGTCCTTATGCATGTTGCGGGCCTTGCCACCGATGTAGGTTTCGTCCACTTCCACTTCACCGCCGAGCATTCCGCCGTTCTTGTCCTGCATCGCGAGACGAATCCGATGGTTCATGAACCACGCGGTTTTCTGCGTCACGCCGAGCGCGCGCGCCAGCTCGTAGCTGCTGATCCCGTTCTTGCAGTTCGCGATCATCCACACGGCCAGCAGCCAGGACTTTAGGGCAATCGGACTATCTTCGAAGATCGTTCCGTTCTTTGCGGAGAACTGACGACGTGGATGTTTCCCCTTGCACTGCCACCGGCGCTGGTTGGCGAGATACTTAACGTCCGTCGATCCGCAGGTCGGGCAGGTCACGCCCTGGGGCCAGCGAATGGCCACCATGAAGGCATCGCAGCACGCCGGGTTGGCGAAGAACTCCACCGCTTGCTGAAGAGTCTGCGGTGTGTCAATCTCTTGACTGTTTGCTGGGGTCGTGTTCGCGGCGTCCATGAACCAAGTATGCCGGACGGGCCTCGATTAGTCAAGTATATTGTTGCCATGAATGCGTCAGAACCACCACGGTTCATCGTGAGTCTTGAGTCTTGCGACGCTGCAGAGACCGATGAAATGGAACGTGATGGATCCGCGAGGCAGAATCTGAGCGCCGGCATCACTGCGCGTACTCAGCGCCAGCAAGCTCGTCGACGATTTTTCGAGGGGCTCCGGTTTCGACTGACCACGGCATTCTGAGAGCTATCGAGCTGACACGTCGCTCCCAGACAGCTGCGCGACGGCTTCACGCCTGCGCAGCGGTCATTCGCGGCGCAATCGCGATCTCGATGTTTCACGTGGAACATCAGCTCGTCGTCGCCAATGCGGGCTAGGCTACATCGATCCTCGATGCCACGCCCGCCAAGGCATCGTCTCGGCTCCATGTCAGCCAAGCCTCTCTTGGTCGAGAACTGCTCAGCAGCCACGCCGGCAGCGCCAACACATCTCTCATCAGTTGCTCGGCTCTCATCAGCTGCTCGACGTTCCACGTGGAACTCCGCAAACTCCACGAATCGCCTACCGGGGCGCCAGAGGCTTCACGCAAAATCTCGAGACTGCATGGCGCTTCAATCTCCGTCGCGCGAACCGTTGACGCGCCAGGATGCGCACGGCACAATAGTTCTTCTTGGAGCCACAAGTGACAAATGTTGGCCACGTGACCAATAGAGCGCGCATCGTTGCCGTGGCGAACCAGAAGGGTGGCGTCGCCAAAACCACCACGGCGATCAATCTCGCGACCTCCCTCGCACTGTCCGGAAAGCGCGTCCTGCTCGTCGATCTCGATCCGCAGGCGAATCTGACAAGTGGCGTCGGCCGGAAAGGCCAGACGGCCGAAGCGGGGACCATCTACGAGGCGCTCACCGGCGAGATTGCAGACGCACGCGCATTCGTCCTGGCCACCGATGTTGATCGCCTGTCGATTGTGCCGGCGGATCGTCAACTCACGGGCGCGGAGATCGAACTCGTCACCGTGCTGGCGCGTGAACAGCGCCTTCGGCGTTTTCTCGACGCGCTCCGCTCAGACTTCGACTTCATCTTCGTCGACACGCCGCCCTCGCTGGGATTGCTGACGTTGAACGCACTGGTGGCGGCAGACAGCGTGATCGTGCCGCTCAATTGCGAGTACTTCGCGCTCGAGGGCATTGCGGATCTCACGGCGACGATCGATCGCGTGCGCGCCGCGCTCAATCCATCGCTCGCGCTCGAGGGCGTGTTGCTGACGATGTACGACGATCGGACCAACCTCGGGCAGCAGGTGAGTGGCAACATTCGCGAGTTTTTCGGACCGCAGGTGTTTGAAACCGTGATTCCGCGGAATATCCGCCTCGGCGAAGCGCCGAGTCACGGCGTGCCCGCGATCCTGTACGACGCGCGCTCGCGCGGTGCGGAGGCGTACGTGGCGCTTGCGCAGGAGTTCATGACGCGCGACCGGCGGCCATCTGCGAAGGAATGAGCCATGGCTGACAAACGTCCCGCCCTCGGTCGAGGCCTGCGCGCGCTGATCCCCGACGTTCCGCCGGCGCCGCGGCCGATCGAACGCGATCCGCAGAAGCCTTCGGAGCTCGACCTCGATCTGATCGTCCCAAACCCGCGTCAGCCGCGCGTGCAGATCGACGAGCGTCGACTCGAGGAGCTCACGCAGTCGATTCGCGTGAACGGCGTGATCCAGCCGATTCTCGTGCGTCGTAGTGGCGATCGCTACGAGATCGTTGCCGGCGAACGACGCTGGCGCGCGGCGCAGCGCGCCGGGCTGCTGAAAGTTCCGGTCATCGTGCGGGACGTGCCCGATGAACAGATGCTGCAGGTCGCGCTGATCGAAAACGTGCAGCGCGACGATCTCAATCCGATTGAGGAAGCCCAGGCGTATCGACGGCTGACCGACGAACACCAGATGTCGCAAGAAACGATTGCGACGGCCGTCGGGAAGGATCGCGCGACCGTCGCAAACTACATGCGGTTGCTGCGACTCCCTGTCGAAGTGCGAAGTGAGTTGGCATCGGGCACGTTGTCGATGGGCCACGCGCGAGCGCTCGTGTCACTCACGGACGAAACGGCGCAGCGCCGGATCTCGCGGGAAATCGTCGCGCACGGCCTGTCCGTCCGTGACGCCGAAGCATTGGTCCGCCGGGAAGTCTCGCCTGCGACGCCGGCACCGGCGCGTCGCACGGATCCCAACACTCGCGCGGCCGAGGAACGGCTGAAAGTCGCGCTCGGAACCCGCGTGAGCATTCATCGGAAGGGCGCTCGCGGTCGCATCGAGATCGAGTTCACGAGCGAGGAAGAACTGCACCGATTGTTCGATCTCCTCACCGGATCGAAATAGTCACCATCGAACGAGTCATCGTCATCGCGAAAGGAGGTGCCTGGATGAAGAAGCGTCTGACCGAATACGCCGCTTGCGCTGGTTGAGCGAGCAAACTCGCCGCCGGCGAGCTCGCCCAGGTTCTGGGCGCCATCCCTCCCATCGACGATGACCGGGTTCTGGTTGACTACCGGACCGGTGACGATGCGGGTGTGTACCGGTGGGGAAGTGGACCGGCACTCGTGCAGACCGTCGACTTCTTCACACCCGTCGTCGACGATCCGTATCAGTACGGGCAGATCGCCGCCGCCAATGCGTTGAGCGACGTGTACGCGATGGGCGGCGAACCGAAAACCGCGCTCGCCATTGCGGCGCTGCCGAAAGACGGTCCGGGGCCCGAAGTGATTGCCGCGATCTTCCGCGGAGGTCTCGACAAGCTGCGCGAGGCCGGTGTGGCGCTGCTGGGAGGACACACCGTGTCCGACCAGGAAATCAAATTCGGCTACGCGATCACGGGTGAAATCGATCCAGCACGCGTGCTGACGAACGCGGGCGCGCGCCGGGGAGATGCGCTGCTGCTGACCAAGTCGCTGGGCACCGGCATCATCGCAACCGCGCTCAAGTTCGGCCGTGCGTCAGATCGTCAGGTCGAGCGGGCCGTGGAATCCATGACGACGCTCAATCGCGAAGCGGCGGCAGGCGCGCGCGGATTGCCCGCCGGCATGGTGAGCGCCTGCACGGACGTCACGGGATTCGGTCTGGTCGGACACGCCAGTGCAATGGCTGCGGCGAGCGGCGTCACCTTGGTCATCGACTCGGCTTCCTTGCCGGTGCTCGAAGGTGCGCTCGGCCTGGCAAAAGGAAACAGTCCCGGAGGGGGCAAAACGAACGCCCAGCACTTTGGCCGCCGTGTCACCGTGGCCGCGTCCGTTTCGGAAGAGTTGCAGCTTATTGCCTACGACCCACAGACATCGGGCGGTCTGTTGATGGCGGTGGATCGATCTGCGACGGGACACGTCGTGGGGCAGTTGACCAATCGTGGTGTCACCGCCCACGTGATCGGCTACGTCGCAGACCGCGACGAGTCCGGAGCGACCGTCCGCATCGAATAGCGGCAAGAAAGACGACGAGCGGCTGATTCGTCGCGAAGTCCTGTGCAGCGAGATCACAGCACGAGGCCCGTCGTTGTTGCCCGAAATCGCGGCAGAATGGTATAAATTCCCGTTTGGCTCGCTCATCTTTTTCGGCCTCTTATAGCCTCCTGTGATGTTGATGCACCCTGTTTGCGCTCGTGGAGCGCTCTGCTCGCTCTCTGTCCAGGAGGCTCGTTCATGACGGCTCGTACCTTGGCCAGACGATACGCGGGCGCCTTGTTCGACGTCGTTCGAAAGCAGGGGAATCTGGACTCGGCGGAACGGGACGTGCTCGCGATGCGGGACCTCATGAGGGGCCACGACCAGCTCCGGCGTGTCTTTGAGACGCCGGCCGTGCCTATCCAGAAGAAGCGGGCGGTACTCGAGGCGATCCTGTCGGCGGCGGGCCTGGCTTCGGTTGAAGTCCGGCGCCTGCTGCTGATGCTGGCGGACCGCGATCGGCTCTCGCTGCTGCCGGAAATCGCCGAGGCGTTTGCCGAGCGGGCGATGGCTGCCCGCCGCGTAATGCCGGCGGAAGTCGTGACGGCCGTTCCGCTCGATGACGCGCGTCGTGCGGCGGTCACGCACGCGCTCGCGCGCGCCGCGGGTTGCGACGTCACGCTCAGCGAGCGCGTCGATCCGGCGATCATCGGCGGCATGATCGCGCGCGTCGGCAGCACGGTGTACGACGCGAGTGTGACGCGGCAGCTCGAGAAGATGCGCCAGCAGCTGCTGGACAAGAATTAGTCGGGGCCGGGTATGCCCGGCTCTGACGCGTAAACGAGGACGTGAGATGCAAATCAAGGCCGAGGAAATCTCCAAGATCATTCGCGACCAGATCGGCAATTACGCCGTGGACGTCGACGTCGCCGAGATCGGCACCGTCGTCTCGGTCGGTGACGGCATCGCGCGGCTCCACGGGCTCGAACGCACGATGGCCGGCGAGATGATCGAATTCCCGCACGGTGTGTTTGGTATCGCGCTCAACCTTGAAGAAGACAGCGTCGGTTCCGTGCTCCTGGGTCATTCGACGGCGATCAAGGAAGGCGACATCGTCAAGCGCACGGGCCGGATCATCTCGGTGCCCGTGGGCGACGAACTGATTGGCCGCGTCGTGAACGCGCTCGGCCAGCCGATCGACGGCAAGGGCCCGATCAACGCCAAGAAGTCGATGCCGATCGAACGCCTGGCGCCTGGCGTCGTCGATCGGTCGCCGGTCAAAGAGCCGCTGCAGACCGGACTGAAGGCCATCGATGGCATGGTCCCGATTGGCCGCGGTCAGCGCGAGCTCATCATCGGCGACCGTCAGACGGGGAAGACGGCCGTCGCGGTCGACGCGATCATCAATCAGAAAGGCCTTGGCGTCATCTGCATCTACAACGCCATTGGCCAGAAGCAGTCGACGATCGCCCAGGTGGTGAAGACGCTCGAAGAGGCCGGCGCGATGGAGTACACCATCGTCGTGGCGGCCGGCGCGTCGGATCCGGCGCCGCTCCTCTACATCAGCCCGTACTCCGCGTGCACGATCGGCGAGTACTTCCGCGACACGAACCGGCACGCCCTGGTCATCTACGACGATCTGTCCAAGCACGCGCAGTCGTACCGCGAGATCTCGCTCCTCCTGCGCCGGCCGCCGGGCCGCGAGGCGTACCCGGGCGACGTCTTCTATCTGCACTCACGCCTGCTGGAACGCGCCGCGAAGCTGAAGAAGGAGCTCGGCGGTGGTTCGCTGACCGCGTTGCCGATCATCGAGACGCAGGCCGGCGACTTGTCGGCGTACATCCCGACGAACGTCATCTCGATCACCGACGGCCAGATCTTTCTCGAATCCGACCTGTTCAATCAGGGCATTCGTCCGGCGATCAACGTCGGCAACTCGGTGTCGCGCGTCGGTGGATCCGCGCAGATCAAGGCGATGCGTCAGGTCGCCGGCTCCCTGCGGCTCGACCTCGCGCAGTACCGCGAGCTCGCGGCCTTCGCGCAGTTCGGCAGCGACCTGGATCCGGCGACGCAGAAGCAGCTCAACCGCGGCAAGCGCCTGACGGAAATCCTCAAGCAGCCGCAGTACCAGCCGCTGCCGGTCGAAAAGCAGGTCGCGGTCATCTTTTCCGCGACGAACGGCTTCATGGACAGCGTGCCCGTCGAGCGTCTCCGATCGTACGAAGAAGGGCTGTTTGCCTTCCTCGGGGCGCAGTATCCAGCGGTGCTGGCGGCGATCGCAGACAAGAAGGTGCTCGACGACGACGTGAAGAAGGGCCTGCAGGACGCTCTGACGGATTACGCGAAACAGTTTGCCGCGACCGTAGCGTGACCTATGCCATCACTGATTGACATGCGCCGGCGCATCCGCGCCGTCAAGTCGACGCAGCAGATCACGAAGGCGATGAAGATGGTCGCTGCGTCGAAGCTCCGTCGTGCGCAGGAGCGTGTCGTCGCGACGCGCCCGTTCGCGCGCGAGGCGCGTCGTGTGTTGACGAGCATTGCGGCCCGCGTCGATCCGGCGACGCATCCGCTGCTCGCGCGCCGCCCCGGCGCCGCGACCGGGAAGACGATGCTGATTGTCGTCACCTCGGACCGCGGGCTGTGCGGCAGCTTCAACACGAACGTGATCAAGGCGGTCGGCGCGTTTCTCCGGGACAATCCGGGACGCCACGTCACACTCGGGCTGGTTGGACGCAAGGGCAGGGATCTTCTCGGCCGTCGTGGCTTGCCCGTGCGGTTCGAGCACGTGAGCCTGCCGAAGGTGATTCGCTTCGCGGAAGCCGAAGCCATCGCCGCGCCCGCGATCGAGGACTTCATCGAGGGCCGTGTCGACAGCGTGCATCTCGTCTACAACGAGTTCAAGTCGGTGATTCAGCAAAAGCTCGTCGTCGAGCAGTTGCTGCCGCTCCCGGCGATGACGCCCGACGATCCCGCCGCCAGGGCGTCGGCGTCGGTGGACTACCTCTACGAGCCGTCGCCGGAACGGATTCTGACCGTGCTGCTGCGTCAGCTCGTCGAAGCGCAGGTGCTGCGCGCGCTGCTCGAGTCGAACGCGGCGTTCTACGCGGCGCAGATGACGGCCATGGACGCGGCCGTCAGGAACTCGACTGAGATGATCGGATCGTTGACGCTCACGATGAACAAGATTCGCCAGGCCGCGATCACGCGCGAGATCATCGAAGTCGTGTCGGGCTCACAGGCACAGTAGCGAGGAAGACGGAGACTATGGCAGTCGCAACAGCAACCAGGGTCGGCAAGGTCGTTCAGGTCATCGGACCGGTCGTCGACGTCGAGTTCGAAGGCGGCAAGTTGCCCGAGATCTACAATGCCGTTCGAGTGACCGGCAAAGCCGGCAAGGACGACATCGACATCATCGTCGAGGTCCAGCAGCACCTCGGTGAAAACCGCGTGCGCACCGTCGCGATGAAGCCGACGGACGGCTTGCAGCGCGGCATGACGGCCACCGACCTCGGAGAAGGCATCACCATGCCGGTGGGCCCCGGAACCCTCGGCCGCGTGCTCAATGTTCTGGGCGAGCCGGTCGATTTTCCGGATCGTCCCGTCGTCGCGAAAGAGCGCTGGCCGATCCATCGTCCCGCCCCGAAGCTCGAAGAGCAGTCCACCGAACTGAAGATGTTCGAGACGGGCATCAAGGTCATCGATTTGCTCGAGCCGTATCTGCAGGGCGGCAAGATCGGCCTGTTCGGCGGCGCCGGCGTCGGCAAGACCGTCATCATCATGGAGCTCATCAACAACATCGCCATGAAACACGGCGGTGTGTCGGTGTTCGGCGGCGTCGGCGAACGCACGCGCGAAGGCAACGACCTCTGGCTCGAGTTCCAGGAGAGCGGCGTCATCGACCCGAACGATCCCGCGAAGTCGCGCGCGGCGCTGGTCTACGGACAGATGACGGAACCGCCGGGTGCCCGCGCCCGCGTCGCACTGTCGGCCCTCACGGTGGCCGAGTACTTCCGCGACGCGGAAAACAAAGACGTGCTGCTGTTCGTGGACAACATCTTCCGGTTCACGCAGGCCGGGTCCGAAGTGTCGGCGCTCCTCGGACGCATGCCGTCCGCCGTCGGTTACCAGCCCACACTGCTGTCCGAAATGGGCGAGTTGCAGGAGCGGATCACGTCCACCCGCAAAGGCTCGATCACGTCCGTGCAGGCGATCTACGTACCCGCCGACGACTACACGGATCCGGCCCCGGCGACGACGTTCGCGCATCTGGACGCGACGACGAACCTGTCGCGCGCGATTGCCGAGCTCGGCATCTACCCGGCCGTCGATCCGCTCGCTTCCTCGTCGCGCATCCTCGATCCGCGCATCATCGGCGACGAGCACTACAACGTCGCGAAACAGGTGAAGCAGATTCTGCAGCGCTACAAGGACCTGCAGGACATCATCGCGATCCTCGGCATCGACGAGTTGTCGGAAGACGACAAGCTCACCGTCACGAGGGCGCGCAAGATCCAGAAGTTCCTCTCGCAGCCCTTCTTCGTGGCCGAGCAGTTCACCGGATACAAGGGCAAGTACGTGCCGATCGCCGACACGGTCCGCGGGTTCAAGGAAATCGCGGAAGGGAAGCACGACGACATTCCGGAGCAGGCGTTCTACCTGGCCGGACCGATTGAGGAAGTCCTCGAGCGCGCGAAGAAACAGTAGCAATGGCGACGCCAGGTATTCCGCAGCATCTCCGACTCGAGTTCGTCACGCCCGAGCGTGCGATCGTCCACGAGGATGTCGACGAGGTCGGCGTCCCGGGCGAGGACGGTAACTTCGGCGTGCTGCCGGGGCACGCGCCGCTGCTGGCGTCGCTGGCAACCGGCGAGCTCTGGTACCGCGTGAAGGGCGAGATCAAGTACGCCTTCGTGGCCGGCGGATTCGTCGAAGTCGTGCCGGATCGCGTCTCGGTGCTGGCGCAAGTCGCAGAGCGTGCGGAGGAAATCGACGCGCAGCGCGCCGAGGCGTCGAAGCGTCGTGCGACGGACCGGCTCACCAAGCCGGCGGCGGATGTCGACTTCGAGCGCGCACGCATCGCGATGATGCGAGCGATCGCACGCCTTCAGGTGTCCGAGCGTTCCCGCCGTCCGCGCCACTGACGCGCCATGACGACTTTCTCCTCGGCGGTTGCCAGCGACCCGGGCCTTCGCCGCGAACTGAACGAAGACGCCTATTGCACCCGCGAAGATCTCGGCCTGTATCTCGTCGCGGACGGGATGGGCGGGCACGCCGCGGGCGAGGTCGCGTCGCACCTGGCGGCGGAAGTCATCGAGACGTTCATCAACGACACGCGCACCGCCGATCACAACACCACCTGGCCGTTCCCGTACGACCCGGCGCTCAGCTTCGACGGCAATCGCCTGCTCGCCGCATTTCGTCTGGCGAATCGACGCATCGCCAGCGCCATGCAAAGCAACGACGCGCTCCGCGGCATGGCGACGACGGCCGCCGTCGTGCTGGCCGCCAAGGGCAAACCGCTGGTTGCGCATGTCGGCGACAGCCGCGTCTATCTCTTCCGCGACGGCCACCTGAAACAGCTGACGCAGGATCACTCCTGGGTCGGAGAACAGATTCGCGCGGGCGTCCTGTCCGACGCCGACGCGCGGCGGCATCCCTGGCGCAACGTCGTCACACGGGCCCTGTCCGGTGGCGACGATCCGCAGGTGGACATTGCCGAGCTCGAACTTCGCAAGGGCGACTGTCTACTGTTGTGTTCGGATGGCCTGTCCGGTGTCATTACGCCGGAAGAGATCGAGGCGATCGTCGGCAAGCAGGACGACCTGACGCGGGCCTGCAGCGCCCTCGTCGAGGCCGCCAATGCGGCCGGCGGCCCGGATAACATCACCGTGGCACTGCTGAAGGTCGATGTGGCGTAACCTCGCCCAGCTCGTTCACTACCGCACGCTGATTCAGAGCCTGGTTGCCCGAGATCTGAAAGCCCGCTACCGCGGGTCGGTCCTGGGCCTGTTCTGGTCTTTCATCAACCCGCTGCTGCTCCTCACAATCTATTCGTTCGTGTTTGCGACGCTGCTGCCGGCGCGGGATCCGAATACCTCGCCGTACCCCGTGTTTCTGTTTTGTGGCCTGCTGCCGTGGACATGGTTCGCGACGGCGCTCAACGAATCGGCCGTGTCGCTCGTGGCCGGCGGGAATCTGATCAAGAAAGTCCTGTTTCCGGCCGAAGTGCTCCCGATCGTGAGCGTGCTCGCGACGATGGTGCATTTCTTCTTCGGGTTGCTGATCCTGGTCGGCTTCCAGATTTACTACCACCACCCGCCGGACCCGGGTGGCCTGGTCTGGTTTCCGGTCATCGTGCTCATCCAGCTCATCTTCACGACAGGTCTCGGCCTGCTGCTGGCTGCACTCACCGTGCACTTCCGCGACGTTCGTGATCTCGTCGCCAATCTGCTGACGTTCTGGTTCTTCGCCACACCCATCATCTATTCGTATCGCTTCGCGACTGTCGAGCGGTACCGCTCGCTGTTCGAACTGAATCCCTTCTACCATCTCGCCGTCGCCTACCAGGAAATCCTGTTCTTCCCGGGACCGTTCAATCGCGCGCGATCGGTGCTGTTTGTCGGCGCACTGTCGGTGGCCGTCTTCCTGATCGGCTATTGGGTCTTCGATCGGCTGCGCGACTCCTTCGCGGAGGCGGTATGAGCGCTCTCAACACCGCGCGGACGGCCATCACGCTCTCGCATGTGTCGAAGGTGTACCGGCGGTTCAGCGGCCGGCACTTCGCAACACTCAAGAGCGCGCTGATGTCGGGCAGCCTCATTCGCGACCTTCGGCCCGAGGAGACATTCACGGCACTGAGCGACGTGTCATTCACGGTGGCGGCGGGGCAGACGCTGGGCGTCATCGGCCGCAACGGATCTGGCAAGAGCACGGCGTTGAAGCTCGTGGCCGGCATCACCAAACCCACGTCGGGCACCGTGACTGTTCAGGGCAGGATCTCGGCGCTCATCGAGCTGGGCGCCGGATTCCATCCGGAGATCTCCGGCCGCGAGAACGTCTTCATCAACGGCATCATGCTGGGGCTTTCAAAGCGCGAGATTCAGCGCCGGTTCGACGAGATCGTCGAGTTCGCTGAGCTGGCCGACTTCATCGACGCTCCGGTCAAGACCTATTCATCCGGGATGTACATGCGCCTCGGTTTTTCGGTCGCGATTCATGTCAACCCGGACGTGCTGCTGGTGGACGAGGTACTCGCCGTCGGTGACGAGGGCTTCACACACCGCTGCCTCGACAAGTTCGCGGAGTTCAAGCGGCGCGGCAAGACCATTCTGATCGTCACGCACGCGCTCGGGATGGTGGAGCGGTTGTGCGACGAGGTTGTGCTCCTCGACGCCGGCCGCAAGGTCGCGGACGGCGATCCCAAACGCGTCGTCGGCGCCTACATCGAGCAGGTCGAACGGCAGGAAGGGAAGTTCCTCGCAAGCACGGACGCGCGGGCCCAGCAGGACATGACGCCCGTGGATTCATCCACCGCCGGTGCCGGACGCTGGGGCTCTGGTGCGGTGGAGATCACGCAGGTGTCCATGGTCGATCGCACCGGACAGCCGGTGCAGGTCGCGACGAGCGGCGAGCCGCTGACGATTCGCTTCGGGGTCCGCGCGCATCAGCGAGTGGCGGATCTCGTGTTCGGTGTCGGGATCTTCAATACCGAAGGCGTCTGTGTCTACGGCACCAACACGGACATCGACGAGATTGGCGCCGACGCGCTGCATGGGGACGCCGAGGTGTCGTTTGTCGTGGACACGCTCGACCTGGTCGCCGGCACATATAAGGTGGACGTCGCCGTCCACAAGCACGACGGTGCGGCGTACGACTACCACCGTCTGCTGCACACGCTCCGCGTGCAATCGCGCACGCGGGACGTCGGCGTCTACCGGCCGCGGCACCGCTGGGAGTTCACGCCGAACATCAGCGTGAGGAAATAGCGAGCTAAGATCTCAACGTGCCCGTGCTGTCTGTCGTCGACGCCGCAACCCTCACCGAGTCGCTGCGCAAGGCCAACCGCCGCGTCGTGTTCACGAACGGCGTCTTCGACCTGCTGCACCCCGGCCACGTGAAGTATTTGCAGGCGGCCCGGGCTCAGGGTGACGCCTTGATTGTGGCGGTGAACTCCGATCGATCCGTCCGCGCGATCAAGGGCCCGACGCGCCCGCTGACGCCGGAGCGCGAGCGGGCCGAGATCCTCGCCGCGCTCGCGTGCGTCGACGCCGTCGTGATCTTCGATGAGGACACGCCGGCCGCGATCGTCGAGAAGCTGCAGCCCGATGTCCTCGTGAAGGGGGCCGACTGGGCCGCGGACCGCATCATCGGCCGCGAGACCGTCGAAGCCCGCGGTGGAGAAGTCGTGCGCGTGCCGTTGGAGCCGAACTGGTCCACCTCGGCGATCGTGGAGAAGATCAAGTCGACGACCTGATAGAACGAATTCGTCCATGCCCGTTTCGTCCTCGTCATCTCTCGCGTTACGTGCGCTGCTCAAAGCCGCGGCCGGCCGTGCCGGACTGACACAGGCTCCGTCGAAGCTGACGGGCCTGACGTCGCCCGCAGTGGCGTGGCACATGGCCGCGCGTGCACAGGACGAACCGCAGCTTCTGATCGTGCCGTCCGATGGTGACGTCGAGCAGATGACCGCGGATGCGCGATTCTTCTACGCGGCGCTCAACGGTCTCTCAGAACGCGACGTGGAACGTCAGGTACTGCCGTTTCCCTCGCAGGAAGTCGATCCGTATCGCGGGCTCGCGCCTCACCTCGAGATTGCGTCGGCACGCGCGCGCGCTCTTCATGCGCTGTCCACCGGGACGGCACGCATCGTCGTCGCCTCTGCGCGGGCGCTGTTGCCGCGTCTGAGCGCTCCGGCGGCAATCTCCGCCGCGGGTCTCGTGCTGGCGGCCGGGATGGAGATCTCGCCGCAGGACCTTGGTGAACTGCTGGGCCTCGCGGGTTTCACGCGCGAGGATCCCGTGGACGAGCACGGCGAGTTCTGCGTGCGCGGGGGGATCGTCGACTTCTATCCCGCGTCGGAAGCGCAGCCGGTCCGGCTCGAATTCATCGGCGACATCATCGAGTCCCTGCGCTGGTACGACTCGGCCACGCAGCGGTCCCAGACCGCACTGGACCGCATCGTCATCAGCCCGCAGCGCGAGTTGATCGTCCGATCCGACGACAGCACCGATCGCTCCGCCTCGGTCATCGACTACGCGCGGCAGGCCGGCGCGGCGGTCGTAATCTCTGAAATCGACGACGTGCACGAGCGCGGACGGGCGCTCGAAGCGCAGTGGCGCGCGAGCGCAGCCACGATGGAAGGTCGCGGACGTGACGTGACGCCGTTCGAAGACATCGCGCTCAGCTGGACCGAGCTGGGTCCCTGGCTCGAGCGAGGCCGCCAGATCACGCAACTCGCCGTGGAAGAAGGTGCTCCCGCGACGCACATCGCCAGCCTGCCGGCCGTCGAGTACCACGGCCGCGTCGGCGACTGGGTCGAAGAAATCCGTCAGGCCCGCGACCGGGAAGAAACCATCGTGTTCGTCGCGGAGACGCCTGGTCGCGCAGAACGCACGATCGAGCTCCTCGCGGACTACGAGATTCGCGCCCGGCCGATCGACAGCGGCGAGAATCTCGCGACCGCAGCGGTGCTGGTGACGACCGGCCAGATCTCGCGCGGTTTTCATCTGCCCGCCGGCGCCGTCAGGTTCTTTGCCGAGACGGATCTCTTCGAGGAGGAGCGCCGCGTGCATGAGCGGCGCCGTTCGCAGACGCGGACCTTTCTGTCGGACTTCCGCGACCTGAAGGTCGGCGACCTCGTCGTCCATGTGGACAACGGCATCGGCAAGTTCGTCGGCCTGAAGAAGATGGCCGCAGCGGGGCAGCAGGAGCAGGAGTTCATGGAGCTCCGCTACTCCGGCGAAGACAAGCTCTTCGTGCCGCTCGAGCGCCTCGACCTCGTCCAGAAGTACACAGGCGGCGCGAACCCTCCGCTCGACAGGCTCGGCGGCACGACATGGGAGAAGGCCAAGACGCGCGTCAAGAAAGCCATGCGCGACATGGCGGAGGAGCTGCTGAAGCTCTACGCGGCCCGCAAGGCCGTCGCCGGTCACGCGTTCAGCGCGGACACGCACTGGCAGCAGGAATTCGCCGATGCGTTCGCATATGACCTGACCACGGATCAGCGGAACGCCATCACCGACATTACGAAAGACATGGAGACGGGGACGCCGATGGATCGCCTGCTGTGCGGCGACGTCGGCTACGGCAAGACCGAGGTCGCCATGCGCGCCGCGTTCAAGGCCGTCATGGATGGCAAGCAGGTGGCGTTTCTGGCGCCGACGACGATTCTGGCCTTCCAGCACCAGCGAACGCTGCGCGAGCGGTTCGCCGGTTTCCCCGTGCGCATCGACATGCTCAGCCGGTTTCGTACGAAGGACGAACAGAAGGCGACCGTCACCCAGCTCGCCGCCGGCCAGATCGACATCATCGTCGGCACGCACCGCCTGCTCTCGAAGGACGTGCTGTTCCGGGATCTCGGGCTGCTGGTCGTGGACGAGGAACAGCGGTTCGGCGTCGCGCATAAGGAACGCCTGAAACAACTGCGGAAGAAAGTTGACGTCCTCACGATGACGGCGACGCCGATTCCGCGCACGCTGAACATGTCGCTCGTCGGCATTCGCGACATGTCGGTCATCGAGACGCCGCCCCGCGACCGCCTGGCGATTCAGACGCAGGTCGTGAAGTTCGAAACCGACGTCATCGCCCGTGCGATCCGGACGGAGCTCGAACGCGGCGGCCAGGTCTACTTCGTGCACAACCGCGTGGAGTCCATCTTCTCGATGGCGAACCTCGTGCAGAAGCTGGTGCCGGAAGCGAAGATCGCGGTCGGCCACGGGCAGATGGGCGAGGAGGCGCTGGAGCGCGTGATGGTGGATTTCGTCGCGCACAAGTTCGACGTGCTCGTGGCGACGACGATCGTGGAGAACGGCCTCGACATTCCAAACGCGAACACCATCGTGATCAATCGCGCGGACCGGTACGGACTCGCGCAGCTCTACCAGCTGCGCGGGCGCGTCGGACGAGCGGACCGGCGCGCCTACGCGTACCTGCTCATTCCGGCGGAGCAGGTGTTGTCGCCCATCGCGCGCCGGCGGCTCGCCGCCATTCGCGAGTTCAGCGATCTCGGCAGTGGATTCCGTATCGCCGCGCTCGACCTCGAGATACGCGGCGCCGGAAATCTCCTCGGCGGTCAGCAGAGTGGACAGATCGAAGCGGTGGGCTTCGACATGTACATGCAACTGCTCGAGCACACGATCCGCGAGCTGAAGGGCGAGGACATCGAAGATGATCGCCGGGCGTCCGTCAACCTGCGGATCGACCTGCGGATTGGAGACGACTACGTCTCAGACATGAACCAACGGCTCACGATCTATCGCCGGCTGGCCAGCGTCGGGACGATCGAGGCCGTAGACGCGCTGCTCGAGGAACTGCGTGACCGCTATGGTCCCCCGCCGGATTCAGTCCGCAACCTGGCGCAGTACGCCCGAATCCGGCTGATGGCCGATCGAATTGGGCTGGAAAGCCTCGACCGGGAAGGCCCGATCGTGGTCTTAAAGTTCAGAATGGACGCCCCGCTCGACCCGGTCCGCATCCTGAAACTCGTCGAGTCGCGAGGGGACCTGCAGTTGCTGCCCCCCGCGGTCCTCAAACTGGACATGTCGAAGGACGCGGGCGCAAAAGCTGGACGAGACCGGCGGGCCCAATCGCGGCCCGAGACCACGTCCTGGTGGACGGCCCGGGCGACCGCAGAGGTCACCCCTGGCTTCACGCGCGATGCGATTCTGGCGGAAACCCCGCCGGATCCGGCGGCGGCAGGCGGATTATTCGAGCGGGTTGGGCAGGTGCTGTCCCAATTGGCGCAGTACGTGACGGCGTCCTGAGGCCGGTGGTGACAGTGGGGCCGTGGCCTCGAGCGGTACTGAGATAATTGCAGATGGCAGCCGACCGGGCTGCGGAGTGGGTGGATGAAACGAGCAACATCGATTGTGACGTGCGTGCTGGTGGCCGGGATCTCTCTGGCTGCACAAGGACAGACCCCGCCGGCCCCGGCGACCCCGCCAGCGCCGTCCATGCAGCAGACAACGCCTCAGAGCCGCGTCATCCAGCGCATCCTCGTCAAGGTAAACGGCGAAGCCTTCACGCAGACGGACCTCGAGCGCCAGCAGATCATGGCGATCAAGGACAAGCGCCCGAATGCCACCACCGACACGCTGAAGGACCAGCAGCTGCTGGCGCAGCTCGAGGAAGTGACGCCGGACATCCTGGTGCAGACCGTTGACGAGCTCCTGATCGTGCAGCACGGGCGCGAGCTCGGCATCCGGATGACGGACGAGAAATTCACGGCCTTCGTCGACAACTTCAAGAAAGAAAACAAGATCAACGACGCGCAGCTCAAGGAGGGCCTCGCACAGGAAGGCCTGACGATGGAGAGCTGGCGTGAGCAGTGGGAGCGCCAGTACATCTTCTCGCAGACGCAGCGGGAGGAAATCGGCCAACACATGCAGCTGACCGAGGAAGAGCGCCGGCAGTACTACGCCGCGCATCCGGATCAGTTCATGACGCCCGCGACCGTGACGCTCCGCGAGATTCACATGCTCGTCCCGACGCAGATGCAGAACAACCGGCCGGTGTTCAGCGCGGGCGCAGAAGAGGAAGCGAAAGCAAAGATCGTCGCGATTCGCGAGCGGCTCATGAAGGGTGAGGATTTCAACAAGATCGCCACCGAGGAGTCGGAGTCCGGGACGAAGACCAACGGTGGCATGCTCGGCGAGTTCAAGCTTGACGACATCGACGGCGTCCTGCGGCAGATCATCGACAAGCTGAAGATTGGCGAAGTCAGCGAGCCGCTGCGCACGCAGCGCGGCTGGCAGCTGTTGAAGCTCGAGGCGAAAACCGTGCCGGCGCTGAAGAAGTTCGACGACGTCCAGGACGAGATCCTCCAGCGCATGTACGACGAACGGCTGGATTCCGAAACGGAAAAGCTGCTCGTCAAGATTCGCGCGAATGCCCTCATCGTCTGGTACGACGACGGCCTGAAGCAGGCCTACGAGAAGCGCATCAAGGAACGGGCCGCGGGCAAGTAATGAAAATTGCGTCCGTCGGCCTCGATCACCCGGTTGCCCTCGCGCCCATGGCCGGGATGACCGACACGGCGTTTCGCCGCCTGGTGAAGCGCAAGGGCGGGTGTGGCCTCGTCGTCACCGAGATGGTGAGCTCCGAAGGGATCGTGCGGGGCATCGATCGCACGCTCGAGTACGCCGAGTACACCGAAGAAGAGCGCCCGGTCTCCATCCAGATCTTTGGCGGCGATCCGAAGGTCATGGCCGACGCGGCCCAGATCGTCGAAGGCATGGGCGCCGACATCGTCGACGTGAACATGGGCTGCCCGGTGCCCAAGATCGCGAAGCACAACGCCGGCTGCAGTCTCATGCGCGAACCGGAACACGCGGCGAGCGTGATTCGCGCCATGACGCGCGCCGTGAAGATTCCGGTGACCGTAAAAATGCGGGCCGGCTGGAACGATCAGCAGATCAATGCGCCGGTCCTCGCGAAGATGGTCCAGGATGCCGGTGCGGCCGCGGTCGCCGTGCACGGACGAACCGCCGCGCAGTCCTACTCCGGCGAATCCGACTGGTCGCTGATTTCCAGAGTCGCGGCGGGCCTGAGCATTCCCGTCTTCGGTTCCGGCGACTGCGTCGAGTCGTCGCACGTGACGTCGCGGCTGTCGAGCACCGCGGTGTCCGGAGTGCTGGTTGGCCGCGGCGCACTCCGCAACCCGTGGATCTTTCAGCAGGCGGCGGCGGAAGCGGCCGGCCTGGCACCGCTCCAGGTCTCGCTCGAAGAGCGCGGGCAGTTCCTGCTCGATTACATCGAGCTGCTGCTCAACGAACGCGTCAACGAGCAGGCCGGGTTCCGCCACGAGGCGCCCGGGCAGCGCGGCACGCCGGTCCCCGCGCGGGGCCGCGAACGCTGGGTCATCAATAAGCTGCGTGCGCTGAACGCCTGGTACTCGAAAGGGCTCGACAACGGTTCGCGTCTGCGAGTCGCGATCAACTCCTGCGACTCCATCGCGCAATTACGGGATCTGATTGGGGAGTTTTTCTTCGAGAAGACGTACGCAGGCCGGGCCTCTTAGGCCCGGCGGACCTGAAGGTCCGCCCTACGTACCGGACCGCAGCAACTCCGCCAGATCCGCCGTCTTCGCGTCCGCGAGATTGACCTCGACGATCGCCGTCCGCTCGCAGACCAGCCAGAACAGCCGGCCGAGCTCCTTGTGCAGCGGGTGCTGCAGGTAGGCGATCAGGCCGTCGCGATCGTCGAACTCCAGCACGGCCGCAAACGAATAGTCGCCTTCACCGAATGACCGCGGGTACCCGGGATCGATGGCCGTCCGTTTGCCGACTGTGGCGCGGCGAACGCTCGGGATCTCGCGGCAGACCCGCTCGAACTGCCGGGCAAACGCCAGGCGATCGGCCTCCGCGATCACCGGTTTCGGCTGAAAGAAGACGATGTGCGCCGTCACGAGTCTTTTTTCGGGCCCCGGCGCGAGCCGGCGCCCGCTGGTCAACCGCCGCTTGAACCGCGCACGTTTCTCATCGCGCGTGAGCTCGAAGCGCGCGCGAGGATCCTTGTGCGTGCCACCCGGCCGCCACGCGGCGGGTCGGGCCCGTGGCGCATTGCGGGCGGCCTTCAGCGCGGCGTGCTCCTCGACCTGCGATTCCCACAACCGGCCGCGCGCGAACCAACGGAGCGACACGTCCGACTGCGTGCGTTGCAGCTGGTGCAGCGTTGGAACCAACTCGTCACGACGGTCGGCGCGAAACGCCGTCGGCGTGTGGCCGATGAGGATCACCCAGAACGAATGCCGGGACGGCATCAGGGTCGCTCCAGACGCTTCAGTTTCTCGATGAGCGTCGTGCGTTTGAGGTGCAGCAAGTCGGCGGCCTGCCGCTTGTTGCCGTTCGTCAGCTCGAGCGCGCGGCGAATCAGGCGGTGCTCGAAGTCCGCCACGCGCTGTTCCATGTCGATGCCCGCTTCGGGAATGACCAGCTCGTTCGCTTCCACCGGGAGGGCGGCGGCGCGCATGTCGTCCGGCAGGTCCGACAACGTGATCTGCGCGCGACCCGGAGACAGAGCGAATGCGCGCTCCATCACGTTCTCGAGTTGCCGCACGTTGCCCGGCCACGCGTAAGCCATCAGGGCCTGCTGCGCTTCCTGCGAGAGCGTGACGCGCCCGCGCTTCGGGTTCGCCTCGTTGCTGAAACGCTCGAGGAAATGCTGCGCGAGGATCGGGATGTCGGCGCGACGCTCCCGCAGCGTCGGCATCCGGACTGGAATGACGTTCAGGCGATAGTAGAGATCTTCGCGGAACTGATTCTCCGAAACCATCTTTCGGAGATCCGCGTTCGTCGCCGCGATGACACGCACATCCACACGAATCGTCTGCGAGTCGCCGACGCGCTCGAACTCGCGTCCCTGCAGCATCCGGAGCAGCTTGGACTGCAATGCCGGGCTCATCGTGCCGACTTCGTCCAGGAACAGCGTGCCCCGGTTGGCCTGTTCGATGCGCCCCTGCCGGTGCGCGACGGCGCCCGTGAACGCGCCGCGTACGTGCCCGAACAGCTCGGCCTCGAGCAGGGTCTCGGGAATGGCGCTGCAGTTGATGGCCACGAACCGCTGGGCTCGCCGCGCGCTCCCATCGTGTATCGCGCGCGCCGCCAGCTCCTTGCCGGTGCCGGTCTCCCCCGTAATGAGGACGGTGCTCGTCGTGGCCGCGACCGTTTTCAGCAGCTCGAACAGCTGCAGCATGATGGGCGTCCGGCCGATGATGCCGTCGATCTTGAACTTGTCGTGCAGCTGGGCTCTCAGGTAGGCGTTTTCCGCCCGTAGCCGGCGCTTCTCCAGGGCCACGTTCAGCTCGTGGAGCAGCTCCTCGAACTGGAAGGGCTTGGTGATGAAGCCCTCAACCCCCAGCCGGGTGACTTCAACCGCCTCGCGCACCGTGCCGTAGCCGGTGATCACGATGGCGATGATGTCGGGGTACCGGGCGAATGCTTCGTCCAGAATCCGGCGGCCGTCGATCCCGGGCAGGCGGAGGTCGGTAATCAGGATGTCGAACGCAAAATCATTGAGCCGCTCGAGCGCTACTTCCCCGGTTCCGGCCTGTTCGACCTTGAACCCATGATCGCTGAGGCGGTCGGCTATGACCTCACGAAACGCGGCTTCGTCGTCGACAAACAAAACATGAAGGGGGGCGGTTTCAGTGGCCATTCTCTAGCGACGGTATTTTGACACACTCCTCGCCACGAAAACCGACGTAGGTGTCAGATTTCGGGTCTGCGTTTTTTCTTGACGTGTCATTAAAGTCAGTTGGAAAGGACGCCGATAGTCCGGAACGAGTGAGTCAAAGCGAGAAGGATCTCCCGATGAATGTTGAGCGAAAGACTGTCTCCATCCCCCGCGCCTGCGAGCTCGTAGGAGTCAGCCGGCGTACGATCTACAACTGGATTGCGAGCGGAAAGATTCAGTACGTGCGGACCGCCGGTGGCTCCGTGCGGATCTTTGCTGACACGCTCTGGCGCGATCCGAATGCGGCCGAGGAAGAGAACCTGCAGCGGCTCCGTCCAGGCGCGTGATGATGAGTGCACCAACCCAGGCCGGGCTTTCGGGCTCAGGAGGCGACGCGTCTCCTGCAGAGCTCTCCGGCCTTTTTCACCGCCTCAATAATCAGCTCGGCATTATTCTCGCCAATGCCGAGCTGCTCGAAAGCCGCCTGACCGACACGACGCAGCGCGCGCGAGCCGGCCAGGTGGTTTCGAGCGTGCTCGAAGCAATTGCCACCGTTCAGCAAGTTCGACGAGCCACCGACACCTCCACTGCGTCGGATAAATGACAGAAGCGTCACCCCTGTCAGGATTCCGAGCATCCTGACATGCGTTTTCACGCCCCTTCACAGTCCGGCAGTAACAACTAACTTACTTATTTGCAGTGACTTACACGACCGTGCTCTGAAAGCCGGTCCCGCTCCCACCACGAAAAACCTGCTGGCATCGCAGTTGCCTTTCCTCCTGTCATCGCGGACTTGGAGTCCGACGGGAGGAAATCGATGGCGCGTGCCCCATTGGCGGTTCATCAGCAAGAACGGGTTGCGGCAGGTTTGCCGTTCGTCGAGTCGTTGGCGCGGCGTATGGCGTCGACGATGCCGCACTCGATCGATCTCGATGACCTCGTGCAGGACGGGGTACTGGGTCTCATCGACGCGGCGAACCGCTTCGATGAGGACCGCGGCATCAAGTTCGAGACGTTCGCCGAGCGCCGCGTCCGCGGCGCGATGATTGACGCTCTCCGGCGCGATGCCTGGCCGCGCGGTGTGCGCCGCGTCCGCCGTCAGCTGGAGGC
>JADMIO011602872.1_pt1 | contig 44840 bp, 35 predicted proteins | sample 8958161 | NCBI WGS metagenome assembly JADMIO01 (sample SAMN16585339, study PRJNA669376) | soil metagenome | isolation source: Crop rotation soil | place: USA: Cullars Rotation, Alabama | collected 2011
CTCGGGAAATACCATCACGGCCGATGCATACCTTGGCGGCGTTCTCGATACCACGCTTCACCTTGGCACGCTCAACGTCGGCGCAACGAACCTCGGCTTCCAGACGCGCAGCGGGTATCAGATCGGTTTCAACTCAACGACGCTTAACGGCAACGCCACGTTCAGCAGCTCGCTGCTGTTCGATACCGATCATCCCAGCAAGATGTCCCTTGGTACTGTCAGCCAGGCCGGCGCCAGCTCCATCACGCTCAATGGCACCGGTAGTCTCATCCTCGACGGCGTCGGCTCCTATACCGGCGGCACAACCGTCAACGGCGGGATGGTCACGGCGACGGTCAATGGCGCACTGGGGACAGCGGGAAATGTTGAAGTTTACACCGATGGAACGATCAATCTGGCGGCGGCGCAAAGTCCGTTTCGCCCGATTTTGGCGGGCAAAAATGGGGAGAAATATGCGGCGGTTGCGGGAAATTTGACCGGCGCGATTTACAGCGGCGGGTCGCAGAATGTCACGCTGGCGAGCGATTCGATTCTCGCAATCACGGCCGGCCCCTCGCCAATCCGCGGCGTCGATGTTTCCGGCGCGAATTATTACCAGGGGATCACCAGCAATTCGCAGATTATCACCGTCGGCGACGACGGGGCGACCAGCATTTACAAAGGCGCGGCCTTCGGTCCCTACACGCCCAGCGGCGCAAGTCCGATTCCGTTCGCGGGGACGATCAGCGGCATCGGGCCGTCCGGACTTCAGATCTACATGGGCACGGGCAACAAGCAAATCGACGGGGCGACGCTGAACAGCTCCGATGCGATCGCCCACTTTTTCGGTCCCGGCGGCGTGACGCTCATCACGCATCCGGTCGGCACCGCAACGACATACACGCACGTCGGCAATGGCAATTCCACGTCGCAGAGCACGTTCCTTGTTACGCTGCAAGGGCACAACATTCTTACCAGCGCAAATGTGCTCAATGTCAGCGATGGAATCTTTTTCCCCGACAGTCCCGATTCGATCCGCGATTCGGTCGGTTTTGCCGGGGCGACGGTTAATATCGGCTCGGGCGGGACCGCCTATCTTTACGGTCTGTTCCCCAACGCCGGTCTCACCGGCGGCACCGTCAACGTCTCGTCCGGCGGCGCGATTTACATCGCCGCCAGCTCGACCAAACCCAACGCGGGGGCAAACTGGAATTTCTCGCCGGGCTCACTGGTGATTCTCGGGAGCAACGTCAATACCGGTTCGCCCAGCTCATGGATTCCCTCGGTCTCCGACGTCGTGGTCGACATGTCCGGCAACGCGTCATTCACCGGGCAGGGAGTGGTCATCGGCAACGGCCGGCGGCTGACGACCGCCAACAATCGCGCCGTCACCCTCACCGGCGGCTCGGGTATCAAAGCGGCCGGCGGCGCTTCGGGAGTGATCTTCACCGCATCGGGCAACTCGGGCTCGCTGACGATCCAGGACAATGTCGCGCTGACCAACATCGATCTTCAGGTTGGCGACACCGCCAGTTTCACCACGACCAATTTTACGACGCGCGTCAGCGCACCGCAGGCGGGGAACGTGCGAATCGACGGATCCAGCAACAGCATCAACAATCTCACCATCAAGGCCGGCAATCTGAGCATCGGCGATCAAAGCAGCGATGTAACCACGCTCGCGTCGATCACGCAGAATTCCAGCGGCACAACCACGCTCCAGGATGGCGCGATCAATCTTGGGTTTAATATTATCGTCAATTCGGGCAACCTGAACGTCGCTTCGAAAATCAATTATGGCTCGATCTCGTCAGTGAATGTCAATGGCGGCGCGCTTTCATTCAATATTACAAATCCGCTGGCGGCTCCGACGTTTCCTTCGACGATCGGAATGAACGGGCATTCGGGACCTCACTGACGGCCGGCGGCACGGTCGATCCCTTCACGGATGCAACGACGCCGACGCGGCATTTCAACCTTGGCGTCAACGGCCTGCTGAATGTCACCTCCGGCGTGAAAAACATCGGGAACATCGACGGCGCGACCGGCAGCACGGAGATCTCCGGCGGCAGCACGCTGATCGCCAGTCACATCCACCAGCCGATATTGACCATCAACGACACATCGGTTGTGCAGCTTCGAGCCGGCCTGGGGAATGGAAGCACGAGCCTCTTCTCCGAACTGCCGACCATAGCAAGCGGAGGGATGTTTGATTTGAATGATGCGCGGGTGGTGATTCAATTCGATAACAATCCAATTCCTCTGTCGGCAACTCGCGCGGCGATCATCGCCGGGCGCGGCGGCACGGGCTTCGCGCACGCGCCGTGGAACGGCACCGGGGGAATATCCAGCTTCAAAGCGTCGATCGCCGGCGGCGGCGACGGCGTCAGCTTTGCCATCGGCTACGTTCCCAATTCTGCGCTGCCCACACTGGGTTTGCCGACGTATGGCACGTTCGGCGGGCAGGTAGTCGACAGCGGATCGCTGCTCATTCGCTATACGCTGGGCGCCGATGCCAATCTGGACGGCATCGTCAATGGCGACGACGTGACCGTTGTTGGCGCTGATCTCAACGCCGGAGGCACCGGCGACTGGTTCCTCGGCGACTTCGATTACGACGGCATCTGCGACGGCGACGACGTGACGGTTCTTGGAGCACTGTATAACCCGACGGCGCCGCCGCTGAGCGCCAATCAACTGACCGCTCAATTCGGGAGTGAATTTGCCGCGGCTTTCGAGCGGGGCCGCGCGATTGCCGCTTCGCGTGCGGCGGTTCCTGAACCTTCGACAATCACGCTGCTCGGCATGACTTCCATCTCGCTCCTGCGGCGTCGGCGCCGAAGTCGGTGACGCAAACTCTTGCCATCTCGCTCAGCCGAGCGTATACAACCGAACTGATCCGAAGAATTGCTCGTTCGCGCCGGCGTGAACCGGCGCATACGATGCGCGCCAACCCATTTCTTCCCTATGGCGCAGATCTTTCATCCGAGCATGAACACGATCTCCAAAGCCACCATCTTTGGAGCCGTTTTCTTCATTGCCGCCGCCGGTTGGATCGGCGGTGAGATCGTGCGCTCGCCGTATTACACGCAGGTGCATGTCGCTCGGGCGCAGCCGGTACCGTTTTCACATGAGCATCATGTGAACGGGCTGGGAATCGATTGCCGCTATTGCCATACGTCGGTTGAGAAGTCGGCATTTGCGGGCATGCCGTCAACCAAAACGTGCATGACCTGCCACTCGCAGATCTGGACCAACGCTGAAATGCTTGAGCCGGTGCGCACGAGCTGGCGCGAGAACCAGCCGATTCACTGGACGCGGGTCCACGATCTGCCTGATTTCGTGCAGTTCAACCATTCGATACATGTCGCCAAAGGCGTGGGGTGCGCGACCTGCCATGGCCAGGTCGACCGGATGCCGCTGATGTGGAAAAACGCCAGCCTGCAAATGGAATGGTGCCTCGAGTGTCACCGCAATCCGGAGAAGAATCTTCGGCCGCGCGAGCAGGTGTTCAATATGACGTACGTGCCGCCAAATGACCCGGACGCGGCCGGTCATGAACTGGCGGTTAAATATCACGTGCAAAAATACCAGTTGATGAATTGCTCGGTGTGCCATTACTGATGGTCGATCGATCGAGGCTTCATGTCATGCGCGCATAAACATCCCGATGTGACCACGGCGGCGGCGGCGGCGCTTGCCGGCAAGCGGTATTGGCGGAGCCTGGAGGAGCTTAGCGCGACGCCGGAGTTTGAGGCGTTTTTGCATCGGGAGTTTCCGAGTCGGGCTTCGGAGTGGTTGGAAAGCGACGGCGTCGATCGGCGGTCCTTTTTGAAACTGATGGGGGCGTCGCTGGCGCTGGCGGGGCTCAATACCGGATGTGCGAGGCAGCCGGAAGAAGCGATCGTGCCGTACGTGGTGCCGCCGGAGCAGATGACGCCGGGGCAGTCGCTGTATTTCGCGACGACGATGCCGGTTTTCGGTTATGGCCGCGGCGTCATCGTTGAATCGCGCGAAGGCCGGCCGATCAAGGTGGAGGGCAATCCGGATCATCCATCGAGCCTGGGCGCGGCGGACGTGTGGGCGCAGGCATCGCTGCTTGGCTTGTACGATCCGGATCGGTCGCAGAATGTGCGCTACGCGGGCCAGATCAGCACATGGGCGGCGTTTGTTCACGCGCTGCGCGGGGCACTGGAAGCGTCGGTGAATGGCGCGGGCGTTCGGCTGCTCTCGGAAACAGTCACGTCGCCGACGCTGGCGGGACAGATTCGCGAGTTGCTTGGGCGCTATCCGCAGGCGCGGTGGCATCGATACGATGCATGTTCACCCGGTCGGGCGGCAAATACGGTTTATCATTTCGATCGAGCGCAGCGAATTCTCAGCCTGGACAGCGATTTCCTGCTGATGGAGCCGGGAAGCCTGGCGTACGCGCGGCAGTTCATCAATGCGCGGCGCTTGCGAAAGTCCAGCGACGCGCCCGCGTATCGGGAGGTGGCTGCGAAGCTGCCGGCAGATAATCAGCGCGCGGCCGGCGATGCGTTTTTGATGAACCGGCTGTACGTCGTTGAGACGATGCTATCGATTACGGGGGCGATGGCGGATCATCGGCTCGCGGTGAAGCCTTCGCGCGTGGCGGAAATTGCGCGCGCGATCGCGGCGCGGGTCGGGGGCGCAAATGCCAGCACGCAGCCGAGCGGTGAAGATAAGTGGATCGCGGCAGTCGCGGAGGACTTGGCCGCCCATCGTGGGGCGAGCATTGTTGTCGCGGGCAGCAATCAGCCGGCGGAGGTGCACGAGCTGGCACACGCGATGAACGCGGCACTGGGGAATGTTGGCACGACCGTCGTTTATACAAATCCCATTGAGGCCGAGCCGGTGGATTCGATGCAGTCGCTCGTCGAATTGAGCAATGACATCGACAGCGGATACGTCAACACGCTTCTGATTCTCGGCGGGAATCCTGTCTATACAGCTCCCGCGGATTTGAATTTCGCTGAGCGTCTGGATCGCGTGGCGATGCGCATTCATCTCAGTCAATACGACGACGAGACTTCGTTTCGATGTCATTGGCACATCGCCGAAAGTCATTGGCTGGAGTCGTGGGGCGATCTTCGCGGGCACGATGGGACAGCAAGTTTGGTGCAGCCGCTGATCGCGCCGCTGTATTCGACAAAAACGGCGCTGGAAGTTTTGGCGGCGGCGCTGGGATCGTTGGAGCAATCGGGTTACGAAATTGTTCGAGCGTATTGGCGATCGCAGAATCCGCGGGGGGATTTTGAATCGTTCTGGACGAATGCGCTTCGAACCGGCGTGATCGCAAACAGCGCCGGAGGGCCGGCCTCCGGGCCGGCCGCTCTTCGTGCGCCGAAAACGGCCGGCACGAAGGCCGGCCCTCCGGGCGGTGATCTGGAGATCTCGTTTCGGCTCGATCCGAATATTCTCGACGGACGTTACGCCAACAATGGCTGGCTTCAGGAACTTCCCAAGCCGATCAGCCAATTGACGTGGGACAATGCCGCGATGATCAGCCCGGCGACGGCGCGACGGCTTAACGTTACGCATCAACAGCTTGTCACTCTTACGCATGCGGGCGGCACCATTGACGCGCCGATTTTCGTCCTTCCGGGACACGCGGACGATTCGATCACGTTGCACCTCGGCTACGGCCGAACCCGCGCCGGGCGCGTCGGGGGAATCGATGGCTCGACTACCGGCATGAACGCCTTCGCGCTGCAAACGTCGGCCGCGCCGTTCTCTGCCGTCGGCGTGACGATCACGCCCGCGGATCAGCGTTATCTTCTCGCCTGCACGCAGATTCATCACTCGATGGAAGGGCGCGATCTCGCGCGCGAGCAATCGCTCGATGCGTTCGTGAAGCTGGCGCCCGACACCGCGGAATGGGCGGGACACGAATCCTCAAGCGGTCGAACGGTTCATCTCTCGCTGCTGCCGGAATACAACTATCAGATCGGCCACAAGTGGGGCATGTCGATCGACAACAACGCGTGCATCGGTTGTAACGCGTGCGTCGTCGCGTGCCAGGCGGAGAACAACATTCCGGTCGTGGGCAAGGATCAGGTGCTGATGAGCCGGGAAATGCACTGGTTGCGAATCGATACGTACTACTCCGGCGAAGGGGACCATCCCGATCGGGTTTTGTTCGAGCCGATGCTTTGCCAGCATTGCGAAAACGCGCCGTGCGAGCTGGTCTGCCCGGTCGAAGCGACGAGCCATAGCGCTGAAGGCATCAACGAGATGACGTACAACCGCTGCATCGGCACGCGGTATTGCTCGAACAATTGCCCTTATAAAGTGCGGCGATTCAATTTCCTCGAATACCACGATCGCACGACGCCGGTGCTCAAGCTGTTGCGCAACCCGAATGTCACCGTGCGCAAGCGCGGCGTGATGGAAAAGTGCAGTTACTGCATCCAGCGCATCAACCACACGCGCATTGAATTTAAAAAAGCCGAGGCGGATGCGGCCGTCGCGACAACCGACGAAGAGCGCGCTAAACAAACTACGCGGATGGATGACCTTATGGGCCATCTGCAAACGGCGTGTCAGCAAAGCTGCCCGACGGAGGCCATCATTTTTGGCGATATGAATTATCGATTTGCAAATGGGCAGCCGACGTACGTCACGCAATTAAAGGCGCAGCCACAAAACTTCGGCATCCTGACGGAGCTCAATACCCGGCCGCGAACAACGTATTTGCCGCGTCTTCGAAATCCGAATCCCGCTTTGGAGGCGCACGCATGACCCGCGCGAAATCAAAGCCCCACAGGTACATGCGGGGCTCTGTCCCGTTGTCGCGAGCGTAGCACAATGACCGACGTCACCGACGAAATCTCCCCTCGCCCGCCGATCATCGAGCCCGGCCACACCTACGCGTCGGTCACGGACAAAATCTCGGACATCGTCCTGACTCGGCAGACCACGCGCGGCTGGCTGCTTGGATTCGCGATCGCATTTTTTCTCACGATGGTTTTGTTCTGGGCCATCGCAGTCCTGCTCATTCGCGGCGTCGGCATTTGGGGCGTGAACATTCCCGTCGGCTGGGGCTTCGCGATTGTTAACTTTGTCTGGTGGATCGGAATCGGCCACGCGGGAACGCTCATCAGCGCGATTCTTCTGCTGCTGAGACAAGAATGGCGCACCAGCATCAATCGTTTTGCCGAGGCGATGACGCTTTTCGCGGTCTCGTGCGCGGGACTCTTTCCGCTGCTGCATCTCGGAAGGCCGTGGGTGTTTTACTGGCTGTTTCCATATCCGAACACGATGAATCTTTGGCCGCAGTTTCGCAGCCCGCTGGTTTGGGATGTCTTTGCGGTCTCCACGTACGCGACGATTTCGCTGCTGTTCTGGTATGTCGGGCTCATTCCCGACCTTGCGACCTTGCGCGATCGCTCGCAGTCCCGCATCGGCCGGGTCATCTACGGCATTCTCGCAATGGGCTGGCGCGGCTCGGCGATGCACTGGCACCGCTACGAGACGGCATACGTGCTGCTTGCGGGGCTGGCGACGCCGCTGGTTGTTTCCGTTCACACGGTCGTGAGTTTCGACTTTGCCGTGGGACAGGTTCCGGGATGGCACACGACGATCTTTCCGCCGTACTTTGTCGCGGGCGCCATTTACTCTGGCTTCGCGATGGTCGTCACGCTGTCAATTCCGATTCGCGCGGTTTATGGGCTCGAAGATTTCATCACGCTGAGGCACCTGGGGAACATGGCCAAGATTATGCTCGCCACCGGCCTGATCGTCGCGTACGGCTACATCATGGAAATCTTCATGTCGTTCTACGGCAACAACGAATACGAGCATTTCATGACGTTGAATCGCATGCGCGGGCCGTACGCGGGGTACTACTGGATGCTGATCCTGTGCAACATCGTGATCCCGCAGGTTCTGTGGTTCAAAAAAGTGCGCTCGAGCGTGCCCGCGCTTTTTGTTATCGCAATCATCGTCAACATCGGCATGTGGCTGGAGCGCTTCGTGATCGTCGTCACCAGCCTGCATCGCGATTTTCTTCCGTCGTCATGGGACATGTATTACCCCACGTTTTACGACTGGGCGACCTTCATCGGGTCGATCGGGTTGTTCCTGGCGCTGCTGTTTCTGTTCATCCGATTCCTGCCGATGATTTCTGCCTTTGAAATGCGCGAGCTGCTAAGTCGCACGCGGCACGAATCCGCCGCCGGGGAATCGGAGCCGGCAACGGTTGCGGAGGCGCGCCATATATGAAAAAGCAGGATCCCAACATTTACGGCGCGCTGGCGGAATTCGACAATCCCGATGCGCTTCTCGAGGCCGCCAAGCGCACGCATGCGGCCGGCTACCGCATGGTCGACGCATATTCTCCGTTCCCCATCCACGGCCTGTCAGAAGCCATCGGCTTTCACAAAACGCGGTTGCCGCTGGTCGTGCTCATCGGCGGAGTCATCGGCTGTCTCGGCGGCTACTTCATGCAATGGTACGCGAACGTCGTTGCTTACCCGCTCAACATCGGCGGACGGCCGCACAATTCCTGGCCGGCCTTTATCCCCATTACGTTTGAGATGACCGTGCTCTGCGCTGGCTTGGCCGCGGTGCTGGGCATGCTCGCGCTCAACGGGCTGCCGCAGCCGTACCATCCGCTCTTTAACATCCCGCGGTTCGAGCGCGCGTCGCGCAGCCACTTTTTCCTTTGCATCAAATCGACCGATCCGAAATGGGATTCGCATGCCGCGCGGCAATTCCTGCTCTCGTTGCAACCGACGTCGCTTGCGCTCGTGCCGCGCGGGCGTATTCGGCCGGAGATCCCGGTCAATCCCCGTAAACCCGGCCATATTGAGGAACCGCATTCGTGATTCTCCGTTCGATTCATCTTCTTCTTTTGCTGGCGCTGCTCGCGGGCTGCAAGCGTAATGACATGCGCGATCAGCCGCGCGCTGATACCTATCAGGACAGCGAGTTCTTTGCCGATGGAAAATCCGCGCGGCCGCTGGTTCCGGGAACAGTCCCACGGTTCGCGGTTTTCAACGGACCGACGAGTCAATCGCGCACCACCACCGCCCCCAGCGGTTTTCCGTATCCAATCACCCGCGCCATTCTCAACCGCGGCCGCGAGCGCTACACCATCTACTGCTCGGTTTGCCATGGCGACATCGGCGATGGCAATGGGATGATCGTTCAGCGCGGCTTCACACGCCCGCCGACGTTTCATCAAGCGCGGCTGCGCGATGTTGCGCCGTCGCACATTTACGATGTCGTCTCCAACGGTTACGGCGCCATGTACAGCTATAACGACCGCGTCGAGCCCGACGACCGCTGGGCGATCGCCGCGTACATTCGCGCGCTCCAGTTCTCGCAGCACGCACCGCTGAACGCATTGGCCGACGCCGATCGCGCACAGGTTCTCAGTCCAACGACGCAGGAATCCGCTCAATGACCGAAATCGCTTCAGAATATCCTCCCGCGCTCGATCGCCTTCAGCGGCGAGCGCTAATCGTTGGTCTGATTGGATTGGCGCTCTGGGCGATCTCGCTCACGTTCACCAAAGGCGAACAGGCATTTCGCTCGTACCTCTTCGCCTACGTCTTCTGGTTCGGCATCGCGCTGGGATCGTTTGCCATTCTCATGCTCCAGCACCTCACCGGCGGGCGCTGGGGATTGGCCATCCGGCGCCTGCTGGAATCCGCCACGCGCGTTCTTCCTCTCATGGCGATTCTTTTCATTCCGCTCGTCTTCGGGCTCCCCGCGCTTTACATCTGGACCGATCACCATAACCGCTATCTCAACATTCCATTCTTCCTGATCCGCACGGCGATCTATTTCTTCATCTGGCTCACGCTGACGTTTTTGCTCAATCGATGGTCCGCCGAGCAGGATCGCAGCGATGACCCGCTCATAGCCCGCCGGCTTCAGCTCATTTCCGGGCCTGGGCTGGTGCTATACGGATTGACGGTGACGTTCGCCGCAGTCGATTGGGTGATGTCGCTCGACCCCGAGTGGTATTCCACGATTTACGGAATGATCTTCATGGCCGGCCAAGCGCTCGGCAGCCTGGCGCTCATGACTGTCACGCTCGCGATTCTCTCTCGCTACAAACCGCTATCGGAAATCCTCGACCGCGGCATCTTTAACGATCTGGGCAATCTCCTGCTCACCTTCACCATGCTCTGGGCCTACACCTCCTTCAGCCAGTACCTCATCATCTGGTCCGGCAACATCGCCGAGGAAACGCCTTATTACGTCTACCGCACGCGCGGCGGGTGGCAGTTTATCGCGCTGTTTCTCATCGTCTTTCACTTCTTCGTCCCCTTCATCCTGCTGCTCTCGCGGCGCACCAAGCGCAGCGTGCAGAATCTGTCGACCCTCGCCGCGTTCATCTTTCTTCTGCGCCTCGTCGATCTGTACTGGGTCATCATTCCCCAGCACATCCAGGGACATTACCAACTCTTCCCCGAGGGCAATCCCCCCGCCAACGCGCGCTTCACACTACACTGGCTCGACATTGTCGCGCCCATCGGCATCGGCGGCGTCTGGATCGCCACATTTCTTTATCAACTCAAAAAGCGCCCGCTGCTTCCCATGCATGACCCGCGCCTCGAGGAGGTGACGACCCACCATGCGTGATGCACCCGACGCGCCTTCGGTTCAAACCGTTCCCTCGCCGCATCACCCCCACCGCGGCCAGCATCAGGCCGAATCCCTTGGCGTTGGCCTGGTCGTCGCTCTGCTCGTGGCGCTCGCGGTCACCGGCCTGGTCGTCTCTATCTTCCTCTACTGGCTGTTCGGTGTTTTCGATCGCCAGGAAAAAGCCCAGCAGGTTCCGCTCACCTCCATCCAGCAACCCGGTCCGCAAACGCCCGAACCGCGCCTCCAGGGGATTCCGACGTATCACGCCACTTCACCGGCAGAAGATCGGGTGCAAATGCAGGCCCGGAATTCCCACATCCTCACCACCTATGGGCCCTCGCCCGAAGATGGCTACGCCCGCATCCCCATCGACCGCGCGATGGACCTCGTCGTCGAAAAGAATCTTCTTACGCCTCAATCCCAATCCAAGGGAGGCAAGCGATGACGCCGTGCAAATGGATTCTGGCATTGGTTTCCGCGCTGGCCGCACCGGTTCTCGCCACGGACATCGCGCCGGCTCCGCCATCCGTTTACCAGAAAGTCGGCGTCGACCAAAAACTCGACGGCCAGATTCCACTCGATTTGATCTTCCGCGACGAATTGGGAACCGAAGTCCCTCTCTCCACCTTCTTCCACCATGATAAACCCCTCGTCCTCTCCCTCGTTTATTACAAGTGCCCCATGCTGTGCACCATGACCCTCAACGGCATGGTCACCAGCTTCCGTCCCCTCAAGCTCGACATCGGAAAAGATTTCGACGTGCTCACCGTCAGCTTCGATCCCAGCGAAACTCCGCAGCTCGCCGCCGCCAAGAAAGCGACCTACATCAAAAGTTACAAGCGCGCCGGCGCCGCTTCCGGCTGGCACTTCCTCACCGGCTCTCCCGAATCGATCGCCGCGCTCACTCAGGCGGCCGGCTTTCGCTACACGTTCGATCCAGTCAGCCAGCAATTCGCCCACGCCAGCGCCATCATGGTCCTCACTCCGGATGGCAAAATCTCCCGCTATTTCTATGGCCTGGAGTATTCCTCCCGCGACCTGCGCCTCGGTTTAATCGAAGCCTCGCAAAACAAAATCGGCACGCTCGCCGACGCCGTCACGCTCCTCTGCTTTCACTACGATCCGACCAAAGCCAAGTACGGCCTGGCGATCATGACCCTGCTCCGCGCCGGTGGAATCCTCACGCTGGTCATCCTGGCCGTTTACATCATCACCATGATCCGCCGCGAGAAACGTCAGGCCTTAACCATACCGCCGCCGGCATTCGATGTTCGATGTTGAATGTTCGATGTTCTTCCGCTTTGACATGAACAACCCCACGTTCCAACTCTTCCCCGACCAGGCCTCGACGATCGCGCCGCAGGTCGATCACCTCTACTATTTCCTCTGCACCGTCACCGCCTTTTTCACGCTCCTGATCTTCCTCCTCGTCGTCTACATGGGCCTACGCTACCGTCGCCGCCAACCCAATGAGCGTCCAGCCAATCCGATCACGCACAATCTTCCGCTCGAAATCGTCTGGACCGCGATTCCTGCGGTGCTCGTGCTCATCATGTTCTTCTGGGCGACGCGCCTTTATATTCATATGTACAATCCGCCGCGCGACGCGATCGACATCCATGTGATCGGCAAGCAATGGATGTGGAAGATGCAGCACCCGACCGGCCGGCGCGAAATCAACGAGCTTCACCTCCCCACCGGCCAGCCGGTGCGCCTTACCGTCGCATCGCAGGACGTGATCCACAGCTTTTTCATCCCCGCCTTCCGGATGAAGCAGGACGCCGTGCCCGGGCGCTACACCGTCATCTGGTTCACTCCGACCAGGCCCGGCGATTATCACCTGTTCTGCGCGGAATACTGCGGGGCCCAGCACTCCGGCATGATCGGCCGGGTCGTCGTGATGGAACCGCAGCAGTACCAGGCGTGGGCCGCCGGCTCTCCTTCCGATCAAAACCCGGTCGTCGCCGGCGCGATCCTCTACAAATCGCTCAACTGCTACACCTGCCACGGCGTTCAAGCCCCGACGCTGGCGCGTTTGTATGAATCGCCGGTGCATCTCTCCGATGGCTCAACCGTCACCGCCGACGAAAATTACTTGCGCGAATCGATCCTCGACTCCACTGCAAAAATCGTTTCCGGCTATCAGCCCATCATGCCCAGCTTCCGCGGGCAGATCACCGAAGAGCAACTCTTCGACCTCATCGCGTACATCAAGGACCTCAAGAACACATCGCAGGAAAAATCGAACGCCTCGAATATGCCCATCCGTCCCGCCCCCACCGACCGCGCCGGCGAACCGACGCCGAATCTTCCCCAAGGCAGACAAAGTTCCGAAGGCCCCAAACCCGCGAGGAAATGATTGTGTAGATCCGCCGTGCGGACCAGAAATGTGGTCCGCACGGCGGACCCTACGAGAAATCGCCATGACCACCCTCGAATACATCCCGCCAGTCGAAGCTCCTGAGGATTATCTCAACGCCTCGTACAAGGTGCGCTCGTGGCTGCTCACCGTCGATCACAAGCGCATCGCCATTCTCTATCTCCTCTCCATTACATTCTTCTTCTTCATCGGCGGCGCCTTCGCAACGCTCATCCGCATCGAGCTGCTCACCCCCAAAGGCGATCTCGTGCAGGCGGAGACTTACAACAAGCTCTTCACCATGCACGGCATCATCATGATCTTTTTCTTTCTCATCCCCTCCGTTCCCGCGACGCTGGGAAACTTCCTCATCCCGCTCATGATCGGCGCACGCGATCTGGCTTTCCCGCGGCTCAATCTGCTTTCCTGGTACCTCTTCATCATCGGTGGCGCCATTGCGCTGGCCGCGATCGTCGCCGGCGGAGTCGACACCGGCTGGACTTTTTACACCCCTTATTCCACGGTCTATTCCAACACCGCCGTCGCCACGACGCTTGTGGGCCTGTTCATCACCGGCTTCTCCTCCATCCTCACCGGCCTCAATTTCCTCGTCACCATTCACACCATGCGCGCCCCCGGCATGACGTGGTTCAAGATGCCGCTGTTTCTCTGGTCGATGTACGCCACCAGCGTGATCATCCTGCTGGGCACGCCGGTGGTCGCGATCACGCTGGCGCTGGTTCTCATCGAAAACCTCTTCCACATCGGCATCTTCGATCCCGCGCAAGGCGGCGATCCCGTTCTCTTCCAGCACCTGTTCTGGTTTTACTCGCACCCGGCCGTCTACATCATGGTGCTCCCTGCGTTTGCGGTTATCTCCGAACTTGTCACCTGCTTCTCGCGCAAACCGATTTTTGGCTACAAGCCCGTCGCCTACTCCTCCATCGCCATCGCGATCATCAGCTTTCTCGTCTGGGGCCACCACCTCTTCGTCTCCGGCCAGGCCGCGTATGCCTCGATGGCGTTCTCGTTCCTCAGCTTCATGGTCGCCATCCCCAGCGCCATCAAAGTCTTCAACTGGACCGCCACCCTCTACAAAGGCTCCGTCTCGTTCGCCGCACCCATGCTCTACGTCTTCGGCTTCATGGGCCTGTTCACGATGGGCGGCCTCACCGGCCTTTTCCTCGCCTCCATCGCCGTCGACGTCCACGTCACTGACACCTATTTCATCGTCGCCCATTTCCATTACATCATGGTCGGCGGAACGGTGATGGCGTATCTCGGCGGCATTCATTTCTGGTGGCCGAAAATGACTGGCCGGATGTACCCGCAGTGGATCGCGAACTTCGCCGCATTCACTGTATTCATCGGCTTCAATCTCACGTTCTTTCCCCAGTTCATCCTCGGCTACCTCGGCATGCCGCGCCGCTATCATGCGTATCCCGCCGATCCCGCGTGGCAAGTTCTCAATGTCATGTCCACCGCCGGCGCGAGTATCCTCGCGGTCGGCTATCTGCTGCCGCTTATCTATCTCATTTGGTCATTGAAATACGGCAAGATCGCCGGGCCCAATCCGTGGAAGGCAACGGGCTTGGAATGGCAAACGTCTTCCCCGCCGCCCACTCACAATTTCTACGAAACCCCGATCGTCACCGAAGATCCCTACCGCTACGACATCGGCCTCTCCCAGGACGGCAAACCTCTCGACGCCCCAAACGAGGAGATCATCCATGTCTGAACAAGCCACGCTCCCCGAGCCGCACTCGCACGTTCACCTCGGCGTCCAGTTCGACGATCTCGAGCAACAACACGAGGCCGATACGCTGGGCATGTGGGCGTTCCTCGCGACCGAAGTTATGTTCTTCGGCGCGCTCTTCCTCTCGTTCTCCATCTATCGTCACAAGTTTTCCACCGAATTTGCCGAGGCCGCGCATCATTTGAAAATGTGGCTCGGCGCCATCAACACCGGCATCCTCCTCTGTTCCAGCTACACCGTCGCCCTTTCCGTCCACGCCGCCCACGACGGCAACCGCAAAGCCCTCGTCCGCAATCTCCTGCTCACCATGCTCCTCGGTGTCATCTTCCTCTGCATCAAAGGCACCGAATACGTCATCGAATACCGCGAGCACCTCGTTCCCCACTTCAACTTCCTCTACGGCCACGAGCCCGGACAGACCGCGCGCTACGGACCCAATGTTGCCCTGTTCATGTCCTTCTATTTTATCATGACGGCGATTCACGCCACCCACATGCTCGTGGGTTTGGGAATCTTCACCATCATTACGATCCAAAGTTATCGCGGGCGCTACTCGCCGGAGTATTACAACCCCGTCGAAATCGCCGGGCTCTATTGGCATTTCGTCGACTTGGTGTGGATCTTCTTATTCCCGCTGCTGTACCTGTTGCGCTATTGAGACAAGCCCCGGATGTACCTCCGGGGCTACGAATGCGAGAAAGCACATGTCCGAGGAAATCCCCAAATCCACTTACACCAGAATCTTCATCGCCCTGATGGTGCTCCTCGTCCTCACCGTCGCCGCGGTCTATCTTCCTTTCGACAGGTGGAACGCGCGCGGCGTCGGCATCTCGCTCGCCTTTCTCATTGCCACTCTCAAAGGAATTCTCGTCGTCTATTTCTTCATGCACATCAAGTTCGCGTCGTCGCTCACCCGCGCCTTTGTTATCGCAATTCTCATCTGGCTGGGCATTCTCTTTTCGCTCACCTACTCCGATTACCTCACCCGCGGCTGGCTGCCCTTTTCCCACAGTTGGACGGAGCGCCCGCTCGCCGAACCGCTCGAGCATCATCCGTAGACGGCGTGCTGGACTGCTCTTTGCTTCATCGTGCTGACAAAGCAGTTCACACCAACCTCAACCATCGTCAATCGGAAAGGACGCATCATGTTCAAGCCGCTGTTTATCATCGCTGTCGCACTTTGCCTCTGCACTTTGTCGCTGGCCGAAGACAAGGCGCAAGCGCTCGACAGGAAGGACCACAAATTCGTGACCGAAGCCGCCACCGGCGGAATGCTCGAAGTCGAACTCGGCAAGCTCGCCGCCGACAAAGCCGCCAGCGATTCCGTCAAGAAATTCGGCCAGCAGATGGTCACCGATCACTCCAAAGCCAACGACGAGCTCAAATCGATCGCAGAAAAGAAGGGCGTGGAAATCCCCGCGTCTCTTCCGAAGAAAGAGCAGAAGGAAGTTGATCGCCTCGCCAAGCTCTCCGGCGCTGAATTCGACAAAGCCTACATGAAGCTGATGGTCAGCGACCACGAAGACGACGTGAAAGAATTCGAGAAGGCCTCCAAGAACGCCGCCGATCCCGACCTCAAATCCTTCGCCGAAAAAACGCTCCCCACGCTCAAGGACCACTTGAAGATGGCCCAGGACACCTACAACGACGTGCATGGGAAGAAGTCGTAACGTTCTCACTCCCTCTCCCCAGATGCGGGGAGAGGGTTGGGCGAGCGACGGTATACTCACACGCATCGACTGGGCAAGGGACATCTTCAAATCCGTCAACCGCGCGCTGTTCGACGATCCCTTCTGGCGCAACCACTTCCCCCAATCCCCGCGCGTCCATCTCGCCGTCCTTCGCGAACCGTACCTCACTCTCATCCTCATGAAGCGCAAGACAATCGAATCGCGATTCTCAATCACTCGCCGCGCCCCTTACCAATCCGTCCGGCCCAATGACACACTTCTCCTCAAGCTTTCCTCCGGCCCCATTCTCGGAATCGCGCGCATCGATCAGGCAGACTTCTATCCGCTCAATCCGTCAACCCTTTCAACTCTGATACAGGAATTCTCGCATCACCTCGCAGTCCCAAATAATTTCTGGAAATCCCAGCACCACAAGCGTTACGCCACGCTGGTGCACCTCTCGAACGTCCGCTCGCTTCCTTCCATCCCCTGCCATAAACCCGATCGTCGCGCCTGGGTCATCCTCCCCACTCCTCGATCAGCTTCCTCACATCCGGCCGCACATACATCTCATTGATCCCCGCAACCTTCGCCAGCGCCTTGGCCGTCTGCTCCAACTGGTCCATCGCCCCCGCGTCCAAGTCAATGAATAACTGCCTTTGACTTTTGAATTGCGCGAGTCCCCCGCCGTTGCCCCCGAGCTTCACATGCCGCACCGTGATCCCCAGCTTCTTCGCCACGTCAAGCAGCTCATCAAACTCCGTTCCCATCAGCATCGCCAAGACTCCTTTTCTACGGACTACGGACTACTGACTACCCCTCCACATCCTCCACGGCCCCATCGCCGCGCTGAACAGATTGTTGTAGATGTTGCTTGTCATGAATCGCAGCGTCTCGTGCGCGCCGCGCGCGTTTTTCTCCTTCACTTGCGGCACGAACACGACCACCGCCACCAACCTCAATAATCCGCTCAAAACGAAGAGCACATCATAAAATGTGACTGTCTTAAATCCAGTCACCCACTTCCAGTCCAAGTCCTTGAGCCACTGAGCGATCACTCCCGCGGCCAGTCCCCCGAGGCATCCTGCCACATTCACGATCACGCTGTTCACCGCCACATATCCGGTTCCGCGCCCCTCTTCTTCCGATCCCGCCATCTCCAGCACCAGGTTCAAATTGGCCACTTCGACACCCGCCCACAGCGCCGCGCCCAGACCCGAAAGTACGTATCCCAACCAAATCTGCCCCCGCGTCACAAAACACCAACCCAGCCCCACGGGCACCAACCCCAATCCCGCCAGGATCAGCACCGGCCGTTTTCCCATTCGATCCGCCGCCTTCCCCCACACCGGCAGCACGATGAGCTGCGCGATAGAGGGCACGATCAGCACCATCATCTGCGTGATGGTGTTCATCTGCTTGCTCGCGCTTCTCCCTCCGCCGGCGTCGAGCTGCTCGATGATATAGAGCGTCACAAACTGCCCCATGAAGCTGACCGCGAACACCAGCGTCGCGACGAAACCGCCAAACCACAAAAAATTCCGATCCGCCAGCGGCTGCTTCATCGCCAGCAGCAATCCCGCCCCGCGCTGCGCTTTCTTGGGCACATCCGGCACCCACTCAAACGTCGCGATATCCGCAACGCCAAAGACCGCCGCCACGATAAAGATTCCCGCGCACCAGATCAGCATGGTCTCCTCGTGCGCATTTCCCTGCGTCTGGCGATCGAGCAGCCACCCCACCACCAGCGCCGTCGGAATCGCCGACGCGATGCCCCATTGCCGCCGCCTCGCAAAATATTTCCCCCGCACGCGCTCCGGGACAATATCGGCCATCCAGCTGAGCCATGGAATGCCGCCGACCGCTCCGCCGCAGTGCATCACGAACACCAGCCCCAGAAAAATCGCCATCGCCGAGGCGCTGAAATCCACTCCAAAGATTTTCACAATCCCCAGCGGCACCAGCGCGATCGGCACCCACATCATCCGCTGAAAATATTGCCCCCACAAAAAAATCTTCTTCCGCTTGCCCGTCGCCTCTGTGACCAGACTCGCCGGCACCGACAGAAGCGACGCGATAAATGGCAGCGCCGCCAACACCCCAAATTGAAACTCCGACGCATGCAGCGCCTTGGCGTAATTGGTAAACGGTGTTCCCGCCACCGCCGTCAGCCAGACCGAGCCAAGTACCCAGGCAAACGTCGTTTTTTCCAGCGCACTCCGCCTCGCCCGCCCAACCACCTCCATCCGTTCTCCGACAGCTTCCATGCTGGACGGCATTGTATGTAGGGGCGACACTTGTGTCGCCTTCGACTGATTCGCGACAATCTGACCCCCCCAACCGCCCTCATCCACAAAAAATCACGCTCCTTTTCAACCGGGCGCGGCCTTTGCTTTCCCCCACAAAACGACTCGTGCAAGAGCCGCAATCTTGTTCTATTTAAGGAGTACGCCATGAGAACCCATCACGCTTTGACAATCGCCGCTCTCGCAGTCAGCGGCCTGACTTTCCTCGGCTGCGACAAGGACCAAACGGCATCCAAAACTCAAACCACGGTGACGCGCACCGACACCAGCACCGGCGACACCGCCGGCGCGAAAACCGATCGCGCACTAAATCGCGCCGGCGACGCCGTTTCCAACGCCGCCGACAAGACCGGCGATGCCCTCGGCCGCGCTGTCGATAAAACCACCGACACCGCACGTACCGCCGCCGACAAGACCGCCAGCGCCATCGGCCGCGCCACCGCTTCAACGCAGCCCGCCGGCGCCGCCATCGTCCCCGACCTCGACAAGATCCGCGTCGTCATCGCCGACACGGTTGACGATGCGCTGACCAGGAACCACTTCGATAACCTCGTCGACCGCTTCACGAAAGGCGACCGCGATCGCCTGAGCAAGCCGGCCAACAACATGATGGACGACATCAACGCGCAGGTTGATCAGATCAACAGCGCGTGGAAGGCCAAATACAACCAGGATTTCGACATCAAGGCGCATCGCGAAAATGTGTTCAATTCGCAGTTTGCCATGATCAACGAAGGCGCGCTCGCTGATACCGCGCGCCTCGCCGCGTCCAAGACCGGAACCGGCGCTCCCGCCGCCGGCGGCGCCGCTCCCACCGGCGACGCCAGCATCGACAGCGCCAATAGCGCCGAATCGCGCAACACCGCGTCGGTGACCATCCCCGCCAGCCACGGCCTCGGCCAGGTCATCCTCGTTCTCAACAATGAAGGCCTGCTCCGCGGCTACAAGATCGACGTCGCCGACAAGTTGGACGCCCAGAAGCTCCACGACAACCTGCTCAGCCAGGTGACCGCGATCAACGCCGACAAAGCCAACTGGCCCGCCGACGTGAACGACGCCTACCGAATGGTTGCCCATCGCGTTTTGATGGCCTTGCAAGACGCCCCCAGCTCTGAAAGCTCCGGCGCCAGCGCCGCAGGAACCGCCCGTTAGTTTTCGATTTCCCCCATCAGCTTTTACGAACGCGGACCCACCCGGGTCCGCGTTCTCCTTTTGGTTTTTCCGTCTTCGGAGGGGCGGGCTCCGTGCCAGCCGCGATTGTGATGACGTTTCGACTCCTGCGAAACCTTACCCAGCAACTCCACCCTCTTTACAACTGGCAACCCACACCGGACAACTGACCTCATGTCCCTGGCCGAATTCCATTTCCACTCCCCGACATTGCAAATGAAAGTCTCCGCCAACGTCCTGGTTCCCGACGTTGGCACGCCTCCCTTTCCCGTCTATTACCTTCTCCATGGCCTGTCCGACGATCACTCCATCTGGCTGCGTTTCACGCGCATCGAACCTTACGTCCGCAATCTCCCGCTGATCGTCGTCATGCCACAGGGCTTCCGCGGCTTCTATACCAACAACCACAACGGCGCCGCCTACGCCGACTATATCGCGACCGACCTCCCGCAAATCATCGAGCGCACCTTTCCCGCAAAGAGCGACCGCGCTTCACGGTGCATCGGAGGCCTCTCCATGGGCGGCTACGGCGCGCTCCGCATCGCCTGGGCCCATCCCGACAAATACATCTCCGCCAACTCCCATTCCGGCGCCCTCGCCCACGGCGAACGCCCCAGCCCGCGCCCCGACGGCCCCATTTCTCAAAAAGAATTCCACGACATCTTCGGCCCCAACCCGCGCGGCACCGATCACGACCTCATCCGCCTCGCCACCGAACTTCTCAAACGCCGACAGCAATCCATCCCCAAAACCCTCATCGATTGCGGCGCCGACGACTTCCTCATCGACGACAACCGCTCCTTCCACTCGCACCTGCAAAAGATGAATTTCCCCCACGAATACAAAGAATTCCCCGGCGAACACAATTGGGACTATTGGAACGATCACATCAAGGACGCCGTGCAATTCCACTGCGCGGCTTTGAATATCGCACCGATCATCCCGCCGCCAAAATAATCATTCAAATGGTGTTCATCCGATCAATCGAAGACGGATCGCCACCTTTGTGCGACGCGCATGATTGATATCCTCTGTCGCGCAGTCACGAAAGGTCAGAATCGCCATCTGTGCTAATTACACCGGATGCCGGTATATCGGTGTAGAGTTACCGCTTTAATTTGCAGTAGCGCAGCGCAAACCGCGGCGAGCTTTCAGCCGCCGCGGTCGGCAAAACAAAGTTGTCATCACCTCATTCAACTACGGAATGAGCACATTATTCCCGCTCCCCCCATCCAGCAGGTCATTTCCCGGCCCGCCGGTGAGAGCGTCATCGCCATCGCCGCCGAGCAGTGTGTCATCGCCGGCGCTTCCGACAATCACGTCATTTCCTTCGCCGCCATCGGCGGTGAACAGAACGCTGCCGGCGTTCAAGGCGCTCGCCTGCACGACATCGCCTCCTCCGCCCGCTTTCACTGTGAGTCGATCGAGCGTGCCATCGAGGCCGGCGATGTTCACCGTCGTGCCAAGGCCGCCGACTTTCACGCCGCCCGAAACCGAGCTGGCGACGAAAATGACATCCGATCCGGCCGTGCCATTGACGACAACCGTGTCGGCCGATCCATCCGCGCCGCCGGCGCTGGCGGCGAGGTTGAGATTCAGCGTGGTCAACCCCGTCGCAGACAGATCACCAACATTGATCGTGTCCGCGCCGCCGAGGACGCTGAGATTCACCTGCTCAAGACCGGCCGTGTCCATCTTGATGGTCGCCACATCGCGGAGAAGCTCAAGACGGTTGCCGCTGGCGGAGAAATCGATCTTCTCGTTGGCATTCGCACCGTTGAAAACCATCGTGTCAAACCCGGCCTGCCCTTCGACGACATCGCTTCCGTCGCCGGGATTCCAGACAAACGTGTCGTTGCCGTCTCCCATCAGCGCCACATCGGCGCCGCGCTTGCCAAAGAGCAGATCGTTGCCGTCGCCGCCGATAAGTGTGTCGGCGCCGCTGCCGCCATTGATGAAGTCGTTGCCCGTTCCGCCATCGAGGTTTGCCGCGGGCAGTGCGCCACCCGATTCATCCAGCGTCAGGACATCGTCGCCGCCGAGCCCGCGCACTTCGATGGCGCTGATGTTCGTATCCGCCGCCGACGGACCGTGAATCTTCACGTCGCCGCTGTTCACCAGCAGTTTTCCGTCTGCGTCGCGGGAAATCGTGATCGCGTTGGCGTGGCCATCGCCGGTCACGCTCAGCACGCCCCCCACCGCAACGGCCGTCACCGAATTCAATTTCCGCGATTCCAGCGGCTCAAGCACGCTGTGCAGCATCCCGCTCAATCCAGCATTCCAAGCCTGCCCCCGCATCGATCGTCCAAACCAGTTCGTAAGAAACATAAAAATGTCCTTCCTCGTATGTGTGTGTATTGCGTTGGTAGTAAATACAACCATATTGAACAAAAAGAATAGCGAAGGGTACATGGCCGCTTTTCATTCGCCATGTCCCCTTCGCTCCATCACCGCGTCAACGTACGCCCGGCATTGCCAGGCCGCGCGGGGTCTGTGCGGCGATCGCCTTCACATCGGCTGCGGTGTAGCACTTCCCGCCGATTCCCCAGTCGCCGCTCTTCACTTCCTCGACCGTTACGACCGTTACCGGCCGCAGGTTTTCACCTTCGATCTCCACCAGCGTGTCCGTCAGCTTGCGGATCATCTCCTGCTTCTGCGCTGATGAATAAATTCCTTCGATGATCTTTACGTTCACAAGTGGCATAACCATTCTCCAATCTTCATTATTCACGAGTCGCTTTTTTTTCTTTACGCGCACCTGCGACTCGCTCACAGCGCGCGTGGTTTTTCAAACATTTTCGCGCATCACTCCAGCGTGTGCGTCCCATGCGTCATCGCACCTCCCGCCCGCAGCGCCGCCGCCACCAGCGCCGTCTCCGCCATCTCTTGCTCCGTCGCACCGGCTCTGAGCGCATTGCGACGGTGGATCTCGATGCAGTACGGACACTGCGTCGTCAGCGCCACTGCGATCGCCATCAATTCCTTGTACTTGTGCGGGATCGCGCCCGCCTTGTACGCCGCTTCGTCGAACGCCACGAATGCCTTGAACGTCTCGGGCGCCAGTTCACTGAATCGTTTGAACTTCCCGACGTTTTTCATGTCGTACATAACCAGTCTCCTTGGAAAAAATTCTTTCACTCGTTTCGGCCGAGGCGTCGCGTCACATCACGCAGCGCTGCTCACCGATTGACGCGGGAACTCTACGCGCGCCCCAAGCGCGGACTAGTGAACTGCCGGTACACCCGAGGTGTACTCGAAGTACACCCCTCGAATCCCCGGCAAAAACAATGGTTTGGGCGTTTTCGCTTACAGACTGGCGCGGACCACGCTATACTCCGACGCCGCGAATTCTTATGACGAGCACAAAACCCAAATCCGCCCTCGAACTTCTGGGCGTTCCCCCGGCCCCCAAAACCGGGCGCGATCGCCTCATCGCCGTCGGCATCGAGCTGTTTTATCGCCACGGCTTTGCCGCCGTCGGCATTGACCAGATTCTTTCCACCGCCGGCGTCACGAAAACCACCTTCTACAAACATTTCGAAAGCAAGGACGATCTGATGGTCGCCGCCGTCCAGCGCCGCGACGAATGGGAACTCGCAGCATGGGGCCGCGCCATCAAAAAACTCGCCGGCGATGAACTCGCCAACTATCCCCTCGCGATGCTTGACGTGCTCGATGTCTGGTTCAACGACGCCGACTACCTCGGCTGCATGTTCACCAACGCCGCCGTCGAATTCCCCAATCCCCACGACCCCGTCCACCAGGCCGCCTCCGCGCACAAGCGAAAGGTGCGCGACACCTGGCGCGATATTGCCGTCGCCGTCGGCGCGCAGGCGCAAGATGCCGAAACCTTCGCCGACTGCTTCTGCGCGCTCTTGGAAGGCGCCCTGATTCTTCGTCACACCCAAGCCCGCAACGACGCCGCCAAAGCTGTCCGCCCCGCGGTTGAACAACTCATCGTCGCCTACTTCCCTGCCGCGACAAAGCTCGACAAGCCGTCAACGATCAAAAAGAAATCGGCCGCCGAAATCGGGCGACCGACTCTTTCTACTGGCTACTGATTACTGACTGCTTCCTCACGCCGCCAGCGGATGCGTCGACAGATACAACCCGAGCATCCCACGGTCGATCTCTTCCATGTCCATCAACCGCCCCGCCACTTCCACCACCTTTTCCGAAATTTTCTGCACGCGATTGATCGCCATCCAACCCACCCATTCCTGCTTGGGCTTGAGCGATTCGCCGCTGGCATCCACGAACGGGCTGATCCCCGCATATTGCGGCAGCTCGAGCTTCACGCGAATCTGCTGATCCACCTTCACACTGCTGTTGACCTGCTCAGTGCGAATCTTGATCCCGCCAGCCGAGATATCCACCAGTCTGCCGATCGTCTTGGCCGGACGCTTGCCATCGAACCGGGTGACGGTGATCTCCCGCTGCTCAAGGTCATGCCGCCGATGGTCCCGACGGTCCACCTCGGCCAGACGCATCGCCGGCATCGCACCGGCCTCTTCCGTTTCGCTCAGCTTGATCATCGTCTCAATTTCGTTGCTCGACAGTGTCTCCATGGCCGATTCTCCGTTAAGATGGTTAAGATGGACCGTCAACACCATCTGTATCGGCGGATGAAGTGTATAACTTTTGTTAATCTGGGTAATCTCGGTGCTTTGGCGCGAGATCGCATTATCGGACCTTCAACCAGCATCAGACACCGGATCTGAGGTTCTCCGAAGAGCCGGATTCAGGCTGAAACGTCGATATCAACCAAGCGACCAAAACACTTTGCTCTTTTTAGCGTACGATAAAGCAACTCCTTTTATGTCCCGCATTCTTATTCTCATTCTCTTTCTACTCTGGATGGCATGGGCTCCTCCGGAAGGGCCCGCTGATATTTCTAGCCTGAAGTTTTTTTCACCGTTGCATGGCATCCTGCTCTTTCTCGCCGTGCTCGTGCTGCTCGTACTCTTAATGGGATTATGGAGCCGAATGCTTGCCCGCCGCGTGGCTTCGACGGGTCTTCACAAGAGCATTCGGCGATTCAATAAATCGATGACCATCGCGCGCACTGCGATCCCCGTCTGGTTCACAATCGGTCTCATGGTCCTCGGGTGGAAGCAGTGGGTCTTCCAGGCCATGGGTTCCGTCGCGCATTGGAACGGAACCGAGTTGCCAACCACGATCGTCGGCACATTACCGGTCCTGCTGGCGTGGATGGGACTCTGGTGGTCGCAATATCCGGCCGACCGCGCCCTGCGCGAGCAGTCGCTGCTGATTCAGCTCGAGGACAATCTCCCCATTCATTCGCCGCCGGGCTTCTGGAGCTACTTTGGCGCCAACCTGCGACTCCAGCTTCTGTTTACGATCGTCCCAGTTCTGGCGATCATGTTCCTGCGCGACATCGCGTCGGTGATCTCGTACTTGCAGACCGGCCACCGTCTCAACGGCTGGCTCGAAGTCGCCGTCGCCGTCAGCTCCGCCGGCGCGATTTTCATCATGGCCCCAAGCATCCTCAAGCGCGTTCTGCATACGCGCCCTTTGCCCGATTCCCCGCTGCGCCGTCGTCTCGATCAGCTTTGCAAACGTCACAAGCTTCAGTACCGCGACATCCTTCTCTGGCACACGCAAAACTCGATGGGCAACGCCGCGGTGATGGGCGTGCTTCCGCAGGTGCGCTATGTCCTGCTCTCCGATCTGCTGCTGGAGACAATGACCGATCGCCAGATCGAAGCGGTCTTCGCGCACGAGCTTGGCCACATCGTCTATCGCCACATGCTCTGGTACGTCGTGTTCATCGTCACGTTGATGTTCGCGATGAGCGGGCCGGGCGCTTATCTCTATAGTCTGGCCTTCCCCGATTCGGTGATCAACGCGCATTCTGAATGGTTCGGCAACGTTGTCTCCTACACGCTCACCGCACTGGGTGCGTCACTTTTCTTCTTCCTCTTCGGCTATCTCTCGCGCCGCTGCGAGCGTCAGGCGGATGTCTTTGCCGCACGCGTGATGGAGATGGAGAAACCCCTTGAGGAACCCAATGAGCAAGACGCGCTCGGCGGCAGCACTGCGATGCTGATTCAAATCATCGATACGCGACCGAAGACTATCCCGTCGGTCGGTCCCTACGGCGCCAATCTTTTCGCCTCTGCGCTGCACCGCGTCGCCGTCATTAACAACATCCCCGTCGCCGCTCGAAGCTGGTGCCACGGCTCGATCGCCAAGCGAATGGAATATCTCGAATCGATCAGCTCCGACCCCGATCACACGACCCGTTTCGACCGCGTCATGAAGCGAATTTACCTGCTGCTGTTCGCCACCTTCATCATCACCCTCGGCTGGCTGGTCGTCGCAGGGGTCTGGTTCGGGCAGACGATTACGTAAAGCTATTGCTCCGCCTCGATCGGATTTCCCAGCGCGCCGATCTTTTCGACTTCGCACACAATACGATCGCCCGGTGTCAGCCACACCGGCGGGGTGCGCGCGAATCCAACTCCATGGGGTGTGCCCGTGAGGATGATCGCGCCCGGCCGCAACGTCAGTGTGCTCGATAGCGATTCGATCAGCGTCGGCACGTCGAAGATCATGTCGCTGGTCGTGTGATCCTGCATCACCTGCCTATTGAGCGTCGTTTTGATTCGCAGCGCGTTGGGATCGGGGATTTCATCCTTCGTGACAATCGCCGGGCCCAGCGGACAAAACGAATCGAACGACTTCCCGCGCGCAAATTGTCCGCCGCCCAGCGCCTTGTCGCGTTGCCAATCGCGGGCCGACACATCATTGCCCACGGTGTATCCGAACACGTAATCCAGCGCGCGTTCGCGCGACACGTGCTTGGCGGCTTTGCCGATGATGACCGCTAGCTCGCATTCGTAATCGATCATCGACGATCGCTTGGGAATGTAGATCGGGTCGCCGGGATTATTCAGCGTATTGCTCGCTTTGATGAAGAGCATCGGATTCTTCGGAATCTCGCTTTTTGATTCCGCCGCGTGATCGCGGTAGTTGAGACCGATACAGAGAATGTCGGTCGGAATCAGCGGCGCCAGCAGCTTTTCAACCCGCAGTTTCTCCGACGTCACGCGATACGACGAAAACAAATCCCCTTCGATTCGATATGCGGTCGTCGAATCGATCGGCTGGCCGCAATGAATCGTGCCCGCGGATTGGAAGCGGATGATGCGCATCGCCGCAAAATAAAGCCTGTCGCTGCACCCGGCAAGTGTAGGGTCCGCCGCGCGGACCAGATCAATTCGGTCCGCAACGGCCGACCCTACACGATTGAGAACCGCATCCGACAGCGATAGACTGGCAGGTCTGGAAAATCCGACCGGGCGGTTAGCTCAATTGGCCAGAGCACCTCGTTTACACCGAGGGGGTTAGGGGTTCGAGTCCCTTACCGCCCACTTTCCTGCGGAGGAGGCAGCACACGTGAGCGAAAACCCAATTCGATATGCGGTGGTTGGCCTGGGCAGAGCCGGCTGGGGAATTCATGTTCATCAGCTTCGCCCGATGGTCGACTCTGCAAAGATCGTCGCCGTCGTCGACCCCGAGCCGTCGCGCCGCGATGAAGCCGCCGCAGAATTCGGCTGCAAGACCTACACCGATCTTTCCAAAATGCTGAGGCAGGACGACGTCGAAGTCGTCGTCATCGCCACGCCCTCTGTGCGCCACGGCCCCGACAGCATCAAATCGATGAAAGCAGGCAAGCACGTCGTCGTCGAAAAGCCGATGGCGATGAACGTGAGCGAAGCCGATCGCATGATTCGCATCTCGCAGGAGACCAATCGAAAGCTCTTCGTTCACCAAAACTACCGGTTCTTCCCCGAATTCCTTCACCTCAAAGAAGTGGTCGACTCGGGAATCCTCGGCCGCGTCTTTCACATTCGCAACTACATTTCCAGCTTCTCCCGGAGAAACGATTGGCAGACACTGGCCAAAAACGGCGGCGGCCAACTCAACAACACCTGCTCGCATTTTATCGATCAAATCCTCCAACTCGCGGGAGGCGCCGTCACGCAGCTCATGAGCGACATGCAGCGCATCGCCAGCGCCGGCGATGTCGAAGATCACGTGAAGGCTTTACTCCGTTTCGACAACGGCGTCACCGCAGACCTGGAAATCAGCACCGCTGAAAATGTCGCGGCGCCGCTGCCCAAATGGATCATCTGCGGAACGCACGGCACGCTCACCAACGACGGCAAGCAATCGATCGTCCGGTGGTTCGATCCCGCTCAGGCGCCTCCGCTCGAGACGATCGACGGTCCCGCCGCCAATCGCAAATACGGAAACGACGACAAACTCCCCTGGCAGGAAAAAACCCTCCCCGTCGAGCCCCGACCGGAGGGAGCGTTCTACCACAACGTCCACTCTGTATTGCGCCGCAACGAACCGATGCGCGTGACTCCGCACTCCGTCCGCGAAGTCATTGGGGTCATGCAGTGGATTCGCAAAGGCACGGCGTTCACCGGAAAGGTCACCAAACAACCCAGTGGCACGGGCGGCTCGCCCGTGATTTCTGTATAGCGTCCGACATGGGCGAGCCGCCCATGCCACACAAAGGAAGCATTCATGCCAACTGAACTGAAGATCGGACTTGTGGGATTGGATACCTCCCACTGCGTCGCCTTTACCAAATGCCTCAACGATCCCAAAAACCCCGAGCACGTCGCCGGCGGCAAAGTCGTCTGCGCATTCCCCGCCGGCTCACCCGATTTTGAAATGAGCATCTCGCGCGTCCCCGGTTACACCAAACAACTCCGCGATGATTTCAGCGTCAAGATCATGGATAGTCCCGAATCCGTCGCCGAATCGTGTGACCTGCTCATGCTCATCAGCTGCGACGGCCGCGTGCACAAGGATCACTTCCAGCGCACAGTGAAATTCAAACGCCCGACGTTCATCGATAAACCTTTCACCACCAGTAGCGCTGACGCGATCGAAATTTTCCGCCTGGCCGACGAAGCCGGCGTTCCCGTGATGAGCTGCTCCGCCCTTCGCTACGCCCACGGCATTGATGAAGCGCTGTCCGACACATCCAAAGGCGCGATCATCGGCTGCGACGCTTTCGGTCCCATGGCCGAGCAACACACGCAGCCCGGCCTTTTCTGGTATGGCGTTCACGCCATCGAAATGATCGAGACCGTCATGGGTCCCGGCTGCAAAGAAGTCCACGCCACCAAAAACAAGGATGGCGAAATCATCGCCTGCACCTGGTCCGACGGTCGCCTTGCGAGCATCCGAGGTTTACGCAAAGGCCACTCCCAATTTGGCGCCACCATCCACCGCGAAAAGGGTTTTCAATTCACCGATGGTAGCCCCGCCAAGCGATCCTATTACGCTGGAATGCTCGAAGCGGTCATGCGTTCCTTGCCCAATGGCAAATCCGCCGTCCCCAAAGAGCAGACGCTGGAAATCGTTCGCATCATCGAAGCCGCCAACGAAAGCCGCGTTTCAGGGAAAGCAGTATCGGTATGAGCTTCACCCGTAGGGTCCGCCATGCGGACCATTGTTTTCGTGGTCCGCGCGGCGGACCCTACCCGATCATTGCCCTGCTATTGGTTACGACGACAATGGCCGCCGACAACTCCGTTCGCACCGTCACCGATCTCCCGCGCGACAAACCCAATTCCTTTTACATCGGCAACAAAGAACCTCTCGCCCGCACTCCATTCGTCAAACTCCCCATCGGCTCCATCCAACCCCAAGGCTGGCTGCGCAAACAGCTCGAGCTCGAAGCCGACGGCATGACCGGCCATCTCCAGGAGATCTCCCAGTGGTGCGAGTGGGACGGCAACGCCTGGGTCACTCCGCCTACCCCCGGCGCCAAGCTTCACAGCGGCTGGGAAGAAATGCCCTACTGGCTCAAAGGCTACGGCGACTTAGGCTACGTACTACGCAACGATCGCATTACCAACGACGCCAGAAAATGGATCGAGGCCATCCTCGCCAACCAGGAACCCGACGGCTGGTTCGCCCCGCGCGAGCTGCGCACCAGCCTCGAAGGCAAACCCGATCTCTGGCCGGCGATGATCGTTCTCAATTGCCTCCAGTCCTACTACGAATCAACCGGCGACATGCGCGTTCTCGGGTTCATGACCAACTATTTCAAGTGGGAACTGAACTGCCCTGACAAGGATTTCCTCGCCGGCTTCTGGCCCAGGATGCGCGCCGGCGACAATCTCGAAACCATCTACTGGCTCTACAATCGCACCGGCGAAGCGTGGCTGCTCGACCTCGCCAAAAAAGTCCACGACCACACCGCCGACTGGACCACCGCCATCCCCACCACACACGGCGTCAACATCGCCCAGGGTTTCCGCGAGCCCGCCATCTACTCCATGCAAGCGCACGATGGAAAATTCCTTCAAGCCACCGAGCGAAACTACGACACCATCATGTCCGACTACGGCCAATTCCCCGGCGGCATGTTCGCCGCCGACGAAAATTTCCGCCCCGGCCACTCCGATCCGCGCCAGGCCGCCGAGACCTGCACGATGGTCGAATTCATGCACAGCTTCGAAATGCTCACCCGCATCACCGGCAACGCACAATGGGCCGACCGCTGCGAAGACGTCGCCTTCAACTCCTTCCCCGCCGCGACAACCAGCGACTTCAAAGCCCTCCACTACCTCACCGCCCCCAACCTCATCTCCTGCGATCGCGGCGACAAAAGCCCCGGCGTCCAAAACGCCGGCACGCAATTCAGTTATTCCCCCGGCGCGGTTTACCGCTGCTGCCAGCACAACGTCAGCCACGGCTGGCCTTACTACGCCGAGGAACTCTTCCTCGCCACCAATGACAATGGCCTGTGCGCATCGCTCTACGCCCCCTGCGATGTGCGCGCAACCGTCGGTGATTCCGACGGCGGCGGCACTCAAATCCGCATTCAGGAGCAGACCGATTATCCCTTCGGCGAAACCGTGCGCCTGAATTTCTCCACCCCCGGCCCGGTTCGTTTCCCGCTGTACCTGCGCATTCCGCGCTGGTGCGACGGCGCAACCGTCCGCGTGAACGGCGACCAACTCAACGTCACTCCCCTCCCTCCCCTCCCCCCCAAGCCTCTCGATTACGTCGTCATCGACCGCACGTGGAACGGCAGCGATCAAGTCATCATCGAATTCCCAATGCAGGTGAAAGTTCGCGCGTGGGAGAAAAACGCCAACTCCGTCTCCATCGACCGCGGCCCGCTCACCTACTCTCTCGCCATCGGCGAAAAGTGGACCCGCTGCGGCAGCACGGACCAATGGCCTGACATGGAACTCGCCGCAACAACGCCCTGGAACTACGCGCTCATGCTCGACGACTCCGACCCCGCCTCGTCGATCAAACTCGCCCACCACAAAAACCGGCGCGCCGACGAACCCTTCAACCCCGACGCATCTCCGATCGAGCTGCGCGTCCGCGCCAAAAAAATCCCCGCCTGGAAAGCCGACTCCAAAGGCCTCGTCGCCCCGCTGCACTCGAGCCCCATCCGCTCAACCGAGCCCGTCGAGCTTGTGACCCTCATCCCGATGGGCGCCGCGCGCCTTCGCATCACCAGCTTCCCCGTGATCGGCAAAGGCAAAGAAGCTCACGACTGGCCGACCACTCTTCCCGCCGCCGCGTCGCACGTCTGGCAAGGCGACACGCTCGACGCCCTCAGCGACGGTCTTTCCCCCGCCAATTCCCACGACGAATCGATTCCGCGCTTCACCTGGTGGGACCACAAGGGCAGCGAAGAATGGACCGCATATTCCTTTCCCACCTCGCGGAAAATCTCCTCCTCCGCGGTTTATTGGTTCGACGACCAGCCGAACAGCGGCTCCTGCCGCGTCCCCGCCTCCTGGTCCCTCGCCTACAAAGATGGCAATGAATGGAAACCCATCACGCCCATAACCGGCAAATACTCCCTCGCCATCGATCGATTCAACCGCGTCAAGTTCGAAGAAATCGAAACCACCCAGCTGCGGCTCTCCGTCAAACTCCGTCCGGGGTTCTCCGCCGGCATCCTCGAATGGCGCGTCGATTGAGCCCCCGGACGCACGCCGAAGATTCAAGACGCACGAACCGAGACTCAAGTTGATTCAAATCTCAATGTTCAAGTCCTCAGACCACAACCCAGTGCCGCCTTGGCCATTTCCCCTCCCCCCTCCCTGAATCCTTTAATCTCCCTTGGTTCTTGAGTCTTGCGCCTTGAGTATGTTTCCCTTTAGCGCTTGATCTCCATCACGTTACTCACCGGCGCGCGGCAGAAATCAACCAGCACTTGTTTCCCCGCCAGCGGCACCGACACGATCACGTCGTCGCGAACAATGGTGTAACGCGGCCTGTGCGGCGGATTCAATCCGCCGAGCACCGTCGCCAGATCCGGCCAATGCTCGGCGCGATGCGGCGGCGGCGGAGGACCCAGAAAAAATCGCGCATCATCGATCAGGATCACGCAGTCGCCGCCCAGCGCATTGATCACCTCCAACTCCTCGAGCACCGGACATTCCCTCTCCACCCCGGTCACGCTTCCGATCACCCCAGTCCAGTGCGCATCCAGCCACACCAGGCAGCGGCCCCCCCCATCCCCGGGCTCCCCCCCCTCCTCCCCCTCCTCCCCCTCCCCGCGCTCCCCGCACATCGGCAGAATTTCCTTCAAGCGCTCCGCACTCTGTCCGTGCAGCGCCGTGACGCTCTTGATTCCCGCCAGCCGCGCCCGCGCCTGCCGATACAGCTGCTCCGAAAGTTCAATGGTAAACACCCGCGAAAAAATCCGGCTCGCCGCCAGCGCCGAATTCCCATGCTCCGTTCCGGTCTCGACAAACGTGGTCAACCCCATCGCCCCCGCAAGGTGCGCGACCAGCTTCTCCGGTATGCCGGGAAATACATTGCCCATTTGCTCCGTTCCATCGCTTCAATATTCAAGATCTCGGTCGCCAGTCGGTTGCCGCCGCAACTTTCACTTCGCCGCCGCCGCGGCGGTGGTCGTCGGCGCGGGATTCGCGGGAGCGGCCGGCTGCGTCGTCGCGCCTTTCAGCGATTGCAAAAACGTCACCAGCGACCCGAAATCATCCAGTGGCATCGTGTCCGTCAATCCATCGGGCATGATCGAGCCGGCCAGCGTCACGCGGCGCACAATATTGTGCTTGGCGATCGTCACCACTTTTCCATTGGCATCGCGAAGCTGAACATCCTCCGCGCCCTCTTTCGCGACGAACCCAACGTACTCGGTTTCCCCTCCCCCTCCTCCCCCCCCTCCGCCGCTCTCATTTTTCGCGACGACTTTTTCGGTCGCGAAACCTTGGGCGATCTTGGCGCCCGGCCGCGTAATCGACTCGGTCAGGTATTTCACGTCAAACTTGCTCCCGGCGTCGCCGAGGAACGGCCCCTTGGGCTCGTCCTTTGGATCGATCGCGTGGCACTTGATGCAGTTCACCTTGTCGCTCGTGAACAGCGCCCGGCCGCGATCCGCAGTGCCCGGGATTTTCGCCACCACCTCGGGCAGATCGTCCACTTCAAATTCCGGCACGCGCGTGCGGATGCGCGCCTGGATTCCCGAGCCGTCGCTGGTGTTGTTCACGCGAAACAGCAGCACGTTTGTCCCGGCGCCGAGCGTCAGCGCCACCTTGTCCATGTCGGCCTTGAGCGCGCGATCCGGCTGGCTCGTGTGAACGGATTTTCCGTTGAGCCACACCTTGATTCCATCGTCGCTCCCCAGCGTCAGCAGCGCCGTTCCCGCCCCCCCTCCCGCGGGCGCGGGTGATTCGTAATTCGCGGTGAGATAAAGCACCGAATTCCCCGGCATCTCCAGCCGCTGCATCCCGCGCGGATCGCTCACCGGCTGCGCCACCCACGCGTACGTTTTGTCCTTCACCACAAACGGCCCAAACGGCCCGCCCGGCTTTTCCTCTGGCGGGAAAACCGCCGTCCACGCCTGTCCGTCGGGCGCGACAATCGCGTCCGTGCGCTGATACTGATCGATAATCCCCGGCTGCCGCAGCTGCGCCTGCAGCGACGCCACCTGATCCTTGGGCAGTCGCGAATCGGCCAGGAATTTCTCCGCCGCATTCATCAGCCGTCCGTACGAATCGCGCTCTTTTCCCCGCACGCTCGCCACGCACGATTGCACCAGCACCTTGGTCACCAGCAAGATCTGCTTGTCGTTGACCTTCCCCGGCGAGATGTGCGTCAGCGCCGTCGCCGCGGTGATACGGTCCGCATCCTTGTTGAATGACGCCAGCAGATCATCGATCGCCGCCTCGTCGCGAATATGGCCGATCGCGGTGATCGCGGCATGCCGAATATTCTCGCGCTTATCGCTCAGCAGGGCGCGGATCGGCTCGACCTGCGCCTTGAGCGGCTCGGCCGGCAGCTTCGCCGCCGCCGTCAACTGCACGTCGAGCTGCTCGGCGTCCCCTTCTTTCCAGACTTTCGCCACCAATTCCTTCGCCGGCGTCGCATCGGATCGCAGCAGCGTCGTCGACGCCGCCACCCGCGTGGATCGATGCGCACCCTTGAGCAGCGGTTCGATCCTGGCCACTTCGTCCGCCGCCGCCGGCTTGCTCGCCAGCGCATCGGCGCATTTGTCGAGCAGCGCATCCGTCACTTTCGGATTCGCATCCAGCGCCGCCAGCAGGTGGATCAGCACGCCGCGCACTTCCGCCCCTTCGGTGGCGCCCAGCGCCGCCGCTGCATTCCCGCGCAGCTCGGCGTCAAACGCATCGGTCAGCACCATGGTCTCCATCGACTTGAGCGCCTCCGGCGTTGCGCTCTTCATCGCGATCAGCGACTTGGCCGCCTCGACGCGCATCGGCCCCTCCGCCGCCGCCATCTTCGCCAGCGCCGGCGCCGCCTCATCCACCTTCGCCAGTCCAATCTGCGCCAGCGCAAATTGTGCTGTCGGCAGGTCCGGATCGCTCATCGCCTTGATCATGAGCTGCGCCACCGCCGGCGTCTGGGCCCACGGGGCGCTCTTAAAATACGGGCCATCCGTGTCGGGACGCGTCATCCACCACGACCCGTCCCAGGGCGCATCCTGCTTATAAAGCGGCGTCAGCGCCTTGATCGCCTCCTGGCGCATTTTTGGTTGCGATTCGTTCGCCAGATAATTCCCAACCGCATCGACCACCTTTTTCTCATGCATGCGCCTCAGCGTCCGCAGCGCCCCCGCCACCACCTCCGGCTTGTGCCACGCATCCAGCGCCGCGATGCACGGATCGGCGTTGTTCAAGCGCCGGATGGACTGCATTGCGCCGTGGCGCACCATGATGTCGTCGTCGGCCGTCAGGGGTACGAGCTGCTTGGCCAGTTCCGGTTTGTTCAAATGGCCTATCGCGATTGCGGCCTGCGCCCGCACGCGCGGGCTGGCATCGGTCAGCGCCGCGGTGAAAAACTTCGGTTCGACGCCGTTTAACGACGAATCCCGATCCGCCAACGGCCGAATCGCGAACTCGCGCATCTCCGGCTCCTGCGCCATCGCCATGATCAATGGCCGAGCCAGATCCCAATCGAGCTGCACGAGTGTGAACACCGCCGCCACCCGCGCCGGCATTGGACGCGTCGCGCTCTCGGCGATTTCCTTCAGGCCGCTCATCGCCTCCGGCCCGGCACCGCGCTTAAGCAGTTCCCACTGCGCCTCGCGCCGCCTCACCTGCGACGTCGACGCAACGTAATTCAAAAGCTGCTTCACGCTCGCCTTGCTCATATCTGGAAACGACGCCAATCCGGCGCCGGCGCTGATCGTGTAGACGATCCCTTCCGGACCCGTTGCGCCCCACGAATGGCGGTGCCAATCGGCAACGTACATGCGCCCGACGCCGTCCATGTCGATCGCCGTCGGCATTCCTGGCTTGGAAAATTCCTCCTGCGGCGCGGCAAACGTCGCTCCGCGCGGCTTGAGCTCGTGCCGATAGAGCGCTCCCTTGCCCCAGTCCATCGTGTACAGCGAATCGCCGTACGTCCCCGGCCAGCCCGGCTCCTGAACGTACATCGAACCGGTCGCACCCCCGCCGCCGAAGTCTTCGATGCAGGGGATGATCTCCTCGGAGAAATTCTTGAAGAGGCTCGGATAACCGTACTGCGCGTCGCGCTGAATCTGCGACAGGCGCGAATTCCAGCCGCCGCCGTCATTGGTGTTGTCGCGCGTGAAGGCGTTCATGTACGGATCGAGCGACACCGCAAATATATTCCGCAGCCCGCTGGCGAAAACCTGAAGCTCCGTCCCATCCGGCCGAATTCTTACCACCCCGCCGCCGTGCAGCGTGATCTTCCGCCCATCCTTCCCGGTCGCTTCCTTGATCCCCTTGTCGCCGATGGCGATGTACAGCCACCCATCAATCCCCATCCGCACGCCCGAGGGAATGTGATGCACCAGCCCCTCGGGTTTGGGACCGAGTCCCGTGATCAAATCAACGCGCTCGTCGGCCACGCCGTCGCCATTGGTATCCCGAAACGCGCTCAGATACGGCGCGTGCACGACATAGAGCGTCCCGCCAACGTAAGTCATTCCCTGCGGCGCATTGAGCTTGTCCGCGAAGACCGTGACCTTATCGCCCTTGCCGTCGCGATCGGTATCGACGCACAGCTTCACCCGACAAATCCCCTCCTCGATTCCCAGCCCCGTGTTGTAATCATCCTCGCCGACAAACACTTTCCCATCCGGCGTCACGCACATCCCGGCCGGGCTGTGGATCTCCGGCGCCCGCACAAACGCCTTGATCGCAAAACCATCGGGAACTTTAGGCAGCGTCTCCGCCGCCGGACCGGCCGCCGCTTCCTTGGCGAGCTTGTCCTCCTCCGCGCTCACCTGCGGATTCGGTGTCGCATCCGCTTTCTCGATATTCAGCAGCCACTTGATCGCGCCCACCAGGTGCGCCTGATAAACCGGATCGGTCCACATGTCGTCGCGATGGCCCAGCGACGTGTAGAAGACCTTCCCCTTCCCATACTCCTTGCACCACGCGATCGGAATATGCTGCGGGCGCTTGAGCGCAGTCGCCTGCATGTCGAGACTCATCAAAAGATGCACGCTCTTCGGGTCGAAATTTTTCTGCTGATAAATTTCCTCCTGGTGCGTGAAATGCTCGGGAAACCCCTTCATGGCCGGATGATTCGCGTCATCAACCTTCAGCGTCACAATCGCATCCTGCGTCCACGGATGCGCCTCAAACTCTCCGTTGACGATCCGCAAATAGGCCAGATTCCCATGAAACGTATCGCTCGCGCAATGCAGTGCGAGAAACGCCCCGCCGTCCTTGATCCACTGCTCCAGATCCTCCGGCTTCATCGGCAGATCGCCGGTGGTGTGAAAGATCACGAGCCTGGTCTGCTTGAGTTTCTCCGGCGTCAATATCGACGCATCGCGCGTCGCCTCGACATCCATCAGCTTCGTCTTGTCCGCCAGCATCGCAATGATCTGTTCGACGCGGCTCGGCTTGCCATCCTTGCGCTTCACGACATCGTGCTCAAAGCCCTTCGTCTCGGTGATCAGCACCGTCTTCGCCGGCGGCGGCGCCGGCTGCGATGCGGGCTGAGTTTGCGCGCACAGAGCGCGCGAGAACATCACTACGACCACAATGGCAATGAGGCTGCGAATCGGCATCGTCGCAGTTTCGCAGAACTAGCCGCACCCTTCAAATCAGGGCTTCGCGGAACTCGGCTCATACACTTGAATTTGAGCTTTTTGCGATCCTCGATGCGGCACCGCAACGTATAAACGATCCATCTGCGGCACGAAAAGCGATGTGCGCGCCCCCGCCGCCGTCGCCACTTCGCCAATCACCCTGTACCCATCCGCGTCCGCTTGCTCCACCACGCTGATCGCCCCCTGCCCGCCGGTGATGTAGAGGCGATGGCGCTGCGCGTCGCAAAACACATCGTCCGCATCGCCAACGCAGCGACAACTGGCAACCTCCTTGCCGGCCTTCGTATCATAAACCATCAGCTCCGCCGGATCCCGGCACACGATGAATAGCCGCCCGTGTGCTTCATCCAGCGCCATCGGAAAATTCGCTTTCGCGCCCGTCACCGCCCAGTGCGCAACCACGCTCTCCTTCTCACGATCGATGACCGCCACTTCCCCCGCATCCGGCACATTCGCAAACAGTCGCGGCCCGCGCGTCTCGATCTGAAACGATTCCGGATGTCCCGGCAGCTTGATCTCTCCGAGCTTCTGAAACGTGCGCGCGTTGACGATCCCAATTGCGCCTTCGCCAAAACCGACATACAGCCGATCCCCCTTCGCGTCGTACCGCACGTTGTCCGCGTCCGCTAAATCGCTCAGCACGCCGGAAAGCTTTCCTTCCCCATCGACCAGTCGCAGCTTTCCATCCCCGCCGCTCGCGACCGCGATCGATCCCGCGCCGCCCACTACGGCGATCCCCTGTGGCTTCGCCACATCACGGACTTGCGACATCCGCTTTCCGCCGGCGAGGTCGATCACCTCCACCGTGTTGTTCCCCAGCGCCGCAACAATCAGCCGACGCGAGCCCACGTCGCATGCGAGATGATCGATCCGCCCTTCCACATCCGGAAGATCAATCCGCTGCACCAGCTTCAACAGCGCCGGCTCTTCCGCGCGCACGCCAGTCGTCGCCAGCACAAGCGTCGCGAGACCGAAAATGTACCCGATTCGATTCATCGAAAACGCAAGAGACCACGCCTTCGCCAGGCGTGGTCTCCTGTATTGATTGTCCTTACTACCAATGCGTTATTAGTAGCGGTTTCCGCGGTCGCCGCGGTCGCGGCCACCGCCGCCACCGCCGCCGCCGCCAAATCCGCCGCGGCCTCCGCCGCGACCACCGCCGCCGCCATAACCACCGCGGCCTCCGCCGCCTCCGCCTCCGCCATAACCACCGCCGCCGCCACGCGGGCGATCTTCGCGGGGCTTGGCTTCGTTGACGGTCAAGGCGCGGCCGCCGTGCTCCTGGCCGTTGAGCGCGGCAATCGCCTTTTGCGCTTCTTCATCGCTGCTCATCTCCACGAAACCGAAGCCCTTGCTTCGGCCGGTGTCGCGATCATTGATGATCTGCGCGCTCTCCACCGTGCCGTGTGCGGCAAACAACTGTTCCAAGGCTGAGCTATCCACGTCGTAGCTCAAATTCCCGACATACAACTTCTTGCCCATTGGAATCTCCTCTATAGATGGTGGGCACTGACCCGCAATTTTACTTTCCAGGTCGGGATGAAAGGGGCCGCCGTTTCGGCCCAGAAGGTAGGCTCTACGCTGCTGGCGAAGCGATGCACTAACACGGTGCGGAAGGTGCAAACTGATGCTTCAAATAAAAGACTCATCGCGTACCGAGAGACTCGCTGCCGTCAAGGCGGACTTACCGACATCCAAATTACCGCGAACCCGCCAAAAGGGCAATGGTTTTCCCGGCCTTACTGTGTCAGGGCGATCGCATGTGGCCGTTCTTGTAGGGGCGAACGTTGTGTTCGCCCTCGTCCCCATCGCGCCAAGGCAAGGCGAACACAAGGTTCGCCCCTACGGATACCAGGCCCATCCACTGCCGATCAACCCAAATCAGGCGTAGCTGTGCAACCCCACCAGAAAGAAGTTCACCCCGATCCAGTTAAACAGCATCACAAAAAACCCGACGATGCTCAAAACCGCCGTCCACCACGCCTTGTTATGCGTCGCCACGCGCACATGCACGATCACCAGATAAACAATCCACGTCACCAGCGCAAACGTCTCCTTCGGGTCCCATCCCCACGGCCGGCCCCACGACTCATCGGCCCACACGGCGCCCAGAACAATCGCCGTCCCCAAAATCCAGAACGCAAGCTGGAGCAGCACGAGGTTGCATTGATCCAGCGTAATCAGAAATGTCGACGCGGCGGCCGACTGATCGTTCGCCGGTCCGGCCGACAGCCCGCCTTGCGTGAGGTAATACTTGATCAGCCACCACACACCCAGCACAAAGCTCGCGGTAATGAGCGCATAACTCGCGGTCGCCATCGTCACGTGGATGTACAACCAGTAGCTCATCAGCACGCCTGTGACCTGGTTGATTTCCCCACCGATATCGCGATCCGCGATATAAGGCGCGGAGAAAATCGCCACCAGTCCGATCCATCCGACAAATGCCACCGCCGATCCGATGATGCCGCGGATTTTCGGTTTTAAAGCCAATTCGAGAACCAGCCCGATCGTCGCTCCAAACCAGCACGACATCAAAACCGATTCAAACTGATTCTTGATCGGAATCCCGTAAAACCACGATTCGTGCTGCCCGGCAACCAGCCACCAGCGAATCGCAATCCCCAGCGTGTGAATCGTATACCCGGTGATAAAAAATCGCAGCCCCCACTTTCGCAGCCCGCTCACGCCCGAACGCGCCCCGGCGAGAAAACACACAAACGCCAGAAAATAAAACGCAGCGCCCGGCAGCGTGAATTTGAACATCCGATTGTAAAACAATTCAACCCCGCGCCGCGACGCCGAGGGATACTGATCCGAATTGACCTCCGCAAGTTGCCCAGCCAGCGTATCCAGATGCCGCGACGCTTCCGGCCCATTCTTATCGCGCCACGCGTGAATGAGCGCGCCGAACTCTTCCCCAATGTGAAGCAGCGCCGCATTGTCGTATCCGGCCAGCGGGGCCTTCGCCGTCAACCCATTCGCCTGGAGCGACTGCGCATAGGCCGCGAAATTCCCCGTGCAATCCCCGAGATTATGCCACAACCGTTCCCCGCTGCCGGGGGCCGGCGGAATGAATCGAAACAAGGCAAAGTCGCCGCCGCCGATCATTTCCAGCATCGTCGCCGCCTGATCGACCTCGGCCACCGCCTCGGATTTTCGCGCATCGGATTGAATCAGATCGCGCATCGCCTTGAACGTCTCCGGCCGCCGCCACAGCTCCAGCGAAATCGTCCCCTTCTCGTAAAGCCGCTTCCCCTCCGCCGCATCAATAACCTTCGCGCGCGTCAGCTCATCCCGCAGCACTTCGCGCACCGGCACCGCTTTGATCTTGATGATGTTCGCGGTCTGATACGCCTCCGGCCGAAACGCGATATCCAGGACGGTCACGCTCGCCGGCCTTCCCTCCAGCGACCCGCGCCCCGTAATCTCCGTCAAAACCTGCCGCGAAAACGTATCAAAGGTCTTCACCGTCTGCTGATGCTGAATCGCGATTCGCTCAAACCGCTCGACATCCACGTTCCCCGGAAAATCATCCGCGCGCGCCGTGCCGCACAGCGCCGCCAATAGACTGACAAAAACAACACACCGCTTGATCATTCGTCACTCGGATCCAAATTCGAATTTGCCACAGCGGCACAGAGAGGAAGAGAGGTTAGAGGTCAGGGAAGAAGAGGCGTATTGTTCTGCTCAGTTGGTGCATTTCCTGACCTCTGACCTCTCAGCTCCGACCTCTTGTTACTCTGTGTCTCTGTGACTCTGTGACAGACCATTCTTCATTACGACTTTACGCCAACCAGCTCCTCGCGCTTCTTCGTCTTCTTATTCGCGCCGAACTTTTCCAGCGCCGCCTTTTTATTTCGCATGACAAGAATCGGCTTGACATAAAACGCATACATCAGCCCGACAAAAACCATGATACACCCCAGCGTCATCGTCCACATCCCCGGGCGATTGCCCACGCCCAGCACCGTGTACTTTTGCCCATCCATGTCCCACGACGCCTGGTAGAAAAGCCAATCGTTCTTATCGAAATAAACCGGGTGATTCATGTACGCCGCCCCGTGCGTTACCCGGCCGCTCGACGGATCCTGAATCGTCAGCGTCGAACGAAAATCGCGCTGAAGCGTCGATCGCTCATTCCCGCCGGGATAGTGAACCAGCTCGAATTTGTCGAGCGTAATCCGCGCCGGCAGCTCGAGCGACGTATTGCCAAGCTGAAGCTGAAGCTCGCGATTGTTCGGCAGTTTCAATTTGCCCCCCGACCATGGCACTCCATCGTTGGCATATTCCAGATACGGCACTGGAATCGTCTGCTGCCAGTCCCCCGCTTTGACGCGCACCAGCAAAACCTGATACGCCCCCGTTTCGCCTCCGCGCCGCGTGCGCTGTTTTACCGGAACTACAACCACGCGCTGATCGTGCCGAAGCTTCTCTTTACGCTCAACGGCCAGATTGAACGAGCGCCCGCCGCCGATATCCAGCGCAATCTGTCCCGTCCCCGATTCCAGCCGCTGCGTGCGCGCTTCGCGCGAGAACGACGTCGACAGCAGCGTGATCGATTTCTCACCCGCGATCGTGAACAGGATATCTTTCTCCGCTCCTTCGCTGGGCAGCACATTAAACGGATCGTGAAATTCGTATGCGATATCCAGCGACTTATCGAGCAGCTCCTTCTGCCGCTTCCCAAACGGCCCGGCGCCTTCGACTCCGAGTTTGAAATCCGTCTGCTTATCCTTCTTCCCCGCCAGAAGCTGCCGCCGAAATTCCTGCGCCGGCGTCTTCACATGAATCGTCAACACCTTCGCGATTTCGTTCGTCCCGAACATCGGAAACGCCGGATTGAAATCCTCGATCGTGATCGAATACCCGCTCGATCCCAGCGCATACGTTTTTCCCGGCTCAACCAAAAGCGTCTGCTGAAAATCTCCGACCTTGATCTCCAGCCGATGCAGCTCTTTCGCCCCTTTGATGACCGCGTCGATCTCCTCCTGCGACGCCAGCGGAATATGCTCCACCTCCGCCGGCCCCATCATCGTCGATCGCGCATTGTCTTCCGTACCCACCAGCCACTGCGAGCCGCGCCCCATCCCCTGCATCTCTTCATGCGGACTTGTCAGCGTTACCTTCACTCCGGTGAGATCCCCTTCCCCTTCCACATAATCATCCACGATGTTCGCGTACGGCCAATACCCTGCCACATCCAGCGAAAGCTCGCTCAATCCGATCGCCTGCGCCAGCGGCTTGGATCGCAAAATCCCCGCGTCATCACGCGTTTGAATGTACGGCACGATGTTGTGCAAATCTTCCCCCTTAAGCTTCGCCGTATTCCCCAGCTCCGGCGAATACGCCCGAAACCGCGGCAAGCTCGGCAGCCGATGCGCGGTGGCGCTGGCCCCATCCAGCCGCACATACAGCATGCGTTCGGTCGAATCATAAAAATGATCCACCGTCTCATGCACCGGAATCAACGTCGTCCCCTCCACCTTCATCGAGTAATACGACGCCAGGCCGAGGATCAAAATAATAATCCCCGCATGAATCGTCCAAACCCCATACCGCGGCGCCGTAAACGGAATCCGCGTCCACGTCACAACGGTCAGGTTCACAATCAAGAGTCCCATCAGCATCTTCAGCGGCCAGGCATTGAAGAATTCAAGATCGGTCATCTCGAAATAGGCGCGGACGGCCGGCACCCCCGACCCAATGGCGATGTACAGCCCCACGAGCACCATCGTGGCGACGCCGAAGAGGACGCTGTTAAGAGTATTGCGGTAAAGAATTCGTGCGAATTTCACAAGCAGCGTTACACCTTACGGACGAGCTCCCCCACCGGTTCAAATTCATTTCAATTGTACGAGCCCCGCCCGCCATTTCTACCCGGCTGCCGGCTTCGGGACTTTTCCTGGCTGACCTCCAACTGCGGTTGAGAATATCCTCATTAAATGCCTCCCCTGCATCATCACGACGAAAACAGCGCCCCCAGTCAGCTTGACAATGAAAAGCCCACGGCAATGGACGCCCACCTCGCCAGCGGCGTTCCGGGGTCACAGTCGCCGCTTTCCGACGAACCCCACACCAAAGCCCGCGCCAAAACCGCCGCCGGTTTTCGCGCTATCTATGATACGGCCGAGCACGGATGGAGCCGGATGGGTCTTAAGCGCACCTTCCAAACGCTCAAACAATTGAACCAAAAGGACGGCTTCGACTGTCCCAGCTGCGCCTGGCCGGACCCCGACGGCGATCGATCGCGCGTCGAATTCTGCGAGAACGGCGCCAAAGCCGTCGCCAGCGAAGCCACCACTGCGCGGTTGACGCCGGAATTTCTTGCACACCATAGCGTGGCGGAATTGCGCGAGCAAAATGACCAGTGGCTGGATGAGCAGGGACGCTTTACACATCCGATGGTTTTGCGCCGCGGCGCCACGCACTATCAGCCGATTTCCTGGGATGAAGCCTTTGCGATGATCGCGTCACATCTGAACGCGCTGGGTTCTCCCGATGAAGCTTCCTTCTACACCTCCGGCCGCGCCAGCAACGAAGCTGCGTTTCTCTATGGCCTGTTCGCACGCCAATTCGGCACCAACAATCTCCCCGACTGCTCCAACATGTGTCACGAATCCAGCGGCGCCGGCCTCACCGAAAGCATCGGCATCGGCAAAGCCACCGTGAAGCTCGAAGACTTCCAACACGCCGACAGCATCTTCGTCATCGGCCAAAACCCGGGCACGTGTCACCCGCGCATGCTCACCGAACTCGAGAAAGCGGTGCACAACGGCTGCAAGATCGTCAGCGTCAATCCGCTCCCCGAAACCGGAATGATCCGCTTCAAGCATCCGCAGAAACCCCTGGATCTGCTCGGCCCGGGCACGCCCATCGCCTGCCTCTTTGTCCCCCTGCGAATCAACAGCGACGTCGCCATTCTCAAGGGCATCATGAAAGAAATGCTCGAGGAGGATCAGCGCCTCGGCGGCAAAGTTCTCGATCACGATTTCATCGCCCACTACACCGAAGGCTTCGAAGAATTCAAACGCGATCTGCTCGCCCAAAGCTGGGAAACGATTGTCCGTGAAAGCGGCGTCGACCGCGCCATCATTCGCCAGGCCGCCGAAATCGCCATTGCCTCGCAGCGCATGATTTGCTCCTGGGCGATGGGAATCACCCAGCATCAAAACGGCGTCGCCAACGTTCAGACGATTGTCAACTTCGTCTTGCTTCGCGGCCAGATTGGACGCCGCGGCGCCGGCGTCTGCCCGGTGCGCGGCCACAGCAATGTCCAAGGCGATCGCACCGTCGGCATCTGGGAAAAAATGAGCGACGAATTCATCGACTTTCCAGCACATTGGGATCCTAAGCTTAGAATTCCACGTGGACAAGTTGT
>JADMIO010897358.1_pt1 | contig 44836 bp, 42 predicted proteins | sample 8958161 | NCBI WGS metagenome assembly JADMIO01 (sample SAMN16585339, study PRJNA669376) | soil metagenome | isolation source: Crop rotation soil | place: USA: Cullars Rotation, Alabama | collected 2011
GCCGCGACTTCAAGTCACGTGAATTCCAAGCTTCGGATCCCACTGTGCTGGAAAGACCGCCAAGGTCGGCGTGGGCTTCATCAGTGCGCGGTTCGTCGTGAACCTCGAGTTCGTCGACCTCGACGCACCGAACGCGGCGACGATCAAGGCCCACGGTCAGGCGCCGGGGAGTGCCGTCGACGCCGATGCGCGGATGGCCCTGAAGGATGCGGACGGTGGCGGCACGACGATGGACTGGTCGGCCGAGGTGAACATCGCCGGCACGATCGCGAGCGTCGGCGCACGCCTGATCGAGGGGACCGCCAACAAGATGATCGGTCAGACCTTCGACTGCATGAAGACCAAGCTCGAGGCGGCCTGAGGCGGTCGAAGGGCACCTGAACGTCACGCGCGGCCTGCTGTGGAGCAGCTCCATCGAGTCGTGGGTCCGCTCGCGACCAACGTCCACGTCCTCGCCGACCCGGGGTCGCGCGAGGCGATCGCCATCGACACGGCCACGCCGTGTCTGGCCTGGATCGCCGATGAGCTCGCGGCGCGCGACTGGACCCTGAAGCTCATCGTCTCGAGCCACGGACACTGGGACCACATCGGCGACAATGCGGCGGTCGCGGAGCACACGGGCGCCGACGTCGCCGCCCATCCGCTCGACCATGATCGACTCATCCATCCGCGTGTCGGAAGCGCGCCGTTCGACATCCCGCCGTCGGTCCCGGCGGTCGATCTGGCCGAGGGCGGCGAGGTCCGGTTCGGCGCGATCCGTCTGCAGGTCCTGCACACCCCCGGGCACACGGAGGGATCCGTGTGCCTCTATGACACCGACGAGGGCCTGCTGTTCAGTGGCGACACGCTGTTCGCCGGCGGCTGGGGCCGTGTCGACCTGCCGGGCGGCGATCCCGACGCGATGGTCGAGTCGCTCGGTCGCTTCCTCGAGCTCGAGGACGGCGTCCGCGTCTACCCGGGTCACGGACCCGACACGACGATCGGGCGCGAACGAGCGTGGCTCGAGCTCGTGCGCGACCAGCAGCGGCTGCTGTTCTAGGTCGACACCTTCTGCGGCGCGGTCTGCGACACGACCGTCACGGGAACCCGGCACGCATCGCGGAGCCGGCTCGGAACGTCCTCGCCGAGCCAGCGTGACAGGCCGCGTGGCAACGTCGAGACGATGACCTCATCGACCTCCTGACGGCGGATCGCATCGCGTACAGCGTTGACCGGGTCGCGGTCGCCGACCTCGCCATCGGCCTCGACGCCCATCTCCTTCAGTCGCTCGAGCATGTCGTCGAGCCGAGCCTGGGCGGTCGCGCGTGCCTCGCCTTCATCCCAGCTGAGTCGACCGCCCCCGGCACTCATGGGGACGACGACGTGAGCCCGTAGCGGCCCATCGGCGAGTCGCGCGGTGATCTCGTCGCGCAGTGACTCGCTCGTCAGCGTCTGGTTGGCCACGATCAAGTAGGAACGCATGATCGGATCCTCCAACGCGTGCGGCCATCATGCCACCAAGGTCGGATACGTCGAGTCAGCGGTCCAGGGTTCGGGTGAACGCGGACGTCCGTTGATCGACCTCGAACCCGAGGCCCTCGTACAGCCCGAGCGCGCCGGTCGGGTTCTCGGTGTCGACGCCGAGCATGGCGTCCGTCATGCCGGCCGCACGAAGGCGCCGAAACGACTCGGCCGTCATCGCGCGGGCCAGGCCGCGGCGTCGCCAGCGGCGACGAACGCTGATCTTCTCGAGCCAGCCGCGCTTGACGCCGAGTCGCTCGTTCTCGTCGGTCCAGATCCAGTTCTGGATGACGCCGGCTATCGCATCGCCATCCCAGGCGACGACCCACAGGTCGGTGTCGAGATCGGTCTTCTTGAACAACGCCTCGAACTGGACTTCGTCGTAGTCGTCGGGCAGCCAGTGGTCCTGGAACGCTTCGAACTCGGCGTCGAAGATCGCGCGATGATCGGCGGGGCGCACCGGCCGGAGCTCGATGCCGTCCGGCAGCGGCAGGTCGGGGATGTCGTCGAGCGTCGGGCGTCGCATCAGGAAGAACCAGCGATCGACCGTGAACCCCTCCGACGTCAGCAGCGCCTGATGGCCGATCTCACGCTCGGCGGTCCATGTGCGGATCGTGAGCGGGTAGGGGTCGCCGTGCTCGTCGGCGATCTCACGCGCTCGCCGCAGGTTCTCGTGGAGCAGCGCTCGCCCAAGACCGCGCCGCCGGTGCTCGGGCACGATGTGGCCGTGGACGTCGTACATCGGCTGTCCGCCCCGCGGCGCGCGTTCGGCGGAGGTGACCGCAACGATGCGCCCATCGATCTCGGTGAGGACGACGTCCGTCAGCGGGTCAAGACCCGACGATCCCTCCATCTCCTCCCGAAGGTTGGCGCCGGTCGGCAGCCACGGGACGTCGTCCTCGATGTCGGCGGCGTTCATGACGGCTGCCATCGCCTCGTAGTCCTCGACGGAACCGGTCGGGCGTCGGAAGCGGAGACCATCGATCGCAGGGACGTCGGCGATGTCCAGCCTTTCCCCGACCGGCACGCTCGCTCGCGTCGTCATCAGAGCGCCTCCCCGTATTTCTCGCGCATATGCCGTGAGACCTCCTTGTGGACGTTGCGCCAGCGCTTCCGGTATTCCGCGTCGGCTCGTGCGTCGCCCTTGCGTTCGGAGTAGGCGAGCTCGCGCTCGAGCTTCTCGTGGCTCGCAAAGCGGTCGCGCGCCAGCCGTCCGTCATCGATGGCCGCTTGGACAGCACAGCCGGGCTCGCCTTGATGCCGGCAGTCGCTGAAGCGACACGCAGCCGCGAGCTCGGCGATGTCGTCGAAGGCGGTCTCGACGCCCTCATCGGCACCGGCGATCTCCAGGGAACGGATGCCCGGCGTATCGATCAGGAATGCGCCGCCCGGCAGCTCGAACAGCTCCCGGTGCGTCGTCGTGTGGCGGCCTCGTGAATCGTCGGCGCGTACCGCGGCGGTCACCTGCCGCCGCTCCCCGACGAGGGCATTGACGAGCGTCGACTTGCCAACGCCGGACGAGCCGAGCACGACCGCCGTCTGGCCCGGCGCGAGGAACGGGGACAGGTCCGCGACGTGGTCGCCGGTCAGGGCCGACAGCACGACGATCGGCACGGCCGGGGCGACCGCTTCGACGTCAAGTAGCCGCTGATCGAGGTCGATCGCGACGTCGGCCTTGTTGAGGACGACGATCGGGCGGACCCCGCTCGACCAGGCGACCGCCAGGTAGCGCTCGAGGCGGCGCAGGTTGAAATCGTGGTCAAGCCCAGCCACGAGGAACGCCACATCGACGTTCGCGGCGAGGACCTGCTCGTCGACGAGGTTGCCTGCCGAGCGCCGGCTCGCGTCCGCTGCACTACGGACGAACGCCGACCGACGCGGCAGCACGGCGGTGATCACGGTGGTATCGGGCGAGGCGCCGTCGCTGTCGGCGAGCGTCACCCAGTCGCCGACCGCCGGATAGTCGGATGGCACGAGCGCGTCGAACCGGAATCTGCCGGAGACGATCGCGGATCGGTCGACCCCGTCCGGCCCGCGCACGATCGACGTCTCCTTGTGGACGGCGACGACGCGGACCGGCTTGGGATCCTGCGGCAGCACTACCCGACCCTCTTCAGTTTCCCGGTCCGCTTCGCATAGCGCTCGGCCCGGCCGAACGCCCACAGCCCGAACGGGATGAGGACGATCCCGGACACGATCAACGGCCAGATCAGGTGCGTGAGCTCCGTGACGGGCGTGCCGTGCACGAGGCCTGCGCGCACGCCCTCGAGGACGTACGTCGCCGGCGACAGCCGCGACAACACCTGCATCCAGTCGGGCAGGACGGTGACCGAGTAGTACACGCCGCTGACCAGCAGGATGCAGGATTGCAGCACGAAGGTCATCTGCGCGCCGCGCTCGACGTACAGCAGCGGCAGGATCGCCGCGATCATGCCGATCCCGACGAAGCTGAACGAGCCGAGCAGCATGAACGTCACGGCGGTCACCGGGTTCGCACCGGTGAACTCGAGCTGGCGGAAGAACAGCACGAGCACGACGAAGATCACGGCGGTGTGGACGAGGCCGTACAGCATCGCGTAGACGACGCTTCCGAGCAGTTGCGCCCAGCGCCGGACCGGCGCCATGAAGGTGTATTCGAGGGTGCCTTCCCAGCGCTCGACGGCGATCGTCTCGGCGATCCAGCTGAAGACCACCGAGAGGTAGTTCCAGAAGATCGCTCCGACCATCAGCGTCAGGAGCAGCTCGGGGCTGCCCTGGTCGGCACCGATGAGCGAGATCGACAGCGCGCCCGCGACGGAATAGACCAGGAAAGCGATCTCCCAGCCCCAGTAGCGGCGTGTCAGGAAGAAGTTGCGCTCGATGAAGGCGTACGAGGCCTTCAGCTCATGGGCGACGATGGTCACGAAACGATCTCCTCGGGAGTCGGCCCGGCCCCTTAGCGGGACCGAGCCAGCTCCAGTGCGGGATCCGCCGCGATGCGCTCGCCCACCGCGATGACGCGGCGGCCGATCGACTGGCGGATCGACGGATGGGTCGATGGACGGCTGTCCGAGGACCGGCGCTTGCGCGCGGCGTCCGCGATCAGCTCCTCTTGGCGATCACGCGCCAGTTCCAATGCGATCTGGTTGAAGTTCACTGCTCTCACCTCCTTTCTCGTCGGCTTAGTCGTCATCCGGCTCGGCGTCGTCCTCGTCGATGTCGTCGTCGAGGGACCGGCCGGTGTAGGTCATGAACACGTCTTCGAGGGTGGTCGGGCGACCGAGCCGCTCCGCCGTGGTGGCCTTGAGGCCGTCAGGCGTGTCCTCGGCGACGACCCGGCCGTCGTTGAGGACCGTGATGCGACCGCAGAGGCGCTCGGCTTCGGCGAGGTCGTGTGTCGTCAGGACGATCGTCGCGTCGTGGGTCGCGTTGACCTCTTCGATGAACGCCTGGACGTCGAGCTTGCTGCGCGGGTCGAGACCCGTCGTCGGCTCGTCAAGCAGCAGCAGCGTCGGGCTCGTCAGCAGCGCTCGCGCGATGGCGACCTTCTGCTGCATGCCTCGGCTCATCTGCTCGACGGGTCGGCCGAGCCGCTTCTCGCTGACGCCCAGCCGCTCGAGGATCGCGACGGTCTCTCGTCGCGCGACGGCGCCGTCAAGCCCGTAGAGCCGGGCCGCGAACAGCAGGTTCTCCATCGGGCTGAGCTTCTTGAAGAAGGCGGCATCGACGCTGACCCGGTTGATCAGGCGCTTGACCTCCATCTCGTCGCGCTCGATGTCGTACCCGAACACCTCGACACGGCCGCGATCGAGCGTCAGCAACCCGCTGATGAGGCGGATGAGCGTCGACTTGCCCGAGCCGTTGGCGCCGAGGATCCCGTGCACGTCGCCGCGCTCGAGGCACATCGACACGTCGGTGATCGCATCGACCGGCTTGCGCGCGCGGCCGACGACGAACGACTTGCTCACGCGCTCGATGAGGAGTGCGGGCGCCGCCGTGACGCCGGCAGCCGAAGCGACAGGGATCGCGGCGGTGGTCGTCTTCAGTTGTTCGGTCAGGGTGGCGGTCACTGGATGACTCCTGGTGGGACGGTGGGAAGACAGAAGAGCCGCGGGCCTCGTCCGACGGTTCGTCGGTGGGCCTCGCGGCTCAGATCCCAGGTCCTGCCACGGCAGGAGGCATCAAAAAAGCCGGGGGCCCGATCTGGCCCACGGCTCGCGGCTCGTCCGGTCGGCGGTCTAGCCGCCTGCGGTCAGCTCGAGATGGGCGCAGATCTCCCGCGATCGACGGCGCCGTCAGGCGCGATCGCGCGTCGGAGAAGGTGCGTCATCGACATGTTCCGAGCCGCCTCCGTTAGGGGAGTGGATGGTCGGGCGGTCCAAGCCCGGCGGGCAGTCTACGGGCGGGAGACGCCCCGAGTCAAGGTAGCGGGGTCAGGGCTCGGTCGGGTCGGGTGGTGCTGTGTACAGCCCGTCTTCGAGAAGGTCGGGGTTCGTCATACCCCGCGCGTGAGCCGCGCAGACCGCTGGGGAGAGCGGCCTCAGGCTGGGGATGACGCCGCTGCGCTCATGCGTCTCAGGATCTCCCTCAGGCTCGCCACAGCCAGCCCGACCACTTGATCGGCCGCGCCGTAGTAGACCGACAGGCGATCGCCTGCGTCGTCGAGCGTCCAGCCGCACGGGAAGACGACGCGGCCGACGTCCCCGATGATCTCGTATGGAGCGCCTGGGCCGAACGCCCACTCATCCATCCGGCCCAGCACCACCCTGGGGTCGTCGCGATCCAGCAGCGCAAGCCCGGCCCGATAGATGGGTCCATCGGCGGTGGCGTGGACCCCGTGATACATGATCAGCCAGCCCGCCGATGTTTCCAGCGGTGGCGGTCCAAGGCCGATCTTCCCGGCATCCCACCACGCTCCGTCGCGCGCCTCCAGCAGCAAGGTGTGATCGCCCCAATGCCGCAGGTCTGGTGAGAACGAGAGCCACATGTGTGCGCCCCCGCGCAACGGCGATGGACGATGGATCATCGCCCAACGCCCGTCAAAACGACGCGAGAACAGGGCAGCGTCCTTGTCCTCAGGTGGCATGACCGGGCCCAGACGCCGCACCGTTCGAAAATCTGGTGTCATCGCCAGCGACACGAGTGGCCCACGGCGACTGTACGCGGTGTAGGCGATCGCCCACTCTTCGAGCTCCGGCAACCACGTCAGGCGGGGATCCTCGCAGCCCCAGATCTCCTCGGGAAAATGCTCCACATCGGACCGCAGCAGCTGCTCTGGGTCGAACCGCCATCCGGAGACGCCGTCCTGGCTCCGCACTACGTGAAGACCGGAGATCCCCCGAAGGTCCTCGACACGAGCCAGCAGGATCGTCTCGTCCCGGACGCGAGCCGCTCCAGGGTTGAAGATCGAGTTCGCTGCGTACGGGACATCGTCAGCCGTCAGGATCGGGTTCGCGTCGGATCGCTCGAACAAGGGGGCGCCCCTGGGACCCGTCACGCGTTCAAGCCGATGGGCGTTGCCCCTTCATCCCGGGGGAGACGGTTCTCGGTGGCGCGTAGTTCGCGGATGTGCTCCAGCGCCATCGACCACATGAGCGTCGACTCAGCTCCCTGGTTGAGGTTCACGCCGGTCGGTGTAAGACCATCGAAACTCGCGCCGCGCTCGGCATCGGCGACGTCAATGCCAAGGTCGTTTTGCCCAAGGAACCACCCGTACGCCCGCTCCATCGCCTCTCGATACTTGATGTCGTGCGTGTATCGATAGGCATCCCTGGAGGCGAGCAGCATCGCCGTCGCCTCGATGGGTTGCTGGTCGAACTGGGGCTTCGTGCCGTTCGCTCGCCACCACGCATTGCCGACGGGCGAGAAATGGCCGGCCGGGGTCAGCTGGACCGTGATGAGCCAGTCCAACACTTTCAGGCTGGTCTGGATCATCTGGGCGGACTCCAGCAGGATGCCGGCGTGGAGCAGCGCACGTACGGGTAGCGCGTTCTCATACGTCAGTCGCGTCTCCGGCCATGGCCAGGCCGAACCGGCGACTCGATCGAACGCGCTGAGCACCCGCTGCGCGATCGATCGGTGTGCCAGCATCGTCGGCCGATCCGCGAGGATCGGGAGGGCGGCCTGGCAGCCCAGCAGGACCGACGATCGTGCCCGGAGCGCGGCGACACCCTGGGCAGTGGGCAGGGCACACATGAACGACCGCGAGGCGCGGTCGATCATCTGACGATCGCCGGCGGTGCTCACGGTCTCGCCGAGCGCGAGCATCGCCCGTCCCTGGGAGTCTTCCGAGGCTCGCCCCTCGAGCCAAGCTCCGTCGGCGCTGCGGAAGTTCCGGAACAGGCCGGTGGGTGGGTCGAAGGCATCCTCAAGGAACCTGAGGCTTCGCCACGCGCTCGGCGCTACGGCATCCCAGCCAAGTTCCCGCCCGTGCAGGAGGTCGACCTGGAGGGACCGCGCGACATCGTCGACGCAGTACCCATGCGCCGGAGCGGGATGACTCCCGATCGCGTGCTGGAAGATCCCGATCTCATCGGTCATGAGCTCGACGTGGACGCGACTGACCGGAAACAGCGGGGCGTCAGGCATTCAAGGCAGCCAGCGACTCGACGAGGACGGGCGGTGCGACCTTATCCACGACGCGCTCGAAGACCGTCCGATATCGAGCCCCGACGGCCGGCCAGACCATATCGCGGCTGTAGGCATAGGCCCCACGCCCGAGCCTCGCACGGAGGTCGCCATCTCCGAGCACGTCGTTGAGCGCGCCCGCAAGCGCCGTCGATGAATGTGGTTCGATCAACACACCCCGGCCGTCCGCCAGCAGCTCGGCCGCGTAGGTGTATGGGGTCGAGACGATCGCGCGTCCCGCGCCCATCGCGTAGGACAGCGTTCCAGAGACGATCTGGTCGAGCTTCGGATACGGCGTCACGAACACGTCCGCGGCCTCCAACCACCGCGTCAGTTCGACTCGCCCGAGGAACCGATCGACGAAGCGGACGTGCGCCTCCAGGCCCAGCGTGCTCACCCGCGCCTCGAGGCGCCTGCGGTACGCCTCACCCTCCTGTCGGATCAGATCCGGATGCGTGACGCCGACGACGACATAACACGCGGTCGGGTTCTGGGCCACCACGCGGGGGAGGGCGTCGAGCGCCAGCTCATAACCCTTTCCCGGACCCAATAGGCCGAAGCTCAGGATGATCCGGCGGCCAGCAACGCCCAGCGAGGCCTTCACGGTCTCCGGCTCGACGAGCGGCAGATCCGGCACGCCGTGCGGGATGATGTCAAGGCGGCGCGGGTCCACTCCGTACGCTGCGGCGAGCCGGGACGCCGCGGATCTGGACATCACGACGGTCGCGTCACTGCGGGCTACCAGCTCCACGAGCACGGAGCGTTGCCGAGGCGACGGATGGGCCAGCACGGTATGGAGGGTGGTGACCGCGGGCACACGCAACGAGCGAATCAGATCGAAGACGTACGCTCCGTCATCGCCGCCCCAGATCCCGTACTCGTGCTGGATCGAGACGACGTCGACACACTGGTCGATGGATCGCGCGATGGCGCCGTAGTCGCCTTGCTGATCGCGACGGATCCGGTGGTGCACCTCGAGTGGATAGGACGCCGACTGGCCCGTGGGATGGAGCGCCACGATCTCACGGCTCCGCGTCGCAGACGCGAGGTCCTGGGTGAACGACGCGATCCCGCACTGACGCGGCGGGTACGTGGAAACGAATGCAGCCCGTACGATGACGGACCTCCTCTCGGTTGTGCCCACCAGTGATGGGACCGCGCGGTCAGCTCACGCTCGACCGCCGCATCCGACCAGCGAACAAATGAGGCGGGCTCGCCGCGGGCGCCGACATGGCGCGGCGGGAGTCGGACCGCCCCGAGCTAGGCGGATCGCACCTGGGTAGCGCGAGGACCCTTGGGGCCTGTTTCGATCTCGAACTGGACGCGCTCGCCGCCGACGAGTCGGTCAAAATCCATCGACCTGTCGAGGCCACCGCGATGGAAGAAGTATTCCTTCGCGTCCTCGCCTGCGATGAAGCCGAAGCCCCGATCGGATACGACCTTCTTGATGGTACCGGTGGTCATCTTGGACCTCCAACTTCCCGAACAGGGATGGCATGACGCACGGCCCGTCCGAGAAGGGGGTTCGACCACGCGAAGTGTCGCGGCGAGTGGCTGCGAGTCACGAATCCTAGCACATTTGTTCGAGCATTACGAGGCGGCGTGCCTCGGTGCCCGCCGGATGGCGCGCCGGACGATGGGTCGCGTGGTCCGCGAGCCGGGCGTCGTTCGGCGGGCGGCGACCTTGAAGCCGGCCTTCTCGAACATCGACAGCGTCCCTCGGTAGACGTCACCAGCCGGTACTCGCTTGCCCTCCGCCACCTCGACGGGGTAGGCCTCCAGGAACCTCGCGCCATGCTCGCGCGCGTAGTCGACACCGGCCTCGAGGAGCTTCCTGGCGACGCCGCGGCCGCGGGCCTGCCGACCGACGACGAAGCAGACGATCGACCACACGGGCTTGTCGTCGAGCGGCTTCAGGACGGTCGAATGGGCGAGCCGCTCGTAATCCTCGCGCGGGCCGATGCTGATCCAGCCGACTGCCTCGTCGCCGTCGTACGCCACGAGGCCCGGGGCACGGTCTACCTCAGCGGTCGCGTACGTGGCGGCCTCCATCGCAGAGCGATGGCGCTCCTTACTGCCCTTCGAGAAGTCAAAGCCGCGGATCCTGAAGTACGCGCACCAGCACCACTTCGGGTCACCGCCCTGCTCGAAGAGCGAGCCAAGATCGGGTAGGCGCTCCGGCGTCAGCGGGCGGATCTCGAGGGTCGCGGTACTCATCGGCTCGATCGTAGCCCGAGGAACATGACGTACTGCGGCAACTTCAGGCTCCGAACGCCGCATGTTCCAACCGACCGACGAACCGCTGGACGGAGGGCGATCTGGGCCTGTCCTCTGCCGGACGGAACCTCGGGCGTTGGAAACGGCGAACGAGCGACGGTTCGACGGTCGTATCGAACACCGGGGATTCGACCGGTCGTCGACCTCAGGGTCCGGCTGTGGTGTCTGGCGGTCACCCATCGGCGAGGTGATCCGCAAGGGCACCGCCACGTTTGACGCTCCACAGGGGCGGCCGTACGCTCCGCCCGTGGCCGAGACCTCGCCCGCGCGGGGTCGGTGGACCTTCCGCCACGTCCCGCCGACACCGCGATCGATCGTCGAGTTGATCCGTGCCGGCACGCTCGATGCGGAGCTGGCGGCGACCCTGTGGGTGCTGATCGAAGGGCGCGTCCCGTTGATCGTCGGCGCCCTCCCGCGACGCGCCGGAAAATCCACCCTCCTCGACTCGCTGCTGATGTTCCTTCCGCCGGGGACTCGCACGGTCGAGCTCGAGGGCGCGATGGAGACCTTCGACTGGCTGCCCCAGGCGCCTGAGCTCGGCTGGCGGCGACCCGCCTCGCCCGTCCACCACGACCAGCCACCGATCCGGCCCGACGAGACCGTCCTGCTGATCCCGGAGCTGTCCGACCATCTGCCGTCCTACACCTGGGGCGCGGAAGCGCGGATCGCCGTCCGTGCGGCGAGTATCGGGTACGGCCTCGCCGCCACGATCCACGCTGACTCGCTCGACGACGTCTTCGATCAGCTGCGTCGACCGCCCATCCTGCTCGGTGACGACGAGCTGTCGCGGCTCGGCGTCGTGCTCATCCTCCGACCCGTGGGGGACGGCCTTCGGCGTGTGGTCGCGGCGCACTACGTCCGCCCGACCGCGCGCGACGAGCACGGGCACGTGCAACGCCTCGGGCCCGGCGTCCTTGCGACCTGGGATCCCGACCGCGACGCCTTCGAGCATTTCGGCTGGGGCATCACCCCGGAGCTCGCGCTCCGCGTCGGTCGACGCCCGGGCGACTTCGAGCTCGAAGTCGATCAACGCCGTGGCTACCTCGCCGGCCTCGCGGAAGCCGGCATCACTGACATCGACGCCGTTCGCGCCGCCATCGATGGCTATCGCGCGACGTCCGTCGCCCCGTCCAGCGTCCCTGCCCCGAACTGAGGTTCCCAGCGATGTCCATCACCGAGCGCGCCACGACCATCGCCGAGCTTCGGGCGAGCGGCTGGCGTTCGCGGACCGTCAAGGACGAGCTCCGCGCGAACCTGATCGCTCGCCTCGCCGATGGTCGCGAGGTGCTGCCGGGGATCATCGGCTTCGACGATTCGGTCATCCCGGCGATCGAGAACGCGATCCTCGCCGGGCACGATCTCGTCTTCCTCGGGGAGCGCGGCCAGGCGAAGACCCGGATGGCCCGCCTCCTCATCAACTCCTCGACGAATGGCTACCGGTCCTGCGGGGGGGCGAGCTGAATGACGATCCGTACGACCCGGTGTCGCCGGCGGGCAAGGCCGTCCTAGAGCAACAGGGTGAGGCCGCCGCGATCGACTGGCTGCCCCGTGACCGCCGTTACGCGGAGAAGCTCGCGACGCCGGACATCACGATCGCCGACCTCATCGGCGAGGTCGACCCGATCAAGATCGCCGAGGGCCGCTACCTGTCCGATGAGCTGACGCTGCATTACGGGCTGATCCCGCGCGCGAATCGGGGCATCGTCGCGATCAACGAGCTGCCCGACCTCGCGGAACGCATCCAGGTCGGCTTGCTCAACGTCCTCGAGGAACGCGACGTCCAGATCCGCGGCTTCACGGTCCGTCTGCCGCTCGACCTGTATGTCGTCGCCAGCGCGAATCCCGAGGACTACACGTCGCGTGGTCGGATCATCACGCCCCTGAAGGATCGCCTGGGGTCGCAGATCCGGACCCACTACCCACGCTCGCTCGATCAGGAGCTGTCGATCGTCACCCAGGAGAAGCATCGCTTCGACCCGAGCGCGGGACACGGTGACAGCGCCACGCCGACCATCGTCGTGCCGCCGTTCATGGAGGAGGTCGTCGCCGAGATCACCCAGCTCGCCCGCCGCTCCCCGGAGATCAGCCAGCGGTCGGGTGTCTCGGTGCGTGTCTCGGTCGCGAACATGGAGGTGCTCGAGGCCGCCTCGCTGAAGCGCGCGGTCCGGCTCGGCGAGCCTGTCGCCGCGCCGCGGGTCAGCGACCTTGGCGCCGTCGTCGCGTCGACGGTCGGCAAGGTCGAGCTCGAGTCGGTCGGGGACGAAGCGCCTGAAGAGCGCATCGTCGAACGGCTGATCACGAAGGCGCTCTACTCGACGTTCAACCGGCGGGTGACGCTCGACGAACTCGACCCGATCGTCGAGGCGTTCGAGGACGGCTTCATCATCGAGACCGGTGAGCGCACGCCGTCGCGCGAGTACGTCTCGTGGCTGCGCGAAGTGCCGGGCATGGACGACGCGGTCGCACGCCTCGGCTCCTTCGATGTGACGGATGGTGCCGAGGAGCCGGCCGTCGTCGCATCGGCGGTCGAGTTCCTGCTCGAGGGGCTCCACCTCGCGCGTCGCCTGAACAAGGAGCGCGTGGCGGGCGGGACGATCTACCACCGCTAGCGCGACGCTGAGTACGACGCGATGACTGCCTATTCCCCGGATCCCCGCGACCTCTCCGGTCGCGTCCCGCGCGCGGACGACGCCAGCGCCGAGCTCGCGAGGCGCGCCAGGTACTCACGCTGGGATGGCTCGCAGCGGCTGCCCGACCTCGACGCGGACGAGATCCTCAAGGCGCTGTCGGACGACGTCATGGCCGAGGGCGATCTGGCCGAGGCGCTTCGTCGGCTGATGGAGCGCGGCTGGCGCAGCGGCGACCCGACGCGGCCCGACATGGCCGGCCTCCAGGACCTGATGGAGCGTCTCGCTCGGCGGCGCGAAGACCTGCGCGAGCGGTATGACCTTGGGGACGTCCTTGGCGACATCCGGCGCGAGCTGGAGGACATCGTTGCGGAGGAGCGGACCGGCGTCGAGCGCCGTCTCGAGAACGCGGCCCAGGATGCTCCGGACCCGGCCACGGCACGCGCTGCCCAGGATCTCGCGTCACGCCGTCTCGACAAGCTCGACTCGCTTCCGCGCAACGTCGGCGAGCGGATCCGCGACCTGCGCGAGTACGACTTCCTCGAACCGGACGCGCGGCAGCGCTTCGACGAACTGGTGGAACGCCTGAGCAAGCAGGTCCTCGACCAATTCGTCTCGGGGATGAGCGATGCGATCCGGTCGATGACACCCGAGGACCTGGCCGCCAATCGCGAAATGGTGCGCGACCTCAACGAGCTGATCCGAGAGCGGATCGGCGGCCGTGAGCCCGACGTGAGCGAGTTCCTGGCGAAGCACGGCCAGTTCTTCCCGGGCGCCCAGACCTTCGAGGACATCATCGATCAGCTCGCGCAGCGCATGGCGGCCATGCAGTCGCTGATGCGCTCGATGAGCCCCGAGCAGCGAGCCGAGCTCGAGTCGATGATGGAGGCGCTCCTCCGCGACGACCGGCTCCTGATCGACCTCGCGCAGCTCGCGTCGAACCTCGACCTGCTGCTGCCCGGCGGGCTCGGCGACCGCGTCCGGTTCAGCGGCGACGAGTCGCTCTCGCTCGATGGCGCGCTGGCCCAGATCGGCCGCCTGCAGTCGATGGAGCGCCTCGAGGACTCGCTCATGGACATCGAGGGACCGACCGACCTGTCCTCGATCGATCGCGACCAGGTGCGCGACCTGATGGGCGACGACGCCGTCCGCGACCTCGATGCGCTCGACGACCTCGCGCGTCGCCTCGAGGAGGCCGGCTATCTGACGCGGGACGGTGAGCGACTCGAGCTGACACCGCGAGGTACGCGCAAGATCGGTCAGCAGGTGCTCGATGACCTCTTCGCGCGTCTTCAGCGCGACGCATTCGGTGGCCATCGGCTGGACCGGCACGGGCGAGGCGGCGAGCGCGAGGAAACGACGAAGCCGTACGAGTTCGGCGACCCGTTCCATCTCGATCTCAAGGGCACGCTGACGAACGCACTGCTGAGGGACGAGAACACTCCGGCGGCGCTCGCCACGCGTCGCGTCGCGGGCGATCGAGCGATCCGCCTCACGCCCGACGACTTCGAGGTGTATCGGTCCGAGCAGCTCACCCGGACTGCCACGGTCCTCCTCGTGGACATGAGCCGGTCGATGCTCTTGCGTGGCTGCTTCCTGGCCGCAAAGAAGGTCGCGGTCGCGCTCGACACGCTGATCCGGACGCAGTACCCGCGCGACCATCTGACGGTCATCGGGTTCGCCTACTACGCCCGCGAGATCCGACCGGGTGCGCTCGCCGAGCTGACCTGGCACGGCTACGAATACGGCACGAACCTCCAGCACGGGCTGTTGCTCGCGCGCCGGATCCTCGCGCGCCAGGCGGCGGCGAACAAGGAGATCGTCGTCATCACCGACGGGGAGCCGACGGCGCACTTCGAGAACGGCCAGGTCGAGTTCAGCTATCCGCCGACCCGGCGGACGATCCAGGAGACGCTGCGCGAGGTGCAGCGCTGCGCCCGAGAAGGGATCACGATCAATACGTTCATGCTCGAGCGCTCGCGGGCACTCGCCGAGTTCGTCGCGCACATGACGAAGCTCAACCGTGGTCGCGCCTTCTACGCGACACCGGAACGTCTCGGCGAGTACGTGCTGGTCGATTTCGTGGGGCGCCGCACGCGGAACGTGAGCTGAGTCGCGCGGCGGGCGGGAATCAGGCTCCGCCAGAACCTATATTTGGCGCCGTCGTCGGGGTGAGGGGGCCGTCACAGAGGGTGCGATGAACATCTGGATCGCGATCTTCCTGTTCCTGCACGTCATGGGGGCGATCATCGCGTTCGGCCCGGCCTTCTCGGCCTTCCCGATCATCGGTTCGATGGCCGGCAAGGAGCCGCAGCACGCGAACTTCGCGGCTCGGATCAACGAGCAGATCACGAAGACACGCGTGATCCCACTTGCCATCTTCCAGGGGATCACCGGCCTGGCCCTCATCTACCTGACGGGCCTTAACCCGTTCAGCCAGCTATGGCTGGGCCTTGGGATCGTGCTCTACATCATCGCTCTCGGATATGCGCTCGTCGTTCAGGGACCGACCGGGCGAAAGATCGTCGAGCTGAGCTCGACGCCGCCGCCTCCCGGCGCTTCAGGGCCGCCGCCGGAGCTGATGGCCGCCGTGAAGAAAGCGCAGCGCGGTGGCATGTTCCTTGGGATCCTGATCTTCCTGATCGTGATCCTGATGGTGACCAAGCCGACGCTGTAGTCACCGCGATCAGGCGGGGGATGGAGGGGCCGTGACGATCTGGATCGCCATCTTCCTGTTCCTGCACGTGATGGGGGCGATCATCGCCTTCAGCCCGACGTTCTCGACCTTCCCGATCGTCGGTCAGATGGCGGGCAAGGAGCCGCAGCACGCCAACTTCGCGGCGCGCCTCAATGGGCGGATCTTCCAGGTCCGCGTCCTGCCGCTCGCGATCTTCCAGGGGATCACTGGCCTGGTCCTGATCTATCTGACTGGCTTGAACCCGTTCAGCCAGCTGTGGCTAGGGCTCGGCATCGTGCTCTACGTCATCGCGATCGGGTATGCCCTCGCGGTCCAGGCCCCGACGGGCCGGCTGATCGCCGAACTCACCGCGACGCCACCACCACCGGGTGCGTCCGGCCCGCCGCCGGAGCTCCTGGCCGCGGTGAAGCGTTCGCGGCGTGGCGGGATGTTCCTCGAGGCACTGGTGGTGGTGATCGTGATCCTGATGGTGACCAAACCGCCGCTCTAGTCGTTCGTCGGCCCCTTGCGGCCGGCGTTGCATGGGATGCACGAACGGTCGAACGATCGGCTGGACTAGCCGCCTCCTCCGACGTCTCGTGCATGGGCTGCAACCAGCGTCGAAGGACGCGGCAGGTCGGGACGACCGATCGACGTTTCGTGCACTCGGCGCAATGACGACGCCTTCGGCTTGCCCTACCGGGCTTTGACCTCGGTCACGACGAACTGTTCGCGGCAGCTGAGTTCTTGCTCGGCCGTCGACTCGGGCGCGGGCGATCGCGACGCACCGCCTAGCCAGACCCGATGACAGCCGCGCGCGGCAGGGTCGTCGAAATGGCCGACGACGTCGAAGGATCCCTCTGTCGGCAGCTCGCCGAGCTGCTCACTGGGTCGTACCAGCAGTGGCCCGTCGACTGCTGACGGGCCCCCCGACCCGTACATCGAGATCCTGGCCGAGGAAGCGAGCCACTTGGGCGATCCCGTCGCCGGGGCGGTCTTGTCGGGCGTCAGGCGGAACGTCACGGGACCAAGAGAAAGCTCCCGGTCGCCGAAACACAGCTCGCGCTCGGATGGACTCATCGCGACGACATCGGCCACATCGTGGATGGCATCCGGGCAACGCGGCTCGACCGCCTTCACCACGGCGTGACTCTCGAATGTGTCGGTGATCCAGGCCGGGATCTCGTCGAACGCCGGGGTCGGTTGCCATCGGACGCGGTACCACGTCTCCCCGCCGGCCGTGACCGGGCCGCTGACGATCCAGAGTCGCTCGCCATGCGCCACGCTCGATAGGCTGTCCTCGTGGTTCTTGTCTCCCCAGAGCGTGACACCTGGATAGAGCACCTCCACGAGGCCCGGTTCGAGCCTGATCGGCGGACCGGGCGACGCGGGCGGCGCTACCTCCGGGAAATAGATGTCGTCGAGGTGGTTGTCCATCGCCCCCACGCCACCGTCGCCATCCACATACGCGACCTGCCTGTACGTCCCGGCGGCGTAGCCCGGTCCGGCATCCCAGGAGGCACCCAGCGTCATCTTGAAGAGCCCTATGGGCGACCGTTCGACCGAGACGGCGCAGCGGACCTGGATCGGACCGGACAATGGCCCGCCTGGTCCATCCTCGATCACGACCGGATCCGATTCGCCGACCTTTCTCGGGAAGCACGCGTAGTACTGCGACCGATCATTCGTGCGCGCGTTGCGATCGAGCGCCTGGACGGCACGACCCACGACGGCATCGACCTCGGCGGGGTCGGTGGGGAGCGGTGGTGGGTGCTGATCGAAGCGGATGCTCCGGGCCAACGCATCGACCTGGGCTCCAAGCTCGCCGAGGCCAGGTCCACGCATCGCCGCATCGATCGTGTACCAGTTGTCGACGGCGCCGGGCATACCGATCTGCCACGACCGGCCCTTCTCCTGGTCGATCTGAGCGACCGGCCCGCTGTTCGTGGCGATGGCAGGCATCCCATCGATCGTCGCGGTGAAGCCGCCAGGCGGCTCCTCGATCGAGCTGCCTGGTGACGCTCCCGTGCCGATGACGACCCGCACCTGGCCGGGTTCGAGGCGGGCGGCATACGCGCAGTTCACGTCGACCGGGTTCCCGCAGGACGCGAGGTCCGCGGTCCCGACGATCGCAATGATCGACCCCCTCGAGAACACCGTGTTGCTTTCGGAGATCTCCCAGGCCGCCGGGTAGTCGAAGGAGACGCCGCGGTCGTGGAAGGTGATGGATGGGATCGCGCTCGCACCAGCACCCGCGATCGTGGCTCCGGTACCAGACGGTTGCGCTCTGCTTGCCTGGTCGCTCGCACATGCGCTGGCGATCGACGCGACGACGACTGCCACCAGGATGAACCGCATCCGTGATCCGGTCCGCTGCCGGCGCAGCGGCTGTTCTGGTCGATCGTCGCGTCTGGTCATGGTCACCCCTTGACGACCCGTCCGTGCCCGATGATGCCCCCGTACCGGCGGGTGTCAACGAGTTCCCGCTTTCCGACGGTTTGCGCCCGATGCACGAACGGTCGAACGGTCGGCTGACCTGGCCGCCTCCTCCGACGTCTCGTGCATGGGATGCAACTGCCATCGGAGGAAGCCCGTGTCCCGGTCGTTCGTTCGCTCGTTCGTTCATCGGGTGCAAATGGGGCGGGACGGGTCTCTGCAACGAGCCGCTAACGGGTCGCAGCTTCGCAGGTCGCTACCATGGGACGCGAACGTACGAACGAGGAGACTCCCGCCGATGCCCCACGTCGCGACCAGCCCGGCCGATCTCATGATGACGATCGGGGACGCCGCCCACATCGACGGCGATCGCCTCGTCATCGATGACGAGAAGGCCTTCCGCGACGTCGCGACCCGCGATCTGGCGTGGACTGCGGCGTTCGCCGAGGACGACGAGACGAAGGCGGCCGCACAGTGGCTCGTCTGGGAGGCGAGCCAGGAGCTGGGCGCCTTGTCGGCCAGCATCCATGAGCTGTACATGGCCCGCGGTCGCGGCGAGGTCCACGGCTTCACCGTGCCGGCGATCAACCTGCGTGCCCAGACGTTCGACATGGCTCGGACGGTCTTCGAGACCGCACAGAGTGCCGAGGTCGGCGCCGTCATCCTCGAGATCGCGCGCAGCGAACAGACCTACACGTTCCAGCGACCGATCGACTTCGCGACGTCCGTCCTGGCCGGCGCGGTCGCAGCGAACTGGCGCGGTCCCGTCTTCATCCAGGGCGACCACTACCAGTTCAACGCGAAGAAGTACGCGGCCGATCCCGAGTCGATGACGGAGGAGATCCGGAAGGCCTGTCGCCTCGCGATCGATGCGGGCTACCACAACATCGATATCGACTCATCCACGCTCGTCGACCTCTCGAAGCCGACCGTCGATGAGCAGCAGCACGAGAACTACATGCGTGCGGCGGAGTTGACTGCGCTGATCCGCGAGATCGAGTCGGATGGCGTGACGGTCAGCGTGGGCGGTGAGATCGGCGAGGTCGGTCACCAGAACTCGACCGTCGAAGATCTGCGCGCCTACCTCGACGGCTACGACGCGGAGTTGGAACGACGCGCGCCGGGCGCGATCGGCATCTCCAAGGTCAGCGTGCAGACCGGCACGAGCCACGGTGGCGTCCCGCTGCCGGACGGGAGCATGGCCCAGGTCAAGCTCGATTTCGAGGTGCTGCGCGAGCTCGGCGAGATGGCCCGCTCGCACGGCCTCGCCGGCGCGGTCCAGCATGGCGCCTCCACCCTGCCCGACGAGCTGTTCCACCGCTTCCCGGCGGTCGAGACAGCCGAGATCCATCTCGCGACCGGGTTCCAGAACACGCTGTACGAGCATCCCGCGTTCCCGAAGGAGCTCCACGAGCGGATCCGCGACTGGTGCTTCGAGAACGCCGCGGATGAGCGCAAGCCCGACCAGACCGACGAGCAGTTCGTGTACACGACCCGCAAGAAGGCCATCGGCCCGTTCAAGCGCGAGCTATGGGACCTCGAATCCAGGGATGAGATCCTGGCCGCGCAGCGGCGCAAGTTCGGGTTCCTGTTCACGGAGCTCGGTGTGAACGGATCGCGTGAGATGGTGGAGGCGTATATCCGCCCGGTCGAGGCCCATCGACCGATCCCTGACTCGCTCAAGCACGCCGCCGCCCGATAGCGAGGCTGCGGAACGCCCGTTGACTGCGGGCAACCCGGTGCTATCCTCGCCCGCACGGTCGGGCGGAGAGGGAAGGCCCGCACAACCGGTCCTCGCGTCCACAGCCACTCCGAGAGGTCAGTCTCGCGCCCCCAGCGCGGAGGCGCGGTGGTAAGGAGGGAACCGTGGCGGGTGCCGTCAACCCTGAGGACATCGCGGCGCGCGACGACGCGCACCTGCAGTCGCTCGGGATCAAGCCGGAGCTTCGGAGGACCCTCGGGTTCCTGTCGAACTTCGCGATCGCGTTCAGTTTCATCAGCGTCTCGACCGGGACGTACGGCAACTTCTCGATCGGCATCGGGCAGGCCGGACCGGCGTTCTTCTGGTCGTGGCCGATCGTCATCATCGGTCAGCTCATCGTCGCGCTCGTGTTCGCGGAGCTCGCCAGCCACTTCCCCGTAGCGGGCTCGATCTACCAATGGTCGAAGCGCCTGTCGAACCGGACGCTCGGCTGGTTCACGGGCTGGTTCTACTTCTGGGCCCAGGTCGTCACGGTCACGGCGGTCGCCGTCATCGTCGCCTTCGTGATCGACGGCATCCACGGCCCGAACCCCGAAGGGCAGACGGCGTTCCTCGACTCGCCGGACCCGACGGGTCTGACGACGATGTTCACGTTCATCTCGCTCACCGCGCTGACGTTGACGACGCTCATCAACGCGTTCGGTGTCCGGCTGATGTCGATCCTCAACAACATCGGCGTCGGAACCGAGATCCTGGGGATGCTCGTGTTCGCCCTCGTCTTGCTGTTCTTCGCCAACAACCAGTCGCCGGCGGTCCTCCTCGATACCAAGGGCACGGAGGCGGCGACGGGCGGTCAATACCTGCCGGCGTTCGCGCTGGGCATGTTCATGGCCTTATTCGTGGTCTACGGATTCGATACGGCCGGGACGTTCGGTGAGGAGACCGTCGACGCCAGTCGACAGGCCCCGCGCGGCGTCATCTGGTCGGTCATCGTGTCGGGCCTCGTCGGCACCGTGTTCCTCATCGCCGTGATCCTGGCGATCCCGGACATGGATGCGGCCATCGCCGAAGGCCAGGCGCTCGGCTTCCCGATCGCGACGACGATCCAATCGACGCTCACCTACGACATCCTCGGGACGGGCATCACCGTTGGCGAGGTCTATCTATTCGTAATCCTCGCCTCGGTGTTCGTCTGCACGCTGGCGATCCAGGGCGCGGCGACGCGGATGATGTTCTCGATGAGCCGCGACCGGCATCTGCCCGGCGGAGCCCTTTGGGGACGCGTCAACGGGACGTTCAAGACGCCGGCCAATGCCGCGATCGCGGTCGGCATCCTGGCCGCCATCCCGATCCTCGTGATCGGCCCGCTCGGCGGGTTCAGCGTCTCGATCGCGGCCACGGGCCTGATCTACTTCAGCTACCTGCTGACGAACCTCGGCGTGCTGAACGCACGCTTCCGCGGGTGGCCACACAAGCCGGCATGGTTCAACCTCGGCCGGTGGGGCAAGCCGATCAACATCCTGGCCATCGTCTACGGCGGTCTGATGCTGCTCAACATCGCCATCTGGCAGGACCCGAATCTCTTCGGGAACTTCGGAGGCGACGGCCGGGCAGTCACCAACCCGACCATCGACGGGTTCATCAAGCCGTTCGGCAACACGATCGATGGGATGCCGGCGTGGCCGATCTTCGAGACGCTCGTCGGTGTCCTGATCGTGCTTGGCGCGATCTATTACCTCGTCAGCGTCCGTGGGCGTGCCAAGGACACCGAGTCGGCCGACCTCATCACCGGTGAGGCGACGATCGGTTGAGCTGAACCTTCCGGGGAGGAGGAGTTGCGGCGCGGCGTGAGCCGCGCCGCTCCTTATGACCGAAGAAGCGACGCTACCGGCCGAGCTCCACGGTGAGCTGCGCGACCACCTCGTCGGCGCGATGCAGCGGATCCCGGAGCTTGCCGGCCGCGACCTGACGCTCACCGCGCTGAGCGGCGGGATCACGAACCGCAATTTTCTCGTCACGGTAGCCGACGTCCCGGAGCGGTACGTCATCCGGCTCGCCGGGAACGACACGCACCTGCTCGGCATCAGCCGGGAGGTGGAATACGCCGCCACGGTCGCCGCCGCAGGTGTCGGCGTGGGGCCAGAGGTGACCGCGTTCATCCGGCCAGAGGGCTACCTCGTGACCCGCTTCATCGAGGGGTCGGAGGTGCCGATGGAGCAGGTGCGCGAGCCCGCGACGCTCGTCCGTGTCGCCGATGCGCTCCGACGGATCCACGACGGTCCGCCGATCCCCGGCTTGTTCATCCCGCTGCGGATCGTCGAGGCGTACAAGGCGCTGGCCGCTGCGCGGGGCGTTCGGATCCCGCCCGAATACGACCTTGCAGCCGCCATCGGGCGCCGCATCGAGCTCGCATTCCTCGCCGAACCGATCGAACTGATGCCGTGCCACAACGACCTGCTCAACGCCAACTTCATCGATGACGGTGCGCGGATCCGGATCGTCGACTGGGAGTACGCGGGGATGGGCGACCCCTACTTCGACCTCGGCAACTTCAGCATCAATCACGAGCTGACGCCTGACGACGACGCCGCGCTGCTTGCCGAGTACCACGGATCCGTGCCCGTGGACCGCCTGGCCCGACTCGCGTTGATGCGCGTCGTCTCGGACTTCCGCGAGGCGATGTGGGGCGTCCTCCAGCAGGGCATCAGTACCCTCGACGTCGACTTCGTGGCGTACGCGGGCGAGCACTTCGATCGATTGCTCGCGAACGCGACGACACCGGCGTTCGAGCGCGCCCTGCGCGAGGCGGCCGGCGACTGAGCGTCGCGACGCTGGTCTCGCGCCGCGTCCGGATCGCACGGGCGACGGACGACGCCGTTACCGTGTGACCTCGTGAGCGGGGATCAGGCACGCGTCGTCGTCATCGGTGGTGGTATCACCGGTTGCAGCGTCGCGTACCACCTTGCGCTGGCCGGCTGGTCCGACGTGCTCCTCGTCGAGAAGCACCAGCTGACCTCCGGCTCGACCAACATGGCGGCCGGCCTCGTCACGGCGTTCAACCCGTCCTCGACGATGATGGGCTTCCGTCGGTACAGCATCGAGCTGTACGAGAAGCTCGGCGTGTTCCGGGGCGTCGGGAGCCTGCGGCTGGCGTCGTCGCGCGAGCAGCTCGGTGAGCTCCAGCGAACCGCGAGCCGGGCGCGCGGGATCGGTCTTGACGTCGATGTCATCGGGCCGGATGAGGCGCGGGCACTGATGCCCGCCATCGCACCCGACGAGCTCTACGGCGCGGTCTACCTGCCCGCTGACGGGCATCTCGACCCGCACGAGGCCACGCACGCGCTCGCGGACGCGGCACGTTCGCTCGGCGTCAGGATCCGGCAGGGCGTGCGCGTGACCGGCTTCGAGCTTTCCCCGCAACGTGAGATCCGCCGCGTGCTGACCGACGCCGGACCGATCGACACCGAGCTCGTCGTCAATGCCGCTGGGATGTGGGCGCCACAGGTCGCCGCGATGGTCGGCGGGTTCGTCCCCTCGACGCCGGTCGACCATCAGCACATCGCGCTGCGCGCCGTCGCCGGCCACGAGCTGCCACGCGACATGCCCTGCTTCCGCGACCCCGACAACCTCGTCTACGGCAAGAGCGAGAGCGGCGGCATGGTCTTCGGCGGCTACGAGCTGGACCCCGTGTCGCGCTGGGAAGATGGCGTCCCGTGGGATCACGCCGCTCGCTCCCTGCCGCCGGACTTCGAGCGATTCGCGCCATTGATGGCCGGCGCGGTCCGGCGCTTCCCGTTCCTCGAGGACGCGGAGGTCGTCCGGCTCATCTGTCACCCCGATGCGATGACGCCCGACGCCAACCCGCTGCTCGGACCGCTGCCTGGCGTCCGCGGGTTCTGGGTCGCCGCGGGCCTGTCGCTCAACGGCTTCGGTGGGGGCGGTGGGATCGGTCGTGCGGTTGCCGGCTGGATCACGGCGGGCGATCCGGGCGCCGACATCGGGCCCTATCGTGCGTGGCGGTTCTCCGACACATATCGCGATCCGACGTTCGCCGCAGGCCTCGGACGCGAGACGTACAGCGACTACTACCGGCTCCGCTACCCGTATGACGCCGATCTGTACGGCCGGCCTCGCCGGCTGTCGCCGCTCAACGGCCGCCTTCAGGAGACGGGTGCCGTGTTCGGTACGAAGGCCGGGTGGGAGCGTCCCGATCAGCTCCACCCCGGCCAGGGATGGCGACGGTCCGGCCGTGACGGCGCTCGCTACGGCTGGACCCGGCCGCCGTGGTTCGACAGGGTCGTGGCTGAAGGCCGAGCCGTGCGCGAGGGCGTCGGGATGATCGACCTGAGCTCGTTCGGCAAGATCGACATCGTCGGACCCGGCGCGCTCGGGCTGCTGCAGCGTGTCTCGGCCAATGATCTCGACGTGCCGGACGGAAGCGTCGTCTACACGCCATGGTGCGACGAACGGGGCGGGATGGTCGCGGACGTGACCGTGACGCGGCTCGCGAGCGATCACCTCCGTGTCGTGACAGGTGCGGGCTTCGTCGCGGGCGATCTGTCATGGCTGCGTTGGCAGCGCGCGCATGACGAGGTCGTGACGATCCGCGACGTCAGCGCCGACTACGCGACGATCGGGTTGTGGGGGCCACGGGCACGGGATGTCCTCGCAACGGTGTCCACTGACCCCGTCGACGATGCGGCGCTGCCGCTACGCCGGGCGGTCCTCGTGAAGATCGGTGCGGAGGCGATCCCTACACTCGCGGCACGGATCAGCTACGCGGGAGAGCTGGGTTGGGAGCTCACCGTCGCCGCGGATCGCGCTGTCGGCGTGTGGGATGCACTCTGGTCCGCGGGCGCCGAGCAGGACATCGAGCTATTCGGGTACCGCGCGCTCGATGCGCTCCGGATGGAGAAGGGCTATCGCTACTACAGCACCGACATGACGATGCTCGAGACACCGGACGAAGCCGGCCTCGGTCGGTTCGTGCGGCTGCGCAAGGATGGGTTCATCGGGCGTGAGGCGCTGATCACCGCCCGAGAGAAGGGAACCGGTGTCGGCGGGGGACCGGCGCGTCGACTGACGACGGTATTCATCGGTGGCGACGACACCTGGCGCCCGATCTACGGCGGGGAGGCCGTTCGGGCGGATGGCGAGGTCATCGGCCGGCTCCGCAGTGTCGCGTATGGCCCATGCGTGAACCGGACGATCGCGACGGTCTATCGACCTGCGGACGCCGACGCTGTTGACGGGCCCGCTCTGACCGTGGACGTCTTCGACGAGCGGGTCGCGGCGACGATCGCCCCGGATGTGCCGTGGGACCCGACCGGTGAGCGGATGCGCGGCTAGGACACCGCCGCGAGCCAGTCCTCGAAGTCGGGACCGTCGATGGCCTTCTCGGCGCGGTCCCAACGCTCCTCGGCCCAGCCGAAGAAGTCGTAGTCGATCGACGAGATCGCGGCCTGGATCGCTGCCCATAGCGTCCAGCCAACGTCCGACATGATCATCTGCAGCCGCATCCGCGCGAGGAGGGCATCGGTCGCCTCGCCGAAATACACGGCACACAGCTCGCGGATCCGCGCCTCGTCCCAGCCCTGCTCCTGGCACGTGTTACCGAGCTCGAAGGTCGGGTCGTTGTTGCCGCTGTACTCGTAGTCGACGAGCCACAGCCGCTCGCCGTCGTCGAGATAGTTCTCGGCAAGCAGGTCGTTGTGGCACGGGACGGTGGGCAGCGGATGGACGGCGAGCGCGGCCTCGATCCGCGGCAGCCGGTCGAGGCGGTCGCGATACCCCGTCGGGATCGTGATCGACCGCTCATCGACGACACCGAGGTAGCGCTCGGTCGTGCGGAACATGTCGAAGTCGTCTCGGAAGCGCGGCCCCGCATGGAGCTGGCGCAGCGCATCGGCGACCCGGGTCGGGATCCCCGGAGCCCCAAGCGCTTCGATCGACATCGTCCGCGCGTCGACCCAGGCGAGAACGAACACGTCCCACTCGGGGAGCTCGTGCAGGACCGGCGGGCCGACACCGGCTGTCGCCGCGGCGCGGGTGTTGTACCGCTCATTCGCCCGATCGACGGCAAGCAGGTCGGTCGCGGCGCCCGGGATGCGCACGAAATGGGGCGTGCCGTCGACCGTGACCTTCCAATTCGCGTTCGTCAGCCCCGCCGCGATCGGCTCAGCCTCGGCCTCGCGGCCGACCCAGTCCGGGATCGCGGCGATGACCTGCTCGATGGTCGGCGTCACGGTGTCGATGGCCCCTCCTGCCGGCAGGGTATCTGACGGGATGCCTCAGAGCTCGCCGGTTTCCATCATCGACTTGAGTCGATCGAGATCGCGCCGGAAGGTCCGCCCGAAGATCGGCCCCATCAGCGGGTCGAGTGGACGGAGCCAGCCCTTCATCTCGAAGTCCCAGCGCCAATCGACCCGCGTCCCGTCATCGACCGGCGCGAACGTCCACGCCGAGTTGAATGGGACGGGCGCCTTCACGCTGCGCACCGCGATCCGCTGCTCGGGAACGAGCTCGGTCACCTCGATCTCGTTGTGGGTCGTGCCCCCACCGAAGCGCTTTACCGTCGCAGTCCGCCGCGAGCCGATGCGGATCGGCCCCGGCGTCGTCATCTGCTCCTCGACCGCGTTGGACGACCACCGCCGCGTGAGCTCCGGGGTCGTCAGGACGCGATAGACGTCGGCCAACGGCCGCCCGATGGTGACGCTGACCTCGACCTTCGCCATCGCCGGATGATGGCCTACCGGCGTCGGCCGACCGGATAGGCTAGGCGGCCATGGACCACGCTCGGGCAGTGATCATCGGTGGCGGCGTCGGCGGGACGTCGATCGCATATCACCTCGCCGAGCGCGGTTGGACCGATGTCGTCCTCGTCGACCGTGCGGAGTTGACGAGCGGGTCGACGTTCCACAGTGCTGGTCTGGTCGGGCAGCTCCGCGGGACCGTCACGCTCACCAAGATGATGATGTACGGCTCCGAGCTGTATCGACGACTGCGGGACGAGACGGGCATCGATCCTTCGTGGCACGAGGTCGGCTCGATCCGCCTCGCGTCCTCGGCCGAACGGATGGAGGAGCTCGAACGACAGGCCGGCTGGGCCAAGACCTTCGGGCTGCCGATGGACATCATCGATGCCCAGGAGGCACAGGACCGCTTCCCGCTGATGTCGACCGACGGCGTCCTCGGCGGCGTGTGGCTGCCGACGGACGGCTGGCTCGATCCGTCCGGTCTCGCGCAGGCGCTCGCGGCCGGCGCGCGCCAGCGCGGTGTCACGATCAGGACCCAGACGCGTGTGGTCGGCATCGGGGTCGACCGAGGACGCGTCACGGGCGTCACCGTCGATCACCGCGGGGAGCGCACCGAGATCGTCACCGACATCGTCGTGAATGCCGGCGGCATGTTCGCGCCGGAGATCGGCCGGATGGTCGGCGTGACCGTGCCGATCATCCCGATGGCGCACCAGTACCTGTTCACCGAACCGATCGATGGTGTGGAACCGACGCTGCCCCAGCTGCGCGACCCGGACAACCTCGTCTACTTCCGCGAGGAGGTCGGCGGGCTATGCATGGGCGGCTACGAGCGCGATCCGGATCCCTGGGGGCTCGACGGCATCCCGGCCGATTTCAACGGCAAGCTCCTCGGTCCGGATCTCCCGCGCTTCGAACCGATCATGGAAGGCGCCATCCGGCGCGTGCCGGCGATGGCCGACGCGCGGGTCAGTCGGATCATCAATGGCCCCGAGGCATTCACCCCGGACAACGAGTTCATCCTTGGCGAGTCGGATGTGCGCGGGTTCTGGCTCGCGGCCGGGTTCTGCGCGCACGGGATCGCCGGCGCGGGTGGCATCGGCCGCCAGATGGCGAGCTGGATCGTCGATGGCGAGCCGGAGCTCGATCTCTGGAAGATGGATATCCGCCGGTTCGGGGCCGCCTATCGGTCGCGGGCGTACACGCTCGCCCGCTCGATCGAGAACTACGCGACGTACTACGACATCCACTACCCGAACGAGGAGCGCCACGCCGGCCGACCGCTGCGGACGTCGCCGACGTACGACGATCTCGCTGCGCTCGGCGCCGTCTTCGGGGAGAAGTCCGGCTGGGAGCGTCCGAACTGGTTCGAACCGAATGCCGACGACCCACGGTTCGGGGGCCGCGAGCGGCTCGAGAAGCTGCGACCCCGCGGTTGGGCGGGACAGCACTGGTCGCCGGCCATCGCCGCGGAGGCGCTCGCGACGCGGGAGACCGCGGCGCTCTTCGACGAGACGTCGTTCGCCAAGATCGAGGTCAGCGGTCCTGGTGCGTGCGGCTTCCTGCAGCGGGTGGCCGGTAACGACATCGATCGGCCGGTCGGCTCGATCGTGTACACGCAGCTCCTCGATCCGCGCGGCGGGATCCAAGCCGACCTGACGGTCACCCGCCTCGGGACCGACCGATTCATGCTCGTGACCGGCACGGCGTACGGGAACCACGACCTCGGCTGGCTTCGCTCGAACCAGCCGGCGGACGGATCCGTCGAGATCCGCGACGCCACGTCGTCGCGCGTGTGTATCGGGCTGTGGGGCCCGCGCGCTCGGGACATCGTCGCGCCCCTCAGTCGTGATGACCTGTCGGACGGCGGCTTCCCATTCCTGACGGCGCGCGAGATCAGCATCGGCAGCGTGCCCCTGCTCGCGCTCCGGGTCACGTACGTCGGCGAGCTCGGCTGGGAGCTGTATGCACCGATGGAGTACGGGCGTGCCCTGTGGGCCACGCTCTGGGACGCCGGACGCCCGCACGGGATGGTCGCGGCCGGGTACCGCGCGATCGACGCGCTCCGGCTCGAGAAGGGCTACCGCGTATGGTCGAGCGACATCACGCCCGATGAGAACCCGTACGAGGCGGGTCTCGGGTTCGCGGTCGCCCTCGACAAGAGCGAGCCATCGAACGCCCACGACGCGCTGGTCGCGGCCAAGGCCGCGGGCCCGCCGAAACGACTGCGCTGTCTCGTACTCGACGATGCGCTCGACGTATGCCTCGGCAACGAGCCCGTGAGGGTCGATGGACAGGTCGTCGGCCGGGTCACCAGCGGCGGGCAGGGGTTCGCCGTCGAGAAGTCGATCGCGTATGCGTACCTGCCGCCCGACGCGGGGATCGGCACGCGCGGCGAGGTCGAGGTGTTCGGGCGGTGGGTCGGGTTCGAGGTCATGCGCGAGCCGCTCTACGACCCTGGCAACGAACGGATCCGGTCGTGAGGCTCGCGGACTAGGGTCCAGGCTCCAGGGGGCTGACGCGGGTCCCGGCCCGCAGACGGTCGGCGGCCGCGCGATCCACGCTCGTGTCGAGGTGATCGAGTGTCGAAGCGGCCATCGCCGTCCCGAGGATGAATCCCTCGAGCGGATCTTTCCCGTTCGCCAGGGCGATCGCGAGGCCCGCAGTGACGGCGTCACCGGCGCCAAGCGTCGCGACCACTGGCAGGTTCGCGGGTGGCGCGACGCGCACCGCTCGTCCGTCGGGGAGCCATGCTCGGAGACCCGCGGCGCCATCGGTGATACCGAGGATCGGCACCGCGGCGGTGGGGCCGAACAGATCGGTGGCCTCTTCGGCGCTGATCTTGACCGCCACCGGGTGGGTCTCGAGCAGGGCCGTCAACGCAGGGCCAGACGCATCGACGACGACACCTGCCCCGCGGTCCGATGCTGCGCGCGCCATCGCGGCGTGGGCAGCCCCCGTCCCGTCCGGCGTGCTCCCGGCTAGGACGAGGAGGTCGACCATCCCGGGGCCGTCCAGCAACGCTGCGCTGACCGCCTCGACGACCGCGGGACCTGGATCTGCCGCCGTTCCGTTGATGACGGTGAGGCGGCCCGCAGCGTCGACGATGGCGATGTCCGTGCGACTAGGGGCCGGGGAGGGGATCGTGATGAGTTCCAGCTGAGGATGATCCGCAGCACGCGCGCGAAGGCCGTCCAGCAGGGTCTCGTCACCACAGACGACGAGGCGGACGGGTACATCCATCGCGGCGATCGCGAACGCCACGTTGACCGCCTTGCCGCCGACGCCCGTGTGCATCGCCGCGACGCCGACGCGTTGGACGAACCCCGGCTCAAGGGCATCGACCTGGACGATCACGTCGTGCGCCGGGTGGAGCGCCGGAACGACGATCATGCGGGCACCCCCGGGAACGGCACGGCGGCCGGACCACGAGGGTCCGACCGCCGTGGGTATGCCACGGGTGGGGGCGTCAGCCCAAGGGCTTCGTCGGGCAGCCGTTCAGGTCAGCCGGGTAGATCCACGGCTGCGTGTCGGGCGAATCGACGTTCTCCTTGGTGATCGCGTACAACCCGGTCGGGTTGTCGTGCTTGACGGTCGACGTGTCGACGGCACCGCGGATGGCGTCGGCGACGAGCTTGACCGAGTAGTAGCCCATGTTGAACGGGGCCTGGGCGATGAGCCCGTCATAGACGCCGGCCTTGAGGTCGGCGATCTGGTTCGGTGCGGAGTCGAACGCCACGAGCTTGATCGCGCCGTTCTTGCCGGCGGCCTTGATCGCCGAAGCGGCACCGTTCGCGGCCGTCTCGTGGGTCGCGTAGACGCCGGCGAGGTCGGAGTGTGCGTTGATCGCCGCGGTCACGGCATCGGCGGCCTTGGCCTGGTCGGTGCCCGGGTAGACGTAGTCGAGGACCTTCGCGCCCGCCTGGGTCATCGCGTCGCGGAAGCCGTCGGCGCGACCACCGATGTCAGGCAGACCGGGGGTCATGTGCAGCACGAGGTAGGTGCCGGTGCCGCCGGTCAGCTTGAGCATGGCGGCCGCGGCCGTCTTGCCACCCTCGTAGTGGTTCGACTGGATGTTCTGGAGCTCGACCGGCTTGCTCATCGGTGCGTCGATCGTGACGGTCCACTGCTTGGCGGCCATGAACCCCTCGATGTCGGAGATCAGGGCGTCAGGGTCCGTCGGCGAGATGACCCACCCCTGCGGGTTGGTCGCCTTCGCGGCGTCGATCAGCGGCCGGGTCTCGTTGATGTCCCAGTTGTGCGAACCCGTCCAGTTGAGGTCGACGTTGAATTCCTTCGCAGCGGCCTTCGCGCCGCATTCCACGCCGGTGTAGAACGTGATGCCGATCTGGCCCGCGACGAACGCGACCCGAACCGCTTCGGCGGTCGACGCGCCGCTGCCGCTCGCCGAGGGCGCTGCTTCGCTGGCGGCCGTGCTCGTGCTTGGTGCCGCCGCACTCGGCGCACTCGTGGGCGTGCCCGCGCTGCTGCTACAGGCAGCGAACAGGACCATGCTCGCGGCCCCCATCGCGAGATACCGACCCAAGGATGCTCGTTTCACGCTGCTCCTCCTCCACGGAAGCCGGATCGCTCCCGTCGACACGGCCCAGGCGGGCCCAACGCTACGTGGCGCGCTCTCGGCGCCGCTGGTCGAAGTACACCGCGAGGATCAGGATGATCCCCACGATGGCGAACTGGTAGAACGGCTCGACCTGCAGGATGACGAGGCCGTTCTGGAGCATGACGGGGACGAGACTGCCGAGGATCGACCCTCCGATCGACGCGACGCCACCGAACAGGCTGGTCCCTCCCAAGACCACGGCGGCGATCGCCTGCAGGCTGTCGGTCTGATGGCCGACGACGTTGGTGTTGGCATTGCGCGCGATGTCGATGACGGCGGCGATCCCGACGAGCACGCCCATCAGGACGAAGAGGCGGAGCGTGTGGCGGTTGACATCGACGCCGGCGCGGATCGACGCCTCCTTGGAGGAGCCGATAGCGAGCGTGCGTAGGCCGAAGCGCGTGCGCCGAAGGAACCACCACATGATCGCGGCGATCACGAGGGCGAGCGCCAGCGGCGCCGGCATGAAGCCGAACAGTTTCAGACCGCCGAAATTCTCCTGGATCTGGTCGGGGATGAACGCCACGTTGGCGGCGCTGGTCAGGACGAGCGCGATGCCGTAGGCGAGCCCCGAGGTGCCCAGGGTGACGATGAATGACGACAGCCGGAGTCTGGTGACGATGAGGCCGTTCAGCAGGCCGACGCCGGCACCGGCAAGGATCGCGGTGAGGACGCCCAGCGTGATGGCCAGACCGAGGTTCGGGTACTGGCCGGACGCGACCTGCTCCGGCGTGCCGCCGACGGCGACCATGACCTTGGCCGCGAGGACGGACGCGAGGATCAGCGACTGGCCGACCGACAGGTCCAGATGGCCGGCGCCGATGAGATACGTCATCCCCATCGCGAGGACCATGATCTGCGCCGCGTTGAGCCCGATCGACAGCAGGTTGTCGACCTTCAGGTACACGGGGCTGCCGTACTCGAGGGCGCTGGCGATGCCGAACCCGATGGCCAGCGCGACGATGAACAGCGCCAACCAGATCGAGGTCGCGCCGCGCAGCGACCGCATGAGGCGATTGCCGCCGGTGCTTGCCGTGGCGTCCTCGGGTCGAGTGAACGCGCCGGCGTCAGCCGATGTGGGCGGCTCGGCCATCGGCGGCGTCTCGGTCAACGTCTCTTCGCTCAAGCCTTGACTTCCTCGCCGAGCATCAGACCGATCACCTCGGTCAAGCGCAGGGTCTTCGCCTCGCGGACCGCGACCACCATGCCGTGGCGCATCACCGCGATGCGGTGCGCGAACTCGAGCATGCGCGGGATGTCGTGGCTGATGACGAGGACGGCCAACCCGCGGTTCGCTGCCGCAGCGACGGTCTCGTACACGATCGCCGACTGCTTCGGGCCGAGCGCGGCCGTGGGTTCGTCCATCAGGACCGCGGTCGTGGCCCACGTGATGGCGCGTGCGACGGCCAGGGCCTGGCGCTGTCCGCCCGACAGGTTCCCGACGGGGACGTTGTAGTCGCGGAGTGTTATGCCGAGACGGCCCATCGCGTCGCGTGTCTCGTCGACCATGAGCCGCCGGTCGACCTCGCCGAGGAAGCGCCGCCAGCCGTGGCGGACCTCCTCGCGCCCAAGGAACAGGTTGTCCGACACGCTCAGATGCGGTGCGAGGGCAAGGTCCTGGTAGACGGTGTGGACGCCGAGCTCGTGGGCGTGGTTGGTCGACTGGACCTTGGTCGGCTCGCCCCAGAACTCGATCTCACCCTCGTCCGCCTGCAACGCGCCGCAGATGATCTTCGTGAGTGTCGATTTCCCGGCGCCGTTGTCCCCGACGAGCGCGGTCACCTCACCGGGCAACAGGTCGATCGATGCGCCACGCAGCGCCTGGAGATGGCCGAAGTGCTTGACGATGCCCGTCGCACGGATCGCCGGAACGCCTTCGGGAACATCGGGTCGTCCGGACGCGGTGGCCGGGGCGCCGATCGTCGCCAATCCCTACCTCTCGCTGCCACCGAAGGGGCGCCGCCCACCCATCACCGGGCGGCTCGCTGGACGGAGTTGTCTGACCACTGTTGTACGACGAGTGACGTGGTGTCGCACATGCTAGCGGAGGGCGTCAAGCCCCGCGAGGACTTCGAAAGCCGGCCTGACGAGGGTCCGGCGCGCGGTCAGATGAGGGCGATCGGACGGACCCACGACCCGGTCGCCCCGGTGATCCGAAGCGGCGCCGCGATGAACAGGAAATCGGTTCGTCCGCGCTCGGCAAGGGCGTTCGCCAGCGGGTCGAGATCCATCCATTCGACGAGGTGGATGCCGCGGCGGGTGAGCAGCTCGACATGCACGGTGCGCGACCAGTCGAGCACCGGTTGCGGCTCGGTCCCGCCCGTGTCGGACCCGAAAACGACCATCCCGGCATCCGCGAGATGGACGGCTGCCTCGACGCCGATGCCTGGCTGGGCGTCGAGGAACGTGTCGCGTGCCGTCGAGAGCTCGCGGATCTTCCCCGTCCGGAGCAGCACGGCGTCGCCGGGCCGGACGGCCTCGCCGGAGGCTTCGAGCGCCTCGTCGATGTCGGCGACCGTGATCTCATCCGAGCCCGTCAGCGGTCGCCCTCCGCGGCCAGGGAGGAGATCGATGAGGATGCCGCGCGTCGCGATCGGCGGGACGGTCTCGATGCCGGCGAACGTCCAACCTCGATCGGTGCGGACCGTTGCCGCAGCGCGCCCGCCGAAGACCTGGCCCTCGTTCACGACGTGCACGAGACCGTCGAGGTGGGTCCCCTGGTGGATGCTCCCCGAGATCGCGTCGAGGTGGAATGCGTCGGGGCCCGGATCCACGCGCTCGGACCACTGCTCGGGAGTCATCACGTCCGAGCGATCGAACGGGCGATGGAACGCCGGATCGCCGCGCGGCAGGACATCGGCGTCGAGCGGTATGGACAGGTCGATCACGATCCCGTGCCTGACCAGCGCGACGGCGCCGCGGACGGCCTCCGGTGTCAGGCCCGCGAGGGCACCCAGCCCCGTCACGCGTTTGCTTTCACGGATCGGCCAGCGTGGCTCGGCAGGTCCCCGTTCAGGGCGATCTGCCCGCCGTCGACGACGATCGTCGCGCCCGTCACGTACGACGCCTCGTCGGATGCAAGCCACAGGACCGGCCAGGCGATGTCGATGGGCTCGCCGATCCGGCCAAGCGGCACGGAGCCGAATCCGAACCCAGCCGCGAGCATCGGCTTGGTGATCTCGCTCACGATCGTGCCCGGTGCCACCATGTTGGCCCGGATACCCGCCGCGGCCAGGTCGATCGCCATCGACTGCACCAGGAGGGTGAGCGCGGCCTTGCTGGCGTTGTAGGCCGCCATGTGCGGCTCGGCGACGAAGCTGTTGGTCGAGCCCACCACGACGATCGACCCGCCACCCGATCGCGTCATCGCGGCTGCCGCGGCACGACAGGAGAGGAATGCCCCGCGGACGTTGGTGCGAAAGACCGCGTCCCACGTCTCGTCGGTCGTATCGAGGAAGGGCACGACGCGGTGGATGCCCGCGTTCGACACGTGGATGTCCAGGCGCCCGAACCGCTCGAGGGCTGCGTCGATCAGCCGCTCGACGTCGCGTGGCTCGCCGACGTCGCCCCCGACGGCCACGACCCGCTCCGGGGCGTCGAGCGCTTGGGCCGTCGCTGCCAGGCGGTCGGCATCACGAGCGAGCAGCGCGACGTTGGCACCTTCGCGCACGAACAGCTCCGCGATCCCAGCACCGATCCCAGTCGAGCCGCCCGTGATCGTCGCTACGCGGCCCGCGAGTCGGCCGACTGCTTCACCCACCGCATCACTCTACCGACGGGAGGCGCGCCCTACACTCCCGCCGAGCGAGGGAGGAACGGGCGATCACCGCAGACGGATATCGCATCGGGATCGACGCCGCAACCGGTGTCGTGCGGGTCGCGGCCATCGGGGACCGCGACGGCAGCGTCCTCGCGAGCGCGACGTCGGCGTTCGAGATGGTCAGCGACGGCGCACGTCGCGAGGTCGACTTCCTGGCTGTCGAGTCGGCCGTCAGGTCCGCGCTCGCGACCGTCGTGGACGCGGTGCCGGATGGGAGCCGCGCGGTCGCGGTCGGGATCGCCGCCACCGCCTCGACCGTGTCCGTCGTCGAGCCTGGTGGTGGGGAGCCGCGCGGGCGCGGGCTCATGTGGGCCGACCATCGCGCCGTTCGTGAAGCTGCCGCGATCCGGGAGGCCGGACATCCCAACCTCGAGCGGATGCTCGGCCACGTCTCCCCGGAATGGGGGATCGCGAAGCTCGCCTGGCTCTCTCGTTCCGGAGCGTTGGATCCGTCCACGATCGTCGTCGAGCTGGCCGACTGGCTCGGCTTCCGCGCGTCGCGCACGTGGGCAGCGAATGCCGGAACGCGCGAGTGGGGTTGGGCCGGTGGCGATGACGGCGGCCTGGATACCGCACTCGTCGTGACGACCGGCGCCGATGGAGCGGCCGCGGGATGCGTGATCCGCGACATCCAGTCGACCGGGAGCGTGCTCGGTGTCGTCGAGGACGTCGCAGGGTGGCCGGATGCGCTTCGCGGCGTCCCGGTGCTCGTCGGCGGGATGGACAGCTATCTCGCCGCGGTCGGCATGGGCGCTACGGCTCCCGGCAGGCTGTGCGTGACGGTCGGCTCATCATCGGCGGCGATCGGCGGGCTCGCTTGCGGGGACGCGCGCGGACGGATGTTCGGTCCGCTGCGGAACGCCGTCCCTGGTCTTCTTGACGGCGCATGGCAAGGCGGCCAGACGACGGCCGGGCTGGCCGCGGCGTGGGCCCGGAGCGTCCTCTCCGGTTCGGACGGTGACCTGGAACGCGCGGCAGCCGTGGCCCCACCCGGCAGCGGTGGCGTCACGTTCCGGGAGACGATGCTCGACCGACGCAACCCCGATCCGCGTTCCCCGTTACGTGGCGCGTGGACCGGGCTCGGTCTCGCACACGAGCCCGGCGATCTCTACCGTGCCGTGCTCGAGGGGATCGCGTTCGGTCTCGCGGAAGCGTGTGGCGGGCTCGATCCGACGGAGGTCGTCGCGTCGGGCGGCATGCTTCAGAGCGCGCTGTTCCGGACGATCCTCGCCGACGTCCTCCGGCGACCGGTCGTCAGCGTGCAGGAGGAGACGAGTGCCGCGGCGCTCGGCGCCGCGTTCGCCGACGCCCCGGAGCGCGTACCCGGGTTCCTGCGTACCGCTGCGACGACCGAGCCGAGCGGTGCAGACTACGAGGAGGCCCGCGACCGATATCGGCGGGTCGCGCTTCCCGACGTTCCCGATCTTCACGAGGCCTGAGCGAACGTGACCGCGCCCACTGTCATCAACCTGCGCAGCGACACCCAGACGTTGCCGACGGAGCGGATGCGGCAGGCGATGGCCGAAGCTCCCCTCGGCGACGACACGTACGGCGAAGACCCGACGGTCCTCCGGTTCGAGGCGATGGCCGCCGAGCGCATGGGGACCGAGGCGGCGCTCCTCGTCCTGTCCGGCACGATGGCGAACCTCATCGCGCTGCTCGTCCATTGCCGGCCGGCCGACGAGCTGTTCGTCGATGCCGGGGCGCACGTCGTCTATTACGAGTCGGGAGGGCTCGGGGCCGTCGCCGGCGTCACGCCGACGATCGTCGCCTCGGATCGCGGCCACATCCTGCCCGACGCCCTGCAGGCCGCCATCCGACGACCGAACATCCACTACCCGAGCGCTCGACTGGTGTGGCTGGAGAACACCCACAACCGCGGTGCCGGGTCGGTGATGCAGCTGGATCATCAGCGCGCGGTCGAGGCGGTCGCGCGCGAGCACGGTCTGGCGGTGCACCTCGATGGCGCCCGCGTGTTCAATGCCGCCGCCGCCCAGGGTCTCGATGCCCGCGAGCTCGTCGCCGGCGTCGACAGCACGATGGTCGACCTGACCAAGGGCCTCTCCTGTCCGCTCGGCGCACTGCTCGTCGGGTCGAACGCGTTCATCGAGCAAGCCCGGTTCCGGCGACGGCTTGTCGGTGGCGGCATGCGCCAGGGGGGAGTGATCGCCGCGTGCGGGATCGTGGCGTTCGAGGATCTGCTCGATCGGACGCTCGACGACCATCGATCGGCGCGCCGGCTCGCGGACGGACTGGCCGCGATCGACGGCTTCGCCATCGACCCCGCGTCGGTCGAGACGAACATGGTCTATGTCGATGTCAGCGCGCTCGGGCCATCGACCCAGGTCGCGGCGGCCCTCCGAGCGGCCGGCGTGATCGTGTCGGACCGCCCGCCGAGCCAGATCCGACTCGTGACGCACCTCCAGATCACCGACGAGCTCATCGCTGCGGCGCTCGGACGTATCGCCGAGGTCGCAGCGAACCTGCGCGCCACGCCGGCGGCCTGAGTCTTCAGGGCGTGAAGGCCGCGTCGTCGGCGGTCATCGGCCTCGACATCGGGACCAGCGTCGTCAAGGGCGTCCTCATCGCGGCCGAGGGACGTCTCATCGCGCGCGCGGGCCGGTCGCAGCGCGTCGACATCGGGCTAGGTGGCCGGGTCGAGGTCGACGCCGTCGTCGTTGCCCGGAACGCCCGACGCGTCATCGCCCGACTCGCCGGTCGCGCGGCGACCGAGGGGTCGCGGGTCCGGGCCGTGTGCGCGGGCGGATCCGGTGACGAAGCCGTCTGGGTCGATCGCGCCGGCGTCCCCGTCGCGCCGGTGCCGTTGAGCCTCGACACGCGCGATACGGCGGTCGGTGAAGCGATCGTCAGCCGGGTCGGAGCCGACCGGTTCCGAGTGCTCACGGGTCTGCCGACCGCCGGGGCGTACCCGATCACGCGATACGCAGCGCTACGCGCAGCGCGGCCCGACCTCGCCGAGCGCGTCGAGCGGTTGCTCGCGTGGCCCGAGGCGCTGGCGCTCGACCTCGGCGTCGACGTCAACGGCGAACCGACCCTCGCCGCCCGTACGGGAGCATGGCGCGTCGAAAGCGACGGCGATCACGGCCGGTACGACCCGGACCTCCTTGCGGCTGCACGCGTCTCAGCGTCGTTCTTCCCGCCGGTCGTCCCGACCGGCACCGTCATCGGCCCGATCCCCGTACCGGTCGCCGACTCGCTCGGACTACCTGGCGATGTCCGACTCGTCGCGGGAGGCTTCGACCAGGCCATGGCGACCTTGGGGGCGGCGATCACGACGAGCGGGATCGCCCACGTCGGCGCGGGTTCGTGGCAGGCCCTGACGGTGCTCACCGACGAGCGTCCGACGACGGATCTCGTCATGGACGGGTTCTCCGTCGGCCCCTCGGTGGCCGCGGGCGGACGCTGGTCGGCCATGGCGAGCGGCCCCGGGACGATCATGCTCGGGTGGCTCGGGAAGGTCGGTGACGGTGCGGGTGACCCAGCGAGGCGGATGGGCGCGCTCGCCGGTCGTGCGGCTGACGAGCCGACGGGTCTCACGGTCATCCCGGATCTCGGCGGTGGGGCGCCGCCACATCCCGACCCGCGGGCACGCGGCGTCATCGCGGGTCTCGGGCTCGGCGATGGTGCCGAACGACTCGCCCGGGCGCTTCTTGAAGGCGTCGCGATCGGTCTCCGCGAACGGATCGATCGCGCAGCCGCGGCGGGGCTGAGCGTCGGGGAGATCCGGATCACGGGTGGCGGCGCTCGCGACGCTCGCTGGCGCCAGCTCACCGCTGACGTGACCGGCCTGCCGGTCCGGACGGTCGACCCTCCGGACGCAGGCGCCGTCGCGGCAGCAGCGATCGCATCGGCTGCCGTCGGGCTCGTGCCCGATGTGGCGTCGGCGTTGACGCGGACCGTCCGCATCGGGAGGCCGATCCGACCGCGCCCCAGCCACCACGCTGCCTACCAGGAGATGGCACAGCGCGTGGCGGCGCTGCGCTCGAGCGTCGCGGCCGTGCAGGACACCGACGCGGACACGTAGGCTCAGAACGGATCCAGCCGGCGCGGCGGCTGGCGGTCGTGAGCGGAGGACATCGAGAGTGGACAGGCTGGCCGGCCGTCGGGCCGTCGTGACTGGTGGGGCCCGTGGGATCGGCGCGGCCATGGCTCGAGCGTTCGTCGAGGAAGGTGCTGAGGTCGTCATCTTCGACCTCGACGGCGATGGCGCGGCGGCGACCGCCGCGGCGATCGGCCCCGCGTGCCAGGCACGTGCAGTCGACGTCCGCTCCGAGGACCAGGTCGATGCGGCCTTTGACGACCTCGAGTCGAACGGCTTCGCGGTCGATCTCCTCGTCAACGATGCCGCGATCCAGCGCGAAGCGGCGCTCGCCGACCAGACCGTCGACGACTTCCGCGTCGTCGTCGATACGAACCTGCTCGGCACGTTCCTGTGCTCGCGCGGGGCCCTTCGGGGCATGCGTCGCCGGCGCAAGGGCGTGATCATCAACATGAGCTCGGTCCTCGGGCTGACCGGCGACTCGCTGTTGCCGATCTATTCCGCGACGAAGCACGCGATCATCGGGCTGACCAGATCGACCGCAGTCGCGTACGCCGAAGAGGGCATCCGCTGCATCGCCATCTGCCCCGGCGACGTCGACACGGAGCTCAACGTGCAGTACTTCGCGTCCCAGCCGGATCCGGCCGAGTTCCGTCGGCGCGTCGAGCGCGAGTACCCGATGCGCCGGATGGCGCAGCCGGCGGAGATCGCGCGGTTGGCCGTCGCCCTGGCCACCGACGATGCGTCGTTCGTGAATGGCACGTACGTCCTCGCGGACGGCGGGATCATGGCTCGGCTGTTCGACCTGTACTGACGGTCACGTCGGCGGCCTACCATCGACCTGTGACGACCGAGTACGGAGCCGACTGGAGCGCGGGTCTGCGCCGCGCCGACCCGGTGGAGCTTCGGGACTGGCTCGACTTCGCGCTCGCCTGCGCCGATCTCGCCGATGCCATGGCGCTCGGCGGTCTGCGCCAGGACCTGACCGTCGAGGCGAAGGCCGACGGTTCGTTCGTGACCGATGTCGACCGCCAGATCGAAACGACCATCCGCTCGCGGTTGAACGAACGGTTCCCCGCGCACGACATCGTCGGCGAGGAATACGGGACCGCGAGCAGCTCGAGCTCGACGCGCTGGTACGTCGACCCGATCGACGGGACGCACAACTACATGCGTGGCGTGCCGCTCTTCGGGACGCTCCTCGCCGCCGAGCGCGACGGCGAGATCCAGGTCGGCGTGATCAGTGCGCCCGCGCTCGGGCAGCGCTGGTGGGCGAGCCGAGGTGAGGGCGCCTGGACGGTCGGCGGGGGACGACGTGATCAGCGCCGTCTCCACGTTTCCGATCGCGCGGACCTCGCGGTCGCGCAGGTGCTGTTCCGGTCGGTGACCGATATGCACGCGTCACCCGTCGCCGACGGGTTCGACGCGCTGCTGCCCACGGTCTGGCGCGAGCGCGGTTTCGGGGATTTCTGGGGCTATGCGCTCGTGGCGGACGGCGCGGCCGAGGCGATGATGGAGCGCGATCTCGGACCCTGGGATCTCGCCGCCCCATGGATCATCGTCGAGGAAGCGGGCGGGCGGATCACCGACTTCGAGGGTCGCCGATCGTTCGCAGCGGGGGAGGGCTTCGCCACGAACGGTCTGCTCCACGACCTCCTGCTGGATCGGCTCCACGGTCGTTCGTCGGGAGTGGCGCTGCCCCCGATGCGCTGACCGCGCCCGCGGTTCCGCGAGCGCGCACGCCGGTCGGCTCGGCACGCGGTCGGCCTCATCGACCGCCGAGGGCTTGACCGCGCCGCTACTATCGTCCACACGTCCGACAACAGTGGTCAGACAACCTGAGGGAGTGATGGGGAAGGCCGTCCAGGCGGTCATGGGCGAACTTTCCACGGCGATCGAGGCCGAGTATCGGCCGGGCGACCGCCTGCCGTCTGAGCCTGCCCTGGCGGCGGCCTACGGCGTCAGCCGGGCGACGATGCGTGAAGCCCTGCAAAGCCTCGCCGGCGCCGGCCTCGTCCGCCGGGTGCACGGACTCGGGACATTCGTCACGAGCGTCAGCACGAAGACGGAGAGTGCCCTCGACGTCGACCTCGGCGTGACCGAGGCGATCCGCGCCTCCAACCAGCAGCTTGGCGTGCAGGTGATCCGCGCCGCCGAGCAGCCGGCGCCCCAGGAAGTCGGCGAGGCGCTCGGCCTCCCGCCCGCTGGTCGCGTCCTGTGGATCGAACGGGCGATCCTCGCCAACGACGTCCGTGCGGTGGCGGCCGTGGACGCCATCCCGGTCGCGATCGCCGCTCGCGCTGCGACCCCCTACGAGGGCGGCTCGGTCTACCGCTTCCTCGAGGTCGATTGCGGCGTGACGCTCGCCGGCGGATCTGCCTCCATCACGGCGGTCGGGGCCGAGCGTCGGGTGGCGCGCGTACTGGATCTCCAGGAGGGCGAGCCCGTCCTGCGCGTCTCGCAGACCGAACGCGCCGACGACGGGACCCTTGTGCTGTATTCGGAGGAACACTACGTGCCCAACCTCTTCGAGCTCACCATCCGGCGGACACGGCGAGGGAGAGGCGTGGCATGACACGGGTCGGCGACTCGACGGACACGAAAAAGAACGCTACGACGGCCCAAGCGGACGCCAGCGAACCCGGTCACGACGGTCACTGGCTGCGGTCGTTCGCGCGGCCCGAGCTGTGGGCGGCCGCCGGCTACGACGCGAGCCACCACGATTTCGCGTGGCAGCACCGCGAGCTGGCACGCCTCATGTCGAACGAGTGCCCGCTGCCGCCGGACGACGTCGTCATCGAAGCGGCATTGAGCGCGATGCGCGAGGCCAACTTCTATCCGAACTCGGCTTGGGAGCTTCGCGATGCGCTCGCGGACTTCGCCGGCGTCGAGAAGGCGTCGATCATCCTCGGCAACGGCTCGACCGAGATCATCGATGTCGTGACGCGCACGTTCATCACCCCGGGTGACGAGGCGGTCATCCCGGTCCCGACGTATGCCTTCTTCGAGACCCAGGTGCGCCTCAACGGTGGCCTGCCGGTCCTCGTCCCGACGACCGCGGACCTCGGCTTCGACATCCCCGCGATCCGAGCCGCGGTCACGCCGCGGACCAAGCTCATCTTCCTGTGCAGCCCGAACAACCCGATCGGGCGGAGCTGGACAGAGGAGGAGGTCGTCGCCGTCCTCGAGACAGGCGTCCCGACGGTGATCGACCAGGCGTATCTCGAATGCGGTTATGGCCGCTCGTTCGCCCCGCTCATCGCCAGGTTCCCGAACCTCATCGTCACGCGGACGATGTCGAAGGCGTTCGGACTAGCCGCAGTGCGGGTCGGCTACGGCCTCGCCGACCCGGCGGTCATCGACCTGCTCCTGCGAGTTCGCATCCCGTTCAGTGTCTCGCTCGTCGGCGCACGGGCGTGCCTTGCCGCCGTCCGCACGCCGGGCTACCTCGACACCCGGCGCCGGTACATCAGCGATGAGCGCGATCGCCTGTTCGCCGCGCTCTCGACCCTGCCCGGCGTCAAGCCGTGGCCCTCCGAGACGAACTTCATCACGATCGACGTCACCGCCACCGGCCGACAGAGCGCGGACTACGTCGCGGAAGCCAAGGCCGAGCATCTGCTTCTCCGACGCGTCGCCGCGCACCGGCTCGAAGGCCAGTTCGTCCGCGTCACGATCGGCACGATCGAGGAGAACAGTCGCTTCCTCGACGTGTTCAGCAGGAGCGTGCCCGGGGCCACGCCCGAGGCGGGCGCCGTCGCCGACTGATATGGGGAAGCCGGTCGTCGTCGCCTATGACGTCGGGACGAGCGGCGTCAAAGCCGTCGTGGTGGACGCGTCAGGACACGTCCTCGGATCGCGCGTCCGCACCTATGGGCTGTCCACCCCGCGTGCCGACCACGTCGAGCAGGACATCGAGGCGATGGTGGCCGAGCTCGGGACGGCGAGCCGCGAGGTGATCGACGGTGTCGGGGTCGATCCGTCGGATGTGGCCGCCGTGGCCTTGACGGCCCAGATGTTCTCGGTCGTACCGGTCGACGCGGCGGGTATCCCGCTGCGGCCGATGCTGTCGTGGCTGGATCAGCGCTCGAGCCTCGAGGCGGCACGGATCCAGCGAGCGGCCGGCCCCGATGACGGCTACGCCAGTTTCGACGCCGTCCTGACGGCCAAGGACATCGTGCCGCGGATCTGTTGGGTCGAAACGCACGAGCCCGATATCGCCCGGCGGACGGCGCTGTACCTCGACTGCAAGGAGGCCGTGGTCGCACGGCTGACGGGCACCGCGGCGATCGATCCGACCGGCGCCAGTGCCTTCCGCCTGGTCGACCCCGCGACTGGCGACTGGGATCCGGAGCGATGCGAGCTCGCTGACGTTTCGATCGCCCGGCTCCCGCCGATCCTCGCCGCCACCGACGTCGTCGGACGGCTGACGCGCGAAGCCGCTGCCGCGACCGGTCTCCGGCCCGGGACGCCGGTCGCGACCGGGGCGGGTGACGTCCCGGCGAGTCAGATCGGCGCGGGCGCCATCGGCGTCGGCGACGTCCACCTGTCGCTCGGGACGGCCGTCTACTTCGGGATCCTCTGTGACACGCATGTGGAGGACCCGGCGCGCCGGCTCGGCCCGCTCCGCCACATCGCGCCGCCCGGCTGGCTGCTGTGGCTCGAGATCGCGACCGGCGGGGCTGCCCTGTCGTGGCTCGATCGCCAGATCGCGGGTCTCGGCGGCCCGGCCGAACGCGATCACGCCGCGATCGACGCGACCGTCGAGGCCGTTGCCGATGAGATGGAGGACCTCCAATTCGTCCCGTGGCTGACCGGAGAACGTGTCCCGCTCTTCGATGACGCGGCGCGTGCCGCGTTCGTGGGGCTGGCACTGCATCACGGCCGGGCGCACCTCATCCGGGCCGTCATGGAGGGCGTCGCGAGTCAGATCGCGTGGGCGTACGAGTACGGTCTGGCGTACGGCATCGAACCGGGCACGATCCGAGCTGTCGGCGGCGGCAGCATCGGCGGCGTCTGGACGCGTCTGATCGCCGATGCCCTCGATCGCCCGCTCGAGATCGTGGCCGATCCCCAGGACGCCGCCGCTCGCGGCGCCGCCGCATGTGCGCTCGTGGCAGCGGGCCTCGCTGACGATGTGCGTACCGCCGTGCCGCCACGGATAGAGCGCTCCGTCGCGCCCGACCCGGAACGTGCGACCCAGGCCCGTGCGCGTCTCACCACGTTCCGCCGGCTCTACCCGGCGCTGCGCGAGGCCGTCGCGTGATGCGCACGGAACTCGTCGCGACCTATCTCGCCGACCTGCCATCAGGCCGCGAGCAGGAGGCTGCCGAGGCATTCGCGACGGGCCAGACGATCGGCACGTGGACGCCGGTCCCGGGCATCACCGACCAGATGCGCGCCGAATACGGCGGTCGGGTAATCGAGCTGCGCTCGCTCCGGACCGACGAGGTCATCGCGGGCGAGCCCGTCGAGGGCTCGAACTCGCTGCTCCGGGTCGGCTTCCCGACCGTCAACTTCGGTCCGCAGTTCCCGATGCTCATCACGACGCTGCTCGGGAACGACCCCTCGACGTCGATCGCCGCGCGCCTGGTGGACATCGACATGCCTTTCCAGCACATTGGGATCCTAAGCTTAGAATTCCACGTGGACAAGTTGTCGCGGCCGCTTCTATAGTGTCACCTAAATACTAGTGACTCCAGCGTAACTGGACTGGCCACAGTTAGGCCGCAAATGTAATCACACTGGCTCACCT